>Ga0172382_10011379_pt1 | contig 11779 bp, 8 predicted proteins | sample Leawel138RmetaG_FD_122245 | JGI IMG/M metagenome (GOLD analysis project Ga0172382, IMG submission 122245) | Leachate microbial communities from a municipal landfill in Southern Ontario, Canada - Leachate well 138R metaG | ecosystem: Engineered > Solid waste > Landfill > Unclassified | place...
ACAGGCCACTGCAATACCCCTCCAATATAATCACCGCTCGATTGAAGGCTTCTGAGTTTGTTTGTAAGCTCATCCGCTTCTTTTTTTGCCTGATCCAGCATCTTCTCTAAGGCCACTTTGTCCTTGGCCAAGTCCTCTCTCAGCCGTTCCTGCTCCCCGCGAGAAGCCTGGAGACTTTTCTGTTCCTGTTCGACGCCGGCTTTTAAATTGACTAACTGGCGCCTTTGATTTTCCAGCCTGATCTTTTCTTCTTCTATGATATCCCTCTGTTTTTTCAATTCTTTTAATAATTCCACATCATGTGCAACTATTCTCTTTATCATATCCAAATTTGTCAATAATTCCGTAACGTTCTTGGAATTTAACAATACCTCCGCGTAACCGACGGGTCCGTTCCTGTACATAACATTTATTCTATCGCCCATTACATCCTGTTTGCCTTCTATATTTTTTTCGGCTGTCTCAAGGTTGCCCAGGGTTATGTCGATTTGGGTTTCCGTCTTTGAAATTTTAGATTTTAATGATTTTATTTCTTCTTCAGATTTACTGATCTTTGATTCTAATGTTTGAATCTTGGTAATTAAATCTTGTTCCTGCTTTTTAACTTGATTTAACTGACTGGAAATACTTTTTTGCTTGTCCTTGTTTTCCCTCAATTGATTATCATAATATGTTGCATTGTTCGCAAATGAAAATAATGACGTAAGAACCATCACAATAAGAATGATTGAACAAAATCCGTATTTTTTCCTCATACCGTGTCCCCCATTACATTTTTTCTATTATACTTTCAGATGTCTTCTCAATGAAAATATACTTCCTAAAGCTCCGACACCAACACCCAATACCGCAAATATGTATACTGTTTTTTTCATCATTTCGTCGACAGATACTATATAAGTGCTGAGCATCAAGTAAAATCTGCTGGTAATCGCATTAAAAGCATATTGATAACCATAGTAGACAACCATTATAGATACAATTGATCCGATAAGACCCAGCAATACTCCTTCAAACAAAAACGGCCATCTGATGAACCAATTAGTCGCCCCGACATTTTTCATTATTCCAATCTCCTGCCTTCTTGAACTTAAAGTTAACTTGATGGTATTTGAAATAATAAATATGGCAACAAGTATTAAAATTAAAATGATAATCAATCCTATAGTCCTGACAAATTTAGCCGCTTTTAATAACTCATCCACAATTTCCTTATAGTATTTAATTTCGTCTATTCCTTTTAGAGGCTCCAAATCCTTGACAATACTGTCCGCCAATTCCAGATTATCCATCTGAACTATATATGAATTGGGCAACGTATTTTTTTCCAAACCGTCCAATAAATACCCTTCCTCGCCCCAGCTCTCCTTAAATTTCTCCAGGGCCTCTTCCTTAGATTCATAGATGACATCCGATACGCCTTCTATCATCCTTATCTCTTTGCCTATATTATCTATTTCGGCAATAAACAAGTCATCTTTTAAATAAACCTGTATTTCATCAAACTGCATCTGTGCCAAATCCGCCAAATTGCTGATATTTAACACCAGGGTGATCACCAAACCCAATATTATCAAGGTTGCCGCCACAGTTCCTATAGAGGCTATGCTCATGGTCCTGTTGCGCCAAAGCCCTGTCAATCCCTGCCTGAATATATAGTTAACTGTCCTAACCTTCATATTCGTATGCCCCCCTCTGCTCGTCACGGACAATCCTTCCCTTTTCCAGAGCAACTACCCGCTGCTGCATTGTATCTACGATGTTTCTCGCATGGGTGGCCATAATAACGGTTGTACCCCGTCTATTTATTTGTTTCAATACTTTCATAATTTCCCAGGCTGTTTCCGGGTCTAAATTTCCTGTCGGTTCGTCGGCAATCAATATGGAAGGATTATTTACGATAGCCCTGGCGATTGAAGTCCTCTGTTTTTCTCCGCCGGATAATTGATATGGATATGAAGCGGCCTTATCGCTCAATCCAACCATACCCAATACCATGGGCACCCTCCTTCTGATATCCTTTGATGTCGCCTCTATAATCTGCATGGCAAATGCTATATTTTCGTATACTGTTTTATTCGGGAGCAACCTGAAATCCTGAAATACAACCCCTATATTCCTTCTGTGATATGGAACTTTCCGCCTTGAAAGCCTCGTCACATCCTGCCCGTCTATGAAAATACTCCCTTCGGTGGGCTCCTCTTCTTTCAAAATCAGTTTTACACATGTGGTCTTACCGGCCCCGCTGGGGCCTACAAGAAATATGAACTCCTCTCTCTCTATCTTTAAGTTTATATTTACCAATGCCTGTACACCTTTTAAATATGTCTTGGTTACATTATGTAATTCAATCAAAGCTACCAACTCCCAATTAACTATTTATATATTTCGACATATAATTATATTTTCCTTCCATAAAGAACAAAACAAATTAATATTATTATAACAATAACTATCAGCCTATTTCAATCGAATCTACTTGAACTTATTACCAAAAATAATACCTGATTTTTTTATTAAATATCCATTTTTTATATACATAATGATGATATAATAAAATGAAACAATAGATTGAGGAGGTAATTTGTTGAAAAAAGAAATCAGAGAAGCCATATTACAGGAAAAAATAAAATTTTCTAAAACCGTGGCAAAGGAAAAAAGTCTTGCTATATTTAATATACTGAAAGAAAAGGATTTCTACAAAAATGCGGATAATATAATGGTTTACATCACCCTTGAAAATGAAAATGAAGTTTCTACAGAGCCTATAATTGACGATCTTATGAACAGGGGAAAAAGAGTGTTTGTCCCTTTGACGGTACATAAAACCAAGGGACTGATCGTCTCGGAATTAAAGGATCTTGAAAATGATTTGGAAGTAGGTAATTTCGGAGTCATGGAGCCTAAAAAAGAGACCACAAGGCCTGCAGAACCTTCCGTACTCGATTTGGTTATCGTACCCGGTGTCGCCTTTGATAAAAAAGGTTACCGTGTGGGTCATGGCGCAGGCTATTATGACAGGTTTTTGCCTAAATTATCTAAAAAAACCGTAACCGTATCAATAGCTTTTGATATGCAGATGATTGACGAAGTGCCTGCCGATTGCCATGATATCCCCGTAAAATATATCATTACCGAAAAACAATTTATCGGATGTATGAAGGATAACATTTAAAGTTATCCTTTAAATTTGTTTTTCTTTACCCCTCATGTCACTCACTATGTCGTCTATTTTTCTTATCAGTTTATTCTCCTTTTTAATATAGGCCATTTCTTCAAGTTTCCTCATTATTAACCCATTTATCGTATTGTCCGGGTATACCCCGGCTTCATCCGGGGTACCGGCTTCCATGTCCGTCAATATTTCTATGCCCTCATCAACATGGCCGACGGCATATATATGAAACTTGTCGGATTTAACGGCATCTATAATTTCTTTCTTCAACATCAGATTTTTAATATTCTGTTTCGGTATCATCACCCCTTGTTTCCCTGACAAGCCATTTAATTTACACACTTCAAAAAAACCTTCAATTTTTTCATTGACACCCCCGATAGGCTGTATCTCTCCTTTTTGATTGACAGAACCTGTTACCGCAATATGTTGTTTAATCGGCACCTCGGATATGCCGGACAAAATAGCATATAGCTCGGTGCTGGATGCGCTATCACCCTCTATAAAAGAATAACTCTGCTCAAAACCGATGCTTACGGTCAAACCCAAGGGTTGGAACCTCGCATATTTTTCGCCTAAATATCCGCTGAGGATGAGAACTCCCTTGTCATGTATCCTGCCGCTCTGATTTGCTTCCCTTTCAATATTTATGATTCCGGATTCCCCGCTATAGGTGGAAGCTGTAATCCTGGTGGGTTTACCGAAACTGTATTCACCCGTGCTTATGACAGCCAATCCGTTAATCTGCCCGACCTTTTTGCCGTCAAGATCGATCAACAGGCTGCCGTCTAAAAACATCTCCTTGAGCTTCTCTTCATATTTATTATTTCTGTATATTTTTTCTTCAATAGCCTTTTGAATATGTTTTTCCCTGATAATGTCGGACCCGTCTTCCCCTGCCCACAGGTCCGCTTCATATAATATCTCAACAATTCTATTAAACCTGGAGCTAAGTTTATGCTGATCCCCCGCTAATCTTGAACTGTATTCCACCACCTTCGAAACAGCAACCCTGTCGAAATGCTTTAACCCTTCTTTTTTACAATGGGTAGCTATAAACTGTGCTATCTTATAAACATTTTCCGAATCCCTATCCATTTCAGTATCGAAATCCGCCATTACCTTAAAAAGTTCTCTGAATTCATCATCATAATTATAAAGTATGCTATAGGTATAATGGTCCCCTATCAATATAACTTTAATATTTAACGGGATTGTCTCCGGTTTTATAGTTGACGGCACCAAATAACCCATCTGCCTGCTCAAATTTTCAATACTGATCTCCTCTGTGACCAGCGCTCTCTTCAATACTTCCCATGCCACCGGATTATTCAATATACCCCTCATCTGTAATATCAAAAAACCACCGTTTGCCAGATGTAATGCCCCGGGCTTAATCTGCATAAAATCTGTCTTGAGCATACCCATATAGCTCTTATATTCTATAGTGCCCAGTATATTATTAAACGTAGGGTTGGATTCTTTTATGACCGGTGCATGCCGTAATTCATTGTTATCGACAAACAAATTTACATTATATCTATTAAAAAAATCCTGGCCTTGAAACATCGTTATTCCCATAAATTGTATCTTTTCACCCGGGTCTGCCGGGGATTTTTCTTTGGATTTGAAATAATCCACATTATCCATGATGTCTTTTTCAAGGTCATTTATATATTCCGTGTTGGGTTTTCTATCCCCATACTTTTTACAGAGCTTGTTTATATCTTGATTGACAATATCGTAAACAACATCCCGTTCTAATTGTTTAATATCCTCTGCGAACTGTTCCTCCAACTCCCTGACCTTTTTCATCATATCAAAGGTTTCCACATTCAACCGGCCGGATTTTTCCATTATTTCATTTATTTCTTCTTTTGACAATTCTCCGTATTCTTTTTGACTCATGGGCCTGCCCTCTTTGAGCGGCATTGTCATGATTCCCTTATCCGTGGTAGTAAACATAAACCCCAAAGCCTTTGATTTTTCATTCAATTCCTGCACAATTTCCTGTCTTTCCTGATGAAAAACTTTAAACATCTCATTTTTTTTAGTCTCATACTCTATGCGCCCAAATGCTTCCGGGACAGTCTTTTTTAATTTTTCAACCATCCCTTCTATGTCGTTTTTAAAGTGTCTGCCCATACCGGGCTCAAAACATAAGGCCTTCGGCCGGTCATTATTTTTAAAATTATATACATATACCCAATCATAAGGTATGGGCAATTTAGCGGCAAACTGTCCCGTAATCGAACCGGTATAATTGTTTTTGCCGACACCGCTTGTGCCCGCTACATAAATATTATAGCCTCTTTTTTTTATCTTAAGGCCAAAAGTCAGTGCGTCCGCACCTCTTTTTTGTCCGATAATTCCTTCTAATGATTGTAAGTCTTCCGTAGTTTCAAAAGGCAGATCCCCGGCATTACATGCACCGGTAAGCTGCGCTTCAGCCAAACGATATTCCCTATGCATAAAATCCCCCCTCCAATTATCCCTATAAAGTATATATACTTCCATTTTAAATGATTAGAAGGAAGATTTCTATATCAAATAAAAAATACCGGGAATTACAATTTGATATTTGCTCTTTTAACAACAGCCGAAAGAATATAATTATTCGAATAAGGATTTAATCTGATACGTCACTTCCTTATCACCGATATTAAATTCTATATATTTAAATATCTCCCGCGGGTCCTTTGAAACATCACTATTATAGATACCTGTTGAAATATACCTCACACCGTCAATCATATCCACGGAAATATCCCGTCCCTCATAAAAAACAAATACCCGCTTCCCTTTTTCGGACAGACTTGCCAATGTATCCGCCAACAAATCCGCTTCTAATTTGTCCGTAAAACCGCCGCTGCCAAATATAGGCTTGGACATCACTACAAATATATTCTTTTTACTCGTGGTATTAATTAGGTTTTGCAGCCAAGGCCACTGTGCAAAATCCGTCTGCCTTATACCGTCTTTTGAATTATCTAATTTTATTATCAGACTGTCCCCCTGCTCTACGGAGCCATACCCGGATTTCGCCGAAATCATTTGCCCTTCAATATTATCACTCAATCTTAAATCTATATCCCCTGTAAATAACGACAAATCATAGTTATTATTTATCAGACTGCCTATCTTATTTATTGCAATCTTATCTAACAATGTATAATTTTGAGGTTTGATTCCGCCATGTACAAAAAGCTTCTCTCCTTCAATCTCGTAAGGCCTGTTGAGTTTGTCCGCGCCGACATCCCCCGAAAGGTCCTCCGAAACACTTAAAGTTACTTCCGAAGTGATTCCAAAATACTCGGCACATATTACGGCCTTTCCGGGTTCGCCGGGAATAAAATTCATTCCGTTGAAGGTTCCCCTTCCTGATTTCAGCGAAAGATTGACCCTCGAATAATCGACTCCCAGAGGATTATAATTATTATCAAATGCCTTCACATCTATCTTGCGCGGAACCCCCACGAAGCTTTTTTCATCGTCAACCTCTACTTTTATCCCTTTCAAGCGGCCGGGTACCGCTGTGGATATTACCGCCACACCATTGATAATCTTTCTTTCCGTACCGTCCGAAGGATGATTTATAACCTTGGGCTCAAATTCCCCTTGACCCCTCTTCATCATAGTGGTTGAACCCCCGCCATCCATCATAATCGCGTCACGGCTCCCAAGTTCAATCATTATTTCGGCTAATTGTTCGCCGTCAACCCCTGTGTAGGAAGTATGCCGGCCGTCTATTGTCACAAAAATGAGCTTGCTGCGATCCCATGTAATGCCTATGGCTGTCCTCGGATGAGCCCCCGAAACATTTTGAGTAAAAGATACAACTTGTCCGTCTTTCACCAAAATAGTCCCCCCGCCAAATGCCAGTTTTATATTTTCCAAATCGGGGCGAATATTTTTATTTATAGTTATCCCGTCTCCCACCTCGACACCGGAAAGTAATAAATCAGATTGGCCCCAAGCCGACTTCCCTTTGGAGGCCAATAATATGTATCCGTCCTCCGGTATCTCTACGGACGGCTGTCCCTGCCGTATTTCCACGACAATATCGTCTATCACAACCACCTCTACCATGTCCTGTAAGCCGGCATTAAATCCCGGTGAATGGGTTCCCCAATTTCTATCTATCAACATTATGTATTGAAATCCGTCCGTATATTTATTGATCGCCGAAATCGGTATATTTATACCGCTGCTCGTTGTAGCATAAAGTTCATCTTTCCAATATTCTTTCCCCCAGTAATCCACGAAGGCTTCTCCGGTATCATCAATAAAAAATGTAGCATAATCATGAACCGTAATAGGAGTACTTATCACTTCACCATTTTTAATTATTGCCCCCAGCGGAGAGTCCGGGCTCAACATATAAAAAAAATCCCCGTTGATAGCCGATACGACATTTCCCGTATTTTCTACCATTGCAGATAACGGTTCTTTAGTGGATAATCCGCTTGAACTCATCAATACGTCCAATTCTATGCCGGTATCTCTTAAATCAATATAGACCGCATTTAAATTTAACCACCCGTTTTTCCCAAAACGGAGAATATTTTTATATGTAACCCCGTTGGAGATAACCTCGTCCTCTACTTTTTCGTATACTATTTGGTCGGCAAAGCCTGTAATTGTCATTGATATTATCATTATCACGGATAAACCCACAGCCGTAGTTATTCTCTTAAATCTATTCATAATATATTGCCCCCCGTTTATAATTCATAGGATTGAAACCCCTCGCGAAAACCGTTTTATAACCTAACCCGTACCGGAAACCGAAAAAAGGTGTCATTCTTACCCAACACTCAGGTTTCCAAATAAGGTTTTTTCATAATTATTGTTATTTGAATTAATATGATGAGCTTATTGAAATTACTAACTGAGTGTCGGGGAAAAATCTCGTTTTTAACCCTGCATATACCCTCATTATATATTAACCGGGATACAAATATATTAAGTTTACGTTACAATATGCGGGCAGCGTTCCTGTTCCGGTCCCGCTCCGGTGATACAAGTATATTAAGTTTACGTTACAATGTACCGTTGCCACGACACCCTTTATGGATCTTCCGAGGAGAGCAAACCTATTCTGCTCGTCCCGGAATGACAAAACCTAAAATAACATTTCGTTTTGATATATGATAAATATGAAAAAGAGTAAAGGAAATTCCTTTACCCTATCAAAGAAAATCTCTTTACTCTTCTTGCTTTATTTCCAGGTCAATTTTTTTAGGCAACTCCTTTAATTCCGTTTTAGCGACCGCATATGGATGAGTCATCGATTGAGTGACAATATCATCCGGTTTAGGGTCCTTAAATATTGCATGGACTATTAATTTTGTCTCTTCCTCCTCTTTTACCAACTCCAGCTTTTCAATATCTACATCATATCCGGCTGTCAGTTTTTGTCCGCGAGTAACTATCACATAGATTTGATCATCTATTTTAGCGACTAAGGCCCTCTCCAACATCTTATACTTCGGCAGTATTTCATGAATCTTTTCAGGAATCTGCTCCTTATTTAAAATCATATGGCCCACCTCTTTATCATTCTTAAATACTAATTTAGGAACAAATTTAACAAGGCCTACAACCACCACAATAATTAAAATCATAGCAATAAACAATTTCCAATTTATTTCCGGCAGTTTTGGCATCCTCCCCATATTTCTCCCCCCCCTTTGTTATTACATATAGCCGGTACCGGTTATATGTTTTGTTAAATTAGATACGGCCTTACATTTATTTGTATTCAGGGTGGGACAGAAATATTCTAAAACAAAAACATTATTCTCAAACAGGGATCCTTCGTGGGCCAAAACCATGCTGTCCGTCTCAGGATGACATAACCGGAGGTGTTATTCTGAACGAAGTGAAGAATCTTGATTTCAGATCCCTCGGTGGGCACCATATGAATTATCTTTTATTTATTAAATTGATTGCAGCCTCCGCTATATCATCGGAAGTCAGCCCATATTTTTTCATGAGTTCCTCCGGTTTTCCGGATTCGCCGAAAGTATCCTTTATACCCACACGCCTCAAGGGTACCGGGTAATTCTCCGCAATTACTTCCGCAACGGCGGAACCTAAGCCACCGATAATATTATGCTCTTCCGCCGTTACTACGGCACCGGTTTCCTCGGCGGCTTTAATAATTATTTCTTTATCTATGGGTTTGATCGTATGTATATTGATTACTCTCGCTTTTATTCCCCGAGCCTCTAATTCTTCAGCGGCCTTCAATGCTTCACCGACCATCAATCCCGTTGCTATTATGGTCACATCATTGCCTTCATTTAAAATTATACCTTTTCCTATTTCAAATTTATAAGATGCCTCATCATTGATTACAGGTACTGCGAGCCTTCCCAATCTTACATATACGGGCCCGTCTATCTTTGAAACAGCATGTATGGCAGCCCTTGTCTCCACGCTATCGGAGGGTACAACTACTGTCATATTGGGAATAGTCCTCATGCAGGAGATATCCGCTATGGCTTGATGGGAAGCGCCGTCCTCGCCCACCGTAATTCCCGAATGAGTTGCACATATCTTCACATTCAATTTCGGATAGCCTATGGAATTTCTTATTATTTCAAAGGCACGTCCGGTGGCGAATATTGCAAATGTGCTTGCAAAGGGTATTTTCCCCGTTGTAGATATTCCGGCAGCAACCCCCATGAGATTTTGTTCCGCAATTCCGACATTGATAAATCTATCGGGAAATTCTTGCCCAAAAGCATATGTCTTAGTTGATTTAGAGAGATCCGCATCGAGCACAACAATATTTTCATTTTCTTTACCAAGCTCTACCAGAGCCTTACCGTATGCATCACGAGTTGCTATCTTTTCAACCATTATATTTCACCCCCAAGTTCTCTTAAAGCCTGCAATTTTTGATCGTCCTTAGGAGCTTTTCCATGCCAATCCACTACATTTTCCATGAAGGAAACTCCCTTGCCCTTCACCGTTTTAGCTACAATAACCGTTGGGGCACCCTTTACTCGTTTGGCCTCATCGATAGATGCGATTATATCCTCCATACAATGCCCGTCTATCTTAATGACATTCCAGCCGAAAGCCCTAAACTTATCCGCTACGGGGCCGACAGTGAGAACCTCTTCATTGGGTCCGTCTATCTGAAGCCCGTTATGATCTATAATCGCAGTTAAATTGTCTAATTTATAATGGGCCGCAAACATTGCCGCCTCCCAGACAATACCTTCCTGCAGCTCGCCGTCGCCCAAAAGTGTATAGACTCTGTAATCCTTTTTATATATTTTTGCCGATATTGCCATACCGCAGGATGCCGAAAAGCCCTGTCCCAAGGAACCCGTAGACATATCCACCCCCGGCGTTCCCTTCATATCGGGATGACCTTGCAGCATAGAATCTATCTTTCTCAGTTTTAACAGCTCTTCTCCGGGGAAAAAACCCTTCTTTGCTAAAATTGCATATAGTGCAGGTGCGGCATGCCCTTTGGATAATGCAAATCGATCCCTATCCTCCCACTGTGGATTACCGCTGTCTACTCTCATCTCATGAAAATATAATACTGTCAAAATATCGGTTGCCGATAGGGAACCCCCGGGGTGCCCCGAACCTGCTTCCGCAGTCATTGTGATAATATCCCTTCTTATATCCGTAGCTATTGTTTCTAATTCCTGTATATTCAATTTTACTCCTCCCGTTTCTTATTCTCTATTTGTTTAAAACCTTCCCCCAATACCTCATGTATTGTTGTAACCATTATAAATGCCTCTTTATCTATCTCATATACAAGTTTTTTTAACTTTGCTACTTCAGCACGATTTACTACACATAGGAGTACACTTTTTTGTTCCCCGCTATAAAATCCCCTTCCTTCCAACGCGGTGACTCCCCTGTCCAGTTCCAAATTTATTTTTCTGCCAATACTATTAGGATGATTGGAAATGATATAAAATGCCTTTGAATAATTCAGCCCCTCTACTATAAAATCCGCCATATGAACCACTATGTACAAGGTTATGATGGAATACAGTGATATTTCTATATTCTTTCCGATAAATCCTGCCGCTACAACTATCGTTAAATCCAGTATCATCATTGATTTAGCCACACTGAGATTAGGAAAATATTTATTTATTATGGCCCCGGCCAAATCCGTGCCGCCGGTCGTGCCGCCGCCCCTGAAAACAAAACCTATCCCCGCCCCGACGATCACACCGCCATAGATGGCAGCCAGCAAAAGATCACCGGTCAATGCGTAACTGTCTCCAAATATAATGATAAACAGTCTGATGAAAGCGGAAAGTGTAACGGTGGCATAAATTGTTTTTATACCGAAAGCACCTCCCAGTATAAATAACCCCATGATGAACAGGGGGATATTGATAGTTAGGTTGATTATATCTACCGGTATATGGAGTGCCTTTTGTGCAATAACAGCTAATCCTGTAACTCCCCCCGGGGCTATTGTATTGGGTGCAAGAAATAAAACCAAGCCTATGGCTACCAAAGCACAGCCCAAGGTTATCTCCAAATATTCGAACAATGCCCTATACTTATTGTCTTCCATAAAATATAACACTCCCATATAAAAGTTTAAAC
>Ga0172382_10011382_pt1 | contig 11777 bp, 9 predicted proteins | sample Leawel138RmetaG_FD_122245 | JGI IMG/M metagenome (GOLD analysis project Ga0172382, IMG submission 122245) | Leachate microbial communities from a municipal landfill in Southern Ontario, Canada - Leachate well 138R metaG | ecosystem: Engineered > Solid waste > Landfill > Unclassified | place...
GAGCCCGGCAAACGCGCCGACATCGTGCTGCTGCAGGACACCGTCGACGTCGCGGTGCTGCACGATCCGGTGGCCCAGCTGGTGTACGGCGCGTCGCCGCGGTCGGTGCGCGACGTGTGGGTGGACGGCGTGCAGGTGGTGGCCGATCACCGGTGCACGACCGTCGACGAGGCCACCCAGATCGCCCGCTGCCGCCCGCTGGCCGACCGGGTCGGGGTGAAGGCGGGCCTGGTCGCCACCGGCCACTCCGTGGTGACCGGGTGAGCACCGGGGTGTCCGATGTGCTCGTCGTCGGTGGTGGGCACAACGGGCTGATCGCCGCGCTGCGGCTGGCCCGGGCCGGCCGCCGCGTCACCGTGGTCGAGCAGGGCGCCGAACCCGGGGGATGCGTGTGGACCGACCGCCACCCGTCCGGTGTCCTGGTCGAACGCGGCGCCTTTGAGCACGGCGGGGTGTACCCGATGGCCGTCGAGCTCGGCCTCGACGACCCCGCGCTCGGTGACCGCGCGGTGCGCTACCGCGAGCATCCCGTGCTGGCCGGTGTCGCCTTCGGCGACGGGCAGCGGCGCGTCTTCTACAGCGATGTGGCGGCCACCGTCGCGGCGCTGGGCGCCGACGGGCCCGGCTACCGGCACCTCGTCGAACTCGCCGACGCGCTGTTCGGGATGCTGGACACCTTCGGCACCGCGCCCACGCTGACCCAGGTGGCGGCCGCGCTGGCCGCGCTGCCCGGAGGCGACGAACTGTTCCGCACGCTGCTGCAACCCGCCGAGACGGTGCTCGACGCCGCCGTCTCGGATCCGCACACGCGCGCGGCGATGGCGCTGCAGGCCGCTCACGCCCAGGTGCCGGCCTGGGCGCCGGGCAGCGGGCTGTTCGCGTTGCTGTTGCCCGCCTCGCATCGCAGCCCCGCCGTCCGCCCCGCCGGCGGATCCCGGGCACTGGTGGACGCACTGGTCGCCGCGCTCGAGCGGGCCGGCGCCACGGTGCGCACCGGCGCGGCCGTCGTCGCGATGGGCAGCACGGAAAGCCCGGCCGCCACGCGGGGCCGGGTGGAACTGGCCGGCGGCGCGGTGCTGACCGCCGACGCGGTGGTGTCGGCCATCGGGTTGCCGCGCACCGCCGCGCTGCTCACCGACCCTGCCCCGGCGATGCGCGCCACCGCACGCGGACTGCACAGCGGGCACTTCAACATCGCGGAGCTGACGGTCACCGTCGTCCACGACCGCGCGCACGCCCTGCCGCTGCAGGATCCCGACGCCGTCTGGTACACGCTGAGGTCTCCCGCGGATGTGCGCACCGGATTCGCCGAGGTGCTGGCCGGCCGGTTGCCGTCCTCGCCGTGGTCGATGGTCGGTCAGGTGGGTCAGCCCGACGGGATCACCGGTGGCGCGGTGTGGATGAGCTCGATCGTGCCGCTGCACCGGGCCGACGGCGAGTGGACGCCGGAACGGGAACGCGAGGCCGCCGACCGGGTTATCGATCAGGTCGGGTCGGTGCTCGGTGTGGACCTGCGTGACGGCCTCGTCGATGTCGTGGTGTCCGGTCCGCTCACCTGGGCGGCCCGGATCGGCGGTGACGGCAACCCCAACCACCTCGACAACACCCTCGACCAGCTTCTGGGGTGGCGCCCCCCGGGCCATGCCGACATGCGCACCGAACTGCCGTGGCTGTTCCTGGCCGGCGCCGGGCAACATCCCGGCGGCGGGTTGTCCGGGGCGTCGGGCAGCGCGGCCGCGGCGGCGGTACTGGGTACGCGCCGCCGCGACCGGCTTGATCGCCGCGCCGTGCGGGAGGTGCACGCGTTGTGGTCGGGCCTGACCGCGTACCGCGCGATGCGCCGGGGTCCGCGATGAACCCGGGCGTGTTCGACGTCATCGACATGATGACCGGCTATCAGCCGGCGGCGGCGCTCACCGCGGCCGCGCGTCTCGGCGTGTTCGACGTGCTGACGGATGCGCCGCTGCCTGCTGATGCCGTCGCCGCCAGGCTCGGCACCGATCCGCTGGCCACCCGTGCGCTGCTGGACGCACTGACCGGCCTCGGGTTGCTCGGCACCGAGGACGGCGGTTACACCGCGGCGCCGGTCGCGCGCCGGCTCGGCCGGGATGGGGATCTGCGCCTGATCGCGGAGAAGGAGGCGTTCTTCGCCGAAGCGTGGCTGTCGCTGGCCGACAGTGTGCGCACCGGACGTCCCCGGCTCGATCCGTGGCGGTCGAGGCTGGCCGCCGAGCCGGAGCAGGTCCGCCGCTTCCTGGAGGCGCTCGTCGTGCTGGCGCGCGAGACCGGTCCCGACCTGACCCGGCTGCCCGGCGTGGGACCGGGTGTGCGGATCGCCGACCTCGGCGGCGGACTCGGCTCCTACGCCGTGCCGCTGGCCGCGGCGGGCGCGCGGGTCACGCTGGTCGACCTGCCGCCGGTGGCGGCGTGGGCGCGGGGCCGGCTCGCCGGGTCGGGCGTGCCCGGGCAGATCGAGGTGCGGGCGGTCGACCTGCTCGGGCCCGATGCCGCCGAGCGGGTGGGCACCGACGCCGGCTACGACGTGGTGCTGCTGGCGCATCTGCTGCACGACCTGGGCGACGACGACTGCGCCGCCGTTCTGCAGGTGGCGGCCACGGTGTGCCGCCATGGCGGGCAGGTGGTGGTCTTCGAATTGCCGGGCGACCCGCCGGGCGCGTTCGGGCCGATGTTCGACCTGATGATGCGCGTCGAGACCGAGGGCCGGGCGCGGCGGGCCGACGAACTCGTCGCGCTGTTGCGCGCGGCCGGGTTCACCGGCGTGCACGAGTCGGGCGCCTACCGGCGCCCGCACGGGGTGTTCATCGCCAGCCGATGAGACGGCGCACCGGAGACGGCGCCCGGCGCAGCCCGGCCAGCGCGGTCGCCGCCAGGGCAGCCTGGCGGTCGGCGTCGGCGCGCGCTGGCGCCACCCGGGCGCAGAACTCCTCGACCAGCGTGTCGAACCGGTTCAGTGCCGCCGCGACGTCCAGGTGCGGGAACGCGCGGTCACGGTAGACGAACCGCCCGCCGACGACGACATCGGTGACGTCGGCGGCGCGCGCCGCGGTCAACAGCTGGTTGGCCAGATCGGTGGGCGGCCGGAACGCCCGGGCGCCGAGGTCGAGCAGTGCGAAGTCGGCGCGTTGGCCGGGCGCCAGCCGACCGGTGTCGGTCCAGCCGCAGGCCGCCGCACCGCCGGCCGTGGCGGCGTCCAGGGTCTCCTCGACGGTCAGCCACTGGCGGGCAGGCCGCTCACTGACCCTCGACAGCAGCGCGGTCAGCCGCACCGCGTCGAGCGCGTCGAACGCGTCGGCGGAGTTGGCGCCGTCGGTGCCGACCGCCAGCCGCAGGCCGGCTGCCAGCATCGCGCGGGTGTCGGCGATGCCGGACCCCAGCCGCAGATTGCTGCCGGGCACCGTGACCGCGACCGCGCCGGAGGCGGCCAGCATCCTGATGTCCTCGTCGTCGACCCAGATGGCGTGCGCCACGGTGAGCCGGTCGCCGAGCACACCGAGGCGGGCCAGTTCGCGGGTGATCGAATGCCCGAACCGCGACGCGCCGGCCAGTGCCTGCGGTTTGGATTCGGCGAGATGGGTGTGCACCCGCAGCCCGTGTTCGGCGGCCAGCCGACCCAACCCGACCGTCAGCTCCGGGGTGCAGTGTCCCGGGATGGTGGGGGCCAGCGCGGGCATGACTCCCTGAAGCGCCGGGAAGTTCCGGACGTAGGCCGTGCACGCGGCGAGGACGTCGGCTGTCGACGGGCCCGGTTTGCCCGTTGCCGGCGCCCCGCAGCACGCCCCGATCGCAGGCATCGCCTCGTGCAGTGTGCGGTCGGCCACCATCGGCGCCAGCACGGTGCGCAGCCCGGCGCGGGCGTAGCCGCGGGCGGCGGCGTGGCAGCCGGCCGGGTCGGGGCCGCCGGCCTGGGCGATGAGATCGAATGCGCCGGTGCACCCGGAGGCGATCAGCTCGGTGGCGGTCAGCAGGGCGGCCAGCTCGGTGAGTTCCTCGGAGCGGGGCGCGGCCATCCAGCCGCCGTTGAGCAGTGAGTCCTCCAACGTCCAGGCCCGTGCGGCGCCGCGCGCCGGCGCGGTGTGCGAATGGGTGTGCGCGTTGATCAGTCCCGGGATCACCAGTCGGCCGGTCACGTCGTGGGTGGCGGCGTCGACGCCGGCGAAGCCGCCGGGCGCCGCGACGGCCTCGATACGGCCGCCTGCGATGAGAAGGTCGGCGGGCCGCGGGCGCCACTGCGGGCCGGTCAGCACGATGCCGCCGTGCAGAACCTGCCGCTCAGTCATGAGGGTGGGTCCGGCGCCAGTGGTCGGCGATGGCCGAACGGGTGCACACCCACACGTCCTCGTGGCCGCGCACGTGGTCCAGGAATCGTGCGAGCCCGGCCGCCCGGGCCGGATGCCCGGTCAGCCGTGGATGCACCGACACCACGAGCATCGCCCCGCCCTCGGCGTAGAGGACGTCGAACGCGTCGCGCAGGTAGGTGAATGCGTCCTCGCTGGTGGCCCACCAGCCCTTCGCGTACTTGTTGTCGTTGTTGGAGAACGTGTGCGGGATGACCAGGTGCGGGCACTCCCCCACCCGGGTCCAGTACGGCAGCTCGTCGTCGTAGGCATCCGAGTCGTAACTGAAACCGCCTGCGCGGACCAGGATTTCACGGGTGTGCAGGGACGGTCCGTATCGGCAGTACCAGCCGGCCGGCCGTGCTCCCCAGGTCTGCTCGAACGAGGCCAACGCCAGCTCGAGCTGTCGGTGTTCCTGCTGCGGGCTCAGCAGGTAGTGCTTGGTGAACCGGTAGCCGTGGCCGAGCAGATCCCAGCCCGCCGCACGCGCGGCCGTCGCGACGTCCGGGTTGCGTTCCAGCGCCACCGCGCACGCCGAGGCCGTCGCCACCAGGCCGCGCTCGGTGAGCAGTCGGTGCACGCGCCAGAAGCCCACGCGACTGCCGTAGGCCATCATCGACTCGGCCGCCAGGTCGCGGCCCGGCACGTCCGCGCCCGCGTCGGCGGCATCGGTCAGCGGCGCCTCGCTGCGCGCCGCGCCGTCGCCGACCGAGTCCTCGGCGCCCTCCTCGATGTTGACCGCGATGTTCACCGCCAGCCGCGCACCGTCCGGCCAGCGCGGGTCCGGCCGGTGCCTGCCGTAGCCGATCAGGTCACGGGTCACGACATGCCCACCCGGTCCGCCGGCCGGCCCAGGTCCACCAGTTCGGCCACGTCGTAGTCCTGATAGGAGGCGAAGAGCCGGTGCCGGTCCTCCAGGAACAACGCCCGCGAGAGCGCGTCGGCCAGCCGCCTGCCGCCTGCGCCCAGACCCGAGTTCATGTTGCCGTTGAGACCCATCGACAACCTTGCCCCGTAGGTGAAGTCGTGCACCCGGCTCAGCCACGGCGCGCTTCCCCGGTCGCGTTCGGTGAATTCGAAACCCGGCCCGAGGTACGGATAGCCGAGCAGTGAGTTGTCCTCCCAGCCGGCCGGCGCGGTGAAGCGGTCCGCCCACACCGCGACACGGCCTGCCAGGTCCCGCAATTCGGGCCGCGCGGCGAGGTCGACGTTCGGGCCGGTGCCGCTGATCACGGCGTCGAACCGGAACTCGTCGGCGCCGGCGCGCACCACGATCTCGTCGCCGTCCATCCGCACGGCCGACCAGTCCGCCGCCGTGTGCCAGGCGAAGGTGTCCCAGCGCGTGCAGCGGTACCAGGTCTGTTGCGGCGGGGGCTGATTGGTGCGGGCGAACTGCACGGTGAACTTCCACTTGTCCTCGTCGGGCAGGTCCGGGAAGTGCGCGCCGAACGCGTAGAACTCCATCCAGCGGAACGGGTTGACGCGTGGCACCTGCGCCCGCCGGTAGAACAGGTCGACGCTGGCCGCGCCGTGCTCCAGCGCGCTGGCACCGTAGTCGAACGCCGACGCGCCGCCGCCGAGCACCCCGACCCGCTGTCCGGCGAACCGGCGGAAGTCCACCGGGGCTCCCGTGTGCACGTAGCGCTGCGGCGGCAGCGCGGCCCGGATGACCGGCGGGACGCTCCACTCGCCGTTGCCCGCCATCCCGGTGGCCAGCACCACCCGCCGCGCGAACGTGCGCCCGCCGGTGTGGCTGACCTCCAGCACGCCGTCCCCGGCGTCCCGGATCCCGGTGACGGCGACGTCGTTGCGCATCCGCGGTTCGGTGGCCGCCCGGAACCAGACCAGGTAGTCCTGCCAGTGCTCCTTGGGGATGAACTGGATTGCCTCCCAGGCGTCGTCGCCGTGCGCGGCGCGGTACCAGGATTCCGGCGTCAGCGCGGGCAGCCCCTGATCCGGACCGGTCAGCCCCTTGGGGGTGCGCAGGGTGTGCATCGCCGCGTACGTGGTCCACGGCCCCTCCGCCCCGGCGGGTGCGGATTCCAGGATCACGGTGTTGGTGATGGCGCGCCGCTTCAGCGCGAACGCCACCGTCAACCCGGCCTGTCCGCCGCCGACGATCAGCACGTCGACCACTGGTTCGCCGTCATGCTGCCGCGAGGTCAGCCACTGCGGACGCGGATAGGCGGTCAGTTCCAGTTCCCGGCGGACCCGTTCGGCCAAGGCGTCCAGCGCCGTCATGCATTCACTCCCGTCTCAGCCAGAACCCGCGCGGCGGCGAGCAGCTCCTCGTCGCGGCCCTCGAACCCGAGCAGCTGCACGCCCTGCGGCAGACCGTCGACCGTCAGCCACGGCGCCGTCAGCGCGGGGATACCGAGCAGCGACGACGTCGCGGGCAGCCGACGGCACCCGGTGCCGGCGTGACCCGCCGGCGCCGGGTTGGTGGTGGCCAGCGCCACCAGCACGTCGTAGTGCTCCGCCAGCTGCGCCCAGGCGCCGCGCAACCGGTCGCGCCGCGCCAGTGCCCGCGCGGCCCCGTCCGCACCGAGCGCGGCGGCGTGCCCGACCATCTCCCGCAGCCGCGGGTCCGTTTCGCCCGCGGCGGCGTAATGGGCAAGCCGCGACGCGCTTTGCGCGGCGAACAGATCGAAGCAGGTGCGCCCGGATCCGGCGAGCAACCGGTCCGTCTCGGCCAGCACCGGCGTATCGGTGGCGACCGTGACATCCGGCCCGGCGAGCCTGCTCAGCAGATCGTCGAGCGCGGCGACGGTGGCACGCCGCGGCAGCCCGCCGTCGTCGAGTCGTAGCCGCCCGACGCGCAGCGGGCCGGACGGGGCGACGGGCACCCGGGACGGTTCGGCGAGCACCCCGAACACCGCGTCGAGGTTGTCGAGCGAGGCGGCGATCAGCCCCAGGTCGTCGAGGACGTCGGCGAGCAGGTGCATGCCCGCCCGCGGCAGGCGCAGGTGTGACGGCTTGAAACCCCATGCGCCGCAATAGGATGCCGGCCGCAGCGTGGAGGCCTGACTCTGGCTGGCCAGCGCCACCGGCACCATTCCGGCGCCGACGGCCGCCGCCGAGCCCGCCGAACTGCCGCCAGGGGTGTGGCCCGGCCGGTGCGGGTTGTCGGTGCCGGTGGTGGTGCCGCACGCGAACGGCGTTGTGGTGGTCATGCCGACGACGACGGCGCCGGCGCGCCGCAGCCGAGCCACGGCCTCGGCGTCCTCGGTGGCGATCCGGCCGGCGAACACGATGGAGCCGAACGTGACCGGCATCCCGTCGACGTCGATGATCTCCTTGACCGCGACCGGCATGCCGGCCAGCGGACCGACCGCGCGGGTGGCGGCGGTCCGCGCGGCGTCGACGTCGACGTGGGTGAATGCCCGGACCCCCGGTTCCAGCTCGGCGAGCATCTGCGCCGAACCTGCCAGATAGTCCGCGGCGTCGCCGGTCCACGGCCGCAGCGCGGCGGTCACGGCGCCGGCACCTGACCGACGAACCAGTCGTGGATCTGCGACGACGTCACCGCGGCGACGTCGGGCGCGCCGACCACGGCCGCCACGATCTCGTCGATCTCACCGATGCGGTGCGCCACCCCGACGATGTGCGGGTGCAGCCCGATCGGCATGACCACCGGGTTGACCGCACCTTCGACGCGGTGGCGCTCCAGGCTGCGCAGGGTGCGGTCGGCCAGGGCGCCGTCAGCCTGCAGCCCGATCTGATAGGTGGTGACGTCGTTGAGGGTCAGCGTGTACGGCAGCCCCAGGATCGGACCCGCCGGGGTGGTCAGCCACACCGGCCGGTCGTCGATCATCCAGTCGTGGTTGAACTCCAGGCCGTGCTCGCGCATGATCCGCAGCGATTCGTCGGTCTGGTTCATGCCCGGACTCAGCCAGCCGCGTGGCCAGCCGCCGGCGCCGAAGCGCTGCCGGATCCGCGAGACTGCTTCTGCGACAACGGGTTCCTCCTCGTCGTAGGACTGGATCGAGCGCTGGCGCACGCCGTGGGCGACCACCTCCCAGCCCCGTTCGTCGATCAGGTCCGCGACCTGCGGGTAGTGGTCGATCACGTCGGCGTTGAGCGCGACGGTGACCGCGCTGCCCAGCGGGGCGAGCGCCTCGGCCAGGCGCGGCAGTCCCGACCGCAGCCCGTAGAGAACCCACGAGTGGTTGGCCACGTCGGGGACCACCGACACCCCGTGCGGGGCGGGCAGCGCCGCACGGGGCATCGGCTGGTCCAGCGTCCAGTGCTCGAGGTTGACCACGACATTGACCAGTACCGTCGCCGCCGCCGGCGGGGTCAGCCGGGGCGCCTGGGTGCTGAGCGCGAACGGGGCCGGGGCGCGGCGCTCGGTCACTGCACCGCCTCCGCCAGCGAGAGCAGCAGCTCGTCGTCGCCGGGCAGCCCGAGCAGGGAGGCCCCGACCGGTGCGTCGGTGCCACAGCCCGCATCGGTGACGGTGCCCTGCGGCATGGTCAGCTGCGGCGCGCCGGCCAGCGACGCCGGCACCACGAACGCCAGGTTGCGGTCGCGGTAGGCCATCAGCGCGGCATGGTCGGCGGTGCGCGCGGGGGCGGCGTCCATCGTGGTGGGCAGCACCGCGACCGCGCCGGCGAGCAGCCCGTGCAGGTGCTCGCGGAACCGTGTGCGCTGCGCTTCGGCGACCTCGACCTCTGCGTCGGTCACCGAGGCGGCGGCGCGGATCCGTTCGGCGATGCCCGTCCCCAACACGGGGCGTGCCTCGGCCACCCAGGCGCCGTTGGTGTCCCACAGCTGCGCGCTCATCAGCGGCCAGAACACCCGCACCGGATCCGGGCCGCCGCCCAGGGATGCGGTGCGCAACGGGAGACCCAGGCGCTCGGCCCACCGGGCCGCGGTGGCGCGGGTACGAGCCGCAACGTCTGCCGACGCCAGCGCCGCCAAGTCGGTCAGCAGCACCAGCGCCGTGACCTCGCGCGGCGTGCGCGGTGTCGTCAGCACACTGAAAGCCTTTGCCAGAAAAGATGTTTCGACTGCCATCAGCCCGACCGTGTCGAACTCCGGCGCCATCGCGCGCACCCCGGCGGTGTCGATGCGGCCGTGGGTGGTGCGCAGGCCGGCCAGCCCGCAGAACGCGGCGGGCACCCGGATCGAACCGCCGGTGTCGGTGCCCAGCCCCAGCTCGGCCTGCCCGCCGGCGACCAGGCTGGCGGAGCCACTGCTCGACCCGCCGGGCACCCGGTCGGGCGCGGCCGGGTTGGGCGGCGTGCCGTAGTGGGCGTTGACGCCGAACATCCCCATCGCGAGTTCGTCGGTGGCGGTCTTGGCGACCACCGTCGCCCCGGCCGACAGCAGCGCGGCCACCGCTGCCGCGTGGTGCGCCGCCGCGGGGCCGGCGGCCAGCGTCGGATTGCCTGCCGCCGTGACGGTCCCGGCCACGTCGAACAGGTCCTTGACGGCGACGCGCACACCGTCGCATGCTCCGCGCCCGGTCGGTGGCACCACTGTCCGCCCGGCGGGGGCCAACGCACCGTCGATGGTCTGGCCGGTCATGCGCGGTAGGACGCCAGGAAGTCGCCGACGAGCGCCTCGGCGTCGGCGAAGGGATAGAAGCGGTGCGCGTGCGCCCTCACCGTCGCCACCGCGCCGGAGTAGAACCGCTCGTACTGCACGTGCCGGCCTGCGAACTCCGAGCCGACCAGATCCCAGGCCAGCTTGAACAGCTTGACCCGCTCGGCCACCGGGAACCGGTCCGAACCCATCAGCACGTCCATCGCCGCCAGCTCCTCGGGGTCGTCGAAGTCACTCACCGACGACGGCACCTGGATGACGCCGCCGCCTGCGAGCTCGCCGAGCAGCTTGATGGCCTTCGGGTACACCTCGGTCTGCATGCCGAGGGCGGCGTAGAGATACTTGCCCGCCGGCCGGTACACCCCGTACTCGTCGCGCTCGGCGTGGCTGTGCGCGGCGTGGGTCAGCGCCTCCGACACGGTCTGCACGGTCGCCAGTTCGGCGAGCTGTCCCTTGATCGCCGGATCGGTGTCGCGGCCGTTGGCCTTGACGATCAGGCTGGCCACCCCGGTGACGAACCGCAGCTTGGCGGTGAGCCGGATGATCGACTGCAGGTTGCCGATCTGATGGGCGGCGGTGCCGAAGAACTGGCTGTTGACCACTGTGACGTCACCGGCGGCGAACACGCTCGACCACGGCACCAGCACACGGTCGAACACCACCATCGCGTCGGTCTCGTCGAACCGGGTGCTCAGCGGGTAGTCGAACGGCTCCCCCGCGGTGGCATACGGCCTGCGACACAACAGTTTCAGCCCGGGCGCCGAGATCGGCACCACGAACGACACCGCCCGGTCCGTCTCGTCGGGGGCCAGCGGCCGGATGCTGGTCACGAAGATCGCGTCCGCCACGGCGGCGCCGGTGCCCAGCATCTGGGCGCCGTCGACGACGATGCCCTCGGCGGTCTCCTCGACCAGCCGCACCGGCCGCACCCGGCTGGTCGGGTCGTTCGGGTTGGCCTGGGGCGGGACGATCGAGTTGGTGACCCACAGGCCACGCTCGGCCGCGTACCGGTGGTAGCACTGCACGCCGCGGCCGAGCTGGTGCCGCTCGGTGTCGAAAAGCTCTGGGCGTGAGGAGAATCCGGCCAGAAGTCCGGCGACGTGGTCGGGGCCCCGGCCGATGAAGCCGTGCGTCAGCGCGCTCCACTGCTCCAGCGCCGTCCTGCGGAGTTCGTGCTGCTCGCGGGTGCGCGGGCAGGTGAAGATCGCCAGCCGGCCGGTGCCGGGGTCGACCAACGGCGACCCCTCGGCGCACGAGGCGTCGTAGACGGCCGCCATCGTCGCGACCACGCCGGCGAACGCGGGATGGTCGGCGACGCGGGAGACCTTGTCCCCGTTGACGTAGACGCAGCGCCCGTCGTCGAGGGCGCGCACATAGTCGGCACCGGATCGCATGGTCGGTGTCTCCTTACTCGGGTCGTGAAATCAGGTGGTGAGGATGTCGGCCTGGCCGGGGCCGGCGAACAGGTCTTCGGGGGTGAACGCGGTGCCGATCAGACCGTCGGCCAGCGAGTAGTCGATGATCCGTTCGAGCATCGGGCGGTTGGCCGCCAGCCCGGTGGCCCAGTAGCCGGCTCCGAGCGCCCGCTCGGTCTCCAGGAGTTCCTCCAGCTGCCAGGGCAGCACGGTGTCGAGCGCGGCGGAGTCGAAGAGGTCGTCGCGGGCCATCTGCTGTGCGGTGCCGAATGCGCGGTAGAGCGCCCCCGGCAAGCCGGGACACCGTTCGGCGATGTCGCGTTTGACCGCAAGCACGTGCATGGCCGGGAAGATGCCGGTCTGCCGGTAGTAGTCGAATTCGGCGGCGCGGGGTTCGTCGAACAGCCGGCGCACACCGTCGCCGGGCCAGGTGGACGGGGCGCGGGCGGTCATCAAC
>Ga0172382_10011383_pt1 | contig 11777 bp, 12 predicted proteins | sample Leawel138RmetaG_FD_122245 | JGI IMG/M metagenome (GOLD analysis project Ga0172382, IMG submission 122245) | Leachate microbial communities from a municipal landfill in Southern Ontario, Canada - Leachate well 138R metaG | ecosystem: Engineered > Solid waste > Landfill > Unclassified | place...
CCGATCCCTTGAAAGGGCTTAGCGGCTCTGTCGTGAATTACTCAGGTATCTGAAGATGAAAAGAACTTTCCAACCCAGCGTTTTGAAGCGCAAGCGCAACCACGGTTTCCGTGCTCGTATGGCTACCAAGAACGGCCGTACCGTTCTGGCTCGTCGTCGTGCCAAAGGCCGTAAACAGCTGTCAGCTTAAGACCGGAACTACAGGTGGATCTCGGATTCGGTCCTGAACACCGGCTATTGACGCCCGCACAGTTCAAGAACGTATTCGATGGAGCTACCTGTAAGGCCTCAGGCCCCAACATTCTGCTGCTGGCCCGGCATAACGGTCAGCCACATGCACGGTTGGGGTTGGTCATTGCCAAGAAAAATGTCCGGCATGCGGTCGATCGGAACAAGATCAAGCGCATTGCCCGCGAGTCCTTCAGACATCACTGTGCTGAACTGGACAGCCTGGATATTGTCGTCCTGGCCCGCAAGGGCCTGGGCGAGCTTGACAATGCTGCGCTGCACGCCCTGTTCAAGGACATGTGGCGCCGGCTAAGCAAGGCCGCTGACAAGTACAATCGCTCCCGCAATTCCGGATCCCCATCATCCAATGCGTAGTCTCGCGCTCGGACTGATCAAGGTTTACCGTTACGCTATCAGTCCGCTGATGGCCAGTCATTGTCGTTTCTACCCATCCTGTTCCTGCTACGCCCAGGAAGCCATCGAACAGCATGGTTTTCTCAAGGGCAGTCTGCTCAGTGCACGGCGCCTGTCCCGCTGTCATCCCTGGAACCCGGGTGGCTATGATCCTGTACCACTTCAGAACAACCGTTCTTCTCAGATGGCCAATAAACCATGAACATGCAACGAAACATCCTCATAGCTGCCTTGCTCGTGATTACCTATCTCATGGTGCTGCAGTGGAACAATGACTACGGTCAGGGTGCGCCGCTGCCGGCCAGCGAAACCGAGATGAACGCAGCCAGCGGTGATCTGCCATCGCTGCCGGCCAGCGATGGCGGGGATGACGATGTCCCCCAGGCTGTCGAGCCCGGTACCAATGACATTCCGACCACCCCGGTGCAGACTCCTGCCGCCTCGAGTGGCCTGATCCGGGTGGAAACCGATACCCTGCATCTGCTGATCAACCCGCTGGGTGGCGATATCGTTTCGCTGTCGCTGCCGGAATATCCGATGCGCAAGGATCGTCCGGACCTGCCATTCCAGTTGCTGGAGCAGAGCAACAATCGCACCTATGTCGCCCAGAGCGGGCTGGCCGGTCGCAATGGTCCGGATGCCCGGGCCAATGGTCGTCCGCTGTACAGCACCGAGCAGACCAGCTATCGCCTGGACGAAGGCAGCGAGCAACTGACCGTCGACCTGCATTTCAGCGAGAACAACGTCAACTACATCAAGCGTTTCACCTTTACCCGTGGTGATTACCTGATCGATGTGGATTACCTGATCGACAACCAGAGCGACGCGGCCTGGAACGGCAGCCTGTTCGGCCAGATCAAGCGCGACAGAAGCGGCGATCCCTCCAGCTCCAGCGCCACCGGCATGGCCACCTTCCTGGGTGCTGCCTACTGGAGTGCCGACGGGTCCTACACCAAGCTGAAACCCAAGGACATGGACAAGGCCAATCTGCGCGAAAGCGTGGATGGCGGCTGGGCGGCCTGGCTGCAGCACTATTTCGTCAGCGCCTGGATTCCCAATGCCGAACAGCAGCATGTCTACCAGACCCGCAAGGACAGCCAGGGCAACTATATCGTCGGCTTCGTCAGCCCGGCGGTGAACCTGTCGGCCGGCGAGCAGGCGACCATCAGTGCCGATTTCTATGCCGGTCCGAAACTGCAGGATCGTCTGAAGGCCATCTCCCCCGGCCTGGAACTGACCGTCGACTACGGCTTCCTGTGGTGGATCGCCCAGCCGCTGTTCTGGGTGCTGAGCCTGATCCACAGTGTGGTCGGCAACTGGGGCTGGAGCATCATCCTGCTGACCATCCTGATCAAGCTGGTGTTCTTCCCGCTGTCGGCAACCAGCTACCGCTCCATGGCCAACATGCGCCGGGTCGCGCCCAAGCTGCAGGCGCTGCGTGAGCAGTACGGCGATGACCGGCAGAAAATGTCCCAGGGCATGATGGAGCTGTACAAGAAGGAAAAGATCAACCCGCTCGGTGGCTGCCTGCCGATCCTGGTGCAGATGCCGGTGTTCATCGCCCTGTACTGGACCCTTATGGAAAGCGTCGAGATGCGCCAGGCACCGTGGCTGGGCTGGATCACCGACCTGTCGCTGAAGGATCCCTACTTCATCCTGCCGATCCTGATGGGCGCGAGCATGTTCATACAGCAGCAGCTCAACCCGACCCCGCCGGACCCGATGCAGGCCAAGGTGATGAAGATGCTGCCGATCATCTTCACCTTCTTCTTCCTGTGGTTCCCGGCCGGTCTGGTACTGTACTGGGTGGTCAACAACATCCTGTCGATCGCGCAACAGTGGTACATTACCCGGCAGATCGAAGGCGCCGCGGCGAAGGACTGATCGCCCTCGCCAGCGCAGACGCAAACGCCCCGATATCGGGGCGTTTTGCTATCCCGCTTCCGCCAATTACTGCAGGACAACCTCATGAGCCGCCCGTACCACGCCGATACCATCGCCGCCATCGCCACTCCGCCGGGCCAGGGTGGGGTCGGCATCGTGCGGATTTCCGGTCCCGCTGCGATGCAGATCGCCCAGCAGATCAGCCGCATCACGCCCACCCCGCGGCACGCGCATTACGGCGCCTTTCAGCATGGTGACAGGGTGCTCGACCAGGGCCTGACCCTGTACTTTCCCGGCCCGCATTCCTTTACCGGCGAAGATGTGCTGGAACTGCACGGCCACGGCGGCCCGGTGGTCATGGACATGCTGCTCAAGGCTTGCCTGGATGGCGGTGCGCGACTGGCTCGCCCCGGTGAATTCAGCGAACGGGCGTTTCTCAATGACAAGCTGGACCTGGCCCAGGCCGAAGCCATTGCCGACCTGATCGAGGCCAGCTCAGAGCAGGCTGCGCGCAATGCCGTGCAATCACTGCAGGGCGCGTTCTCCCAGCGGGTGCAGGCGCTGACCGAAGCGCTGATCGGACTGCGCATCTATGTCGAAGCAGCGATCGACTTTCCCGAGGAAGAAATCGACTTTCTTGCCGATGGCCATGTGCTCAGCCAGCTGCAGCAGGTCCAGGTACAGCTGGGCCAGGTGCAACGGGAAGCCGGCCAGGGCGCACTACTGCGTGACGGCATGAACGTGGTCATCGCCGGGCGGCCGAATGCCGGCAAGTCCAGCCTGCTCAATGCCCTGGCTGGCAAGGACAGCGCCATCGTCACCGATATCGCCGGCACCACCCGGGATATCCTGCGTGAACATATCCACATCGACGGCATGCCTCTGCATATCATCGACACCGCCGGCCTGCGCGACACCGATGATGTGGTGGAGAAGATCGGTGTACAGCGGGCCATGGCCGCCATCGCCGAAGCCGACCGCATCCTGCTGGTGGTCGATGCCAGCCAACCGGAAGCGCGCCACCCGGACCGCCTGTGGCCGGAATTCCTCGACCAGCATCCCGATCCGGCGAAAATCACCCTGATCTACAACAAGGTCGACCTCAGCGGCGAAACGGTCGGCCTGCAGGCCGCTGCCGATGGCAGCGTCAGCCTGCACCTCAGCGCCCGCAGCGGCGAGGGCATCGAGCTGCTGCGCGAACACCTGAAAACCTGCATGGGTTTCGAACAGACCGCAGAAAGCCTGTTCAGCGCCCGCCGCCGTCACCTCGACGCGCTACAGCGCGCCGCCGACTTCCTCCAGCATGGCCACGACCAGTTGACCCTGGCCGGCGCCGGCGAGCTGCTCGCCGAAGACCTGCGCATGGCGCAGCAGGCGCTGGGGGAGATTACCGGGGAGTTCAGTGCGGATGATCTGCTGGGGCGGATTTTTTCGAGTTTCTGCATCGGCAAGTAAGGCTCAGCACTCACATTCCCCGCCGATAACACAGTAATCGTCCGCGAAACGGTGGCTTTTCCCCTTCGCTGAACGCCATCCGCGTTTCCGTCAGCTGGAATCCCAGTGCCTGTAGCAAGCGGCTGAACTGGTTGCGGTAGCCGCGCCCGGGGCAGGTGATCAGGATCTTCGCCCGAGGCGCGGCGATACGCCTTATCAGCCCGGCCAGCATATCCGCATGATTGCGTTCATAAAGAATGTCGCTGCCGACGATGAGGTCGAAGTGCCCTATATCCTCATGCCCATCGGTCCACGGCAGATCGAGATAGGGAATGGCTGGCAGATGGTTGAGCGCGGCGTTGTAGTCGAGAAAGGATTCGCTCAGTGGATGGTGGTCGCTGGCGGTCACATCGGCGCCCCGCCGCTGCAGTACCAGGCTGGGCAGACCCAGGCCGCAACCGATTTCCAGAATGCGGAGATTGTGGATATCGATTTGCTTGACCGCCCTGGCCAGCGCCTGGCTGGCCGGCCACAGCTGACCGAACAGACTCCAACTGGCCGAGCAGATGCCGGCACGTGCGGCCTGCCCGCCGGGGTCGGCATATTGCATATGATTGCTCAGCGCACGGATTTGCCACTGATGGGCACCCACGCGCACGTCCAGTTTCCGGGTTTCGTAACCGGGCATAAATACCTCCTGTAGATCTGACCTGCTGCGCCGGCCCTGGCGATAAATCGATTGGTCAGATGACGATCCAACATACTGCTTCCAGATAATTATTGCCATGTATGCCGAATCGAGTGGGTCGACCGGCAGTGGTTGCAGACTTTTTCGCTGAATAAACCCTGTGCACAACTGGCCCTGAGCCCGGTCCATAAGCCTGTGAGTAAGCGGAGGTGGAAACCTGCTGTGGATAAGACGCCGGTTTATACACAGGAACACAACCCATCCCGACACTGGCTATGCCCAGCTCGGGCACAGGCTTATGCTTTTGCCAATGCAATGATTTAATTAGGAAAAATTCACTTATACACAGAAAAAGCCGCCCTCATTTACAGCATTAACATAAAGCTTTTCATATATTTTCTTTCTTATATGTATCTGAAAGGCAGTACGACGGCGGGCAGGCCGAGCTGTTCAAAAAATGTTCAACCAGTGCTGCAATTTTTCTGCTCTGCGCCTATAATCAGCCCCTTTTCCCGACGTCCGGCTCAGCCCGGGCAACGAGGTGTATGGTGGATTTTCCGGATCGTTTTGACGTGATCGTGGTAGGTGGCGGCCATGCCGGTACCGAGGCTGCGCTGGCTGCCGCCCGCATGGGGGTGAAGACCCTGCTGCTCAGCCATAACGTCGAGACCCTGGGCCAGATGAGCTGCAATCCGGCCATCGGTGGTATCGGCAAGAGTCATCTGGTCAAGGAGATCGATGCCTTGGGCGGTGCCATGGCCAAGGCCACCGACAAGGCCGGCATCCAGTTCCGCGTGCTCAACAGCCGCAAGGGGCCGGCGGTGCGTGCTACTCGCGCCCAGGCTGATCGCGTGCTGTACAAGGCGGCGATCCGTCATACCCTGGAAAACCAGCCCAACCTGTGGATATTCCAGCAGGCCTGTGACGACCTGATCGTCGAGCAGGATCAGGTCCGCGGTGTGGTAACCCAGATGGGCCTGCGCTTTCTTGCCGACAACGTGGTACTGACCGCTGGGACCTTCCTCGGTGGTGTGATTCATATCGGTCTGGATAACTACTCCGGCGGTCGTGCCGGCGATCCCCCGGCCATTGCCCTGGCCCGGCGTCTGCGCGAGTTGCCGCTGCGGGTGGATCGCCTGAAGACCGGCACCCCGCCGCGTATCGATGGGCGCAGTGTGGATTTCTCGAAGATGACCGCCCAGCCGGGTGATACACCGATCCCGGTGATGTCCTTCACCGGTAGCGCCGATGAGCATCCCGAGCAGGTCAACTGCTGGATCACCCATACCAACGAGCGCACCCACGAGATCATTCGCAACAATCTCGATCGCTCGCCGATGTATACCGGAGTGATCGAAGGCGTCGGCCCACGCTACTGCCCGTCGATCGAGGACAAGATCCACCGGTTCGCCGACAAGGATCAGCACCAGGTGTTCATCGAGCCGGAAGGCCTGACCACCCACGAGCTGTACCCCAACGGCATTTCCACCTCCTTGCCGTTCGATGTGCAGCTGCAGATCGTGCGTTCGATCCGTGGCATGGAGAATGCGCACATCCTGCGTCCCGGCTATGCCATCGAATACGATTACTTCAACCCGCAGGACCTGAAGTACTCGCTGGAAACCAAGGTCATCGGTGGGCTGTTCTTCGCCGGCCAGATCAATGGCACCACCGGTTACGAAGAGGCCGGAGCACAGGGACTGCTGGCCGGGCTGAATGCCGCCCGTCGTGCCCAGGGGCTGGACAGCTGGTGCCCGCGTCGTGACGAGGCCTACATCGGCGTGCTGGTGGATGACCTGATCACCATGGGCACCCGTGAGCCCTACCGCATGTTCACTTCCCGTGCCGAATACCGCCTGGTACTGCGCGAGGACAATGCCGATCTGCGTCTGACCGGGAAAGGCCGCGAACTGGGGCTGGTGGATGATGCCCGCTGGGCCGCCTTCAGTGCCAAGCGCGAAGCCATCGAGGCGGAACAGCTGCGCCTGCGCTCCACCTGGGTGCAGCCGACCAGCGAGGCGGGCAAGGCTTTTGCCGCGCATTTCGCTACCCCGCTTACCAGGGAATACAACCTGCTGGATCTGCTGCGCCGTCCCGAGGTCGACTACCAGACCCTCACCCAGTTGACCGGCGTCGCGGAGATTCCCGCCGATGCCGCCGAGCAGGTGGAAATCCATACCAAGTACGCCGGCTACATCGAGCGGCAGCAGGATGAGATCGACAAGCTGCGGCAGAATGAGCAGACGCTGCTGCCGGAGGATCTGGACTATGCCGCGCTGAATGGCCTGTCCAAGGAGATCAGCCAGAAGCTGGCGAGCATCCGTCCGCAGACCCTCGGCCAGGCTTCACGCATTCCCGGGGTGACCCCGGCGGCGATCAGCCTGCTGCTGATCCATCTGAAAAAGCGCAATGCGCTGACCGACGGAAAACTGGCCCAGGAGGCATGACAGGCATGGTTGATCACGCCGGGCAACTCGCCCGTGGCGCGCAGCAAATGGATGTTGCGCTCAGCGCTGGGCAGGCCGAGCAATTGCTGGCTTACATGGCATTGCTGAACAAGTGGAACAAGGCCTACAACCTGACCGCCGTGCGCGATCCGGATGAAATGGTCAGCCGTCACCTGCTCGACAGCCTGAGCATTCTGCCGTTCGTCGCTGACGGCCGCTGGCTGGATGTGGGCAGTGGCGGCGGCATGCCCGGCGTGATCCTGGCAATCATGCGCCCGGACAGCCAGTTCACCCTGCTTGACAGCAATGGCAAGAAGACCCGTTTTCTCACCCAGGTCAAGCTGGAGCTGGGGCTGGACAACCTGCAGGTGGTCAACAGTCGGGTAGAGGCGTTTACCCCCGAGCAGGCATTTGACGGTATAGTGTCCCGGGCATTCAGTTCGCTGGCCGACTTCACCAGCCTGACCCGGCATCTGAGCACATCCGATACGCACTGGCTGGCGATGAAGGGGCTGTATCCGGAGTCCGAACTGCAGGCGCTGGCCGATGATTTCACGGTGATCACCAGTGAAGAATTAGCGGTCCCCGGTTGCCAGGCCAGCCGGCATCTGCTGATACTGCGACGCACGGCACAAGGTTAACCGAGAGGAGATCGTAGTGGGCAAGGTACTGGCAATTGCCAACCAGAAAGGCGGCGTCGGCAAGACCACCACCACGGTGAATCTGGCCGCCTCGCTGGCCGCGACCAAACGCAAGGTGCTACTGATCGACCTCGACCCCCAGGGCAACGCGACCATGGGCAGCGGTGTCGACAAGTCGCAGTTGGAGTTCTCGGTATACGAGCTGCTCACCGATCGCTGCAATCTTGAGCAGGCGTTGCGGCGTTCCGAGGAAGGCGGCTATGACCTGCTGCCGGCCAATGCCGACCTGACCGCCGCCGAAGTCGAACTGCTGGAACTGAAAATGAAGGAAAGCCGGTTGCGCTATGCGCTGGCCAACGTGCGTGACAAGTACGACTTCATTCTCATCGACTGTCCGCCATCGCTGAACATGCTGACGGTGAATGCACTGGTTGCCGCCGATGGCGTGATCATTCCCATGCAGTGCGAATACTATGCGCTGGAGGGGCTGTCGGCGCTGGTCAACACCATCCAACGCATCGGCTCGGTGCTCAATCCCGCATTGCAGATCGAAGGTCTGCTGCGGACCATGTACGATCCACGCAACAGCCTGACCCGCGAAGTATCCGAGCAATTGAGCAGTCATTTCGGCGATCGCCTGTACCAGACGGTGATCCCGCGCAACGTGCGCCTGGCCGAAGCGCCGAGCTACGGTGTGCCGGTACTGGCCTACGACAAGCAATCACGTGGCGCTGTGGCCTATCTGGCATTGGCCGGGGAACTGGTCAGGCGTACGCGCAAGGCGGCCAAGCAGGCTTCGGCTGTAAACGATTAATCGGAAAAAGGACAGGACAGGCATGGCGGTCAAGAAACGCGGCTTGGGACGGGGGTTGGACGCACTGCTGGGACAGACCAACACCAACGAAAAGACCGAAGGCAGTCAGGATCAGCAATTGCGTGATCTGCCAGTCGATCTGATCCAGCGTGGCAAATACCAGCCGCGCCGTGACATGGATCCCCAGGCGCTGGAAGAACTGGCCAGTTCGATCCGGGCCCAGGGCGTGATGCAGCCGATCGTGGTGCGGCCGATCGCCGGGGAACGCTACGAGATCATCGCCGGGGAACGGCGCTGGCGGGCTACCCAGCAGGCCGGTCTGGACAGTATTCCGGCAGTGATCCGCGAGGTACCGGACGAAGCGGCCATCGCCATGGCGCTGATCGAGAACATCCAGCGCGAAGACCTCAATCCGATCGAGGAAGCCATCGCCCTGCAGCGTCTGCAGCAGGAGTTCGAGCTGACCCAGCAGCAGGTCGCCGACGCGGTGGGCAAATCCCGGGTGACCATCACCAACCTGCTGCGGCTGATGTCGTTGCCGGACGAAGTGAAACTGCTGCTCGAGCGCGGCGACATCGAAATGGGCCATGCCCGTGCCCTGCTCGGTCTGCCGGCCGACCAGCAGACCGAAGCTGCCCGCCAGGTGGTAGCACGCGGCTTGACCGTTCGTCAGACCGAGGCGTTGGTGCGGCAGTGGCTGAATCCGCGCCGGGAGGCCGGCGCCATTCGCGGCAATCCGGACATAGAGCGGCTGCAGCAGGATCTGGCCGAGCGCATCGGTGCCGAAGTGAAGATCCAGCATGGGGCCAAGGGCAAGGGTCGGCTGGTCATCAGCTACAACTCGCTGGATGAACTCGACGGCGTGCTCATGCACATTAAGTAACAACTGCGACATTGCGGCGCACCAGAGAAATCAACCGCTGTAGTTGAATCGACTACATAATCCACCTATACTCCTCGCGCTATTTTGACTGGGCAAAATGCACCAGTGTGTTGCAGAAAACGCGGTTGAAGTTGACGGGAACGCCATGAGGGTCGGAATGGACGCAAGAACGCCCAACAAGTCCCCCTTTCATCGAACCCCGGCCTTCCCAGTGCTTTTTCTGCAACTGTTCGTGACCTTGGCAGTAGCGCTCGCCCTGTGGTTCTTCCGGGGCTGGATAGCCGGCTACTCAGGGTTGTTGGGTGGACTCGTGGCGCTGATTCCCAACAGTTATTTCGCCTTCCGGGTGTATCGCTACAGCGGTGCCCGTTCGGCCCGCGCCATCGTCGGGGAGTTTTACTCCGGTGAGGCAGGCAAACTGATATTGACGGCCGTACTGTTCATTGCAGTGTGGCTCGGCGTGAAACCGCTGGATGTGGCGGCCGTATTCGGCGGCTACCTGGCGGTGCTGGCCATAGGAGCCAGCGCACTGCTGATCGTCAGAGGCTTTCCAAAGCATTAGTGTCTGAGGCAAATATGGCAACTACATCAGCTGAATATATTCAGCACCACTTGCAAAATCTGACCTACGGCAAGCTGCCGGCAGGTACCCAGCGCGCAGACGGCAGTGTGGTCGAAGAAGCGACCTGGACCTTTGCCAGGAGCGGCGCTGAAGCCGCAGACATGGGCTTCATGGCCTTTCATGTCGACACCCTGGGCTGGTCGGTATTGATGGGGCTGATCTTCATTGGCCTGTTCCGCTTCGTTGCCAGCCGTGCCACCGTCGATACCCCCGGTGGCCTGCAGAACTTCGTCGAAATGATCGTGGAATTCGTCCAGGGTATCGTCAAGGACACCTTCCATGGTCGCAACGCGCTGATTGCTCCCCTGGCCCTGACCATCTTCGTCTGGGTGTTCCTGATGAACTCCCTGAAGTGGATTCCGGTGGACTATATCCCGCAGTTGGCTGCCCTGTTCGGCCAGTACGTGCTGGGCATGGATCCCCATGACGTCTACTTCAAGATCGTGCCGACCACCGATCCCAATGGGACCTTCGGTATTTCCATCGCGGTATTCGCGCTGATCATCTTCTATAGCATCAAGATCAAGGGCGTGGGTGGTTTTGCCCGGGAACTGAGCCTGACCCCGTTCAATCACTGGGCGCTGATTCCCTTCAACCTGTTCCTGGAGATTCTCGGCCTGCTGACCAAGCCGCTGAGTCTGGCACTGCGTCTGTTCGGTAACATGTATGCCGGTGAAGTAGTGTTCATCCTGATTGCACTTTTGCCCTTCTACGTGCAATGGGCGCTGAACGTGCCGTGGGCAATCTTCCACATTCTGGTAATTCCGCTGCAGGCCTTCATCTTCATGGTGCTGACTGTGGTGTATCTGAGTGCTGCCCATGAGGATCATCATTAAGCAGCCGGACCCTTGTTCAACCAACGATAAACTTGAACTTCAACTTTGATCTTAGGAGTAATTATGGAACTCGTTATCATCGCAGCCGCTATCATGATCGGTCTGGGCGCCCTGGGTACCGGCATCGGTTTCGCCATCCTCGGCGGCAAGCTGCTGGAATCCACCGCTCGTCAGCCTGAGCTGGGTCCGCAACTGCAAACCAAAACCTTCCTGATGGCCGGTCTGCTCGACGCCGTGCCGATGATCGGTGTTGGTATCGCGATGTACCTGATCTTCGTTGTTGCCCCTGGTGTTGCCGGTTAATCGACTGGTAGCGATGTACGGCAGGGCGCAGGTCCTGCCGCGTCGATGTCATCCCCAGGAATCAACGAAATAGCACGAGGTAAATCGCTGTGAATATTAATCTGACGCTGTTCGGTCAAACGATTGCCTTCGCTATTTTTGTCTGGTTTACCATGAAGTTCGTATGGCCGCCGGTTACCCGCGCCATGCAGGAACGCCAGAAAAAAATCGCCGAAGGCCTGGATGCGGCTGGCCGCGCCCAGCGCGACCTGGGTCTGGCCCAGGAAAAAGCTGCCCAGACCCTGCGTGAGACCAAGGAACAGGCTGCCCAGATCATCGAGCAGGCCAACAAGGGTGCCAACCTCATCGTCGAGGAAGCCAAAGAGCAGGCACGTTCCGAAGGTGAACGTCTGATTGCAGCCGCCAAGGCTGAAATCGAGCAGGAAGTGAATCGCGCCAGGGATCAACTCCGGGCCCAGGTTGCCACACTGGCAATCAAGGGTGCCGAGCAGATCCTGGAGTCCGAAGTGGATTCCGCGGCCCACAGTGAGCTGGTCAACAAACTGGCCTCACAACTCTAAGCGAGGCGAGCATGGCTACAATC
>Ga0172382_10011384_pt1 | contig 11776 bp, 8 predicted proteins | sample Leawel138RmetaG_FD_122245 | JGI IMG/M metagenome (GOLD analysis project Ga0172382, IMG submission 122245) | Leachate microbial communities from a municipal landfill in Southern Ontario, Canada - Leachate well 138R metaG | ecosystem: Engineered > Solid waste > Landfill > Unclassified | place...
ACAAGGGAGAGAAACGGTTTGTTCTGCAGCGCAAAGGCTTCGACACGTCCCATTACGATACAGTTGGTAATAATTAATCCGACATAAGGCCCCAGCTGTTTCCACATCTCGGGGTAGTAAGCTTTTAGAGCGATGTCGACAATAATTACATAAGTGGCAATTACCATTGTCTCTACCATCATCCTGATTCTACTGGGAATCCACTTTCTCATAATAGACAACGTCCAACTGGAAAGGGCGGTGGTAAACATCACCCCCAAGACCATTACCATTGTGTTGTCTAATTTATTTGTTACCGCCAAAGTCGAACAAATTCCCAAAATCTGGACAAAGACAGGGTTGTCTTTTCCAAGGGGGTCTAAAAATGTTTTTTTAAGTTTGCTTTTTGCCATCTAATTTCTCCCCACGCTATTGCCGTCCTCGACTTTGAGGCGGTTCATGATATTTCTGAAAGATTCACTTGTTCTGGTAGCTCCGGTGATGGCATCAATTTCATCAGCCATAGATGAGGTTCCCTCTTCGACAAGCCGAAAGGGTCCCTGCTTGCCCACAAACTGGGCTGTAAACCAAGGCTCTTCAATTCGTGCCCCCAAACCCGGAGTCTCGTTTTGACTTACTATGGAGACTCCGCTGAGTGTTTTTAAATCATCTTCGAAACCGACCATTATTGAAATGATCCCCCATAAACCGGGCCCTTCGGTGGCAAAGACGAACCTTGTGACTCCATCATCAGTTTTAATCAGGTAGTGGTTATCCTCTTGTGTAACATATTTTTTATAAAGGTCGTTAACGGAGGCGGGAGTTCCTTCGTGAGTTATACCGCCGGCATCCAAGACACTGCGCCAAAGGAAGAATCGTTCATTCTCTTGAACCAACTCCAAAGTTGAGAGATGGAGAGCTGCCGTCAGCAAAATACAGACTACAGTGACAGCTACCATGAAGATTATAGGGTTGATTCTTTTTGCATAAAAACTCTGACTTTTCATGCGTTACCCCCTGCCACTTTTTTCTTGGCTTTAAGTTGTTTGAAATAGTGGTCAAAAAGCGGCCCAAACATATTCACCAATAAAATTGCAAAAGTAACACCTTCGGCCCAAGACGAGAATACCCTGATTAAAACCGTAAGCAATCCAAACAGTATTCCATAAACCCAGCGGCCTAAGTCGGTACTTTGACTTGAAGAGACCGGGTCGGTGACCATAAAAAAAGCACCCAGCAAAAAGCTTCCGCTCAGAAGTGCATAGAGGGGATTAAGTGCTCCGTTGACACCGCCAAGAAACAAAATAGTTTGAAAAATCAAAAAAGAGGAAATTGAACCGACAACTATTTTCCAGTTGGCTACTTTTTTATAAACGATGTAAAGACCCCCAATAATCAACAAAAGAGCCGATGTTTCACCGAAGCTGCCGCTGACAGGTCCAAACAAAAGCTCCAAATACGATGAGTTTTGTGCAATCATCGGGGTAGCTGCACTGACTACATCCGCTTTTGTCAGCCAAGTTCCCAATCCGCCGGGAAACCAGTTAAGGGCGGTTTGCGGTAAAACAAAACGGCCTGTCATAGGAACCCCAAAACTAATATAGACAAAAGCCCTTGCCGTTATTGCCGGGTTAAACACATTTTTGCCAAACCCTCCGAAAACCATTTTCCCAAACACTATTCCAAAAGCAATCCCCAAAGCCGCCATCCACAAAGGGAGTGCCGGAGGCAATGAGAGTGCAAAAAGGAGACTTGTCACAAAAACTGACTCAGTCACTTTTAGGTTGTACCGCTTAGCCATCAGCCATTCGCTGAAAACAGCTACGGCCACTACAACCGCTAAGACAGCCACAAAGCGCCACCCAAAAAAATAGATGGCTCCGACAGCCGCCGGACATAAGGCAATCAAGACATTACGCATCGCCTGTTGTTTCTGTATCTTCACGTTTACCTCCCTCTCTACTTGATGGCTATTGTAACTCACTATTTGGATTCTGTAAAAAGAAAGGAATTGAATTATTGTATTTGAAGCGATTTTAGATTAATTATTTCAACAGAAATTGCCCCTTGGTCCTCATTAACCTTTCCTTCAATTATAAAAGCACCCAAAGAATCGGAAAAACTTTTCAGTTTTAAATAGATGTGGGGAAACACAACAGTCTCATAAAGGGCACTCTCATCCTCAAAAGAGATAAACTCCATCCGTTTTCCCCCCTTTATGGAGATTGTTTTCCGGGCGATTAAAATTCCCGCCAACGTTACTCTTTTGTTTATAAAGAACTTTAAGTCTTTTGCCAAAATACGTCCTATTTTCTCTATTTTTTCTTTGTAAAGTAAAAGGCTGTGGTAATCGCGTAAAAACCCCAAAGCCTCAAACTCATAAATAAGCTCTCTTTTACTTCTCTGCGGTTTTAAAACGGGCAAGTTTAGTTGAGTCTTATCTTCGCTGAGAAACAGCTCTCTTTGACCTATGTGTTGCATTGAAGCCGTTAAGAGCAGCTGCAGTTGTTTAGACCTGGCAAGTCCGTAAGAGAGAGAATCAAAAGAACCCGAAGAAACTAAGGCAAGGTAATCGTCTCGGTTAAGTTTCAGTAAAGAGGAAGCCTCCTTTAAGGATTTGAACAAACCGGTTTTGCCTCGTACCTCTAGAATCGTTTCAATCGCTTTGACACTTAAATTAGAGATTGCCATAAATCCGATAACAATGGCTCCTTTAACCGGGCGGTAGTGGTATTGACTCAGATTAATATCGGGTCCGTAAAGTTCTATTGCCAATCTTCTTGCTTCTCCGATATAAGCAGCGGCAGGATAGTAACCCCCTCCGTTTGAAAGAACCGCTGCCATGAAGTGGTTTTTGTGATGGACTTTAAGATAAGCCGATTGAAAAGAGAGCTTTGCATAACTGGCTGAGTGGGCTTTGCAGAAAGAGTAGCCTTCAAAGGAGAGCATCATCTGCCAAATCTCCTCTACTGCAGACAATTTGATGTTGTTGTTTATACAGCCGCTCTTAAAAAGTTCCTCATACTCCTCTAATTTTGCCCCCCTCCTTTTTTTAGAGATTATTTTACGCAGGGCATCCGCATCTGCCTCTGAGAAATTTGCCAAAGTTACGGCAATTTTTGATAAATCTTCCTGGTAACAAAGTAGCCCGTAACTCTCTTTTAATACCGTCTCTAATTTTTTGTCCAAAGGTTTACAAGAACCCCCCTTAAGACGCCGCAGATACTCGTTAATAAGAGAATTGGCAGCCGGGCGGATAATTGAAGAGTGGATGACTATATGCTCAAAGTCCCCTTTTTTACTTTTGATTTGCAGTTGTCTCATCGCAGGAGATTCGATGTAAAAAACACCCATCGATTGCCCATCAGCCAGAGATTTTTGGGTAAGGGGATCCTCTTCAACTGCCCAATTGTTTTCATCTATCTCAATATTTTCCTCTTTTAAGCTCTTTAAAGCATCCCGAACCACTGCCAAAGAGCGGTTTCCCAAAAGGTCTATTTTCACAAACTTAGCAGCTTCGACTCCCTCTTTTTCCCATGCCAGCAGAGGATAGCCATCATTTGAGTACTCGATGGGACAGTACTCACTGATGGGTCGCGGACCAATAACCAATGCTCCGCAGTGCATTGAGATTGTGCTGGGCAATCCGACAAGGGATTTTGCTCTGTCAAAAATATCGAGCCAAAGCGGATCTTCTGTTGGATTTTTATTAAAACTTGAAATCTGCGATTCACTGAAGCCGTAAGCTTTGGCACACTCTCTGAGAGCGGAAAGCCAATTAAAATGGTTGTGATTGGCAACCCGGGCACAGTGATCAGAACCGAAATGAGAAATTACACTTTTAATTAAATCATCCCGTTCATCCCAGGCAAAATCGACATCAATATCGGGAGGGTCGTTGCGGGCGCTGTTTAAGAACCGTTCAAAATAGAGGTTATGTTTAATCGGGTCCACATTTGTGATACCCAAAGAGTAAGAGACTATCGAAGAAGCTGCCGAACCCCGTCCGCAGCTACGACTGGCAGCAGAAACGATGTCATCCATAACTAAAAAATAGGAGGAAAACCCTTTATCGTTTATAATTTTCAGTTCATACTCAATTCTTTCGATTACCCCTTCAGAGAGTTCTCCGTATCTTTTTTCTGCCCCCACATAGACTCTTTTTTGCAGTTCTTCAAAACAACTTTTCTCTTTATGAGGGTAGGCGGGAAAGATAAATTCGGTAAACGGATTTAAATTTTTACACACATTGGCAATCCTCTCTGTCTCTGAAAGGGCATCGGGATATGATTTAAAAGCTTCTACAAACCTCTCTTGGTTAAGAATAAGTGCCGATTTTTTATCGCAATCGGTATCTGAGAGGGTTCCCAAAGTTTTCGAGGTCGCTATCGAGCGCAGAATTTTATGACTTTCGAACTCTTTAGGGTCTAAAAATGTGGCATCGTCTATTGCGGCTATCGGGATATTTAACTTCCTTGCCAAAAAGAGATTTTGATTATCATTAGGGGTAATTGCAGCTGCCAAATTCTCTACTCTGTTATGAAAAAGGGGTAAAAGTTGGTGCTCCTTAACGATAAGGCAGAGCCCTTTGGAATTTTTTATTAAAGCCTCAATCAAGTTGAAAGAGCTTTGAGTCTTTATGGAGGTAAGAAGGCAGCAGAGATTTTTGTAGCCCTCTAAGTTGCAGGCAAAAGCAAATATGTTAAAATTATCGAAAGCCAACTGAGAACCGATGATGTAGTTTACACCGTTCTCTTTTGCCGCTTCGATGAAGCTGTGAAGTCCGTAGAGGTTGTTTATGTCGGTAATGCCTACCGTTTTAACATTTTGGCGTGCCAAAAAAGAGACTATTTTTGCAGGGGATGAGGTTCCCCACAAAAGGGAGTAGGAAGATCTAACGGCAATTCGACTGGCCATTGTATAAAGTTGCTCCGCTGCGTACTATTGCCGCTCCGTAACGGCTACGCAGAATATCAATATTCTTTTGTAACTGTTTCTGGGCAGTTGCTTTGGCAAAATCAAAAAGCTCTGCCTCTCTGAAAGAGTCCTCTAAATCGATGAATTTGAGTAAAATTCCTTTAAGGCGGATTCTTTTTACGAAAGATTTTATGACGGCTTGCCTGCAGGCCAAACGCAGCTCATTATCGTTAACCAAAGGAGAATTAAAACGCTCTTTGTGTTCGCTAAGCGACCCGTCGGCCCAAAAGAGGCGTAAAAAAAGAGCTCTGGTTGCCAAGTTAAAACTGCGCATCTCTACCGAAGCATCTTCGGCTGTTGCTACGACAGCTGCTAAAACGGAGTCGAATTCTAAAACAGGCTCAAAGAAATTGATTTTTCTGGTGATAGTTCTCTCTTTGGATCTCTCGATCAAAAAGGGATTTGGCTCTAAGCCGAGAGCCGCATTGCGTAAAGTTATTCCCCGTTGACCGAGAATAGCAAATGCCTCGGCATCTGTCAGTTGGGCAATTTCCCCGATTTTTGTGAAACCGGCCACATTTAGTACTCTTCCTGTGGCAAGACCAACTCCCGGCAGGAGTTTTAGATCCTGTTCTGCCAAAAAAGAGGCCTCTTGGCCGCTTCTTATTTGGGCTATCCCTTCGGGGCTAATAGTTTGCGAACCTATTTTTGCAACGAGTTTATTGGAGGCAACAGCTACGGCACACCCCATATTCAGTTTTGAGAGAATTCGCTTTTTAAGGGCCAAGGCACAATCGACAGGTTCGCCAAAAAGACGTTTTGTCCCCTTTACATCTAAAAAGAGATTTCCCGAATGTGAAGGGAGAATGCTCGGGGAGTAGTTGGATGCAATCTCAATTAACATTTTATTGGCCAATGCATTCTCAAAGGGATTGGGAGGCACCACCTTAAGTTTCGGTTCTCTTTTAAGTGTTGTACTTAAAAGCATTCCGGGGAAAATTCCCTCCGAATGGGCATTTGGGGAACTGCTTAAGACTATTGCCCTAGGCCCCTCTTGGGCAATTACAAATGGTACCTTAGTTAAGGAGGGTTCTTTTGCCGTGGCAACGGCGGCTTCAAAGTTGTCGATGTTAATATTTATTATCGTGCTCTCTGTATGAGACATCTCTAATCCTTTAGAAGTTCTTTCAAAGATTGGGCATTCAGAGCTGCCTGGGCGTTGCGGTGGTTGTTGAAATAGATAAAGACCTTTTTTGCATTGACGGCTAACGAGTTAATTCTTGCAGCAATCCTTTGAAGCTCTTGGGCACTGTAAAAATAGTCGTAGCGCGAAGCGGTATCGGAATTCCACCATGATTGCTCGTTGCGTCCGTGAAGTCGGATGTAGGCAACAGATGAAGTAAGCACATCGACAATCGGAGGGGAGTTCTTCAATAGAGGTAAATCGAGAGAAACCAAAGTTACTTCTCTTTTTCTTAACTCATCCAAAGTGCGGTTGTTGTACCACTGAGCGTTACGAAACTCAACGGCCAAAGGAAATCCATTTAAGGCCCCAATCAGATTGCCAAGATAAAGGCGCTGCTCGACTTCGTAATGAAAAGAGTAAGGGAACTGAAGCAGTATTGCCCCGAGACACCCCTTTTGGGCCAAAGCTGCCACTGCTTTTTGAAAAATTACAGCTTCTGAGCGCCACTGGTCTGTTTTGACGGTGTGGGTCAACGATTGATGGGCTTTTATCGAAAAAAGGAGATGGGACGCCTGTTCTGCCATTTTTACCAATTGCTGATGTTCGGGCATCCTGTAGTAACTGAAATTCAGCTCTACGGTAGGAAATTGGTTGGCGTAGTAGCTAAGGTACTCCTCATTCTTTGTTTGCTGAGGATAGAATGATCCGACCCACTCCTTGTAACTGTATCCCGATGTTCCCACATAAATAGAGTTCATACCCTAGGTATACTATACAAATGTTTAGTATTCAACCCTTTTTTTCGCTTGTTTTTATTATCTCCTTGCCAGATAATGAAGCAATGAAAATCTATCTTCTTCTTTTGGCCGGCGGGGCGGCAAAAAGGCTTTGGCCATACTCCAGCGATAAAAGGGGTAAACAGTTTATCCCCCTTTTTAGTGAAGGTGATAAAAAAAACGTCTCGCCGATTCAAAAAATATATGCCCAAATAAAAAGGGAGTTTCCCTCGGAAACGGTTGTTGTTGCCACCTCTAAAGAACAGCAGGAAGCTGTTAAAGAGCATCTTGGCAATGAGGTTATCACCGTAGTCGAACCTTATAAAAAAGATACGTTTGCTGCTGTTGTTTTTTCTGTTCTTTACATAAAAGAGTACCTGAAAGCTTCCGATGAGGATGTGGTGGTAGTTCTTCCCACCGATGCCATTGTTGAACCATTGTATGCTACAAAACTTAGGCAGATGGCTTTGGCGGTGAAAGAAAAACAGCTCGATATCGCTTTAATGGCAATAAAACCGACCTCTGCTTCTCCTCAATTCGGCTACATAATCGGTTCGCTTAAAGCGGATCAATACATTGAAGTAGAGAGATTTATTGAGAAACCCGATCAGAAACAGGCTGAAGAGTTGGTTCAAAGCGGGGCTATGGTAAACGGAGGAGTTTTTGCTTTTTCGCTGGGGTCTCTGTTAAAGAGAGCTAAATCAGAGTTTGACATTAAGAATTTTGAAGCGATGAAGCAAAGTTATAAAAATATGATGACAAACAGCTTTGACTATGAGGTGGTGGAGAAGGCTCAAAAAGTCGGTGCCGTTGTTTATGAGGGGAAATGGAAAGACATCGGGACTTGGGCCTCTTTGGTTGAAGAGTTACACTTTAAAAAAGAGTCTAATCAGATTAAGTACAACAGTCACAATACCACTGTTATAAATGATTTGGGGATTCCGATAGTTACGGTGGGTGTCTCTGATTTAATTGTTGTTGCCAACAGAGAGGGGATCTTAATAACCAACCGTTTTGAGTCAAACAACGTTAAAGAGGCGGTTGAATTATTAAAGTAGAGCTGTTTGTTTTTGACTTGTACCTATTTGGATATTATAATCAGGGTATAAGGTAATTTCGATTCGGCCCAAATTGAGCCAATCGACGCTCAATGTAACCCGATTCATGTTTACCTAAGGAGGGGATATGATTAAGCGTGCCATTGTTGCTACCGACCTTTCACAAGCTTCCGATAACATGGTCAAAGAGCTCGGATTTTTAAGAGAGTTTGGTGTGAAAGAGCTTTTATTATTGCAATGTCCCGATTACCAAGAGGTGGCCTCGGAGGTTTTTCCGTATGTTGCTACAGTTCAAACCGAAGCTATTGAAGCCCAAAAAAAAGTTTTGGAGGAGTTGGGTTTTGAAGTTGAGGCCCGTATTTCTCCGGGAAATGCCAAACGGGAGATCAACAGGATAGCTTTTGACGAAGACTTTCCACTGGTTGTGGTGGGCTCTCAGGGAAGAAGTCTTGTCGGAGGGGCATTTCTAGGCGGAGTTGCCTATGAGGTTATGTTGGGTGCCCGAAAACCGCTTTTAATTGTAAGGCTGACTGTTGATGAGAACCGAGTTCTCAAAGTTATCGGCATAGCAAAAGAGGGAACTGCAAGCCATATTTTATATGCAACCGATTTTTCTGCCGGTGCCCAAGAGGCCATCCATTACATTAAAAATTTAATATCGAGTGGCAATGTCAAGGAGTTAACTCTTGTCCATGTCCAAGACCGAAGCCGCATAGAACCTCACCTTGTCGAGCGGGTAGAGGAGTTTAATAAAGTTGACAAGCAACGCTTAGAGGCTCTTAAAAAGCAGTTTATGGGGACAAACAACCTCAAGATTCATTTGAAGTTGGTTTATGGGAATCCCCACACTGAGATAATTCGGGAGATAGAGGACAGTAAGGCGACCATGGTGGTTATGGGAACCCAGGGTCGCGGTTTTATAAGAGAGCTGTTTGTCGGCAGCGTCAGTCAATACGTTGCCCGTAAATCGGAAGTTCCTGTTCTTTTGATACCTCTGGTTCACAGCTAATCAAAAGATGCTCTAATAGAGCATCTTTCTTAAAACAGTGTGCAATATTCCCCCGTTTTCGTAGTAAGTAACTTCGATGGGAGAATCAAGGCGACAAGCGACAAAAAACTCTTTTTCTTGGCCGTCACTGTTTTTTGCCACAACTCTTAAATCCATTTTAGGAACAATCGTTTTTGGAATTTCAATTGAAAAAGTCTCCTCTCCGTTTAAATTAAGAGTTTCCAACGACTCTCCCTCTTTAAAAGTTAACGGAAGTACTCCCATCCCAACTAAATTGCTTCGGTGAATCCGCTCAAAAGATTGAGCCAAGACGGCTCTGACTCCCAACAGACGGGTTCCTTTGGCTGCCCAGTCTCTTGAAGAGCCGCTTCCATACTCTTTTTTAGCAATAATTATTAAATCCCTGCCCTCTTTCTGGTAAGCAACGGCAGCATCATAGATGTACATTAAATTCCCTTGTGGAAGCTTTTTTGTAAAGCCGCCCTCTTTAGGGGCACTTAGTTTTTGCTTGATGCGGGTATTTGCAAACGTTCCCCGTAACATAACGTCATGATTCCCCCTTCGGGTGCCGTAAGAGTTGAAATCTTTGGCTTCGACACCGAGACTTTTTAAGTAACTGCCGCTGGGATAGCTTGGATCTATTGAACCGGCTGGGCTGATATGGTCAGTGGTAACCGAATCGCCCATTACCAGTAACGGATAAGCCTCTTTTATACTCTCAATGGGGATTAATTCTTTGGTGAAAGGTTCAAAGAAGGGCGCTTTAGTGATGTAGGTCGATTTCTCATCCCAAGTGTAGGTGTCTCCTGTGGGAGCATAAAGTTCCTGCCACTGTTTGTCACCGCTAAATACATTTTTGTATTTTTCAATGAAAGCTTTCTGAGTGACATAATTATTTGCCAAGAGAGCCGTCTCTTTTGAATCGGGCCACAAATCATCAAGATAGACAGCCACCCCGTTTTCATCGTAACCGAGTGGGTCTTTGGTTAAATCGACATCGACTCTTCCAATTAGGGCATAGGCTACCACTAAAGGAGGACTCATTAAAAAGGAGGCTTTTACATTTTTATGAATGCGTCCTTCGAAGTTTCTGTTTCCCGAAAGGACACTTGCCAAAGTCAGATCATTCTCCTGTTGGGCTTTTTCTATCGCAGGATGCAGAGGCCCTGAATTACCGATACAGGTTGTACATCCATAGGCAACAATGTTAAATCCGATTTTTTCCAAATAGGGGAGAAGGTTTGTTTTTTCCAAATAGTCACTGACTACCTGAGAGCCCGGAGCAAGAGATGTTTTCACCCACGGAGCAATTTTAAGCCCCCTTTCAACTGCTTTTTTAGCCAGTTGGGCAGCTGCTATCATAACCGAAGGGTTACTTGTGTTGGTACAACTGGTTATGGCGGCGATTGCTACAGCTCCATCAGGCAGTTGAACTTTTTGCCCCTCTATCTCAATCTCAACGCTCTTTTTTGTCCCGATTGTGGTTTTTTCCAATATTGTCCTACCCGCAGAGGAGAGTTCAATTAAATCTTGAGGCCGGGAAGGGCCGGCAATCGAAGGTTTTACCGTTGTTAGATCAAGTTCCAATACCCTGTCGTAAGCGGCACTCTTTGCAGCATCGTAAAAAAGGTTATTGGCTTTGCAGTAAGCTTCGGTAATTTTTGCTTCCTCAATTCTGCCGGTTAGCTTTAAATACTCGATTGTTTTTTCATCGATTGGAAAAAAGCCCATTGTAGCTCCGTATTCAGGACTCATATTGGCAATGGTTGCCCTGTCGGGAAGATCAAGTGAGGCGAGTCCCGGCCCAAAATACTCAACAAAGGCACCGACAACTCCAACCTTTCGCAATAAATTTGTTAAGGTGAGAACCAAATCGGTTGCGGTGCATCTGGGGTTCATTTTTTTTGTCAACTTAACGCCCACCACATCAGGGACGGCCATAAAATAGGGTTGTCCCAACATCACCGCTTCGGCTTCAATTCCGCCGACGCCCCAGCCCATAACTCCAAGGCCGTTAATCATGGTGGTGTGGCTGTCGGTTCCGACTAAAGAGTCGCAATAAAGGAGGTTGTCTTTTGTTTGAACAACTTTAGCTAAATATTCCAAGTTTACCTGGTGACAAATTCCGCTGTTTGGAGGAACAATCCTTAAATTAGAGAATGAGTTTTGAGCCCACTTTAAGAGGGAGTACCTCTCGTGGTTTCTCTCATACTCCAGTTTAACGTTCTCTTGTAACGACTCTTTTTTGGCATAAGAGTCTATCTGAACCGAGTGGTCAATAATTACATCAACCGGGACATGGGGGTTAATTATCTTTGGGTCTTTTGAGGCACTTTTAACGGCATCTCTTAAAGCGGCTAAATCGACTACAGCAGGGATACCGGTAAAATCTTGCATCAAAACTCGGGCCGGATGAAAGGGAATCTCATCGACAGCTTCTCTGTTTGGTGAACGGTCGACTACTGATTCTAAAAAGGAGTCGTCAAAGCCGTATTTATCTTGATGGCGAATCAAATTCTCTAAAAGAACCCTCAGGGAGTAGGGAATCTGATCTATATTATCTTTAGCCAAACTTTTAAGATCGTAATAGCAGTATTTTTTATTTTCGATTGTTAACTCTTTTTTATGTTTGTTACCCATTTAAACCTCCGTAATCTTAACCTAGCATACCTAGCAGAATAAAAGAGTGCAAGTTCATGGCTTATTCAATAAACAGTTTTAGCACCAATTTGCATAAGTTGTTACTAAGTATTATGAAATGTGAGATAAGTTATTGGAATGAAATCCCAAAACTACTAAAAAATCATCAGTTTTTGGATTTGAATCCAAAAAGCAGCCAAGCAAATAATGC
>Ga0172382_10011385_pt1 | contig 11776 bp, 12 predicted proteins | sample Leawel138RmetaG_FD_122245 | JGI IMG/M metagenome (GOLD analysis project Ga0172382, IMG submission 122245) | Leachate microbial communities from a municipal landfill in Southern Ontario, Canada - Leachate well 138R metaG | ecosystem: Engineered > Solid waste > Landfill > Unclassified | place...
AAATCCCAAGTTCAGCCTGGTTACCGACACGTATCTGCTTACCGAAATCCTGAAAAAACTCATCGATAATGCGGTCAAATTTACGCCTCAGGGGGAAGTGGAATTTGGCTATCGTACCGAAGGGACGGGGAAAATCTGGTTCTTTGTCAGGGATACCGGAATCGGCATCGACCCGTCAAATCTGGAACGCATTTTTGAACGGTTCCTTCAGATCGATCATTCCACCACGAGGAAATATGAAGGAACAGGTCTTGGCCTGACCATTGTTCGCCACTACACCGAACTTCTCGGCGGGAAAATTGAAGTCAGGTCTGAAGTCAATAAAGGCGCAGAATTTTCATTTTGGATACCTGTCGAAGACGAGTCCGCTGCTTTAAAGATCGTCCGTTAACCTTGAATTAAATCCTTTCGGATTGTCCGTCCAATCATGAGAAAATTTCCAATTATATGTACTTTTGTCAGACGAAAATAACAAACACGGGATACCATGTCAAAGCATTTTAAATTGAAACGTGGACTGGATATACGGTTGAAGGGAGCTGCGGAACCTCTCTTGAAAGATGCCCCGGCACCGCGCACCATCGCCCTGAAGCCCACCGATTTTTTTGGCCTGACTCCAAAACTAAGTGTCAAGGCCGACACGCGGGTGAAAGCCGGCGATGCCCTGTTTTTTGACAAATACCATCCTGAAATTATATTCACTTCACCGGTAAGCGGAACGGTAAACGCAATCAACCGCGGAGAGCGCCGTAAAATTCTGGAGGTGGTTGTTGAACCTGACCGCGAACAGGAATTCCGGACATTCACCGCCGCCGACCCGCTCACGCTCACGCGCGAAGAGATTAAAAAGCAAATACTGGCAAGCGGGCTCTGGCCATTTGTCAAGCAACGTCCCTACGGGATACTCGCCCGTCCTGAAGACACGCCCGGACATATCTTTATCTCCGGATTCGACTCCTCACCGCTTGCCCCCGATTATGAGTTTATCTTCAAAGATGACCGGGAAGCCCTGCAACAAGGGATCAATGCCCTGAGTAAATTGACGGATGGCTCTGTTTACGTCGGATTGTCGCCCGCACAAAAAAACGGGATTTTCGCATCACTGAACAATGTCGTGATCAACACCTTCGAAGGTCCTCATCCCGCCGGCAATGTCGGCGTTCAGATTCATCATGTTTCACCTGTCTTTAAGGGCGATGTGGTCTGGACGGTTTCGCCCCAGGGCGTTGTTTACATGGGCAGGTTGTTCCGGGAAGGCCGCCTGAACCTGTCTAAGATCATCGCGTTAACCGGCCCGGAGGTTAAAAAGCCTCACTATTATAAAACAATTCAGGGCGCTGAACTGACCGACCTCCTGAGCAATACGACAAAAAAGGAAAACCACGAACGCGTGATCAGCGGCAATGTGCTCACCGGCACAAAAACAGATCCGGACGATCACCTGGGCTTTTTTGACCAGATGGTCACGGTCATCCCCGAGGGAGACGATTATGAATTGCTTGGCTGGGCGTTGCCCGGGAACGATAAATTTTCGGCAAGCAACACGTTTTTGTCCCGTTTGTTCCCGAAAAAGGAATATGTCCTTAATGCCAACCTGCATGGCGGGGAACGTGCCTTTGTGATGACCGGACAATATGAAAAATTCCTTCCGATGGACATTTTGCCGGTCTACTTACTCAAGGCGGTGATAACCAACGACATTGACAGGATGGAACAACTTGGCATCTACGAAGTGGTTGAAGAAGACCTTGCCTTGTGTGAATATGCAGACACGTCAAAGATCAAAGTTCAGCAGATTCTGCGTGAGGGTATCCATGCCATGATAAAAGAAGTGGGGTAACGAAGAAACAACAGATCCATGAAAGCGCTAAGAAACTTTTTTGAAAAAACGAAACCTTATGTAGGGAAAGGTGGCAAATACCACTGGTTGCATTCCACGCACGATGCGTTCTTCACCTTTCTTTTCGTGCCGAAAACAACATCCGGATCGGGAACGCACATCCACGATTATATCGATATGAAGCGGACAATGAGCATCGTGGTCCTCGCACTTGTCCCCGCCCTGCTGTTTGGAATATACAATGCAGGTTATCAACACTTTGGAGCACTTGGACAACTGGCTTCCGCCAGTTTCACGGACAGGTTCGTGTTCGGACTATTGAAAGTGATGCCCATCATCCTTGTTTCTTATGCCGTGGGACTGGGTATCGAGTTTATTTTTGCCCAATTCCGCGGTCATGAAGTCAATGAAGGATTCCTGGTCACCGGGATGCTCATTCCGTTGGTCATGCCGGTCACGACACCGTTGTGGATGATTGCGGTTTCCACGGCCTTCTCCGTGATCTTCTGCAAAGAAGTATTCGGCGGCACAGGAATGAATGTGTGGAATCCGGCCTTGGTAGCAAGGGCCTTCCTGTTTTTTGCCTATCCCGCCCAAATTTCCGGAGATGCCGTCTGGATCTCGGCCGAAGGCGTGGAGAAAATGGCCGACGGGTTTACCGGTGCCACTCCGATGGCGAAAGCCGCCATGGGCGACACCGGGTTCGACCTGTGGAATGCCTTCATCGGACTGATTCCGGGATCAATCGGTGAAACTTCCAAGATCGCCATCCTGATAGGCGCCCTGATCCTGGTCATCACCGGGATCGGTAGTTGGAGGATCATGCTCTCGATGGTGCTCGGCGGACTTTTCATGGGCATCCTCCTGAACCTCTCCGGAAGCGACAACATTTATCTGGCTCTTCCATTCTGGCAGCACCTCCTGATCGGAGGATTCCTCTTTGGAGCGGTGTTCATGGCAACAGACCCGGTGTCGGCGGCCCAGACCACCAAAGGAAAATGGATCTATGGGTTCCTCACCGGCGTGTTGGCAATTTTGATCCGGGTGGTCAACCCCGCCTATCCGGAGGGTACGATGATGGCGATCCTGCTGATGAATACATTTGCGCCCTTGATTGATTATTGGGTAGTTCAGGGAAATATAACACGCCGTTTAAAACGGGCAGGCGTAAAAGCATAATTTTAACGATGAAAAAATGGACAGGAACAGTAATCAATACACGTTTATCTACGCGTCGGTCATGGTGATCCTGGTCGCCGCCCTGCTTTCTTACGCGGCAATCAGCTTGAAACCGGCCCAACAAAAGAATATCGATATCGAAACCAAGCAAAATATACTGGCCTCCGTCAATATTGAAGCCGACGCGTTAACGGCGGAACAGATTTACAGCGAAAAGATCGTAAACACGTACCTCATCAATTCCAGGGGGGAAGAAATGGAGGGAGACGCCTTTGCCGCAAACATGAAGAAGGAGCATTCCAAACCGGTGGAAGACCGGGTGCTTCCGGTTTTTGAATGCCGGATCGAAGGCAGCACCAAGTATATCGTTCCCTTATACGGAGCAGGACTTTGGGGCCCGATATGGGGGTACATCTCCCTGAACGACGATATGAACACCATTTACGGGGCAACCTTCGCCCACCAGGGCGAAACACCCGGACTGGGGGCAGAGATCACCACCCGGCCTTTCCGGAATCAGTTCAAGGGAAAAAAAATCTTTGATGCGAATGGCGCACTTAGTTCCGTTATTGTCGCCAAACCGAATGAAACGGCACCGGCAGAACATCGGGTAGACGCCATTTCAGGCGGCACAATCACCTCGAAAGGTTTGCAGAATATGCTTCGTGATGATTTTGAGGCCTACCAGGCATTTTTCAAACAGAAAAACCAGAAGGAAAATGAGTGACAGAGAACCTTTATTTTCAAAGAAGAACGTGAGTCTGTTGGCCAATCCGCTCAACAGCAATAACCCCATCACGGTACAGGTACTGGGTATCTGTTCAGCGCTGGCAGTAACGGCCCAGTTAAAACCCTCGATTGTGATGGCCATCTCGGTCACGTTAGTCCTGGCCTTTGCAAACGTGATTATTTCCTTCTTACGCAATACCATTCCCAACCGGATACGGATCATTGTTCAGTTGGTTGTAATCGCTGCCCTGGTGATCCTGGTGGACCAGATCCTGAAAGCGTATGTCTATGACGTCAGCAAACAACTGTCCGTTTTCGTCGGACTGATCATCACCAACTGTATCCTGATGGGACGACTCGAGGCGTTTGCGCTGGCCAACAAACCCTGGCCATCTTTCCTGGACGGGATCGGAAATGGCGCCGGCTACGGAGCGATCCTGATCATCGTGGGTTTCTTCAGGGAACTTCTGGGTTCGGGAAGTATCCTGGGATTCCGGATCATTCCTGAATCCTGGTATATTGCCAACGGCGGTTTTTATTCAAACAACGGCATGATGATCCTGCCTCCGATGGCATTGATCACCGTGGGCGTAATCATCTGGGTGCAACGCAGCAAAAACCGGAAACTGATCGAGGATTGAAAATAACGAAACTATGGAAAATTTACTGAATATCTTTGTCAAGTCGATTTTCATCGAGAACATGATCTTCGCCTACTTCCTGGGGATGTGTTCCTACCTGGCTGTTTCGAAGACCGTTAAAACGGCCACCGGACTTGGGATCGCGGTGATATTTGTCCTGGGTATTACGCTGCCCGTAAACTATCTTCTCGAAAACTACATTTTAAAAGAAGGGGCTTTGCGCTGGCTGGGGAGTAACTTTGCCCAGGTCGACCTCAGCTTCCTGAGTTTTATCATGTTTATTGCCGTGATTGCCTCGATCGTGCAGTTGGTGGAAATGATCGTTGAAAAATTTGCACCGGTGCTCTATACCCAACTGGGCATTTTTCTTCCCCTGATCGCGGTCAACTGCGCCATCCTGGGCGGTTCACTATTTATGCAGCAAAAAGCGTTCAATAACCTGGGCGAAGCGACCATTTACGGACTGGGGTCCGGCGTGGGTTGGTTCCTGGCCATCATCGGCATTGCTGCCATCCGGGAGAAGACTCGTTATTCAAATGTGCCGGCTCCCTTGCGGGGTCTTGGGATTACCTTTATCATTACAGGATTGATGGGGATCGCCTTTATGGGCTTCATGGGAATCAAATTGTAAAACTAAAGTCAAAAGCATGATCTTTTTAGTCACCCAAACATCCATTGTCATTACCAGTGTGGCCGTCTTCCTTTTGGTGATTATCCTCCTGGTGTCGATCCTGTTGTATGCGAAGAAAAAACTCACTCCCTCGGGAAAGGTGAAGATCGATATTAATGACGGGAATCTTGAGCTGGAAACGGAAACCGGAAACAGCCTGCTAACCACCCTGGGAAACAATAAGGTTTTCCTGCCTTCTGCATGTGGAGGAGGAGGCACCTGCGGCATGTGCCGCTGCCGGGTCACAGAAGGCGCCGGCTCCATCTTACCGACCGAGACCGGCTTCTTTACCCGGAAAGAGCAAGCCAATCACTGGCGCCTCGCCTGCCAGATCAAAGTGAAAGATAACCTGAAGATGGAGATCCCGCAGGAAGTGCTGGGCGTAAAAAAATGGGAATGCGAAGTCGTGTCAAATCGAAATGTGGCCACCTATATCAAGGAATTCGTGGTCAAACTGCCGGAAGGCGAACGCCTCGATTTCAAATCGGGCGGCTACATTCAGATCGATGTCCCCAAAATTGAAGTGAACTTCAGCGACATGGACGTTGACGAAAAATTCCGCCCCGAGTGGGAAAAGTTTGGCATGTTCAATCTGGCGATGAAAAATCCGGAGCCCACCTTCCGCGCCTACTCCATGGCAAACCATCCCGCTGAGGGGAACATCATCATGCTGAATATCCGGATTGCCACGCCCCCGTTCGATCGGGTCAACGGTGGATTCCAAAAGGTTAACCCGGGAGTCTGTTCCTCGTTCATCTTTTCGCGAAAGCCGGGCGATCAGGTGACCATCTCAGGACCTTACGGGGAATTTTTCCTGAAAAACAACGACAACGAGATGATGTTCATCGGCGGCGGCGCAGGTATGGCACCCATGCGTTCACACCTGTTTCATCTGTTCCACACCCTAAAAGAGTCCCGTAAGAAAATCTCGTTCTGGTATGGCGCCCGTTCATGGCGGGAAGTGTTCTACTACGACCAGTTCCGCGATATCGAGGAAAGTTTTCCGAATTTCTCATTTCACCTCGCTTTGTCCGACCCGCTCCCGGAGGACAACTGGACCGGTCCGACCGGGTTTATCCATCAGGTCATCTATGATCAGTACCTTAGCAGGCACGAGGAACCGGAAGAAATTGACTACTATCTTTGCGGTCCTCCCATGATGAATGCGGCTGTCCAGAAAATGCTTGATGATTTGGGGGTTCCCACCGAAAATGTCCTTTACGACGACTTCGGCAGTTAAAAAAAGCGGGGCCTTCTGAATCCGTGAAAGCTCCGCTTTTTTATAGCAATAAAAAATCAGGCAATGTTGGTGAATACCTGCTGGACGTCGTCATCTTCTTCGATCCGGTCGAGCAGTTTCTCAATATCTTCCAGTTGGCTTTCCGTAAACTCGACCGGGGTTGTCGGAATACGTTTCAACGTGGCCTTTTTGACCTCTATCTTCCGGTCTTCCAATGCCTTTGACAAACTTCCAAAACTGGTATAGTCGCCGGTTAGATAAACCATGTCTTCATCCGCTTCGATCTCTTCCAAACCGGCATCAATTAAATCCAGTTCCAGACCCTCGATGTCAAGATCGTCTGTCTTCCCGATCTCGAAAACCGCTTTATGTAAAAACATGAATTCCAACGAACCCGACGGCACCAGACTTCCTCCGGCTTTGTTAAAATAGGATTTGACGTTGGCGACGGTCCGCGTCGTGTTGTCGCTGGCACATTCCACGAAAACCAGCACGCCATGGGGCCCCTTACCCTCATAATTCACTTCCGAGTAATTGGTCTCATCCTTGCCCGATGCCCTTTTGATCGCCGCATCGATGTTATCTTTTGGCATGTTTTGTGCCTTCGCATTCTGGATCGCTGTACGCAGCTTGGCATTCATATCCGGATCGGCACCACCTTCCTTGGCAGCAATCGTGATCGCTCTTGAAAGCTTCGGAAAAATCCGCGACATGTGGCCCCAACGCTTCTCTTTCGCGGCCCGGCGGTATTCAAATGCTCTTCCCATATCCGTATTTTTTTGACGGCACAAAATTAAAAAATACTTTGGCCATTCCTGCTTCTTTCAGTGAAAAAACGCGTGCTGTTCTGACCGCCTCCCTTTTTGTCCGGAAATCGTGTTAAACCAGTCAGCAGTTCCCGAGACGTTCACCGCCGTCCGGTGACAGCTTTCTGAACCGACGCTCCTGCGCGGCCTTCCGTTGTTCCATCTTGTCGTACGTCTGCGCGCAGGTGATTCCACGATCCTTCATGGCTTTGTTGCTGCCGATATGAATGTTCGGGAAACGTCCCTTCTTTGACACGATCACGTTTATGGCCAATCCCATAAAGCAAAGCGCCAGCAAACCAACCACAATGACAAATACCTGAAAAAAATCCATGGTTTCCTTTTATTGACCTGCAAAGGTACTTAAAGCAAGCCACAAAAAGAATACCATCTCCCTGTCCAGTTTATTGATTTTACCGGCAATGTTAAAATTTAAACGCCCACATACCAGGGTTTCACGCATTCTTCCTAATTTTAATGCAAATTACACAGGCATGGAAAAACATATTAATCTGTTCAATTTCCCGGCAGGCACAGCCATATGCGTATATGCCATTTGGGCGTTGGTTCAACCGGAAGTGGCGGCCGAAGAAGATAAACATAATTATTCATCAAATAACCATTTACGATGATTCATCGAAGCTATCACATGACCCCCGGTCAATTCCGGGAGGAAGGGAAAAAACTGATCGACTGGATTGCCGATTATTATGAACAGGTTGAACAATACCCTGTGCTGTCGACGGTACAGCCGGGCGACATCCGGAAGCAACTTCCGCGTCATGCCCCGGAAAAGGGCGAGTCTTTTGACCGGGTATTAGGCGATGTCGATCGGTTGATCATGCCAGGCATCACCCACTGGCAATCCCCTAATTTTTTTGCGTACTTCCCGTCCAACAGTTCAGGCCCCTCTGTTTTAGGCGACCTGCTGTCGTCCGGATTGGGCGTCCAGGGCATGTTGTGGGCCACCAGTCCCGCGTGCACCGAGCTGGAAAGCCATGTACTGGACTGGCTGGTCGGCATGATGGGTCTTCCGGCCCACTTTAAGACGACGGCAAGCGGCGGCGGTGTCATTCAGGACTCCGCCTCCAGTGCGGCGTTGGCGGCCTTACTGGCAGCCCGGGAACAAAAAACCAACTTCACCTGTAACCAGACCGGCGACTCCTCCAGGCTGGTGGCCTACATTTCAACGCAAACCCACTCCTCCCTTGAGAAAGGCGTGAAGATCATCGGTATTGGCACCGACCGGCTGCGAAAAATTGAGGTCGATGAGAACTTTGCAATGATTCCTCAGGCGCTGGAAGCAAAAATACAGGAAGACCGGGATCACGGACTGGTCCCCTTCTTCGTGTGTGCAACGATCGGCACCACTTCATCCAACGCGGTCGATCCAACCCGCCAGATTGCCGCGATCTGCAAAAAATACGGAGCCTGGCTCCATGTCGACGCGGCCATGGCGGGAACCGCCGCCATCTGTCCGGAATGCCGACACCATTTTGACGGGCTTGAACTGGCCGACAGCTATGCCTTCAATCCGCACAAATGGATGTTCACCAATTTCGACTGCGATTGCTTCTTTGTGGCCGACAAGCGCGTTCTCATCAAAACCATGAGCATCCTCCCGGAATACCTGAAAAATGAAGCCACGGAAAAAGGTGTGATCGATTACCGGGATTGGCATGTCCAACTGGGACGCCGTTTCAGATCCCTGAAACTCTGGTTCGTCATTCGCCATTACGGGGTTGAGGGCTTACGGTTCCACATCGAAGGGCATCTTCGCCTGGCAAAACAATTTGCCGGATGGGTAGACGCATCCTCCGGTTTTGAACTGCTTTGCCGGCCTCTATTTAATCTGGTGTGCTTTCGTCACCAGAAAGGGAATGACTTTAACAAAATGCTGATGGATTCCCTGAATCAAAGCGGAAAAATCTATTTATCGCACACGGTCCTGAACGGAACCTACTGGCTGCGCATGAGCATCGGACAAACCCAAACCCGCGAAGAACACGTCAAAAAAGCCTGGGAACTCATTGATGCCGCCAGCAGGTCGTCCGGGTAATTTTGCGCCCTTTCGCGTTATCACGGCCTTTTTCGCAAACAACCGCGAAAGACGCTTCGCTAAGAGCCGGCACGTGTTGCTTCTTTCAGTTCACACACGGCTTCATGCAAATCCTGGTAAGGATAGTGGTGAGGATGCGCGAAGTTCAGAAATTTCAGGATCCTGAACGCGTTGAAATACTGAAAAAAACGCTTTGTGAACGCGGTAAGGGAAGCACTGTTCTGTTTGATCCCGCTCAGGGCATCTGCAAAATGACCGTCATCCAGAAAACGCGAGACCGGCAACGCGATTTCCCATTTCCCCGCGTGCCGGTCGTCCGTGTACAACCGCGGCAACAGTTGAAAAAACGCCTTTAAATCCGCGAACGACCGGAAGGAATAGGTTTGACGGAGCTTCTCCTCCCCGTTTACCCATTTTTGCAGGGCCGCCCCGGTACCAAACGGCACCCGGCCGGACACCCGCGCAGAAGGATACACACAGGTGGTATTCAGCTCAATCACCTGCCCCAGTTGGGTGAGTTTATGAAGGAAATAAAAGTCTTCCCCTGCCTGTCGCTGATTCATCCCGCCTTGTTTCACATAGGCATCAGCCCTTACGGCAAAAGCCGACCCAATCGTGTAAATTGCGTGCGGGTATCCCGAATAAGCCAACGCCTGTTTATAATAGTGCAGGTAAGTTTCGTAAAGCATCATTCCTTCCCGGTGTTGTTCGTCTTCAAGTTCATCGGTCCGGTGCCGGAACCTGATTGTGGTACCTACCGGTTTCAGGCCGGAACAAAACAATGCTTCGATCGCCGTCAGGTAGTTTTCCGCAACCAGGGTATCGGCATCCAGCGAAACAATGATCCCTTCCGGTTTGCCCAACAGGTGAAACCGCCTGACAGCCTCGTCCATTCCTGTTTTCCTTGCCCGTCCCACTCCCGCGTGCTTCTGGGGAAACGGAAGCGGATACACCGGATACAAGGTAAAGAATGCCTCAGGATGCCTGTCCTTCCAGTCCTGAAGGGACAACAGGGCCTGCCCATTCTGCCTGCTTATGTGCTCCGGACACCCTTCCGCCTCATTCATCACGACGATCACCTCGACGGCACAACGGGGAGGCTCGCAGGCGGCCAGCGAACGAATGGTCTTCAGCAACTCCGTTTCATTACACGCCGGGATCATCACGATCAGACCCAGCCCGTCCGAAGGACGCTCACCAATCAGCACGGGTAATAACGTCCGGCTTTCAAGATAACAGGAGGCAAATGACATGTTTTGCAAAAATAAAAAAATCCGGAATTCGTCCGGATTCAACGTACTTCATCCGCTAGGGCTTTTTCTTCGCGGCATACCGGGCATTCAGCGCCGTAAGCACTTCTTTGGTAATGTTATGCGCATCATCTCCGATCAGGATGCCGGATGAATTGAAAATATAGGAATACTTCCGGCCTGCATTGTATGTTTTCAGGTAATTCATCAGGCTGTCCAGTAGTTGCTGGTTATTGACGTTTTGCATTTCCGCCAGCTTCGCCGACAATTCCTGATCAAGCTTCACAATCGCCTGCTCCTCGCCGACAAGCCGGTCGCGCTCCTGAACGGCCCGCTGTTCGGTCAAAAATCCCCCCCGCTGAACCTTTTCCTGGAATGCTGCGGCCTGTTCTTCAAATTTCGAGCGTCGCGCGGCATATTCCCGGGTATACGCATCCTGGTTTTTTGTAAAGGAATCATGCAGTTCCTGTGCCAGATCGTAATTCAAGATCAGCGAATCAACCTTCACATAGGCAATCTTCAAATTGCTCAACTGATCAGAAACTTTCCCCACCTCCGTGGAGTCGCCATTTTTCGCAGCAGTGAAATGCAAAACATAGATGACAAGTACGGCAATCAGCAAAACCAGATTCAGGATCAACGATGTATTTTTCATATTAAGTGATTAATTCATTTAACTCGTGCCAAAATTAAAAATTTATCATCAGGAATACATGGTATTCTTTCAAATTTTTATCCGTCTGATCAATATTCCGTTACGAACAAACCGGCATAAAATCCCATTTTCTTGATGACAAACATCGTTGTACGCCTTCATCCGGATATCAGGATCAGTTCGTCGAGCGGTCTTTTCGGAACATGATGAACGCCTTCTTCATCACGCCAGTATTTACAGTCACCCTCGTTCATCTTCTCCAAAACCACGGTCTCCGCAGGCTTACCCAGCGCCAGCACCTGAATGATCCCGTACCGTTCGTCCAACGTGAACAGTTTCTGTAACTCCGTTCTTTTCACCGATGCGACGATACAACCTCCGTAGCCCGCTTCTGCAGCGCCAAGCATGATGCTTTGGGCTGCTATGCCGTCATCGCATAAGCAATTGCCCGCAATCTGCCTGTCAAGCAGCATCACCACATATGCCGCGGGACGCTCACCAGTCACAGGACCGCCCCAGTCCTTCAGATAACCCGCCCAGCCCAGTAACGGAAAAACCTGGTCGCACAGCGCTTTTTGCGTAACCAGGATATATTTCAATGGCTGGGCATTTCGTGCACTCGCAGAAAGACGGGCCAGGTCAATCCAGTCTTTCAACTGACCTTCGGTGATCCGCTCTGACTCGCGGAAGCGACGGTAACTCCGGTT
>Ga0172382_10011386_pt1 | contig 11775 bp, 9 predicted proteins | sample Leawel138RmetaG_FD_122245 | JGI IMG/M metagenome (GOLD analysis project Ga0172382, IMG submission 122245) | Leachate microbial communities from a municipal landfill in Southern Ontario, Canada - Leachate well 138R metaG | ecosystem: Engineered > Solid waste > Landfill > Unclassified | place...
TATGGCGCGCCCGGAGAGATTCGAACTCCCGACCACCTAGTTCGTAGCCAGGTACTCTATCCAGCTGAGCTACGGGCGCTGTGAGGGTGCGAATTATACGGAACACCCAATCTTTGTCAACACATCGACTATGGCGGAGAGAGAGGGATTCGAACCCTCGATGGAGCTTTTGACCCCATACTCCCTTAGCAGGGGAGCGCCTTCGACCGACTCGGCCATCTCTCCAAAACGACGGTGCGAAGGATACCTTCGCGAACGCGGAACGTAAAGCTCAGATGCTATGAAGAGGGCGTCTGGTCCTGCTTTTCGCGCTGAATGCGCTCGTAGATCTCCTCACGGTGCACGGAAACGTCTTTCGGAGCATTCACGCCGATGCGCACCTGGTTGCCTTTGATGCCGAGGACCGTCACGGTAACCTCGTCGCCGATCACGAGCGTCTCTCCCACTCGTCGAGTCAGAATCAGCATTTAGTTTCTCTCCTCGTAAACTGCGCAAGTCCGTTGTCGTTCATGGAAAGCAAAGACCACCTCGCGACGCGACACAAAGCGCTTACACATAGACACCGCGCCGGCCGGGAAATTCGGCCGACGTCAATGGACTTTAGGCCTGCTGCGGTTCCTGCTCCAGCTTGAATGCGGAATGCAGGGTACGCACGGCCAGCTCAAGGTACTTCTCGTCAACGACCACCGAAGTCTTGATCTCCGAGGTGGATATCATGCGGATGTTGATGCCCTCGTCGGCGAGCGCCTTGAACATGGTGGCAGCGATACCTGCATGCGAGCGCATGCCCACACCGACTATGGAAATCTTCGCGATCTTTGTATCACCGTTCACATCGCGTGCGCCAAGTTCCTTGGCGGTCTGCTCCAGGATCTTCAGTGCCTTCTCGTAGTCGCCACGATTGACGGTAAAGGTGAAGTCGGTGGTGCCGTCGGCGCCCACGTTCTGCACGATCATGTCGACTTCGATATCGGCCTCGCCGATGGGCCCGAGGATGCGGTACGCGATGCCGGGCTCGTCGGGTACGCCCAGGATGGTTAGCTTGGCTTCATCGCGCTGGAAGGCAATGCCTGAAATCAGCGGTTCTTCCATTCCGTCTTCCTCGTAAGTGATCAAAGTACCCTCGCCCTCCGCGAAGGACGACAGCACACGCAAGGGGACATTGTACTTGCCTGCGAATTCCACCGAGCGGATTTGCAGCACCTTGGAGCCGAGGCTTGCCATCTCGAGCATCTCCTCGAAGGTGATGCGGGGCAGCCGGCGCGCCTCGGGAACCACGCGCGGGTCGGTCGTATAAACGCCGTCCACATCGGTGTAGATCTGGCATTCGTCTGCCTTCAGCGCCGCTGCGAGCGCAACCGCGGTCGTGTCCGAGCCACCACGGCCCAGGGTGGTGATATTGCCGTTGGAGTCCACACCCTGGAAGCCCGCAACCACCACCACACTGCCTTCGTCCAGGTCCTTGCGGATGCTCGCCTCGTCGATGGACAGGATGCGCGCCTTGTTGAAGGCGCTGTCCGTAAGGATGTGGACCTGCGGACCGGTGTAGGAACGGGCCGCCACGCCCACACTCTTGAGCATCATGGAGAGCAAGGCGATGGTCTGCTGCTCACCGGTTGCCAGCAATACGTCGAGTTCGCGAGCGTCGGGCGCGCTCTGGGCCTGCTTCGCCAGTTCAATCAGACGGTTGGTCTCGCCGGACATGGCGGAAAGGACCACGACCACGTCATCACCACGCTCACGGAAACCTTTGACTTTCCGCGCCACGTTCATGATGCGTTCGATCGAACCGACCGAGGTGCCACCGTATTTTTGAACGATCAGGGCCATAGGGCTTCATTACGCGCCAAAGGGCGCTGATTAAACACCAAACGGGTTATAAAAAAAAGGGCGGGTCGCGCTTATGTCATCCCAGACGGGTGCGTATCCAGTCAGGTACCTGCGCCAGTGCCTCGGGCAAGGCGTCGGGCTGCGTGCCGCCGGCCTGGGCCATGTCCGGGCGTCCGCCGCCTTTGCCACCCACCCGCTCGGCCACCGCGTTGACCAGGTCGCCGGCCCTGATGCGATCCACGGCGTCCTTGGTGACACCGGCGACCAGGCTCACCTTGCCATCCTGGACCGTCCCCAATACTACTGCTGCCGTGCCCAGCTTGTTCTTGAGCTGATCCACGGTATCACGCAGCGTCTTGGCATCGGCGCCCTCCAGGCGGGCAGCCAGCACACGGATGCCGGCCACGTCCACTGCCTGGGATTCCAGGTCCGAGCCCTGGCTGGCAGCAAGCTTGGCCTTGAGCCGGGCCAGTTCCTTTTCCAGGGAACGCACGTTCTCCTGCACCTGGACGATCTTGCCCGGGAGTTCCTGAGCGGAAGTCTTGAGTGCGCCGGCCGCCTCCTGGAGCAGCTTCTGCTGTTCCTGCACATAGGCCAAAGCCGCATCGCCGGTGATGGCCTCGATACGACGCACGCCCGCGGCGACGCCGCCTTCCATCACGATCTTGAACAGGCCGATATCGCCGGTGCGTGAAACGTGGGTACCGCCGCACAGTTCGCGCGAGCTACCGATGTCGAGCACACGCACCTCGTCACCATATTTCTCGCCGAACAGCATCATGGCGCCCAGGGTGCGCGCTTCATCAATGCCGACCACGCGCGCCTCGGTGGCCACGTTGGCGAGGATCTCGGCATTGACCTGCGCTTCCACGCGCCGGATTTGCTCGGCGGTGAGGGGGGCATTGTGGGCAAAGTCGAAGCGGGTCTTGTCGGGATCGACCAGCGAGCCCTTCTGCTGCACGTGATCGCCCAGCACCTCACGCAAGGCCTTGTGCATCAGGTGCGTGACCGAGTGGTTGCGCTGGGTGCGGGCGCGGCGCATGCCGTCCACGCGCGCGGTGACGGTATCGCCCACCGCGAGCGTGCCGCTCGCAAGCTCGCCGTGATGGCCGAACACGTCGGCCTGGATCTTCTGCGTGTCGCCCACGACAAAGCGCACGCCGTCGGCCTGCAATTCGCCGCTGTCGCCCACCTGGCCGCCGGACTCGGCGTAGAACGGGGTGTTGTCGAGCACGACCACGCCCTGCTCGCCCGCCTTCATGGCCTGCACCGGGGTACCGTCCACATATACCGCGGTCACCTTCGCACCGCTCACTTCCAGTTTTTCATAGCCGTGGAACACGGTGCGCGCGCCGCTGTATTCCAGTGCCGCGGCCATCCTGAACTTGCCTGCGGCGCGGGACTGTTCCTGCTGGCGCACCATGGCCGCGTCGAAGCCCGGCACGTCCACGGAAACGCCGTGCTCGCGGCACATGTCCGCCGTGAGGTCCAGGGGGAAGCCGTAGGTGTCGTGCAGCTTGAATGCGGTCTCACCGTCGAACACCTTGCCGCCGCTCGCACGCAGGCGCGCCAGCTCGGACTCGACAATGCCCATACCGTGCTCGATGGTCTCGAAGAAACGATTCTCTTCCTGGCGCAGCACTTCGGTAATGCGCGCCTGGCTCTGCACCAGTTCGGGATAGGCCTCGCCCATCTCGGCGGCGAGGTCGGCCACCAGCTTGTGAAAGAAGGCGGTACGTGCACTCAGCTTGTAGCCATGGCGAATGGCGCGGCGGACGATGCGGCGCAGCACGTAGCCGCGGCCTTCGTTACCCGGGATCACGCCGTCGGCGACGAGGAAGGCGCAGGCACGGATGTGGTCGGCCAGGACCTTCAGCGAAGGGTTGTCCAGATTGGTGCAGCCGGTCTCGCGCGCGGCGGCCTTGATCAGGTTCTGGAACAGATCGATTTCATAGTTGGAATGCACGCCCTGCAACACGGCGGCGATGCGTTCCAGGCCCATGCCCGTGTCCACGCTCGGCTTCGGCAAGGGGTGCATGACGCCCTGCTCGTCGCGGTTGAACTGCATGAACACGTTGTTCCAGATCTCGATATAGCGGTCGCCGTCCTCGTCGGGCGAGCCCGGCGGGCCACCGGCAATCTCCGGGCCGTGGTCGTAGAAGATCTCGGTACAGGGACCGCAGGGCCCCGTGTCACCCATCATCCAGAAGTTGTCGGAGGCATAGCGCGCGCCCTTGTTGTCGCCGATGCGGATGCAACGCTCGGCCGGCACACCGATCTGCCTGGTCCAGATGTCGTAGGCGTCGTCGTCCTCGGCGTACACCGTCACCCAAAGGCGATCCACCGGGAGCTTGAACACCTCGGTGAGCAGTTCCCAGGCATAGCGGATGGCGTCCTGCTTGAAGTAGTCGCCGAAGCTGAAGTTGCCCAGCATCTCGAAGAAGGTGTGGTGACGCGCAGTGTAGCCCACGTTTTCGAGATCGTTGTGCTTGCCGCCGGCGCGTACGCACTTCTGCGCCGTGGCCGCACGGGTGTAGGGACGCTTGTCGAAGCCCAGGAACACGTCCTTGAATTGCACCATGCCCGCATTGGTGAACAACAGCGTCGGGTCATTGCCGGGGACGAGCGGGCTCGACGGCACGATCTCGTGCCCGTGCTTGCGGAAGAACTCCAGGAATGCCTTGCGGATCTCGCTGCTTTTCATTGGGTCAAAAGTCCAGCCGGCCCTGCCGGCCCTCAATCTGAGTCTCTATCGTTCAGCGCACGGCGGATCTGCTCGGCGCTGAAGCCGCGGTATTGAAGAAAACGCGCCTGGCGAGCGCGTTCCTTCGGATCGTCCGGGAGTGCGGCACCGAAGCGCTTGCGCCGCACCTGCTCCAACTGCTCCGGCCAGTCGGCAGCGCAGGCGCCAAGCGCTTCGTCCATCACAGGCTCACCGATGCCGTGCTCGCGCAGGGCGGCGCGGATGCGCACCAGACCCTGCCCTCGCGCAATGGAGGAACGGACGTAGACCTCGGTGAAACGCGTGTCGCTCTGCAGCCCTTCAGCCGCCAGTGCCGCCACGACCTCCGCGACAAGCTCGGCGGGTGCGCCTTTACGCACCAGCTTGGCACGCAACTCCCGCGCCGAATGCTCGCGGCGTGCGAGCAGCGCCACGGCGGCGCGGCGCACCTCCGCGGGCGTACTCACGGCAGTGCTCAGGCCTCGGATTCAGCCAGGTCTTCGGCTTCGCCGGCAACCACGGTCCTGGGCAGGAAGGCGGCGCGTACCTGTGCCTCGATCTCGCCGGCGATGTCGGGGTTGTCCCTGAGGAACTGGCGGGCATTGTCCTTGCCCTGGCCGATGCGATTGCTCTTGTAGCTGTACCAGGAGCCCGACTTCTCCACCACACCGGCGTTCACGCCCAGGTCGATGACCTCGCCCTCGCGGGAGATGCCCTCGCCGTAGAGGATCTCGAACTCGGCCTGCTTGAACGGCGGGGCCACCTTGTTCTTGACCACTTTCACGCGGGTTTCGTTGCCGATGACCTCGTCGCCCTTCTTGATGGAACCGGTACGGCGGATGTCCAGGCGTACCGAGGCATAGAACTTGAGGGCGTTGCCACCCGTGGTGGTCTCGGGGCTGCCGAACATGACACCGATCTTCATGCGGATCTGGTTGATGAAGATCACCAACGTATTGGAGCGCTTGATATTGGCGGTGAGCTTGCGCAGTGCCTGGGACATCAGACGGGCCTGCAGGCCTACGTGGGAGTCGCCCATTTCGCCTTCGATTTCGGCTTTGGGCGTGAGCGCGGCCACGGAGTCGATGACCACCACGTCCACGGCGCTGGAACGCACCAGCATGTCGGCGATTTCCAGGGCCTGCTCGCCGGTATCCGGCTGGGATACCAGCAGGTCGTCCACGTTCACACCCAGCTTCTGGGCATACTGCGGATCCAGGGCGTGCTCGGCGTCCACGAAGGCGCAGGTGCCGCCCAGTTTCTGGGCCTCGGCGATGACCTGTAGGGTCAGTGTGGTTTTACCCGAGGATTCCGGACCATAGATCTCGATGATGCGGCCGCGCGGCAGGCCACCCACGCCCAGGGCGATGTCGAGTCCCAGTGAGCCGGTGGAGATGACCTGAAGATCGCGCTGGGCCGTATTGTCGCCCATGCGCATGACCGAACCCTTGCCAAACTGTTTTTCGATCTGGCTGAGGGCCGCGGAAAGGGCTTTGCGCTTGTTGTCGTCCATTGTTTTCCTCCCATCGAGAGCCGGCGGCTCCCTGCCACCGCACGAAAAACAGCATTATTTCACAGCGCCCCCGGGCAGCCTAGCCCCGGTTTCGCACTGTCACGACCCCGCGGCAGTCCCGGCGCGGGCCAGGGGCCAGCGCCTGAGTACCTGATAGCGGGAGCCCTCGGGGAAGGTCACGGATTCCACCAGCACGAAGTCATCGACGCTCCAGGGAATGGGCTCGACAAGCGCCACCGCAGGGCCGCGCCGGGCCTTGCGCATCACCGTGAGATGGGGTCGGAAAGGCCGCTCGTCGGTGCTTATCCCACAGCGCGCCACACCGGTATGGAGGTGTTCATACAGCCGGGTGAGCCCTGCCGGTACCTCGACCGGAGCCAGCCATACGATACCCGTGTGCCGAAAGCTGCCGGCCTGATCGACGGTCAGGCAAAAACTCTCGCCCGGGTAGCCGTTGCCGCAGGCCAGCAGGCACTCCAGGGCATCGGCGGGGACGTTGCCGAGAAATTCCAGGGTGATGTGCAGATTGCCCGCGGGCAGCGGCCGGCCACCGCAGGGTGAGGCCACGGTACGTGCCGCGCGGGCGAGGCGGACGCGGGTCTCGTCGTCGGGCCAGAGGGCGAAGAACAACCGGCGCGTGGGGACCGTTTCGGTCATGGCACCGCAAGCAGGTCCAGCAGGCCCTGCCAGGCCGTGGCCACCGATGCGCGCCGCACGGCGTCGCGATCGCCCTCGAAGCGGACACTGCGGGCAACGGGTTCAGCCCCCTGGCGCGCCCACGCGAACCAGACCAGGCCCACCGGTTTGTCCAGGGTGGCGCCTCCCGGGCCGGCAATACCGGTGATGGCCAGGCTCACCTGTGCACGGCTGTGTGCCAGGGCGCCCTGCGCCATGGCGCGGGCCGTGGCCTCGCTCACGGCACCGTGCCGTGCCAAGGTGTCGGGCGAAACCCCGAGCAGTTCCTGCTTGGCCGCGTTGCTGTATGTCACGAACCCACGCTCGAACCAGCGTGAACTGCCGACCAGATCGGTGGCGGTCTTGGCGAGCCAGCCACCGGTGCAGGACTCCGCGCTGGCGAGCGAAAGCCCTTCGGCAGTCAGCACGGCGGCGGCCTGCCCGGCCAGGGCATTCAGCTCGGCGTCGTTCGGAACCATGGGACTCCCATCGCAGTTTTTGCAAAGTGTAATTTGGACGCGCGCGGGAGGAGCTTAGTCGCCGCCCGTGGCCGTGATCACCCCCGCGGTCCCGTAACCAGCGCCGCCCAGCGCCCGGCGCGTACCACCTCGACCGTAGGCGGTCGACGAGCGCCCGCGCTGGTGGTGGTTAGTAACAAAGCGATGCCGGGGTGCGCAACCCCGAGCCACGCCGGTAAACTTGCGCGGATGAATGCCCGCCCCGAAGACATCCCCCAGCACACCCCAATGATGCGGCAATACCTGAGCATCAAGGCACAGCACCCCGACATGCTCGTGTTCTATCGCATGGGCGACTTCTACGAGTTGTTTTATGACGATGCCCGTCGTGCTGCGCAGCTGCTGGATATCACCTTGACCACCCGCGGCCAGTCCGCCGGCGAACCCATTCCCATGGCGGGCGTCCCCTATCACGCAGTGGAGGCCTATCTGGCCCGCCTGATCCGGCTGGGCGAGTCAGTCGCCATTTGTGAGCAGATTGGCGACCCGGCCGCGAGCAAGGGGCCGGTGGAGCGCAAGGTGGTGCGTATCGTCACCCCCGGCACCGTGACCGACGAGGCCCTGCTCGAGGAACGCCGCGATAACCTGCTGTGCGCCGTGCACGAGCACGCGGGCCGCTTCGGCCTGGCCGTGCTGGACGTGGCCAGCGGCCGCTTCACGGTGGCGGAACTGGACGGTGATGAGGCCCTGCTGAGCGAGCTGGAACGCCTGCAACCGGCTGAACTGCTCTACGCCGAAGCCAGCGCAGCCGCGCGCGGCTTCGAACAGCGCCGCGGCGCGCAACAGCTCGCACCGTGGCATTTCGATGAGGACAGCGCACGTCGCCAACTCGCCGCCCAGTTCGGCACCCGCGACCTGAGCGGCTTCGGTTGTGAACACCTGGGCCTCGCCGTTTCCGCTGCCGGTGCGCTGCTGCATTACCTGAAGGAAACCCAGCGCGGCGCCGTGCCTCACATCCGCGGCCTGAGTGTGGAGCAGCGCGAGAGCGCCGTGCTGCTGGATGCGGCCTCACGCCGCAACCTGGAGATCGATCAATCCCTTTCCGGCAGCCATGACCATACGGTAGTGGGCGTCATGGACCGCACCGTGACGGCCATGGGCAGCCGCTTGCTCCGGCGCTGGTTACACCGGCCACTGCGCGATCAGGCATTGCTCGCGCAGCGTCACGAGGCCATCGGGCGCCTGCTCGAGGACGACGCGTTCGAAGACCTGCGCGGGCAATTGCGCGGCATCGGTGACGTGGAACGCATCCTGGCACGGGTGGCGCTCAAATCGGCCCGGCCGCGGGACCTGACCCAACTGCGCATCGCCCTCGGCCGCCTGCCCGCACTGCACCACCGCGTGAGCGGCATCGACGCAGCCCTGCTCGGCGCGCTTGCAGCACGTATCCAGGCCTTCCCCGAGCTGGAGGATCTGCTCACACGGGCGATCATCGAAAACCCGCCGGTGCTGATCCGCGACGGCGGCGTGCTTGCGGCAGGCTACGATGCCGAGCTGGACGAGCTGCGCGGCCTGAAGGACAACGCCGACCAATTCATGATCGCGCTGGAGGCACGGGAGCGCGAGCGCAGCGGCATCACCGGCCTGAAGGTGGGCTACAACCGGGTGCACGGCTTCTACATCGAGGTGAGCCGGCGCGACAGCGAGCGTGTGCCCGACGATTTCATCCGGCGCCAGACCCTCAAAGGTGTGGAGCGCTACATCACCCCCGAGCTCAAGACCTTCGAGGACAAGGTCCTGTCCGCCAGTGAGCGCGCCCTGTCCCGCGAGAAACAGCTCTATGACGCGCTGCTGGACATCCTCGGCACACACTTGGCCGCGCTGCAGGACACCGCCGCCGCACTGGCCGAGCTGGACGTGCTCGCCAATCTGGCCGAGCGCGCGGCCGGGCTGCACCTGGTGCGCCCGCACCTGACCACCGAGCCCGGTATCCTCATCCGTGCCGGCCGCCACCCGGTGGTGGAACACGCCAGCGACGCCCCGTTCGTGCCCAATGACCTGAGCCTCAGTGACGACACGCGCATGCTCTTGGTCACCGGGCCCAACATGGGCGGCAAGTCCACGTACATGCGGCAGACCGCGCTCATCGTACTGCTGGCCTACACGGGCAGCTACGTACCCGCGGAGGAGGCGCGCCTGGGCCCTGTGGATCGCATCTTCACACGCATCGGTGCCTCCGACGACCTCGCCAGCGGACGCTCCACCTTCATGGTGGAAATGACCGAAACGGCCAATATCCTGCATAACGCCACGGCGGAAAGCCTGGTGCTGATGGACGAGATCGGACGCGGCACCAGCACTTTCGACGGCCTGTCCCTGGCCTGGGCCGCGGCGATGGAACTGGCGCGTCGGCGCGTCTTCACCCTGTTCGCCACCCACTACTTTGAACTCACCGCCCTGCCCGAGCAGTTGCCGGGCATCGCCAACGTACACCTGGACGCCGTGGAGCACGGCCACGACATCGTCTTCCTGCATACGGTGAAGCCGGGCCCGGCCAGCCAGAGCTACGGCCTCGCCGTTGCCGCCCTGGCGGGTGTGCCGCACCATGTCATTGCGGAGGCACGCGCGAAACTGCGGGAATTGGAAGACGGCAGCGTGGTCGGGGCGGCGCCGGTCGCGGCACAGCTGGACATGTTCGCGCGCCCGGATGCATTGCGCGAGGCCCTGGACCATCTCGACCCCGACCAGCTCAGCCCGCGGGATGCCCTCACGGCCCTGTACGAGCTCAAGCGGCTGGCTTCCGGCTAAGCTCTGGGAGCCGGGAAGAGAGAACAGCTCAACACAACGGCGCCAGTGCTAAGAGCGCAAGGAGGTATTGCTGTTCTCTGGTTCCCGGACCGTGGTGTCTCGCAGCCGGGAGAATGCAATGACGTACGTGGTGACGGAGAACTGCATCCGCTGCAAATACACGGACTGCGTGGACGTGTGTCCGGTGGACTGCTTCCATGAGGGGCCGAACTTTCTCGCCATCGACCCGGACGAATGCATCGATTGCGGGCTGTGCGAGCCGGAATGCCCGGCGAACGCCATCTTTTCGGAGGATGACCTGCCCGACGACCAGGCGGCCTTCGTGGCGCTGAACGCGGAACTGGCCAAGGCTTGGCCGGTGTTGTCCCAAAAGAAGGCGGCCCTGGCCGATGCCAGACAGTGGGACGGCGTCACGGGCAAAATGACTTACCTGGAACGCTAGCGCACATTGCGCTTCCAAGGGGTACCGCGGAACGGACCGGCGGCCGGCTTGTGAACCGCCGGACAGCCGCCATGGGCGCGGATCCCGGCAGTCAAGCTGCCGCCGAAATAAAAAGGGCGGCCCGTGGGCCGCCCTTCAATCCTTCAGGCATCCAGGCCACCGTCACATCGTGTGACGCGTCATTCCTTGGCGCTCCCTGACTACCCCTCCGTGCGAGCTAAAACTAGCATCCTGGTGAACGCTGACAAGCCCCCGTTGCGTCCCTATGATCCGCGCCAAGAGCATGAAGTGCCCACGTGTTTTTACGTGCAATCAATGGGTTGTTTCTTGGGACCAGACCCAATCATCGGCTACGGCGGACATGAAATCGCAGAACGCGCCTACGCGTTTTTCAGAAAATTCCTACGACGCCCAGAAAATGGATCGGCTGTTGAATCTACCCGTGAGCGCCCCCACTCACCCACAATGCCGTAACAGACTATGGAACCGCCGATGACCCGTGCCCACGTCCTTGATGTCACCACCGAAAACTTCTCCAGCGCCGTTATCGAGGCATCCCACCGCGTTCCGGTGCTGGTGGATTTCTGGGCATCGTGGTGCGGCCCTTGCCGCATGTTGCTACCCATCGTTACCCGCTTGGCCGAGGAATACGCGGGCCTGTTCGTGCTGGCCAAGATCAACATCGATGAACAACCCGAGCTTGCGACCCGTTTTGGCGTGCGCAGCGTACCCACCGTGAAGCTGGTCAGGAGCGGTGATGTCGTGGACGAGTTCCTGGGCGCACAGCCGGAAGCGGCGGTCCGCGCGTTCCTGGATCGTCACGTCGAGCGTGCATCCGACAAGACCGCGGCCGAAGCCCAGGCACTGCTGACGGCGGGTCGTCTGGAGGAAGCCACGCGGATGCTGGAGGCCGCGCTGGCCGTGGAACCGGCCAACAGCAAGCTGCTGCTCGCCTTGGCGGATGCGGTGCTCAGAGCGGGCGACAGCGCCCGTGCACGTGTACTGCTGGAACAACTGCCTGCCGCCGCACGCGACGACGAAGCGGTGGCCAACGTGGAAGCACGACTGGAATTCGCCGACCGCGCCGCGGAAATCCCGTCCACCGAGGCCCTGGCCGAGCGCCTGCAGGCGAACCCCGACGACGGTGAGGCCCGCCACCAGTTGGCGACGCGTCAGGTCATGGCCGGCGACCACGAGGCCGCCCTGGAAAACCTGCTGGAACTACTCAAGCGCGACCGCGCCTACCGCGACGCGGCCCGCACCGACATGCTGAAGGTCTTCACCATCCTGGGCGCCAGCGACCTGGCCGGCCGCTATCGCGGTTTGA
>Ga0172382_10011387_pt1 | contig 11773 bp, 6 predicted proteins | sample Leawel138RmetaG_FD_122245 | JGI IMG/M metagenome (GOLD analysis project Ga0172382, IMG submission 122245) | Leachate microbial communities from a municipal landfill in Southern Ontario, Canada - Leachate well 138R metaG | ecosystem: Engineered > Solid waste > Landfill > Unclassified | place...
GATACCAATGAAATCTTAGAACTCTTAGGCCAACGAATCATCAATCCATACTCAGTTCAAGAAAGTGGTTTACAATCTTTTGCTTCTGTTGCTAGTACCGCTACAGATGTTATTACCCGATTAGGGGTATTTCAAGCCACAACAATTTCGATTGGCTTTAGTACGATTATTAGAGAAGCATTAGGTTTAGATGTCTTTACTATTCGAACTAATTTATTAACCAATATTTTGTTTGATACCATCCCCCTTACAGGGGGAGATACCTCTTCAAGTCCACTGGCTCGTTATTTAGATAATACGACGCTTTATATAGGAAAATTCCTCTTTGAGGAACTCTATTTACAAGGGATGTTGCACCTAAGAAAAGACCCTCTTGCACGAGGTTCTTCTTTCTTGGCTAACGACTTATATGTCGATACTGAGCTCAGTATTGAGTGGGATACACCCTTGGCGACTTTCAGCTTATTTACGCAACCCGAAGAGTTGTCGATGTTTGATTTATTCGATACTATGGGCTTTAGTGTAACGAAGCGTTTCTATTTTTAAAGGAGTTTTCATGCTGCGCAAACTGCTCATATCCCTTCTGTTTATCATTATCATAGCTCCTCTTGGTGCTGCTGATACAACTTCCTTAGAACAGTGGTGGGTTGGTAAACCTATCGAGCAATTTATCTACGTAGATTTAGATAAAGTTGACCCTTCAATAATCGACGATATGGTTAATCCGTTAGTTAATTCTCGTTACTCCCAACATGCTATTGATGATCTTCAAAAAAAGCTCATGAGTACAGATGTATTCTTATCTGTCGATCTTATTCCCGCTTTAGCAGACAAAGAACGGACAAAAACTATTGTATACATTGAGTTTGTTGAAAAACAACAAGTCAGTTCTATTCTCATAAAGGGAAATGACTTTATCAGTGATACTCAAATACTCAATGTAATTAACATCGACGTTGGCACCATGTTCAGTACAACTCAAATAGATCGCTCAGTGAGTGCTATTAAACGGTTGTATCAAAGTAAAGGGTACGACAAAGTCGATGTAATACCCACCTATGCCACCTCTAGTAGTGGAGATGGGATAGTCTTAAGCTATGAGATTAAAGAGTACGAGTGGTATGAGCAAAAAAGTATTAAAGGTTTTACCTACAGTGGATTAAAAAATGTTCCACAAAGTAAGATTGATGATCTCTTATATCCTTACATAAATAGAACTTTTAGTGATGAGCTGTACAAAGAGATTGAAAAAACCTTACAAAACTTAGATCAATTTAGCATCTTTAAAGGAGAAGCTGTTCGAGGGGGAGCAAACAACAATGAGTTGTACCTTCATGTGAGCTTTACCGAATTACCCATTATTACTTCGATTGAATTTGTAGGAAATAGCGGCATAAAAGCTAAAATACTAGAAGAGACAGCCGATGTGAGAAAAGATTCATTTTTATCTTCTCCTACAATACATAGTGCTAGACAACGACTATTAGATCTCTACTTAGAGCGAGGTTATGCCGATGTAAAGGTAGATTCGTCTTACACAGTAGATGATGAGACAAACTTGTTACAATTAGAATTTACTATACACGAAGGACCTCAAGTTAAAGTAAGAGAGATTGAATTTGTTGGAACAAAAGGGGTCTCTTCTAGCACGTTACGTAAAGAGATCTCAACTAAAATCCAATCTCTGTTTAACAGCGGTAATTACAACAAAGAGAAAGTGAGAGAAGATGCTCTTTCTATTGTGATGGCCTACCAAAAACGGGGATATATCGATGCTAAAGTGTTAGATGTCGAAACTGAAGAACTTGCTAGTGATGACGAACATATTCGTCGCTTGAAAATCACCTTCATCATAGAAGAGGGAGAGCAGTGGTACTTTGGTGGATTACGAACTGAAGGAAACACTATTTATAGTGATCAAGAAATTGCCTCTTTATTATACATGAAACCTGGTACAGTTTTAGATATCACAAAAGTACAATCTGAAATTGGTAAGATTGCCGATTTATATTGGAATGAAGGATATGTTGAAAATACCATCGATATCCAAGAAGAGCGTGATGGTGATAATAACCACATCTATTATACCGTTTTAATTGGAGAGCGGGGTCAAGCGAGAGTTGAACAGGTGATTATCAACGGTTTAACAAAAACAAAGCCGTATGTGTTAGAGCGTGAATTGGAAATTAAAGCGGGAGATATCTTTAGTAAAGATGCCTATGTGCGTAGTGCTCGTAACCTCTATAACACCGGCTTATTAGTCAATGTTGAACCAGAAATTAGTTATGGAAGTCAAGACGAATCTCTTGTAGTTACCTACAATGTTGAAGAGGGGAACCAAATGAACATCGGCTTTGGTGCTACATTTGGTGGAAACGTTGAAGGATTCCCCGTCTCAGGTTTCTTATCATGGAGTGATACAAATGTGGGAGGGACAGGTCGAGATTTAGAAATCATGACTGAGTTATCTCCAAGTAGCCAAACAGCAACAATAAGCTTTAAAGATTCATGGGTAGGGGATAAGAGGTGGAGTAATGGGGTTAATCTCTCATTTAACCGTAGCACCTACACAAATGGTCGCCAACTTGGAGACCATTCTCCAACAACTGAGGTGAGTACAAACACTCAGGCATACCCATACCCTTATACAAGTTATGAACAATGGAACAGTGCTGGCCAACCAACTCCTGATGCCGAATTCTTAATGCCTTATACTTACTTTAAAATTAGTTTAGGCTACTCAACTGGTTATACCTTTATGTTCCCCTCGGGACGATTGTCACTATCGGCAGGGCCATCGGTAACCTTAAATAGAGTGTTGTATGATGCCGATGTCTATTGTCCTTACGACTACGTTATTGAACAATACCAAAAAGCTTGGCAATTCTCTAACCGTCTTGGCTTGGGTATCACATGGGATGGAAGAGATTACATTCAAGAGCCAACGAAAGGGTATGTGTTAAGTCAAAACTTCACTTACGCTGGTGGAGTCTTAGGAGGATTGTCAAACTATATGAGATCTTCCACTAGTGGCTCTGCTTTCTTAAAGGTATTTGAGATCCCTGGTGAAAAACCAACTCCTGGTGTAATAAGCCTTAATACCACAGTCTCATTTATGTTTGATCAATTCTTCCCACAAGGAGATTGGTTTACAAACTGGACCAAAGGTATCAGTGCTTCACGTTATGAGTATTTGTACATTGATGGTATTACCATGGCTCGAGGAATTAACCAACCAGAATTCTATCAAGAGTTTTTATGGGACTCTTCTTTAGAGTTAAGCATACAATTAGCCCAAAATGTGTTGTGGGGAGAAGTGTTTGTTAGCGCAACAGGAGGATCAACCGACTTAACAAGTGTTGGAGTAGATCCACTTAATTGGTATTTTTCTGCCGGATTTGGGATACGCTTACAAGTTCCAGGTTTCCCGTTAGGACTCTACATGGTTAAAACAGCCACAAAGCTTCACGATCAAGAATTTAAGTGGGATCGTGGACCATTTTTCCACACCACTGGAGATACAGGGTTAAAGCTTGTATTAGCTATTACCCAAAACATTTATTAGAATGGTGGTATGAGTAAAAGTTTAGACACTCCGATGATGCAACAATATCTCGAGTTGAAAAAGCAGTACCAACAGGAGGTACTGTTTTTTCGCTTAGGTGATTTTTATGAGATGTTTTTAGAAGATGCTATTGAGATTTCTGCCCTTTTAAATATCACCTTAACCAACCGTAATGGCATCCCTATGGCAGGAATTCCCTACCACGCTGCTAATAATTATATTAAACGTCTACTCGATGCTGGAAAGAAAGTAGCTATTTGTGAACAAACTGAAATGCCTTCAGATACTCGTTCTATCGCAAAAAGAGAAGTCGTTCAGGTGATGACTCCTGCTACTGTTGTTGAAGATGAGTTTTTGGATGAGAGCCAAGCCGCATACATATTAGCTCTCTCTGTACACTCAGAAAACATATATTGTGCCTATAGTGATGTCTCTAGTGGCTTTATTACAGTTGTAGAGATCGAAAAAGAGGAGAAATACCACGCCCTACGTTCCCTTATAGAACAATTACACCCCAAAGAGCTCTTAGTTCACGAAGATCACTATTTTAGTGATGATGAATTTGCCACGGTAGTGAAAGAGTCTTCTTCTCTACTTACTCGTCTTCCAGGGTGGTATTTTAACCACTCTACGGCCTATCAATTATTCATAGACCATTTTAATAGTGCATCCTTAAAGGGTTTTGGTTTAGATGAGAGTTCACTCTCTTTAGAACCTTCTGGAGCCTTACTTCATTATCTGAAGCAAACTTCGTTTGCATCACTAAAGCATATCAACCGTCTTGTAGTGCAAGATCGCTCGTTAAATCTGCTCATTGATGAATCGACTCGTAAAAATTTAGAGTTATTATACAACACCCAAGATGGAGGGGAGCAACGAACACTCTTTAGCTCGCTACATAAAACTGTCACCAGTGGCGGCTCTCGATTACTAAAAATGTGGATTAGCACCCCTGTTAGTCATATACCTACCATCGAACATCGCCAACAATGGGTTAGTTGGTTTTATGACGATGCTCAAGAGCGTCAAAGAATTAGGTTCTTATGTACAGGTCTTAGAGATCTTAATCGTCTTGTTGCCCGTATTTCAATGAATCGAGGAAATCCTTCTGATCTCATTTCGGTTGCCGATGCCATTGCTACCTTTTTTAAGATTACAGAGTTTCATAAAGAACACTACCTCTCACTCCTTAATAACCATGTAGGAGAATCTTCAATGAGTTCACTCGTCGATTTGATGAAACAGATCTACGATGCAATCGATGAAGAAGTTATTGGTATATATACTCCAGGAGAAGTCATTCGTAGTGGTTATTCAGATGAGTTAGATGCATTACGAGATCTCTCTGATGGGGGAGTGAGTCAACTCTATCAATATATTGAAGAGTTGAAAAAAGAGAGTGGCATACAAGCTATCAAATTAGGACAAAACAAAATCATAGGTCATTATATAGAGATCTCGAAAACCCACTCTCAAGATGTTCCTCCCTCATTCTTTAGAAAACAGACTTTGGTAAATGCCGAACGTTATACAACAGAGAAACTCACCCTCTTAGAGGGAGAAATAACCAGTGCTAAAGAGAAGGTGTATACACTAGAGAGAACGTTATACGAAGAGGTTGTCTCTTTTTGCTCTTCGTTACACCAAGAGTTGATCCATCTTGGATCTTACTTTTCACATCTCGATGTGTTTCAGTCTCTTGCCCAAGTTGCTGTTGATGAACACTATGTAAAACCTCTGATCAAAGAGGATACACATCTTTTAATTGAAGAGGGGCGTCACCCTGTTGTTGAACAACATATTTCACGGGCCACTTTTGTAGCTAATGATCTTAGCATGCAAGAGGGAGAAGATCGATTTGCCCTTATTACTGGACCTAATATGGCAGGAAAATCGACCTTCTTACGTCAAAATGCTTTAATTGTGTTATTAGGTCACATCGGCAGTTATGTTCCCGCCTCTAAGGCTATTATCCCCTTAACAGATCGCCTCTATTGTCGAGTTGGGGCTTCAGATAACATTGCTCGAGGAGAGTCGACATTCTTAGTAGAGATGCAAGAAGTTGCCTATATTCTTAACACAGCAACCAATCGCTCTTTTGCTATCATCGACGAAATTGGTCGAGGTACCAGTACCCAAGATGGGATGTCTATTGCCTATGCGATAGCCAAAGAGTTGGTCAAACTCAAAGTGAAGACACTTTTTGCTACCCACTACCACGAACTAACCATGCTCGATACTTCACATATGCAGTTATTAACGCTCAAAGTAACAGAAACTAGGCGCTCTATTATCTTTCATAAAAAAGTAGAGAAAGGGATTGCTGGTTCTTCCTACGGTCTTCATGTTGCAAAAATGGCTCAAGTGCCTGCACATGTTCTCAAAGATGCAGCTCTTTTTCAAAAACAACACTTCTCTGATTACTCCTTACAAGGGAATCAAAGTCAATTGGATCTCTTTGCTTCTGAAGAGATAGCCTATGTTGAAGATGATTCACACTACAAGTTCCTTGTTGAAACAATAGCGGAATTTGATTTAAATGACTCAACTCCATTAGAGGCATTAACGTTCATTGAAAAACTTCAAACTCTTATTCACCAATCTGATTAGTGATTGAAGTGCTCCATTGACAGAGTCTACACATTTAGAGTAGTGTGTAGAGAGTTGAATGAGTTTTTTAGGGGATCGCAGTGGCCGGTCCCTTTTTTATGGTGTCATGATGCAAAATAGTATTAGAGAAGATCAATTATTTCAGCAACTTTCACGGTTGTTACATCCTCTTAAGCTCCTCGTTGTCGATGTGGCAATCTCTTCGTCCAGAGGCAACACCCACGTGGTGGTGATTCTTACAAACAGTGATCACAGTGTTGGTATTGATGAGGTTGCAGACGCTCACAAACTTATCTTCCCACGATTAGCCCTTACATATGGACGAGATGAACTCTCTTTAGAGGTGTCGACTCCCGGGTTAAGTCGTTCATTTAAAGATCTGTATGAATTTACCCTTTTTATGGGGCGAAGATGTCGGTTGTATGATAAAGCGAAAGGGTATTGGGTTGAGGGAGATATCTTAGAGGTGAGTGATGATACCATCACCCTTAAAGATGTGAGAATTGAAGATGCAAAAGAGTTAATTGAGACGTATAGTATTACACACCACGATATACATAAAGCGAAATTGGCAAGCAGATAGGAGGATATGATCAAATGTCCAACGATTTAGGTGAAGCGATAAAAAACCTAGTACAAGAGAGAGGAATTAGCGAAGACCTTGTGTTAGAGACCATTAGAGGTCTCTTGTTAGCAGCATTCAAACGAAAGTTTGGCACAAGTGATAACGCTGTAGTCCAATTTAATGAGCAAAGAGACAATGTTGAATTGTTTGCGAAACGGATGATTGTCGAAGACGACGATTGGGATGGGGATTTTGAAGAGATTCCACTTAGTGAAGCTCGTGAGCTTCATGAAGAGGGGGAAATCGGAGATGAACTATTAATACCCATTGATCCAAAAACATTTGATCGTATTAGTGTCCAAAGCGCAAAGCAAAAAGCAAAACAAGATCTCCGAGAGATTCAAAAAGATACGCTGTATTCCGAATTCAAATCGAAAGAGGGAGAGATGATCATTGGATACTACCAACGTGAGTCAAATGGTGATCTCTTTATAGATTTAGGAAAAATTGAAGGAATTTTACCTAAGAAATACCAAAGCCCTCGTGAGATTTATCGAAAGAACGATAAAATTAAATGTTTTGTCTACCAAGTAGAGAAACCAGAATTTGGACAACTGAAAGTCATCCTTTCACGAACACACACTGAGTTTGTCCGTAAACTCTTTGAATTGGAAGTTCCTGAAATTTATGACCACTCAATTGAGATTCATAAAATAGTACGTGAGCCCGGATATAGGACAAAGATTGCTGTATACTCACACCGTACCGACTTAGACCCTGTTGGGGCTTGTGTTGGACTAAAAGGGATACGAGTTCAAACGATTATGAGAGAGATGGAAGGGGAGCGAATTGACGTTCTACGTTACGATCCTAACCCGATGGAGTATATCAAAAACTGCCTCTCTCCTGCTGAAGTAAAACGAGTCATTATTTTAGATGAAGCAAAAAGAACTGCCATAGCCATTGTGGATGAATCCCAACTCTCTTTAGCAATAGGGAAACAAGGAATCAACGTCAGGTTGGCAAATAAGCTCGCAGATTGGATTATTGACGTAAAGACAATAGAGATGTATCGTGAAATGGATCTCGACGATGAGACGATCGGTCGTGTGGATGCACTGTTTGTTGACTCTGAAGACGAGGAAGTTTACTACGATCAAGAGGATGATAGCGAGTTCTTATTAAGCGATATCGCTGAAATTGATAAAGAACTGATCAGCAAACTCCAATTCCACGACATTTACACAGTCGAGGAGTTTGTGAACCTCTCTGATGAAGATCTTGCCGAATTTAGTGAAATCACCGCCCAAGAGATTCAATCAATCCACGCACTGTTATCTGAATATGTCGATATTGTCGAAGAAGAAGGTGATGGTGAATTCGTTGATGAATTTGCCTGCCCTGAGTGTGGACACGCAATCACTGTCGATATGACAAGTTGTCCCAATTGTGGGGTCGGATTGAGTTTTGAAGAAGTGGACGTAGATGAGGAGTAACGTTAAGAATATATGACCAAAGAAGAAGATAAGAAGCCTAAAACAACATTGATTAAACATACTCGGAATCCTCAAGCACCTGCTGCTTCAGAAGGGGAAGGTACACGCAATCAAGAGAAAAAGAGAGTTGTTGTAGTTAAAAAGAAAGTTGTCGTAGTACGACCACAAACTCAAACTCCTGAAGCTCCTGCAGTTGAAACACAACCACCTGTAGCGGCTGAAGTACCTCCCAAAGTAGAAGTTGCTACTCCTGCTCCTAAAGAGAGAGAGGAGAAGGTGAAAAAGGACTCTAAAGGAAAAAAAGATCAAGCGTTTAAGCGTACACCAAATATAGGGATTGGTAGTCCTATTATAAGAGGACCTAAGGATTTACCACCAGTACCTGGTCAAGGACAAACAGCCCAAGCACACGCAGAGTGGCGTAAGAAGAATCCTCCTCAAGCACAAAGGCCTACAGGCCAACAACCTCGCCAAGCGGGTAACGTTGGTGGTCGAGGTCCTCGAACTGAGAGACCACAAGGCCAAAGACCACCTTATGGTGGCCTACAACGTCCTTCTCAACAAGGTAGACGTCCAGGTGGATTTACTCCCCGACCGCAACGAGAGGGGGGAGCTCCTCCAGTTGATCCATTGGCACAACAACGAACTAGTAAAAAAGTATTTAGGAAACGGAAAGATTACGTTCGTCCCGAGCGTGAGAGTGAGCGAGATTTCCACATTAAGAGAAAAGATGTTCACAAAGCAAATCCAGTTCCTAAGAAAATTGATATCATGGAATTTATCACCGTCAGTGACCTTGCTAAGAAGATGAACCTCAAAGCGAGTGAAGTTATTGGCAAACTCCTTGAAATGGGGATGATGGTGACCATTAACCAACAAATTGATAGCGATGTTGCTACCCTTATTGCCCAAGAGTATGGCAGTGAGGTGAATTTAGTCTCCTTGTATGATGAGACACTCATAGCTACAGAGAAAGATGTCGACGGTGACTTAGTTCCCCGTGCTCCTATTGTCACTATTATGGGACACGTTGACCACGGTAAAACTAAGTTACTCGATGCAATTCGTTCAACAAACGTTGTTGCTAAAGAGTTTGGTGGAATTACCCAACACATAGGTGCGTATAAAATATCACTAGATGAAAAAGGTGATATTGTCTTTTTAGATACACCTGGCCACGCTGCTTTTACCCTGATGAGATCTCGTGGAGCACAAGTGACCGATATTGTCGTATTGGTCGTTGCAGCAAACGATGGAGTGATGCCTCAAACTATTGAAGCAATCGACCACGCTAAAGCTGCCAAAGTGCCTATCATTGTAGCGGTAAACAAAATTGATCTTCGTGATGCTAATGTCGATCGAGTCAAACAACAACTCAGTGATTACGGTCTGATGCCCGAAGATTGGGGTGGACAAACACTCTATTGTGAAATTTCTGCCTTACAGAAATTAGGGATTGAAGAACTCCTTGATTCCATTTTGCTTCAAGCTGAGATGTTAGAACTCACTGCGAACCCAAATGTTCGAGCTGAAGGTAAAGTCCTAGAATCGAGAATTGACCAAGGTCGTGGTATTGTTGCCTCAATCATTATTGAACGAGGAACCCTACACCAAGGTGATAACTTTGTAGCTGGGATTTATCCAGGAAAAGTGAGAGCCATGGTTAACGACCAAGGCGAGAGAATTTTAGAAGCTGGACCTGCTACCCCTGTTGAAATTATTGGTCTTAGTGATGTCCCTGGGGCAGGGGATCCATTCCAGGTTACTGAAAATGAGCGACAAGCTCGCCAAGTCGGTATGAAGCGACAAGAATTAGAGCGTGTTGGTCAATCAAGAAGCGTCCAAAAAGTTACTCTTGATAACCTCTTTGATAAGATGCACGACGGAACCATCCAAGAGTTTAACGTGATTATTAAAGGAGACGTACAAGGATCAGTTGAAGCAGTGCAAAACGCCCTTGAAAAACTCTCCAACCAAGAAATTAGACTCAACTGCTTACGAGCAAGTGCAGGGGCTATCATTGAAGATGATATCAACTTAGCGATTGCCTCAAATGCATTGGTATTAGGATTTAACGTTCGACCAACACCACGAGCTCAACAACTCGCTGATGAAGAGAAAGTAGAGATTCGTCGTTACAATATTATCTACGATGCCGTTGATGATATTAAATTAGCGATGGAAGGGATGTTAACACCTGATCGTAAAGAGCAGATTATTGGACAAGTTGAAGTTCGTGAGACCTTTAAAGTTCCAAAAATCGGCCTAATTGCTGGTTGTTACGTTACCGAAGGAAAAGTGAAGAGAAATGCACATGTGAAAGTGTATCGTGATGATGTGAAGATTCATGAAGGAAAAATCTCTTCTCTCAGACGATTTAAAGATGATGCTAAAGAAGTTGTTGCCGGCTTTGAGTGTGGAATTGGAATTGAACACTACCACGATTTACGGGCCAACGATATCTTAGAAGTCATCGAAATTATTGAGGTTGCTAAAAAGCTACAGTTCGATGAGCAGCAGTGATATAGTCCATAAAAGATTAGAACAGAGAATTCAAGAGATTGTGAGCACCATGATTGTCACCGGTGACATCAAACATCACAATCTCAGTAGTTTTGTTTCAATAAAAGAGGTCTCTTTAAGTAAAGATAAAGCATATGCGACGTTGTGGGTCTCTTCCTTTGTGGAACATGAAGCCTTAGATGCCAGTGTTGAAGCTCTCAATAGTGCTGCCTCTTTTATCCAAAGAAGATTAGGTGTGTTGTTAAAGACTAAAAACACACCTAAACTCACCTTCAAAGCAGATACCTCTTTTGAAGAAGGACTGAAAGTGCACCAGCTTATCGACTCTTTAACTTATAGTGACGATGAATGAATCATCAATTCTCTTAATTGATAAACAACCAAGCTTCTCCTCCTTTTCCACCTTAAGTTATATCAAAAGAAGACTTGGGGTGAAAATTGGGCATGCTGGGACATTAGACTCATTTGCCACAGGGTTACTCATTGGTCTTACTGGGTCGTTCACTAAATTAAACAATCTGTTTATGCATTTAGATAAACGCTACATTGCCACCATAGAATTTGGTAAAGAGACAACAACCTTAGATCCTGAAGGGGAGGTGATTGCCACAGGAGCAATACCTACAAAAGAGTTAGTTGCCGATGTTATTGCCACTGAATTTCAAGGAGTGGTAGATCAAGTTCCTCCTGCTTACTCAGCTCTCCATATCCAAGGAGAACGGGCACATAAACGGATTCGTCGTGGGGAAGTCTTTGAGATGCCTACACGCCAAATTGAGTTATATAGTGTGGAATTGATATCTTGGGAACCTCCTTTTGCTACCATAAGTGTCCACTGCTCTAAAGGGACCTATATCCGATCCTTAGCACGAGATATCGCTCATAGGTGTAATACCCACGGATATCTCACTCAATTAAGACGAACTGCTATTGGGCCGTATAAGGTTGAAGACGCCCAAAGTGCTGAAGATCTTTTCTCTTTAGATCATTACATCACTACAAATTTGGAACTAC
>Ga0172382_10011388_pt1 | contig 11771 bp, 10 predicted proteins | sample Leawel138RmetaG_FD_122245 | JGI IMG/M metagenome (GOLD analysis project Ga0172382, IMG submission 122245) | Leachate microbial communities from a municipal landfill in Southern Ontario, Canada - Leachate well 138R metaG | ecosystem: Engineered > Solid waste > Landfill > Unclassified | place...
CAAAAAATTATTCAGCAAAGTGGTCTTGCCCACGCGCCGCGGACCATAAACCACCAACGCTTTGTTGGGTTTTATATATTCGCCTAAATTATCATAGAAACGGGGAATTTTCATAGGTTTATCTGGCGATGCTTTAAGCATTGTGTTAATGTGTTTCCCGCTTAATTATAGCAAAATCCTCAAAATTGGCAAATTTCAAGGATTCCCCCTCCTCAAAATCCCCGCATTTCAAGGATTTTGTATAAGGATTTTATATAAAAAAAGAGGGGCATTATTAGAGCGCCGCCTCAAGCTCGACAAGGGCACTTATCGCCCTCGAATCGCGTACCAACTTATCTATCTCGTCATTGAACTCGTTTGGAAGTTGGAAAAGTATATCTCCCTGACGAATAGGGCTACTACCATCATAGATGCCAATAGTCAAAATATCTTCACCCGTGAAGGAACAGGCACTCCTTGATATTAACACCAGTTCAATTCGTACTCCTTCGGCATATTCATCGAAGGGTACCACACTGGAAACTTCCACCCAAAAAACCTCTCCATAGGACACCTTACTAAGTTCGGGAAAATGATCCCCGATAATTTCCCTAACCCCATACTTCTCAACAAGATCGTTAATCTCGTTGCCAGAAAGTACAACCTTCTTATTCATATAACAAAGATAACATAATAATAGTTTGTCAAGGTGGCGGGGCGGGAGAGATGAGAGTATAATGGAAATACCGCCAAAAATCCTAAATCCTAATACCTAAATCCCAAACAAATCCAAATATCAAAATTCAAAATTCAAAATCAAATCCGCGGTTTTTTGTTTTGAATTCGGATATTTGGGTTTTGAATTTGTTTAGGATTTAGGATTTAGTGCTTAGAGTTTCGCTTTTCGCTTTAACCTTCACGCTTTTATGATTATATTAGGAATTGATCCCGGTCTTGCCACCACCGGATTTGGCGTGGTGGCGCCGGTTAAAAATCGCGCCTCAAAGCTTCGGTGCATCGGCTACGGCACCATTGACACGGTGCCCGATATGATCCTCCCCCAGCGCCTCAACAAAATCCACTTGGATTTAAATCGCGTGATCACGCAATACCAGCCCAAAGCGCTGGTGATGGAAAATGTTTTCTTTTTCAAAAACGCCAAAACCATCGTGCCGGTGTCGCAAGCGCAGGGAGTAATTCTTTTGGCCGCGGCAAAAAAGCGCCTGCCGGTTTACCGCTACACGCCCATTGAAGTGAAAAAAACGATCACCGGATTTGTGAAAAGCGACAAAAAAGACATCCAGCGCGAAATCCAAAAAATTCTGCGGCTGGAAGAAATTCCCAAGCCCGACGATGCCGCCGACGCGCTGTCCATCGCGGCCACATACCTCATCCGCAGTTTGAATTTGTGAATTTGATTCCGTAGGGGCGGCCTTTATGGCCGCCCTGTTTTTTTGCAGGGGCAATGTTTACAGTTGTCCTTTTTGGGCGGCCATAAAGACCGCCCCTACGGAGTGGATGGTTGATTTTTGGGCGGCCATAAAGACCGCCCCCACGGAGTGGATGGTTGATTTTTGGGCGGCCATAAAGACCGCCCCCACGGAGTGGATGGTTGAGTGAGTGCAAAGACCGCCAAAAGGATGGTTGGGCGGGCATAAAGGCCGCGCCCATACGAAAGCAAGAACAAAAAATGCAAAACCTACGGAAATATCCACAGGTTTTTAATATTATTTCAACAGGGTTTTGCGCGGTTTTTCAATGGGTTTTCAACAATTATTGACGATTTATCCACAAGGTTATCAACAACTATTTAGTACATGGGGGCGCACCTCGGCGAGTACGCCGAGGAACGCCCCCGGCAGAGGATTTTAGTACGCCGAGGCACGAACCCGGCAGAGGATTTTAGTACGCCGAGGCACGAACCCGATAGAAGGGTTTAGCACGCCGAAGGCGCGATCCCAAATAAGGAGACTCATTTGATTTTGAAAAATTTGCTTTTGCCGATTTGCACGATCGTCCCGGATTTTATTTCCACCGCTTCTTGCCAATTATTTTTAACCGCGCCGCCAATTTTTACGCCGCCCTGATCACACAATCTCCTTGCCTCTCCTTTTGACTTGACCGCGCCCAAAGCGATCAGCAAATCGGGAATATTAAGCGATTTATCTTTTATTTCAACGGCGGGAATGTCCGACGGCAAACTGCCTTCTTGCGCCACGCGGACAAATTCTTCTTGGGCAAAATCCACTTCCTTTTTATTGTAAAAAATAGAAACGATTTTATGCGCCAATTTTATTTTCACGTCGCGAGGATTAACTCTTTTTTTATTAACATCCACTTTTAAATTATCGACTTCGGCCTGTGGAATATCTGTTAACAACTCAAAATAATCCCACATTGAATCGTCGGAAATCTTCATTGTTTTGGCAAACATTTTTGCGGGTTTTTCATCCAAGCCGACATAATTTCCCACGGATTTGGACATTTTCTTTTCACCGTCAATACCAATCAACAGCGGCACCATCAGCACATTCTGTTCGGGCTTGCCAAGAGCGCGCTGAACCTTTCGGCCAAATAAAAGGTTTAAACACTGGTCATAACCGCCCAGCTCCACATCGGCATCAATCGCCACCGAATCATACCCTTGTAAAAGCGGATACAAAAGCTCTAACATACTCACATCCAGCCCCGCCTTCAAGCGCTTTTGAAAGTCCTCTCTTTCGATTAAGCGCGCCACGGTGAACCTGCCGGCCAAATCCATTAAAAATGACATCGGCTTTTGCCCAAACCACTCGCTATTATAATGAATTTCGGCTTTTTCAATATCAATCACTTTTGCCGCTTGATTGATGTAATCTTTCATGTTATCCCGAATTTGTTGCTGGGTGAGCTGCGGACGCGAAGCGGTTCTTCCCGAAGGATCGCCGATTAGGGTGGTAAAATCACCGATAATCAGCACCGCCTTATGCCCCAAATCTTGAAATTGGCGCAGCTTGCGCAGAACCACCGCGTGCCCCAAATGCAAATCCGCCGCGGTGGGATCAATCCCCAGCTTTATCCGCAGTTGTTTGCCCGATTTTATTTTTTTCTTCAAATCGGTTTCTTCAAAAAACATTTTTACCCCGCGGCAAAGCAATTCGCTTATTTTTTCCGGATCAGCATTTATCTTCATATGATTTCATCTTACAATAATAAATAAAACCCATAAAGCATTTTTAATTAAAATACCCAAAATGTCAAAGTTTAAACCAATTCTCAACAAAAAAAACAGCAAGCCGTTAAAAATTTTTCGCCGGATTTTGGCAATAGTCGCCGTTTTAACGCTTGTCGGCGCCGCCGCCGCGGGAGCGGTGTTTGTTTACTATACGCGCGACTTGCCGCGGCCGGAAAAATTCTCAGAAAAAAACACTATTCAGTCAACCAAAATTTATGACCGCACCGGCACGATATTGCTTTATGAAATCTACGGCGAAGAAAAGCGCGACTGGGTTGATTTTGACCAAATTCCCGAATCGTTAAAAAAGATGGCGATCGCCGCCGAAGATAAAAATTTTTATGAAAATCATATCGGAATCGATATTGAGGGAATCACCCGCTCCTTTTTAACCTATTTCAAAACCGGCAAAATCACCGGCGGATCAACTATCCCCCAGCAACTCACTCGCTCAACATTTTTAACCAATGAAAAAACCGCGCAAAGAAAAATCCGGGAAATTGTTATGGCAATCGAGCTCACGCGGCGCTATTCCAAAGATGATGTTTTGGAATGGTATTTAAACCAGGTTCCCTTCGGTCAAAACACCTACGGTATCGGCGCAGCCAGTATCAATTATTTCAAAAAACATGTCAGCGAGCTTGATTTGGCGCAACAAGCAACCTTAATTTCTTTAATTCAAGCCCCGTCGTACTACCCAAACCATTTTGACGAATTAATGGACAGAAAGAATTATGTTTTAAACCGCGCGATTGAGGACGGCTATTTAAGCGGCGAAGAAGTTGAAAGCGCCAAAAATATCGAGGTTGTTTTCACAAAAAAAACAACTGAAATAAAAGCACCCTATTTCACTTTATGGGTAAAGCAAATTTTAGAGCAAGAATACGGCAAAAAATACTTAGAAGAAAGTGGATTAACGGTGATAACGTCGCTTGATTGGAACATGCAGCAAACCGCCGAAACAGCGTTAAGCGAAGGTGTTAACGCAAACCGCGCCTATTACGCCCATAATGGCGCGCTCACGGCAATTGACCCAAAAACAGGGCAAGTACTGGCAATGACCGTGGGTAGCGGCAATTACTATGACGAGCCATACCCGAAAGACTGCCGCCCGGGAATCGATTGTTTGTTTGATCCGCAATATAATGTCGCCATAATGGCTCCGGGGCGCCAGCCGGGATCCTCTTTTAAACCCTTCGTTTACGCGGCCGCCTTTGAAAAAGGATACGCCGATACCACAATCGTCAATGACGTGCCGACTTGTTTCGGCAAATGGGGCGGCGAAGAATATTGCCCACAAAATTACACCGGCACATTTCAAGGGCAAGTTACATTGCGGCGCGCGCTGGCAGGATCATTAAATATCCCGGCGGTTATCGTGCTAAACTCGCTCGCCGGATTATCCGACAGTATCGCGAAAGCAAAAGAAATGGGCATCACCACACTAAACAATCCTTCATCGTTTTACGGCCTTGCATTGGTTTTGGGAGGGGGTGAAGTAACTCTTCTTGATATGACATCAGCCTATGGAGTTTTTGCCAATCAAGGCTATCGCGTTCCGGCCTCTCCGATCATAAAAATTACCGACACAAAAGGATTTTCGGTTTATAAAAATAATAAAACCCCTCAAAAAGTTATAAGCGCGCGAAGCGCCAATTTAATCAGCAGCATACTTTCCGATAACAACGCGCGCGCGTATATGTTTGGCGTTAATTCACCGCTTCATTTCGCCGATTATAATGTCGCGGTAAAAACAGGCACCACAAGCGATTATAAAGATGGCTGGATTATCGGCTATACGCCATCAATAGCGGCCGGCGTATGGGTGGGAAACAGCAACAACGAAGCAATTAAAAAAGAACCCGGCTCGGTGGTCGCCGGTCCGATATTTCACAATTTTATGGAAAAAATATTACCCAACTACCCAAAAGAAAAATTTCCATCCCCGTAAAACATTTAATCATTTAAACATTTAATCAATCATATAATTAAAAAATCACGCTTTGCGTGATTTTTTAATTATATGATTATATGATTTTTTGATTAAATGTTTAAATGTTTATATGATTATATATTTTCAATATTTTTTAATCGGCATCAAAATATAAATAAAATCAGAATCTTTGGTTGATTTTAAAACACTCGGGCTATCTTCTCCTGAAAAATCAAAAACACAATCATCTTCTTTAATAACAGACAACCCATCCGCCAAGAAGCGATTATTAAACACAATGGAAATATCTTTTCCCGACGCATTTTTTAACTTCAATTCACTCTCATAAGCACCCATATCTGTTGTTTGGCTATAAATACCCATAATTAATTTTTGAGGAGATACTTTAATATTAATTTCATTGTTTTTTCCGGAAAAAATTCCCGCAGGTTTTAATTGGCTTAACATTTCTTTTTTCGAAAAAACCGCGTTCGCCGAATACGAAACGGGAATTATTGTTTGGTAATCCGGAAAATCACCTTCTATTAACCGTGTGGTAAATTGTATTTTTGGCGAATCCGCGTCCCCCTCATCGGTTAAATCAAGGGTAATTTGATTATTGGTTATATATATTTTTATATTTTTTTGCTTATCGCCAAAAACGGAAACAATTTCCCGCGCCGCTTTAACCGGAACAATAACCGAATTATTATCAAATTGCTTGCCGTTTCGCGAGACTTGAATTATTTTTTCACCCAAACGAAAACTATCCGTGGCAACAACCTTAATAACATCCCCCAAAAACGAAACATATACCCCCGTAATCTCGGGTTTTATCGACGAACTACCGGCAAATCCCGCCACACAAGATATCGCTTGGCAAAATAAATCCGCGCGGACGGTTAAAAAATCACTATCAGTATTAACCGGAAGAACGGGGAATTCATCCGCCGGCAAGCTGTTTAAATTCGACTTTCGCCGATCATTTAAAATAAAAATTGAATTGTCTTTTGTTTGAATATCAACTGTACCGCCGGGTAATGAGTTTATTAATCCCGAAAACATTTGCGCCGGAACCGCCGCGCTTCCGTCTTCCTCCACCTTTGAAAGCATTTTCCATGATATTCCCGTTTCCAAATTAGACGCAATAAGCGTGAGTGAATTTTTTTCCGCCTTCAATAAAACATTGCTTAATATTGGCAGAGTGGTGTCTTTTCCCGATATTTTTTCAACTTGGCTGATTGCTTGTTGAAGTTTTTCCTGTAAAATTTTTATTTTCATTTATATTATATTATTATTTTATTTTTAAAATTTATTAATTAGTATCATTAATAATTGTTGTGGATAAAATAGGTCGTAAGCTTATTTTATACTTAATTATTTGTGGAAAAAATATGTTGATAATAGGTGGTTTTTTTGTTTATTTTTTTAAAATATTTTTATGATAATTTTTTTAATATTTTAATCCATTTTTATTAACATATTTTTTAATTAATTAATTAACATTTTATACACAAGGTATTTTTGTTTTTATGAGTTGTAAATTTTTTGTTTTAGAATGTTTATTTCTTGTTGCAGGGATTCATCTTCTTTGATTTGGGAAGATATTTTTTTATAGGCGTGCATCACGGTTGTGTGGTCTTTGTTGCCTATTTTTCTGCCAATAAAAGGAAAAGACGCATTTAACTCGTTTCGTAAAAGATACATTATTATTTGTCTTGGTTTGACAATTTCTTTTTTGCGCGACTCTGATAAAACATCTTTTTCTTTTAAGTCGTAAAAATTAACGGTTTCCCGTATAATTCTTTTTGGGTTTATAATTCTTTTTGGGTTAAAAGACGATAAAATTTCCTTGCATGTTTCGGTTGTTGGGGCTAGGTTTTTTAATTTGGTATGGGCGATAAATTTTGTGAGTACACCTTCAAGTTCTCTGATATTGCTTTGAACCGTTGAGGCGATAAAAGAAATAATGTCATCGGGAAAGGATATTTTTAATTGTTGGCATTTAATTTTTAAAATCGCGACTCTTGTCTCGAAGTCGGGCAAACTCACGTCGGCAATCATTCCCCCTTCAAAGCGGGATCTAAGCCGGTCGGAAATTTCAGGTATAGCTTTCGGCGCTTTATCGGATGATAAAACAATTTGCAAATTTTTATTGTAAAGGGTGTTAAAAATATAAAAAAACTCATCTTGCGTCCTTTCTTTTCCGGAAATAAATTGTATGTCATCAACAATAAAGAGCGCGGTATCCAAATATTTTGTTCTCAAGTTTTCTATTTTTCCTTCACGAATCGCGGCGATAATTTCAGAAGTGAGTTTTTCCATTGGAATATAGCGCACTTTTTTATTTTTGAAATTATCGGACACTTCGTTGCCGATGGCTTGCAGCAGGTGGGTTTTCCCCAAACCTACCCCGCCGTATATAAAAAGCGGATTATAATTATCTCCGGGTTTTTCAGCCACGGCTTTGGCGGCGGCATGCGCCAGTTCATTGTGTAGGCCGACAATAAAGCCGTCAAATTTGTATTTTGGATTAAGGTTGGTTTCTTTGTTGAATTTAAATTCTTCAAAATCAAGCTGGCCGGTTGTTGCACTTGGCGCCAATCTTTTGTTTTTATTGTGTTGGGTGTTTATCGGGGCTTGTATTACTTGAAAAAAAACCTCTCTTATGGATTCATCAAATTCTCTTAAAAAGCCGATCATTTGTTTGCGGTACTTTTGTTCGAGCCATTCCTTTGAAAGGTAGTTAGGTACGGCAACAACCGCCTCTCCGTTTTTGATGGAGATGATGTTGGTTGATTTAAACCATGTGGCGAATATCGCCGGAGAAACGCTTAATTGTACTTGCGCCAATATTGACTGCCAGATTTCTTTATTATCCATTTTACCTTTTTTGTTTTATTATAACCGCAAGTTATTCAAATGAAAGGATTTTAAAAAACCCGCGAAAATAATTTTTTGAATGTCATATTTTGTCCAGCAGGCTATTTTTTGTTGAACATATTAATCATCGCTGTTTAAAATTTGCCAACACAAAACAAAAAAACAAAAATGGCAAATATTTTATAGGTTGAAAACTTGTGGAAAAGTGTGGGTAAAATGTGGATAAAACTCGAATTTTCGGTTCTATTGACACAATATCATTATTTGGCCTTTTTTGGCAAGAAAGGCGGTTAAACCGATTTTATTGTCGATGTTTTGTCTTTACTTTTGGCGATTTTGGTGTAAGATGTTAAGCGGATACGCAATTAAGCGGGGTTAATAAAAAAATATGAGTGTTACATATCAACCAAAAAAGAGGAAAAGAAGCCGCACGCACGGCTTTTTGAAACGATCTCAAAAACCGGGAGGAAAGCGCGTTTTGAGAGCGCGCCGCGCCAAGGGCAGAAAAAAAATTTCGGTCTAATTTCACTTAATTATGCTGCCGCGCAAAAATCGCTTAAAAAAAGAAAAAGAGATTAAACGCGCGCTTGCCGGAAAAATTTTTAGCAAAAGCGCTTTATTGATTTGCAAAGCGGCGGCAAACGAACTGGGGTCCGCCCGTTTTTGTTTTGTTGTTTCAAAAAAAATATCCAACAAAGCGGTTGTCCGCAATAAGGTTAAGCGCCGATTGCGCGAGGCGATAAAAGCGCTTTTGCCGCGGATCAAGCACGGATTTGATTGCGTCCTGATCGCTTTGCCGGGGATAGAGGCGAGAACTTATCGGGAAATTTGGGAATATGTTTATCGCGTGCTGGCAAAAAGCGGAATTCTTAAACTCAAACGAAACTCAAATCAAAATTCAATTTCAAATGATAAATAAAATCAAAATTATAAATCACAAATCAAAACAAAATAACGATTTTTGTTTTAGAATTTGATTTTGAATTTAAAATTTTGTTTATAATTTATCATTTGTAGTTTGATTTTATTGCCTGTTTACCATTGAATTTTAGATTTTGATTTTAATTTTCTATTGATATGAATCTTTTTGATGCTTTGATTTATCAGCCTTTATTTAACGCTCTCGTCGCTTTTTATCAGTGGCTGGGAGATTTTGGGTTGGCGGTGATCGCGCTCACTCTTCTGATTCGATTTTTGCTCTATCCCCTGGCGGCCGAATCCATTCGCGTGCAAAAAATTACCGCGGCGATTCAGCCGAAAATGAAAGAGATTCAAGAAAAACACAAAAACGACAAAGAAAAGCAGGCAATGCTGGTTATGGAGCTGTGGAAGAAAAACAAAGTTAATCCTTTGAGCGGCTTTTTGTTTTTGTTGATTCAGCTGCCGATTTTGTGGGGTTTGTATCGCGTGTTTTGGAACGGGTTTAAAGACGAATCCCTTTCAATGCTTTATGGATTTATTCCCAATCCGGGCGCGATTGACCCGATGTTTTTTAACGCGGTTGATTTGGGGGCGGCGTTTCCGGCTTTCGCGGTCGCCGCGGCTATTTTGCAATTTATACAAACCAAAATGATGATGCCGGTAATTTCCGCTCCAAAAGAAAAAAAATCGCAAAAAAGCCAAAGCGAGCAATTTGCCGCGATGATACAAACCCAATCATTGTATGTTTTTCCGGTGATTACGGTTCTGATATTTTGGGGACTGCCTTCGGCGCTGGGGCTTTATTGGATTGTTTCCAGCGCTTTTTCGATAATTCAACAACAATTTATTTTGAAAAAACAATATGAAACAAGCTCAAATTAATCCAAAAGAAATCAAGCAGATTACCAGCGATTTAATCAAAAAAATAGACGCCGAAGCGGCGGTTTCGGTCGCGTGCGAAAAAGACGGCGTAGTTAATGTTGACGTTAAGACTCGCGATCCGCAGATTTTGATCGGCCGCAATAATGAAACATTACAGGCGATACAGCATCTTTTGCGCGTGATGGCGCGCCGGATATCCGGCGGCCAATGCTTTATTGATTTGGACGTTAACGAATATCGAAAAAAACGCAATAGCTATCTTAAGGATTTGGCGGTGTCTTCGGCCAATGACGCTTCTCTTTCAAAAAAAGAGGTTTCGCTCCCCTCGATGAACGCTTATGAGCGCCGGATAATTCATATGGCGCTGGCGGAAAGAAAGGATGTTGCCACGGAAAGCCGCGGCTATGAAGAAGATCGTCATATTGTTATCAAGCCGACATCGTGATTTAATCATTTAATCATATAAACATATAAACATTTAATCATATAATCATTTAATTATATTGGTTGTCCGAAAGCCAAAAGTAAAATTTTTACAGATGTAAAGTTGGGAAAATGATTTTAAAAGGCGTGCCTTACGGCACGCCTTTTACTTCCGGTTCGGATGGAATATCCGGCGGCGGTTTTATTTGTTGTTTATCTCCCATTTTGCTTATTTCTGAAAGCGGCGTATCCGCGGGCAGTTCGCTTTTTTCTTGTTTCAAACCGTGGATATCTTCCGGCGGCGCGTCTTTGGGTTTGATTGCCGGCGGATTTTTGTCTGCGGCGTTCCCCCCAATTTCCTCTTTGGCCTTCTTTATTTTTGTCAATTCCTCGGGGTTCGTGGTGATGATTTGGTCTTCAATATATGAAGCCACCACTTTCATCGCCACATGTTTTTGTCCGGCAAAAAACAATCCCTCCCCGATTTCGGCCTCTAAGAGCAATCCCTTTTCCCGTTCGGTGAGGTTAAACGTTTTTTGCACCACGTCAATGGTCGCCGGTGATTGTTTGAGCATGACCTGGATGGAAGAATTGGTGATTATCGGCTGACCGTATGTGGAGCGCATAAAATCGGCCACGTCTTGAGTGATGGTGCTCACTCCCAGCCAATATTTGCGCGCGCGCTTGCATAATCCGTATAAAAACGACGCGCCTTCCTCGCTTTGCATTAAAACCCACGCTTCATCCACCACCAGGATGCGTTTGCGCAGTTTGGAGCGCACCTTGTTCCAAATGTAGTGCATAATAATATACATTGCCGAAGTGCGGAATTCGTTTTCCATGTCGCGAATGCCAAAAACAACCAAGGGTTTGTCCATGGAAATATTCGTGGGCTGATTAAAGAAGTCGGCATATGTTCCCTGGGTGAATTTGCGGATGCGCCGCACCAAAGAATCCGCGCCCTCCATTCCTTCCAGGACCGCTTCCAGATCGTGCATCAGCGGGACGCGTTCGGCCCATAATTTTGGATCGGTTTGGGGAGAGATATCTTTGGCGGCGTATGTTTCGGTAAGAGCACGGTCAATAATGGCATCTTCTTCGGGAGTCATTCCTCCCAAAAGGATGCGCACCAGACCTACGATGTTGATGATGTTGGATCGGATAACATCGGCGGGGTTTTCATCTTCGCGCGGTTCGGGCAGATCGAATGGATTGATATGATACGGCGAAGATAAAGAAACGTTCAAAAACGATCCTCCGGTGGCTTCCGCCAAAGTTTTAAATTCATTCTCGGGATCGACGACGATAGCGTCCACCCCCATCATCATTGAGCGCAAAATTTCCAGCTTAACAGTGTAGCTTTTGCCGGAGCCCGACTTGGCAAAAATTACGCTGTTGGCGTTTTCCATTGAAAATCGGTCAAAAAGTATGAGCGAGTTATTGTGCAAATTGGTGCCGTAAAGAATGCCTTCGTTGGCGGAAAGATCAAATGAAACAAAAGGAAAGGTTGATGATAGCGGGCTGGTGTTCATCGGC
>Ga0172382_10011391_pt1 | contig 11771 bp, 13 predicted proteins | sample Leawel138RmetaG_FD_122245 | JGI IMG/M metagenome (GOLD analysis project Ga0172382, IMG submission 122245) | Leachate microbial communities from a municipal landfill in Southern Ontario, Canada - Leachate well 138R metaG | ecosystem: Engineered > Solid waste > Landfill > Unclassified | place...
CAAAGCATACGATATCGTTTTAAATGGTTATGAAATTGGTGGTGGCTCGATTCGTATCCATAACCAAGAAGTTCAAAGACTGATGTTTGATACATTAGGACTTACAAAACACGATATTGAAACAAGATTTGGATTCTTTGTCGATGCTTTAAAATATGGAACACCTCCACATGGCGGATTAGCGCTTGGATTAGACCGTATTGTCATGCTTTTGACACATACTTCAAATATTAAAGATGTGATTGCATTCCCTAAGACACAAAGTGCAAAAGATGTGATGATGCAAGCACCATCAGAAGTCGATATGGATCAATTAAATGATTTAATGATAAAGGTGGATAAACAATGAAAAAAATCGTATTAGCCGGTGGCTGTTTTTGGGGTGTTGAAGCTTATTTTCAGCAATTAAAAGGTATTTTAGATACCTCCGTTGGATATGTTGATGGCAACATGAAAAACCCTACTTATGATGATGTGTGTCATGGTATTGCAACACATGCTGAAGCATGTATGGTCACTTATGATCCAAATGTCATTACAATCGATCAAGTATTAGACCAATTTTTTAGAATCATCAACCCTTTTAGTATCAATCGTCAAGGACATGATATTGGTAAGCAATATCGTTCGGGTATCTATTTTTTAGACCAAGAAGATGAAGAAATTATCAATGAATTTATGAAAAACTTTTTCAAAAATGATTATAAAAAGGTCCAAACAAAAGTTAAACCTTGTCTAGATTATGATGAAGCTGAAGCTTATCATCAAGATTATTTAATTAAAAATCCAAATGGTTACTGTCATGTGAACCTTGGACTTGCAAAAAATGAGGAGAAGAAATAATGCGTCAGGACTATATTTCGTGGGACCAATATTTTATGGGTGTCGCAAAACTATCAGCGATGCGTAGTAAAGATCCTAAAACACAAGTGGGTGCATGCATTATCAATCAGGGTAAACGTATTGTAGGTATAGGATATAACGGCTTACCTGCAGGATGTGATGATCATGAATTCCCATGGGGTAGTGAAGGCGAATTTGTCGATACAAAATACCCTTATGTGGTCCATGCTGAAGCGAATGCCATATTGAATGCCACACAAAACTTGAAGGATGCAAAAATTTATGTCACGCTTTTTCCTTGTAATGAGTGTGCAAAATTGATCATTCAAAGTGGGATTAAAGAAATTATTTATGAATCAAATAAGTATGAAGATAGCAAAGAACATATTGCAGCTACGAAAATGTTAAAAGCTGCCGGTGTAACCTGTCGACAAATTAATGTTGGGAAACTAAGTTATGAATAAGTGGGTGAAAGATCATCAAAAAATCTTAATCATCCTCTTTTTCCCTTATATATTATTACTTTTTTTACTCTTAACACCCACAAATTTTTCATTAACAGCACCCGGTGGACTCACGCCAGTTGATGAAAATATTGAAATTGATAATCATGAATTACCCAGTAATTTTTATACGATCTATGTGATGTCTTATCATCCGATGACACCATTTCAAAAAATGGTTGCAGAAGTCTCAGAAAGAATGAATGTCAGTCCAATGACTATTCGCGAAGAAGATACGTCGTGGATTGATCAATATATGCAAGGACAAATGACAAAAGAAGTATCGTTTAATACATCCGTCATTAAAGCTTATGAGTTAGCCCATATAAAAGATCCATCCATTACAGTGACTTATGACTATTTAGGGGCATTAGTTTATTACCGTCCATCAAGATTGAATACGTTAGAGATTGGCGATTTAATTACAGGAATTAATGGCCAGTCACTACTTGATTTGTCTTATGATGAATTTATCAATATGTTTTATGCATTTAATGAAGTTCAACTTGAAATTACGAATGAAAATGAAACAAAAACTGTGACTTATGAAAAACAAGAAGATGAAGCGTGGATGCTATTTTACCCAAAATATGTGATTAGAAGTACAACTCCAAACATCGAATTTACAAACAATAATCCTTTTATTGGTGGACCAAGTGGTGGGATGATTCAAACCCTTAGCATTTATGCAGGTTTACTAAATATAAACTTAGGGGATACAAAAATCGCAGGAACTGGTACGATTGAAATTGATGGATCGATTGGTAGAATTGGTGGCATCACACAAAAATTATATACAGCAATGGATGAAAATGCAGATATATTTATCTATCCATTTGGCCATATTTCAGACATTCCAAATCTAAATTATCCATATGAAATGGTGGTTGTAAAAACCATAGAAGAGGCGGTGAATTGGCTCCATGAAACATTTGAATAAGTGGATTGACCAAGTCTATAAATTCTATCATCGCTATCGCAATATTCTAAAGATTATCGATTCAAAAGTCACGACCAAAATCGTATTGAAATCTGTGTTATTTGCTCTATTGATTTCACTTTTAATCGTTTTAATCCCCGTATTAATCAGTATCAACTTGTTTATATATAATAAACTTGACATGATTTTATCGATCATCTTACTCATCATATTAACCGGATGGGGGCTTTTATTTTTCAAGTTTTATTACACGTTATTAAAATCATATGAACCGTCATTAGAAGATGTAAACGTGAAACTTCCGATGCTTGTCGAAGGATCATTAGTATCATTTTTCTTATGCGTTTTAGGGATTATCGTAATCTCAGTCATATTTTAGGAGGAAGTTCCATGTTTTTAGGATTTATACTCATTTTTATATTGATTGCACTCGATCAAGTCACAAAATATACTGCGCAATTCTTTTTATCAGGTACCCTTGAACACACCAAATGGATTCCTGGTATTTTTGAACTTAGCTATCACGAAAATACGGGAGCTTCTTTAGGTATTTTAGATGGTCAAATTTTAATTTTCATGATTATTACGTTAATTGCACTTGGTATCTTTGGCTATCTCTTTATCGATGTCGATTTTAAACATAAGAAAGTCTATAGCATATCGATCGTCTTATTTATTGCTGGTACGCTTGGAAATGCGATTGATCGTGCATTATTAGGATATGTTATCGATTTTATGCATTATCCATTCTTATCATTCTTTTTGACACCTTTAAATATCAGTAACTTTTATAATAATATGGCTGATATGTATTTATCAGCTGCGATTGTTTTATTCTTTATTGATTTATTCTTCTTAGAATCTAAACGGAAGAAAGTGACAATCGATGCGTAAAGAATATGTAACAACCAAAGAAGATAAGGGTTTGAGACTTGATCAATTTTTATTAAAGGAAATCATGAAAGATCAAAGTAGAAATCACGTGCAATCCAGGATTAAATCTGGGAATATTTTAGTCGATGATCAAATCGTTAAAACGGGTTACACGATTAAAGGTCAAGAAACCATTTCAATTTTAGATTTTGAAGAAAAACAACTCGATTTAGAACCTGTGAATCTCGATTTAAACATCATCTACGAAGATGAAGATATCTTTGTTATCAATAAACCACAGGGCATGGTTGTTCATCCAGCTTCAAGTTATCATGAACCTACTTTAGTCCATGGACTTTTATATGAAGCGGATAAGTTAAGTTCCATCAATGGAATCATACGTCCTGGCATTGTCCATCGTATTGATAAAGATACCTCTGGTTTACTCATTGTTGCAAAAACAGATCAAGCACACAGAATTTTATCAGATGACCTTAAGTCACACGATATTTTGCGTTATTATGTTGCAATTGTCCATGGCATCATCCATGAAAATCATGGAACCATTGATGCTCCAATTGCAAGGCATCCTAAAAATCGTTTAAAGATGAGTGTTCAAGATCAAGGAAAACATGCGGTTACGCATTTTACAGTGCGCGAAAAATTTGAACACACGACATTGATTGAATGCCAATTAGAAACCGGTAGAACGCATCAAATACGTGTTCATATGGCCTATATTAATCATCCAATCTTAGGAGATCCACTCTATGGACATAGAGAAGATAAAAATGATTTGGGTCAGTTTCTCCATGCTTATAAGTTATCTTTTATGCATCCGATAAAAAAAGAGCAGATGACTTTTGAAGTCGATCTACCCAATCGTTTTAAAGATAAACTTGATGAACTTAGGTCAAATTCTGTTTCGTAATATTTTTGAAATTCATTTTAGCAACTAAGCTTAATCCATTTAATCCTTTAATTTTATGAAGTTCTTTAATTTGGGCGTCCACATCTTTGCTGGCGCCTTTTAATAATGTTAGTCCAAGCTTTGTAGAATATTCGTTCATTTTCACTAAAAATGCATAGCGTGCAATAATTGATGCGGCTGCAACCGATAGATGAACTTGTTCAGCTCTGACATGAAAATCGATGTCACGATAAATCAGTGTTTCATCTTTAATATAATTAAAGTATAATTGAGGTGTGCAAAATTGGTCTAAGATGACTGGAACAGTGCGATCAAGCTTAGAAGAAGTCTTAATGATGGCTTGATTATGAAGTAAGGCTTTAATTTTATTCATATTCATGCCTTTTTTGACAAGATCATTGTATTTTTTAGGTGTTAAAATTAAAAGTGAATGAATGAATTTTTTAGCAATCTTAGGTGCAATCATAATGATTTGTTTATCAGACATGTTTTTTGAATCTCTGACATTGAGTTGTTCTAAGTATTCTAAATCTTCACCAGATGCATAAAGAGAACAAACGACAACAGGACCAAACACATCACCAGTACCGACTTCATCTGAGCCAATAGCGGCATAATCTTCACGATTTAAGTGTTGTTTGATTGCGATTAACTCTGGGGTAACTTCTTTTCCTTGAAGTAAGACTTTACCTGTTTTATACGCTAAAATTTCGACGTCATTATGAACAGCCTGAAAAAAGAGGTAAGGATTACTTGCTTCAATGGTATGATATTGATAGACTTGTTGTAAAGTTTCCAATTCATTTTGGCTCACGGAAATCGTGTAATGTTTCATTAAATGACGCTCCTATCTATTTAATTATATCATATTTTTTAAGAAAAAGGTGCTTTAATATGCGATTCATGATGAAAACTCTAGAATTTCCTACAATCTTGAAAGAAATTGAATCGTTTGCGAAAACCGACACGATTCGCCATGAAATTCAGATCCTTGAACCGAGTATCGATTTAAACGAAATTAATCGTCAGTTAATAGAAACTGAGGATATGTTACGTTTGATGATTCGACTTGGAATTTTGCCTTTATATGAAGATTATGACATCCATGAATTACTTAAAATGGTAAGTTTGGATCGGATATTATCGATTCAAGATTTTTTGTATGTCATGCTTTTCTTAAAAATGGAAAAGGCGATCTTGCAATACAAGATTGAAAGCCAACGTCAAAAAATTGATTTAGGCTCATTAAATACTTATTTTAATGGTCTTCATCAACATGGAAAATTACTAGAATATTTAGAGTCAAAAATTGATCCAGATGGTCAAATTTTAGATGATGCAACCCCTCAATTGTTGAAAATAAGACATGAAAAATCGCGATTAAATAAAAGCTTACAAGATAAACTTCAAAAGCTTTTATCAGATTACTCATCATACTTGAATGAATCTGTCATTGTGATGCGTAATGAACGTTTTTGTATTCCAATCAAAGATACATTTAAGCATAAAATCAAAGGTATTATCCATGATATGTCTGCCAGTAAACAAACCATTTACATTGAACCAGAACAAACACGACAAATCACGGCATTAATTGAAAATAATAAACTCGAAGAAGAAAAAGAAATTCAAAGAATTATTGCACTGATGACTGAAGAAGTGCATCATTATAGTGAAAGCTTAAAAGAGAACTTAGATATTTATCTTGCTCTTGAGTTTTTATCGTGTAAAGCACAATATGCAAGACATATCGATGCGATTAAGCCGTTAGTTAATGAAGAAGGTATCATTCAGTTAATTTCTGCAAGACATCCTTTATTAGACCAAAAAACGGCAGTCCCAATTAGTTTAGAACTTAATGACAAAGATCGGATTATGTTGATTACAGGACCTAATACAGGAGGTAAAACGGTTGCGTTAAAAACGGTTGGATTATTAACGATCATGATGCAATCTGGTTTACTTGTCCCGGTGAAAGATGGCACAAATCTTTCAATTTTCAATCAAGTCTTTGCAGATATTGGCGATGAACAATCGATTATGCAATCACTTTCAACATTTAGTTCACATTTAACTAAGATTATTCAAATGGCCGAAGATGTCAGTGATCATTCACTCATATTGCTTGATGAACTTGGCAGTGGAACAGATCCGAATGAAGGGGTTAGTTTAGCGATTTCAATCTTAAATTATTTTAAGAAATTCAATTTAAGAATGATGGTAACAACCCATTATTCTGAATTAAAGAGTTATGCTTATGAAGAAACGCATATGACAACAGCAAGTGTTGCTTTTGATAAAAAGTCATTAAAACCTTTATATTATTTACAAATGGGAACCACAGGTTCATCACATGCCTTCTTGATTGCGAAACGCTTAGGTTTAAAAGATGAAATCATCAATGATGCATTAAAAGTTTATGAGGGTAGGCAAACAGATCTTGGCCGCATCATGGAAAAATTAAATGATGAAAGAGTTTATGTTGAGCGTCAAAAAGAAAAACTTTTAAGTGAGCAAGATCGTGCACGACAGGAAAAAATGGAATTTAGAAAAGCTAAAGAAGCTTTATTGCGTGAACAAGATGATCTACTCATGAAAATTCGTGAAAAAGAAGAGCGGAAATGGGAAGATTTAAAAGATGAAGTGAGAGAACTGATCCGTTCACTTCAAAATCGCAAGGAACTCTCAAAACCAGAGCTCGCACAATTGAAATTTCAATTAAATCAATCGATGCCAGAAGAAGCATCCCCTTTATTTGAAGATGATCTAAAAATTGGTGATGAAGTTTATATTTTACCTTATCAACAACAAGGGATTATTAAAGATATTAAAAATGATCAATATCGTGTGATATTCGGTAAATTTGATTTAACATTTAATGTATCTGACTTGAGAAAAGATGAAATGCGCATGAAACCGAAAAAAGAAGTTCGAAAAGTATCAAGTGAAACTACTCCAGTCATTGAGAAACGTGGAAATTTTGAATTAGATCTTCGTGGATTTCGCTTTGAAGAAGTTAAAGATGCGATGGACCAAGCCATTGATCAAGCCATGCTATCCAATCTACATCAAATTAGAATCATCCATGGATTTGGTAGTGGTGCAGTACGTAAAGCAGTCTACCAATACATCAAGCAATCACCATATATCGAATCATCCAGATTTGGTGGTGAAGGAGAAGGCTTAAATGGTGTAACGATTATTACACTAAAATAATGCTTTTGACTTGAAAAGATTTTGAATAACTATTATAATGAAATTGTAAAAAAAGATAAAGAAATGAGGAAAATTTAATGATTGATTATCAAGGACAACCTTATCAAGAAGTGATTGGTCAACAAGGTTTAGTAGTTGTGCAATATTTTGCAACATGGTGTGGCCCATGTAAAATGTTAAAGCCAGTTTTAGAAGCAATTAGCACAGAAATGACAGACGTTAAGTTCTATCGTTCTGATATTGACTTATTTAGAGCACAAGCGATTGAAGCAGGAATTAAGAGTGTTCCAACAGTTGTATTATACAAAGATGGCGAAGAAGTAGACCGCACAAGTGGTTATCAACCAAAAGAACGCGTTGAAGCTTGGATTAACCAATTCAAATAATTAAAGCACAGATGTGCTTTTTTTATTATATAAAACCATGTATAATATGTATGGTGAAGACATGGACGGTTTTTTATACATAGATAAGCCGGTAGGTATGACATCACATGATGTTGTAGCTATCGTCAAAAAAAGACTAAAACTGGATAAAGTTGGGCATACGGGAACACTTGATCCATTTGCGAGTGGACTCATGATTTTATGCGTTGGTAAGGCTACAAAATTAGCCTATCTTTTTTCTAATTGTGATAAAACGTATACAGGGACTATTAAGTTTGGTGTGCATTATGATACCTATGATGTCACAGGGAAAATTTTAGAAACTCATGAAGAAACCATTGATGATTTAAAATTAACGGATGCCGTCAAAAGTATGGAAGGATCTTACATGCAACTTCCGCCAATTTATTCTGCGATTAAAAAAGATGGTAAGAAACTTTATGAATTTGCACGGAAAGGGATTGATGTTGAACGTGAAAAAAGAGAAGTTAATATCCATTCATTTGAATTAACTTCAAAAATATATGATCAATCGGTAGATTTCATCGTTTCTGTTTCAAAAGGCACATATATTCGAAGCTTGGCGGTTGATTTAGCTGAAAAAATTGATCATAAAGCTGCATTAAGTGCTTTAAGAAGAACTAAAATATGTGACATTCTAGTTGAGGATGCGATTGAACTTGAAGATGTGAATGAAAATGATATCCATCCACTCAAAGATTTTTTTAAAGATTATAAGAAAGTTAAATTAAATGATTATATGATTAACTTAGTGAAAAATGGTGTCTACTTGGATGATAGACAATTAGAAACTAAAAATCCATTTATTGTTGTTGATGGTGATGATCATTTTATTGCATATTATGAAGTTATCGATAACAATAAATATAAACCAATCGTTATTTTTTGAGGTAGATTATGAAGATTATACAAGGCAATTATAAAGAGATGAGAAATGATGAACCCATTACGATTACAATGGGTAATTTTGATGGCTTGCATTTAGGACATCAACAATTAATCGAAAAGGTAATCTCATTTCGCGATACAAAGCATGCAGTATTAACATTTGATCCGCATCCTTCAACCATTTTAAGAGATCAAAAATTTAGAACGCTAACACAAAAAGAAGATAAAATCCAACTTTTTTCAAGCTATCCACTTGATTATGCATTTATTGTTGATTTTACACCAGAATTTTCTGAATTATCTGTGATGGGATTTATCGAGTTTTTACGCTCTATCCAAGTTGAAAGACTCGTCATCGGACGTGATGCAAGATTCGGTTTTAGAGGCGAAGGAACGATTAATGATTTGAGAAGATACTTTTATGTGGATGTCGTCGAAGATTTGATTTTTAATCATACAAGAGTTTCAACAACGTATATTAAAGATTTCATTCAAAATGGTGATTTAACCTCAGCAAGAATGCTTTTAAACAGACAATACGGCATTAAAGGGATCGTCGTTCATGGAAATCGAATTGGACACAAATTAGGCTTCCCAACTGCAAATATAAACTATGATAATTACTTACTTCCAAAAAATGGGGTTTACTATGTGCGCGTTTTTCATAAAGATAAATGGTATCATGCCATGGCAAACATTGGAAATAATCCCACATTGAACTTTACATCAGAAAAAAGATTAGAAATTTATATCTTAGATTTTAATAAAACAATTTATGGTGATACATTGCATATTGTCTTTTTTAATTACTTACGTGAAGAGATGAAAATGAAAAATAAACGTCAGCTCATTAAGCAACTTAAAAAAGATGAAGTTGCAGTTCGAAAACTCTCCAAATCATAAATCTTATGATATAATCTAAGTAGAGGTGATCCTATGAAACTCATAATTGCTATCGTATCAAACGATGATGCGAACAAGGTTCAAAAGGCTTTAGTCAAAGATCATTTTTTCTCAACAAGACTTGCAACAACTGGTGGTTTTTTACGCGCGGGCAATGTCACATTCTTAATTGGTGTCAATGATGAAAAAGTTCCCCAAGCATTAGAAATCATCGAAGCACATAGTAAAAAACGGACAAAACTTGTACCAAATACGATTGTAAATGAATTTGGTTCATTTTCTGCACTCCCGATTGAAGTAGAAGTCGGTGGAGCTACAGTATTTGTAGTTAATGTCGACCAATTTGTTAAAATATAGTTGCATTTTAAGAAATAAATGCTACAATATAAAAGGCGATAACAAGGATTCGGGAATGCCAAACCCATTCTTTAGTTAATCGAGAAAGGAAACAGATATTATGGCACTTACAAAACAACGTAAGAATGAAATCATCAAAGACTTCCAATTAAAAGATGGTGACACAGGTTCTCCAGAAGTTCAAATTGCAGTATTAACCGCACAAATTAACGAACTTAACACACATCTTCAAGCACACATTCATGATTTCCACTCACGTCGCGGTCTATATCAAATGATCGGACAAAGAAGACGTTTACTCGGCTATTTACGCAATAAAGATGTCGAAAGATACCAAGCTTTAATTCAAAGACTCGGATTACGTCGCTAAAAGGATACGAAAGTGTCCTTTTTTTTAATCATTATACAATTTTACTAAACTATGGTATAATTCAAAAGGTTAAATAAAATACTAAAGAAATAGAAAGTATAAAATGAAGGAGATTTTATATTATGCCGAAAAAGATTTACGAAACAACCCTTGGAGGTAGAGTCCTAAAGGTTGAGATTGGTGAGGTCGCAAAACAAGCCGCTGGCGCTGCGATGATCATGTATGGAGACTCTACAGTTTTAAGTGCTGTGACTGCTAAAAATGAACCGTCATGGCAAGATTTCTTCCCTCTGATGGTAATCTACCAAGAAAAACTATATGCTGCAGGGAAAATTCCAGGAGGATTTTTAAGAAGAGAAGGCCGTCCAAGTGAGCACGAAACATTAACTTCACGTCTCATTGACCGTCCACTTCGTCCATTATTCCCTGAAGGATTTAAAAATGAAGTTCAAGTGATTAATACCGTATTATCTTCAGATCCAGATTGCACCACAGAAATGGCAAGTTTGATTGGATCATCGATTGTTTTAGGCATCTCCAATATTCCATTTAATGGACCAGTTGCTGGTGTTCAAGTAGGTCGAGTCAATGGTGAATTGATTGTTAATCCAACGCAAGAACAAGCCTTATTAAGTGATATTGAATTAGTCGTTGCAGGAACAAAAGAAGCGATTAACATGGTGGAAGCAGGAGCAAAACAAGTCTCAGAAGAAGATATGTTAGCTGCCATTTTATTTGGTCATGCTGAAATTAAAAAGCTTGTTGAATTCCAAGAAGCGATTTTAAAAGATTTCAATACACCAAAGATGGATTTTGAAGCATTTAAAATTCCTGACGATGTCAAAAAGTCAGTATATGATTACGCTTATGATCGATTAATTAAAGCGGTATCGATTTATGATAAATTAGAACGCTATCATGCAATTGATGAAATTAGCGAGGAAACCCTTGAACATTTCAAATCAACATCTTTCTTCAAAGATATTGATGGTGTGAAAGTCTTTGATGAAGAAACACATAAAGACTATTTAAAACAAGTTAAAGCCATTCTAGATGGTATTGTTACTGCAGAAGTTAGACGTTTAATTACGGTAGATAAGGTACGTCCAGATGGCCGTAAAGTCGATGAAATTAGACCTCTAGAATCCAGAATAGATATTTTACCAAGACCTCATGGATCTGCACTTTTCACCAGAGGACAAACTCAAGCATTAGGTGTTGTAACACTTGGAGCTTTAGGTGAAAACCAAATAATTGATGGTCTCGGATTTGAAGATACAAAACGTTTCATGCTCCATTACAACTTCCCACAATATAGTGTAGGTGAAACTGGACGTTATGGTTCTCCAGGACGTCGTGAAATTGGTCATGGTGCACTTGGTGAACGTGCCTTACTTCAAGTCTTACCAGATGAAGTTGAATTCCCTTATACGATTCGTGTTGTTTCTGAAGTTTTAGAGTCTAATGGCTCATCATCTCAAGCCACAATTTGTGCAGGCACAATGGCTTTAATGGCTGCAGGTGTTCCAATTAAAGCGCC
>Ga0172382_10011392_pt1 | contig 11770 bp, 9 predicted proteins | sample Leawel138RmetaG_FD_122245 | JGI IMG/M metagenome (GOLD analysis project Ga0172382, IMG submission 122245) | Leachate microbial communities from a municipal landfill in Southern Ontario, Canada - Leachate well 138R metaG | ecosystem: Engineered > Solid waste > Landfill > Unclassified | place...
CGAAAGTCATGGCTCCAGCCCGGGACATCGTGCAGGCACAGCCAGGTGCGCGATGCATCGGCCGGCCCCTCGTCCAGGTAGTGCAGGCGCAGGCCCGCCAGGCTGGGCAGATCCGCCACATAGCGCGGTGCCCAGGGGTAGTCCGTCAGCTCGGCAAAGCGCTGGTCCGGCGTGCGCAGGGCATCCTCGCGCAAGGGGACGGCGCTGGCCTTGTGCTGGCCGCGCCGCTGCTGGAAGAAACGGCGCAGCAGCAGGCCACAGTGATCGGCCAGCACCCCGCCGGTCACGGTGGTCTGGTGGTTCAGGCGCGTCTGGCCGAACAGGTCCACCACCGAACCGGCTGCCCCTGTCTTGGGGTCACATGCACCATAGACCACCCGGCGCACCCGGGCATGCAGCAGCGCACCCGTGCACATCGGGCACGGTTCCAGCGTCACGTACAGGTCACAGTCATCCAGGCGGTAGTTGCCCAGGCGCTGTGCGGCTGCCCGCAGGGCGACGATCTCGGCGTGGGCGGTCGGGTCGTGGGCCGCGATGGGCTGGTTGCGGCCAGTGGCGATGACCTGGCCAGCGCGAACCACGGCAGCGCCCACCGGCACCTCGCCGGCCTCGGCCGCCTGACGGGCTTCGGCCAGCGCCAGTCGCATGAAGTCATCGTCGCTCATCAGCCCGATTGTCGCCCACCCTACTGCGATGCCTCGAACAGGCGATGTTGAACGCCGGTTTGGCTCCTGCGGCTCATCGTGGTGACGCCCTTCCGGGCCATCGGATGGCCAGGGAGGCTCCATCCAGCCGGTCTCACGCATGGCGTCCGCCCGTGGGGTGATGCCAGCAGCGCCGCTCCCTGCATATCGATATGCGAAGTCCACCGTTCACAACGGTGGCTCCCGCGCATAGTCTGTCGGCATGTCCCTGAACACTTCGCCCCCTTCCGCAGAGCCTGGCACCCAGGGCAGCCGCCTGCTCACGCTGCCCGACTCACCCGGTGGCGTGTTGTCCATACGCGCCAAGGCCCTGCTATTTCACGATGCCCGGTCTTGCGAACTGCTGGACCGTGTGGACTGCATTGCCCGTAGCGAGGCATCTGTGCTGGTGATCGGCGAAACGGGGACGGGCAAAGAGCTGATCGCCCGCCACATCCATGCGCAAAGCGGGCGAAGCGGCCCATTCGTGGCGGTGAACTGCGGAGCCTTCTCCGAATCACTGATCGACGCCGAGTTGTTCGGTCATGAGGCAGGTGCCTTCACGGGCGCCGCGCAGGACCGCCCCGGCTGGTTTGAAGCAGCCCAGGGCGGCACCCTGTTCCTCGACGAAATTGGAGACCTCTCGCTGGCACTGCAGGTCAAGCTGCTGCGTGTGCTGCAGGAGCGGCAGGTGGTTCGCCTGGGGTCGCGAAAACCTCTTGCATTGGACGTGCGGCTCGTGGCGGCGACCAACATCGACCTGGCCCGTGCCGTCGAGGCGGGACACTTCCGGGCTGATCTGTACTATCGCCTGAGTGTGGCCACGGTCGACGTCCCGCCACTGCGTGAGAGAACGGGCGACATCCTGCCATTGGCCCAGCACTTCATCGAACTGTATGCGCCACGCCTGGGGCAACACACCGCCACCCTGTCGGCTGCAGCGCGCGCTGCCCTGCTCGCCTATGCCTGGCCGGGCAACATACGCGAGTTGGAGAACGTGGTGCATTTCGCGCTCATCGTCGCGCGTGGCGGCGTGATCAAGGCGAGCGACTTGAAGCTGGTCCCGTCGCTCTCGCCCACCTTGCCCCCGGCAGCGGATGCCCGCAGCGACATCGAGTCATCCGGCCCTGCGCGGTCGGACCCCCTGGACGGGTTGTTTGCCGATCTGGTGGCCCAGCCGTGTCTGCACCTGTATGCCAGGGTCGAGGCCAGTCTGGTTCGCGCGGCGTTTGACCGCTCGGGCGGTAACCAGGTTCGGGCAGCGAGGCTGCTGGGCGTGACACGCAACACGTTGCGCACCCTGCTCAAGCGACACGGTCTGCTGCTCGATAACGCTTCGAGCGACATCGTGTCCGGCCATCCTGCAGCACGGGCGCGGTACGCCCAATAGTGCGCTTTCGCCGGGCGGCGCGTCTGATGGACGGTTCGGGGGCAGAGGCCGGTCAGGGCTGCCATGACCGGCCTCCTGCATCCCGGTTGAGAATCAGGCGACGGCAGCCAGCTTCTGCTCGATCACTGTTCCCTTGAAAAAGTCGGGGTTGGCTTCGGTGTAGAAGCGGTGCGGGTTGCCAAACACGAAGGCCTTGAAGTCCTCGGCGCTCAGCACGCCCTGGTCCACCAGGTCCCAGCTCTGGGCGAGTGTTTCGGTGAAGTCCACCACATCCCAGTGGCCCACGTCCGATGACCAGAAGGCATTGAGCTTGGTGCCGAAGTTGACCTTGTCGTTGAACGCCAGGGCCACCGTGCGGTCATCGCTTTCGACGCCGAAGTAGAAACTGTCGACGAAGCGCTTCTTGATGTCCCCGATCTCTTCGATACCGGCCTTGGCAAAATCGTCGAGGTACTCGGGTGGTTGTTGCTCGCTGCGGTGCGCGGTGGTCACCCCGAACGCCGTGGCGCGGATCTCCTCCTTGCTGTAGTGCTTGCCGCGGAACAGATCGCTGCCGTACTCCTGGTACAGCCGGTGCAGCAGGTCGCCATCCACGTTGGCCGGGTTGTAGTTGTGCACGGTGTTCCTGTTGCGCTTCTCGAAGCGTTCGTGCAAGTGCACATAGATGTCCGACCCCCACGAACCGTTGCCTTCGAGCAGACCGAAACGCAGCTGCGGGAAGCGGCGCGTCACGCCGCCGAAGAACAACGACTTCACGAAAGCCTCCGATGCGTCGGAGAAATGGCCGATGTGGTTGTACATGTAATTGCTGATCGAGGCACGACCCGTCCAGCCCTGCCCGGAGGTGTGCGTGGTCAGTGGCACCTTGAGCTCGGCCGCCTTGGCCCAGAACGGGTCGTAGTCGTACTCGCTGTCGATGCCGAAGGTGTCGTACCACTGCGCGACACGGGCGATGTCCGGGTGGTGAGCGAAAGGGAAGCGATCGGCGATGGCCTTGATCGGTCGGTGGATGCCGCCGGGAATGATGGCGCTCTTGAGGCCCAGTGTGTTCACGGCAAATTCCAACTCCTCGATGCCTTCCTGCGGGTTGTGCAGCGGGATGCTGGCCACCGGCGTGAGCCGGTCCGAATAAGGTTTGAACACGTCGGCGTGGTAGTGGTTCGAGGCACGAACCAGCGTGCGGCGCAGATCCTCGCGCCAGCTGTGGATCGGGAACAGCGACACGTTGGGGTAGACCACACCGAAGTCGGTACCGGCCTCCTCCAGGCGTTCAGCCAGCAGGCGCGGCAGCGACACGGTGGCCAGGTCGAGCGTGTTCTTCGCGGGCAGGATCCAGTAGGCCGGACGGTGCACGCGATGGTCCCGCCGCTGCTGGTCGCTCAGGTTGTACCAGTCGGCCGGGCCGGCGCTGAAGCCGCCCTTGAAGCGGGCACGGAACTGGTCAACGATCTTCGCACCGCCGTACTGCGCGATGTAGTCCTCGAACAGCGGACCGAACTCGACGGTATGCACATCGGTGTCAATGACGGGGTGGTCCAGCCTGGCCTTGACGGCCACCGATCTGGACAGCGCGCTGGAGCGGATGCGGTCGTTCATGGATGCAGTTTCCTTCTGATCGTGATTTGAGTTGCCCGGGCTCAGTGCACCCGGTGCAGCGGAATCAGCAACTGGTATGCCGACATGGGGTGCCCGGAACGAAACGTGCCCGTCATTTGATCCAGCGCAAACTCTTGGGGTCTTCAACGGCCGGATGCGGTACCGCGTCCGCACTGACGTGGATGGAAACTCCCGATACAAGGGGCTGCAGGCCACAGTCGATCCAGATCTCGCTGTTGGCTTGTCAGCAGCCGTGCTGCAAAAGCAGCAGGCCGTCTTCTCTCTCTGGTGAAAATCCAGCACGAGCTGCCGCGTCAAAGGCTGCCCAGGAAGGCCTGCAAGGCGCGCAAGTCGGATTCACTCAGGCGCAAGGGCTTCAGCAGTGGAGAGACGCTGGCCGCACAGCGCCGCAACGGGTCAGCCGCCTCGCGGGCGTTGCGCAAACGGGGATCGCCCCCTCCCCGGGCATACAGATGCAGCACGCCCTTCAGATCACGGAACAGACCGTTGTGCATGTAGGGCGCCGTCTGCGCCACGTGGCGCAGGCTGGGCGTTCGAAAGCGCCCGGCATCGTCACAAACCCCTGTCACGGCATGCCGACCGAGGTCTTGCGATGGCTCCCCGTAAAAGGCGAGGCCGAGGTTGTGAAACAGCCCGTCGCTCAGGGCAGGACCAAAGTGGCAATTGACACAGCGTGCCCGGGTGCGGAACAGATGAAGACCTTGTATTTCCAGGTCGCTCAGCATCTGGTACTCGCCCCGGACGAAGTGGTCAAAGCGTGAAGGCCGGTGCAGTGTCCGGACATAGGCGGCCAGGGCTTGCCCGACCAGTGCGGGCCATTCCTGCGGCTTCCCGGAAAGCGCATGCAATCGCGACGCCAGATCGGGCTGCTCCCTCAGCTTGTCCGTCAGCGCCTCCAGTGAGCGATGCCCCATCTCCCGTGGGTCGATCAGTGGCCTCAGCGACTGAGCGGCCAACGACAGGGAGCGGCCGTCCCAACCCCAGGTTTGCTGAGCTTGGACGGCATACAGGGTGGGTGGATTGCGTTGCCCGGCCTGTGCCCACTGACCCAGGCCGACCCTTTCATTCAGGGTCCATGCCGTCTCCGGCCGATGGCAACTGGCGCAGGACACACGGCCCTCGGCCGACAGCCGGGGATCAAAGAACAGGCGCGCCCCCAACCGTGCCAGCCTGCGCTCGTGCAGTGCATCGATCGCCGCCGGAGGTTGCCAGGCGCCAAGCTCGATGAAGCGCACACCGGCGTCAACGTTGGCCGCTGGCCATGTGGCCGGGGGACGGCTGTAGGCGCTGCGCAGCGTCGGCTCGGATGCCGCCGCAGAGGCAGCCTGCATGAGGCCATGGGCCAGCAGTGCCGCGGCCAGCGGCAGTGCCCGCACGACCGGTCGAAGCCGCCGGCGCCACTGCGCAGGGACCCCGCAGACCGGCTCAATGGCAGTCGGGACCGGTCTGATCGAAGTAAACCTCAAAGGCCACATTGGATGCCCAGGTCTGGCGGCGCCGCGCCCAATGCGGCTCATCGCCGACGGCCGCCGCGGCCGCCCGGACGGCAGCCTGCAGAGGCGCTTTCCCCGGGGGCAGCACCAGCTCTAGCGCGCTCGGCTCGGTCGGCGGCAGGGTGGCCGAGAACTTCCGCCATTCCTTGCGGCCCAGCAAGGCGCGCAGTGGGGCCTGGTCCAGCACGGCTGCGGTGCAGGCGCCTGTGCGAACGGCCACCAGTGCCTGCGCGGGCGAACGGTGCAACTGCAGGCGGGCCCCTACCCTGGCGACCTGCGCCCGGGCTCTGGCATTTCCGGTGGTCGCGCACACCAGATGCCCGGCGAGCGCAGGCCAGGATTTCACATCGGTGTCGGACCGCATGGCCACACTCAAACCCGAGGTGTATCCCGTGGGCACAACCTGGACATCCTTGTCCATGGTGGGGGCAGAACGGCGCCGGAGCGCCGCATCCACCCGGCCTTGCTTCAGGGCCTCTGCCTGCTCGTCGTACCGCAATGGCACCAGCTCGACCGCCAGACCCATCTGGGTGGCCAGGTCGCGTGCATAGGTGTGCTCGAAACCGTCGCTGGTGTAATCGCGCTCTCCGTTGCTCAAGGGCATGGCGTCGGGATCAATCGCAACCTTGAGCACCTTGGGATCGGAAGGCAGCGCCGCTGGCCGGCTCGCCGCCCAGCCGTGCCATAGCGCCATGGTGGTGGCCAGCGCAGCCGTCGTCAGCAACAGCGCCAGGACGGCTGGCGCTCGGCGGACAGCGGTGCGAAAAAAAAAGATGACGGGATGCAAAGGCATGGCGTTGCTGGACGACCCACCGGCGTGGGAATGAGGTGGATGGCTTCAGCCGGCATTGTCCGGATGCGGGGTTGCCTTCCATGCGCTGATTGCGCATATCGATCTGCGGATACGGCGCCTTCATATCCATCCCTGATTTCCTTCGTTGGGTTCGTCGGCTGGCCGGAATAAATTGATATCCGTCAACTGATAGGCCCTGCTGCCCTCACTCGGCACCCCACATCACGAACCGTCCCAATCAGCGGAGAACCCATGAAATCCTCTACCCCGAAACGCCGGCATACGCTCAACGCCATGGTCGCCATCACGCTGGGCTTGCTCGGCCCGGTCGGCAGCGCGACGGCGGAAGTTCTGCCCTCGATCAGCCTGCAACTCACGCCATGGACCGTGGTCGCCCGCGCCAAGGGGATCTTCAAGGAAGAGTTCGACAAGGTCGGCACCAAGGAAGTCAACCTCATCGCCTCCGGCGGCGCTGACCTGGTCGGTGCCGAGACGGCCGCTGTGAATAAGGGTGCCATCTCCATCGCGCAGCGCATGATCTATCCAGCCACGGTGCACCGGGCCAACGCCCTGGACGGCGTCATCGTCTGGGCATCCGAACCGTCCAACCGCTACCGCGCCCCGGTGCTGGCCGCGGCGTCGAACAAGAACATCAATTCGCTGGCCGATCTGGACGGCAAAAAGTTCGGCAGCAGCCGGATCAGCTGCTACTGGTCGGCACCGACCGAGGCGCTCAGCGCCGTGGGTCTGCCGCTGGACACGCGCCAGAAAAAAGGCCGCGTGCGCTACGAGTCCATCGACAACGCCACCGTGGCCCTCTCGGCCGTGATCTCCGGTGCCACCGACGCCACCACCGCTCATCTGGCCGCCGGCAACGCCACCGGCGCCTGGCTGTCGGGCAAACTCAAGGTCGTTGGCTACACGCCTGACGACGGCGTTTATGTGAACCATGCCGGCCGCGTCACCTACTTTGCCAAACGCGAGTTCGCCGACAAGTACCCGGAAGCGGTGAAAGCCTTCCTGGCCTCCCGTGAGCGCACCATGGAGTGGGTGCTCGACAACGTGGACGAGGCAGCGAAGATCATCGCCAAAGAAACCCGTGTGCCGGTGGAAGTGGCCAAGTTCCAGATCACGCACGCCGGCCAGTGGGAATTCATGCAAGGCGAGCCCAACGCCGACCGTGTCCGCCACTCGATCAAGACCTTCATCGACTGGTACGTCAAGCAGGGCGACGACATCCTGGGTGAGCGCAGCCTGACCAGTACGCAGGTGGACGCGTTTGTCGATGGCCGCTTCTTTGCCGGCGGTGCCTACTCGATCTACCGCTGATCGATGCCCAGCCTGGCCGGTGCTGCCTCAGCGTGGCACCGGTCATGTTTCTCCATATGCGACTGCCTCCACACCATGAACACCCTGACCCAAACCACGCCCCTCCCGTCGACGATCGACAGCCCCTCTCCGTTGAGTTTCCTGAAGCTTTGGCTGTCCCCCAGCAAGGGCATCGGCCTGCTGCTTCCGATCGGTGTGCTGGTGCTGTGGCAACTGGCCGCCAGCAACGCCTGGATCGATCCTGTCTTCCTGCCCGCGCCGGCCAAGGTGGTTCAGGCCTTCTTCAGGATGCTGACCGAGCAGGACCTGCTGGTGGACTTCGCGGCGAGCCTGAAGATCGTCTCCATGGGTTTCCTGTCGGGAGCCTTCGCGGCCCTCGTGCTGGGTGTGGGCGCCGGTCTGTCCAAGCGCTTCGAACAATTTCTCTCGCCCACCTTCGACACGATCCGTCACATCCCGGGCATCGCCTGGTTCCCGCTGATCGTGCTGTGGCTCGGTCTGGGGGCGCCGGCCAAGGTGATGGTGATCGCCAAGACCGTGTTTTTCCCTGTCTTCCTCAATACCTTGCAGGGCATCCGCAGCGTCGAAAAAAGCTACATCGAACTGGCCGAGGTGATGACGCTCTCGCGCTGGCAACTGGTGCGCAAGATCATCCTGCCTGCCGCCACGCCCACCATCATGGTGTCGCTGCGGTATGCGGCGGGCCTGGCATGGGCGCTGGTGGTCGTCGCCGAGGGCCTGAGCGGCCTGGAAGGCCTGGGCTTTCTGATCTTCCGCGCACAAGGCTTGTTGCTCGCGGATCAGTTGCTGGTCTGCATGGTGGTGATCGGTCTGGTGGGCTTCGCCATCGACCGCAGCATGTTCCTGCTGCAAAGGCGCGTGCTGCGCTGGAAGCAGGGTTTCGAGGGCTGAGCCTGAACCGCACTCTGAACCGCATTCCACGCCGCGTCTGCAAACGCTGCAGCGCGGCTTTTCATTCCCCACATTCCACAGGATTTACCCATGGCCGAACCCGGTCGCCTTGAAGTCAAGGCCGTCTCCAAAAGCTACAACGTCCCCGGCCGCCCGCGGCTCAACGTATTGAGCAGCGCGAGTTTCGACGTCGAACCCGGCGCCTTCGTGTCGCTCGTCGGCCCCAGCGGTTGCGGCAAATCCACGCTGTTGCGCCTGATCGTGGGTCTGGACAAGGACTACCAGGGCGAGATCTTGTTGCATGGCGAGCGCATTGCGGGCACCAGCCTCTCGCGCGGCATCGTGTTCCAGGACCATCGGCTGCTGCCCTGGCTGACGCTGGAGCAGAACATCGGGCTGGCGCTGGAGAACTCGGGCTGGTCCACCGAAAAAAAGAACAAGGCCATTCGCGAGCACATCGAACTCGTGGGCCTGCAAGGGTTCGAGAAGGCCTACCCGCACGAGCTCTCGGGTGGCATGGCGCAGCGCGGCGCCATCGCACGCGGTCTGGTCGGGCAGCCGGAGATCCTGCTGCTTGACGAGCCGCTGGGTGCGCTGGACGCCATCACCCGCGTGCGTCTGCAGGAAGAGTTGCAGCGCATCTGGCGCGTGGAGGGGGTGACCATGATCCTGGTCACCCACGACGTGGACGAGGCCATCTTCCTGAGCGACACCGTGGTGGTGATGAACGCCAATCCGGGGCGCATTGTCAAGCAGGTGAAGATTGACCTGCCGACCCCGCGCGACCGGGTGAGTCCCGAATTCGCCGCGCTCAAGCGCGAGGTGCTGCACGCCATGGGGGAAGACCAGGGCCTGGTCTTGGCCAGGGAGCAGCTCGCCGAAGCCTGAGTGGAGATGCGCATGACATGCCCGATCGCCTGGTGCAGACAGGCAGCCGCGCACGGACTGGCCTCGTGCCTGCTGGCCCTGCCGTTGGCACTGGGCGCTGCGGGCGCCCCACCCTCCGATGATCTGCCCGACATCGCTGCCGAGCGCGCCCTGGTCTACAGCGGCGAATTCGACGCCGCGGTTCGCCGGCTCGACGAACTGAGCCAGACCGTGCAGCATGCGGAGATCTACAACCTGCTCGGCTACAGCCTGCGCCAGCTCCAGCGCTACGACGAAGCCGCCCGCGCCTACCAGCAGGCCCTGCTGCTGGATCCCGAACACCGCCCGGCGCTGGAATACCAGGGTGAGCTCTTCATCGCCACCGGCAATATCCATGGGGCACGCCAGAACTTGCGCTACCTGGAACTGTTGTGCGGCGGGACCGGCTGCGTGGAGTACGGCCTGCTCGGAAGTGCCCTGCTCAAGGCAGGTCACCCCCTGACGGTCCGTGGTGCCGCACCCTGAGCCGAGGGTGTGCAGCGGCTTCGGCAAAAGGCCGGTCACCTGGTGGTGGGCCGGCCTTCTTTTTCTTCCCAGGTCAGGGTTTCCCGATCCGGCAACGGCCAGCACGCCCCCGATGCCAGGCTCAGACTTCGTCGAGTTCGGGCTCTACCATCGGTTTGTGCACTGCTGCCCCAGGCCGTTGCAGCGTGCGGAACACGTCAGGCAACATCCGGTGGATCTGTGCCGCGATGAATGCGGCACCCGCAGGGTCGCCGAAGGTGCCCAGTGTGGGTGGGCCGATCAGTCGCAACGCCGGCCGTACCGTTCCATCGGTGCCCACGGCGCGGCATTGGGAATCCACGGCGTACCCGATGTTGCAGGCGTCATGCTGCAACCAGCCCTGTTGCACCAGTGCATGCAAGAACGGGTTGGCCGCTGTGCGCGCAGCGACATCAAGCCCGGTGCAATTGACCACCACGTCAAACGGCTCCACGCGCTCGTCACCGGAGGGCACCAGGCGGTACCGCGCCGACAGTGCCGCAGAACCGCTCTCCGGCGTCAGAGACAGCAGGCGAGCCGCCCGGTGAACGACCTGGCCATCGGCCAGCGCCTGGTTGACGATGGCCTCGTTCTGCGGCGGTGAGCGGAAGCGGTGCACGTCATACCAGGTGCGCAGTTTTCTGAGGAAGCGTCGCTGCTGAGTCGCGGGCAAGGTCGGCCACAGTTGCCATACCGAATCGCGCAACTCATCAAACGCGCTGTGCCAGCTCAGTCCCTGCGCCTGGTCTGCCCGGATATGGGTGCGCAGCGCTTTCAGCCAGGCCCGCACGGTCGGGGGTGCCTGGGTAATGAAAGCCGGCGGATCACTCAGCAGGCGATCGAGCTGTTGCCTTCCGCTGGGTGTCTCTGCAGGCCCCGTGCTGGTTGGCTGGGCATGCGGGCGCATGCCCCGGCGGGAGATCACCACGATGTCCCCCGCGTACTGCTGCCTTCGCAAGGTGGACAGCACATCCAGCGACGTCAGCCCGCTTCCGATGATCAGCACCCGTGCTGTCTTCGGAATGTTCGCCAGACGCCAGGTATCCAGCGGGTTCTCGATCACCGAAGGCAGTTGCGCCAGTGTGGCGGGCAAAGGGGCCTGCAGCCGAGGCACGGCGTTGCCGGTGGCCACCAGCACCAGATCGGACACGATGGCGTGCCCCGCTTCGGTCAGCACGGCGATGCCGTTGCCGGTGTCGGTGGCGCCAGTGGCCCGGTCACGCACGGTTTCGATGGTGGAGCCGGTTTTCGGCCAGACCGCGTGTTTGTTCAGCGTTTCTTCCAGGTAGCGGCCGAACTCAAAGCGGCGCACAAACGCCGCGCCATTGTCCTGGAGCGCCTGTGGGTCGCGCTCGAATACACCATGGGCCTCACACCAGCGAGCGAAATGGGCCCCGTCGGTCGGATCCACCGAATGGGCCCAGGCGGGGCCGTTGAGGCGGTGATCGGGGTCCCGGGTCGAATAAGCCAGCCCGGGCCCCACCCGCTCCCTTGACTCAATGAGGGTGATGTCGAGCGGAAACGGCGTGTGATGCACCAGTTGAACGGCCGCGCTCACACCAGAAAAACCACCGCCGACGATGGTGATACGACGGGCGCTCGAAGAAGATAGGGGTGTGCTCACGGCAAAGGGGTTTCAAAAGAACGGATTGCCCACTGTAGGAGCGTGTGAGCCGCACAGGAACTAAGGAAAACAGATATTCATATGCCACGCTCGCCCCGCCGGTCGAGGCGCCACGCGGCCATGCGGAAAGCCCGCAAGCTGTGCCGCCATGACTGATGCGGGGAGCGCGCTTGCGCAGGGCAAACGCTGGCTGGTGCCGTGCCAGCAGCACCATGTGGTCAGCGCTGCATGCCCCAGCGTCTGTTGGCCACGCGTTCCGGGGTCTGGAACACCATGGTCTCGGCCAGGTATGGCCTGGTGGTGCTGACCGGCATCACAAAAAAAAGCCCGCGTTGACGCGGGCTTGGGTGTGTTTTCATGCCACTCGGTGCCAGCCGGTGCCAGACGCCGAATCATTCCCACTCGATCGTCGCTGGCGGCTTGGAGCTGACGTCGTAGGTCACCCGGTTGATGCCGCGCACCTCGTTGATGATGCGGCTGGAGACCTTCTTGAGCAGCGCGTAGGGCAGCTCGGCCCAG
>Ga0172382_10011394_pt1 | contig 11768 bp, 12 predicted proteins | sample Leawel138RmetaG_FD_122245 | JGI IMG/M metagenome (GOLD analysis project Ga0172382, IMG submission 122245) | Leachate microbial communities from a municipal landfill in Southern Ontario, Canada - Leachate well 138R metaG | ecosystem: Engineered > Solid waste > Landfill > Unclassified | place...
CCCAATAACTGGCAATACACCCAAATCCTCTATAATTTCCGAAATTGCGAGATCTCCACTAACGATTTCTACTTCTGATTCATTTTCTCTCAACAATCTCACACTGTCCTTTGGGAGAAGTTGTACAAGTGATGGACTGTGTGTTGTTATAAAAATCTGTCTACCATCTTTGAACGACAAATCTTTAAGGGCTTTGACAAGTATTTTTTGGTGGTTAGGATGTTGTGAAGTCTCAGGTTCTTCTATTGCATAAACGACATTTGATTTATCATCAATATTTTTTTGTTCTTCGGCTCTTGCTCTGAAAAAGTTAAGCAAAACTAACCTTCTTACGCCACTACCACGCTTGTTTAATGGCACCCCTTCATCACTTGAAATCTCAATATTTTTGAAGACTGATTCCCATTTTAACTCAGACGAAGATGGGATAACTGGTTTTAGCTCCTTAGCAATATTAGGATTCATTTCAGAAAGTTTTTCGAGTGTCTTATTTGCAATTTCCTCTGAGATCTCTTCAACTTCTTTTGCAATTTCAGACAATTTTCTTTGAAGATCTTCCTTTTTCAAAATTTCCCTAATTGCCAATTTCATTGGATCTTGCACTTCACTATCTCCATCTTTATTGGCTCGATCAGATTGAAAAAGTGCAAACACTGGAAGATATGTCTGTAATTTCCCCCAAATTCTCTTAGCGTCCTCTTCGTTCACTGAAATATCTATTTCTTCAAGTTTTAGATCTCCAACACCCTCACGAATTGCCTTGCGTAGTGAAGCATTTTTCGTTTTATTCTCACAGTCATACCCATTGTCCTCTACAATCTGTTTTAACTCTTTTTGTTTTTTTAGCAATAAGTCCTTGGCTTCCTCATTTATTGGATGCAAAGCATGTATATATACCCCAATACATTTACCATTCTTATATTTCTTGATTACCTCTAACAACCCATCTTTATTCAACAAGTATTCATCAGCCAATGAGGTTTGATTGCCTTCATCAATGTCTACTTTTTCAGGAAATTCTGTAAATACAACACCTATTGTTATCTCGTCTGATTCAGATCGCTTACACACATCGTCTTTATCAAGTTTGATTAAAGCATTCGTTTCATTTATGAAAACATCCAGGGCTTCTAATATTGTCGATTTTCCCAAATCGTTTCTGCCTATAATAACTGTTAAGTCATTAAACTCAATAGATGTTTGATTCTTAAAATTTCTGAAGTTTTCGAGTACTAACTTGTTGATTTTCATATCATATCTCTAGCGTCTCCCAATTCGAAAATTCATCAGGAGACAATTCAGAGCCTTCACCTTTATAAACTACCCATCTACCAGTGAAGTTTTTAGAGTCAGTATTTGATACCAATCCACCTGTTAGCTTTTTTCCCTTCTTGTTTTGTTCTTCGAGATACTTTTGCAAGCCATCACTTTTTTCTCTAGAATCTTTAATAGTTCTGCCACTTTTAGTGTCAAACAATCCCAGTGATCCATCCTTAAACTGGACAATAAAATCTACATAAAAAGGCTTTTGTTCATCATTTTCAATATAGGGGACAGCAAAATAAGTAGAATCTCTATCACCATTCTTAAACCACCATTCGATTGTGTCTGACTTTTCCAAAAACTTGATAAATGCTTCCTCAGTTTTCCATCTATCGTCATAATAAAAAGGATGCATTAATGATCGTTTAGCTTCGAGCTGTATATGTTCACCACTAAAGTTGAGCATTTGAGGAATTTCCCAATCAGTATCTTTTTGTAGCTCGGCCTCACGTTTTTGTGTATCTGCAATATATTTCTCTTTTGTCAGATCAATAACATTCACGAAATGCTCTCTATTTTTCTCACTCAATACAATATTAATGATTTCAGCAAAATGCTCTGTATATGGCATTTTCAGTTCTTCTTTGAAGAAATGATAAATAGCTTCTTTTACTCTGCCGATAGATCTGTCCTCTGGATAGAATGGAGAAAGATTGTTGCGGACAAAATAGTCAAACAACTTTTGCAGATCCACTTCATTTTCAGCATCAATTGTTGTTTTGCCTTTAATTTCATCCTTGGCTAATGTATCTACACCTTCAGATTGAAAATCAGATATGAGTGTTAGCTCTAGCTTTTGTCCCTTTGTTTCGATTTTTGATGCAAGTTCGTAGTCTTTTGCTTCCTGTAAAAACAGCCGTATAAACAAGGGGCTTAGTCGTGTTCTTTCTCTTTGGCGTAATCTATGAACAGACTCTAGCTTTAGTGGCTTGTAATCGTCACTTCGTTTGCTTGTATAGATGGTTACATAGCTTCGTGCCACATCCTCTTTAATGTCAATATCGCTTAAATTGGTGTAGACATACCCCATGTTAAGAACATCACTTTCATAGTGGCCTTTGGTTGGCTCAGGCATACGCATAATTCTGCCAACAGTTTGAACTGAAAACGTCAGGCTTTTCCAATCTCTGAAAAGGACAAGTATCTGTGCTCTAGGACAATCCCAACCAAGTGCAATTGCTTGCTTGAAAATAAACACCTCGGCTTCGTTATTGTTCTTGGCGATATTCTCTAAATTCTCTTTTTCCTCAGATAAATATATTGCCAGTTTCCCATTCTCAGTAGTCATTCCATGCTTATCTTTGAGGATTCTAATAATTTCAGCTTTTATCAGATCTTCTTGCTGGGTTTTCCTGTCGGGAAGTTGGATAAGCAGTAATGGGTTTACGTTTATACCTTCTTTTTTGTAGGTTTCGACTAACTCGCTTCGTTTCTTCAATGCTTCTTCTAATACCATTGCATCTGTGCCATCTGCCAGCGAGCTTTTTAGACTTTCACCAGACAATACATTTTCAAAATCAGGATTGAGTATCACTGATTTTTTTATCATTCCTTCAAGCTTCACATCTTCTAGTGGAACAGTCACAATCTCGTCTGGGTTTTGCATGTCAGGGGTTGCAGATACTTCAATCGTCAAGCTAGGGCTCATCAATTCGATCAGGCTAAGGGAAATTTCACTAGTTGCATGATGATGGCTTTCGTCAATAACTAGCACAACCTCACGTCCTTCGTCTTTGGTGTTCTCAATAATTTTCTCTAGATAAAATTCCTTCTCATTCTCCTTAACAATCGTGTTTTTATCTTTTTTGTTGATACTCTCCCAATTCAAAAACAAGATCTCATTTTCTCCAATTTGCTTATCTGTTAACTCCTCAAAATCTGAACACTCCAAGGCTCTAGAAATCTCAAAGTATTTCTCTAGCTTGTCCTTGCTCTGTGTATGGAGTTTGCGAGGAGCAGTCCAAATAAACGATAGAGGTTGTTTGACTTCTGGATCAGATGCTAACTGCTTCAAGAATTCGGCAGTCATTATTGTCTTTCCAGAACCAGTGGGAGATTTGAATATTATTCGCTTCTCTCCACTTTGGGAAAGTAACTCCTTACTTCTTGAGAGTAATTTTCTAATTGCTGTATTTTGGTAATCTTTTAATGTCATATCTTTATTTGAATATCCTTCTATACACTCGCAATATTGCTTCTGGAATAGGTGATAGTTTAACCTTGTCTTTTATATCCTCAAATTCCTCGTCAAATGTGTCATCTCCAAGTGAAAATACATACACACTAAATTTTCCATCAATCTTGGCTATTTCGCTCTTAAACTCGGAAATTGCCAAGTGATCGAAAATGATTCCAGTATGCCTTTTCTTATTCCTGAATATCTGGTATCTATTAGTTGATTTTACTTCATCAAAGGTATCTTCTTTTACACAAAGCATTGCTGTGGCTTTTTTGGTAATTGCTACTTTGTTTTTATCAGTTGGATCGGCAGGGACAAATGAAGTTTTGAAGTACTTGAGATTAGATTTGATTCCTGAAACATTGCTGTAGCCCTCAATAACTTTTTTAATTCTTGGGTACGTTATTGCTCGACAAATTCCATACTCTTCCATTTCTTCTTCAGATAAACCCTTCGCTCGCAATTTATTTTCCTGGCTATTGAGTTCGTTATTCGTGCATAAGATAAATTTCCTGTTTCCACCATATTGTTCATTCATCATCATGACTGCATGTCCAGTTGTCCCTGATCCAGCAAAAAAATCTAATACAATTGCATTATCTCTTTCGTAGATAACTGTCTCTATACATTTTTCAGTGGCATGTAGGGATTTAGGAAAGGGAAATTCCTTATCTATAATGTCTCTGACAAGAGATGTACCATACTTACCTGCATCAAAGTCCCCACCTGTCCATACTGTCTTATATCTTGCTGGCACGGCAGTTACATATAATTGAAAGTCTCCATTTTTTTCTTTTACCTCAATTCTGTCCAAATGATCTTCAATTGAATCTAGTCCAAAATGCCATCTTCTTTCTTGTCCTTTATCGTCAATAGGCCATATCTCTATTTCACCGCTTTCATTTACAATTGATCGTTTTTTAGGATGATAAGAGTCCTTGGGCACTTTACCTATCCTTACCACGTTTCCATCTTTAATATAAATTGGGTAGAACATTGTTGGACGCTCAGTCCTATATGAAGCTCTTCCAGCTCGCCTTAGGTTTCTAGTGTCTATTTTAGTTGCTGGATTTTTACCTATAACTGATTTGTTTTTGGGTATAACAAAATGTGCATATTCATGAGAGTAAGAAAAATTCCTGCTAGGAAGCCCTTTGGGGTTGTGCTCAATAACAACAGAGGTAATATCGTGATTTGGAAAAATCTCTTCAAGCAACAGTAAGAGTGTCGCATTCTCATTTTTATCTATCGTGCATATTAAAACCCCATCTTTTTTCAACAAGTTTTTTGCAATCTTTAATCTATTATTCATCATAGAAATCCACTTACTATGACGATAGGTATCGTTTTCATCAACATAATGATTGTTATATTTCCAGTCTTTAGCTCCAGTGTTGTAGGGAGGATCTATATAAATAACGTCAATTTTACCTTTGTGGGTATAGTTCAAAACAGATAGTGCGTGGTAGTTATCACCTTCTATAAGCAGGTTTGTAGGCTTATCTGGATCTGTGGAAATTTCTTTATCTTTTACTTCTTCGAGGATTGGAAGCTCATTTTTACACTGCTCAACAACATCTTCTGGTTTATCTTCCCAAACTAAGCCGTACTTTTTTCTTTTGCGGAGTTGTTCAATTTCATTTACAAGATCTTTTCGATCCCAATTTGTATAGTCTTTTTTAGCCATAATTCTCTTTTGATTTTCTACTTTTTGCGAGATATGTAGTTTTCTACATCGCTCTTTCGATATCGTCTATCTCCTACGCCTTTTCGCTGTCCCACACGCACTGCTTTCAAAATCCCTTCTTTATCCCATCGCCTGAGGGTTTGAGTGCTTACGTTCAATATTTTTGCTGCTTGTTTAATAGTTAGCAGCTCCTCAAGTTGATCAGTCATACGAATTGATGTTTATTATACAAAATTGATAAGAAATAAGTAACCATAAATAAATGGTTGGTATATTATCACCCCTACTTATTAACTGACTTATTATTAAGAAATAAGACTAATAATTGAATATTTAGCCTTGAAAACCAAGAGTCTTGACTATGTAAATAGGGATATGATGACAACCCTACTTGTGTTTCTGGTAGCTTGAATTGGTACACACAAAGTAAGAATAAGTAAAATACAGGGGGGCGAGGGAGTGTGTTTACAGTCTATTATTCATCTCGTTCTTCATCTTTACCAAACAATGCTTCCTTTACAGGGTAGTCGTTGCTTCCATATTTATCTAAAAAATCCATGATCGCTTGTTTAGTGAATCTGTACTTTCCCTTCGAACCTGGTAACTTAACGTATTTGATTTGATCATTACGACACCAACGCCTTACAGTTTCACCACTGACGTTAAACATCTTCATTAGATCTTCTACAGCGTACTTAAACTCGAGATTTAGATCAGACATAATAACTAGGATTGTAAACAATTTGTGCACGTAATGCAACTAGTGCTTGACATTTACTTAATAATCGCTAATAATGTTGTTATGTTGTATAAAGGGCATAACGTGCATAATAAGAAGGTTTATCAAAAAAACAATAATGAATGGCTAGATACACTAGCCCAGAAGATAGCCGAGGTTCGTTTATCAGAACTAGGTTTTAATTTCATTCCAGGGATTGCTCCCTACTTTCGAAGGTTTAGGAAAAGTATTGAGGCGAGAGCCTACATAGTTAAGAGGGTTAGTTTAATCAGTGATGAGGGAAATATAAAAAGGAAAACATGATAAAGCGTGCTTATGGTTTCGTCAGGTGGAACAAAGAAAAAAATTCAACTCCGCCTCTCGAAACACAAAAAGCACACATCATTGACTACTGCAACAAAAACAAACTCGATATAGTAGAAATTTTTGTTAGCACTTCGTCTCCCTTCCCAAATGTATTAGATCAGATGCTATCTAGGTGTAGAAGAAAAGACAGAATCAGCGAGATTGTCGTAACCAGTTGGGACAGAATCGCAGATGACGAAATAGATCTTTGTCTTATCGAGAACATGCTAGACAGAAAAAATATCAAGTTAATCGCATTAGAGGAAATATGAAAAACAAAATACAAACCAAAACGCATAAAACAGCAGTAATCTACGCAAGAGTTAGTGATCAGGAACAGTTAAAGGGACAATCTATCGACGTACAGATCGAAGTATGCACCAAATGGGCTAGGGAGAATGGATATCAAATAGTAGGAGTGTACAAAGATGAAGCCAAAACTGGTACTAAAACAGTCGGAAGAGAAGGCTTGGATGACATGATAATAAGATGCCAAGAAGGGGGTAAAAAATGAAAATTGATGCTGCGTTAGTAATAGACACTGATCGGATTGCTAGAAACGAAGTTGATCACTTTTTTATCAAAAACGAACTAAAGAAGTGCGGTACCAAGTTGATTGCCGTAAGTCAGCCAATGATTGATGATTCTGCAGAAGGCCAATTTTTCGAAACTATTCTGGCTGGTACAAATGCCTTTTATAGTAGATTGACTGGTAGAAAAGTTAGGAAAACTCTTGAGAAAAAGTGTCGGGATGGTGATTGGCCAGGCCCTGCGCTTCCTGGATACAAGAACGTCAATATAGGAACAAAACTCAAACCTCATAGAGTCATCAAAGTCGATCCAGAACGTGGTAAATATCTCACTGAGCTCTTTAGACTGTTTAGTACAGATAAATACAGTGTGGATCAGATACGAGACATGCTTTATCAGGATGGATTGAGATCCAAGAATGGCAAAATGGTATCCCGAAGTTGCCTATATAGTTATCTTAAAAATCCCTTTTATATCGGAAAATTTATTTATAAAGGTGAAGAGTACCAAGGAAACCACCAACCACTTACCTCAAAGACTGTGTTCGAACTATGCCAGCGAATAATGGAGAGAAATAACCACAATGCCTGTAGACGCAGGAAATATAAGTGGTTGTTGACTGGATTAGTCTACTGCTATGACTGTACATCTCGAATGTATTGTAGTTTCAACCACAAAAAAAAGATGGCTTACTATCATGGTTCGTATCCAATGGGTTGCAAAGAGTACATCCCCTTGGAAGAGTTAGAAAACCAAGTAGCTGAGGAAATAAAAAGAATTAAGTTTTCAGATGAATTCAAGCAAAAAATCTATGAGAAAGCCAAAGAGTTGATACTTCAGACGAGAGATTCCAGAAACGAGGAAATTCAACGTCTTAGAAACAAGGTTAAGGCTCTAGAGACGAGGAGAAATGTCCTAGAAGATAGTCTACTTGATGGAACAGTCGATAAAGATACTTTTAAGAGAAAACATCAGGAGATCAACTACGAGATTCAGGGATACGAGAATGATATAGCCAACATCGAAAACCAACGAGGCTTTGATGTTAATCTAGCCTCCGAGATACTCGATCTGGATACCAATCTATACGAAACGTATCAGAACGCCGTTTTTGAGGCAAAGAAGCATTATCTGTCTATTTTCTTTGAAAAAATCGAGGTAGCAGACAAAAAGATCCAACAAGTAACCTATTCGCCATTGTTTCAAAAACTACTTGATGCCGAACAGGTTACAGTTAGTTCGAAAAGGCTCCCCCTGTGGGGCTTTATCCGACCGTTTTTCCCTGATACGAACCAAAACCCACAGTATCAGCCTGCCTACGCATAGATAATCACCTGTTTTTCTTCATCGGGACATCGGTAGAAACCTGTGTATTGATTACACGTCCAAGGAGAATGTGCGGTTTGTTGTGTCTGTGTTACTACACTTGGGTAGCCCCGCCACCCCCACCTACGGGGTCAATAAAAACCTCGTACCTCCCATGATGGAACTGAGCGTGAGTAAAGAGATAGGCTTATCTAGATGGAGATGCAAATATATCAATCTATTGCAGAATTGAGTGCTTCTTGATATAATTCCGCCTGACGTCCGGATGAGGTTAGGAAATTGCTCCAAAGCCTCGCATTCTCAACATAAGGAGGGTAATCCCATGAGTTTCGAGAATGAGACGTTCCGCAAGGCCGCAGGTGATGCCGGCATCAAGCCGCACTTGGAGGACCATCGGGGCCAGAAAGCCCTGAAACACTTCTCCGAGTACTATCACAACAACTGGCCGAAGTGGGAGCGTGAACAGGACGGGTACAACGGCGTTCTCCGCAAGGCGCAGACCTGGTGGGCGAACAACAAGCACAAGTACTCGTAGTTCTCGCCTCCTCCAACATCTGGGCTGCTCCTCCGGGGGCAGCCCTCTTTCTTTACGGAATATGATTTTGTTATAATGGAAAATATTATGAACAAAAAATCAATCTCTCTACAGCAATTTGTTGAAGGCTTCCAACCAATAGTGGGTAGTTCCATTTGGCGCGTAATTCATCCTGCTGATGGTTGGCTCACTATTGATATTGGTCAGAAATATTCCGACACTATTCCTAGTAAAGATGGCAGTGATGAACCTTATGACAAAGGTCAATATCAATTGCATATTACAGGTGACTGGGAAGTTTTTTCTGGAGATGAGTTAGTTGAAACGAGAAAAGTTAATGGAGCTGACCAAAAGACCTATTTCGAAAGAATGGATAAGCTTGCAATTAATTTCCCCCTAAAAACAATCGATGCTGTTAAGTTCAAAGACAATAAACTGATAATTTCAGGTGATGGTGCTCAAATTAGAGTCCCAGTAAACGAAGACGGGGAAAGCATCGGTCTTACTGTCGTCAAACTCAGCCAATCAAATGAACCAACTTCGTATACTCACTATAGGTATGAGGATGAACTAAGGTCTCTCGCTATTGTTGAGTCTTAATTTTGGGACTATTTCTTAAACCAACTAATTAATGGAAGTTTATCAAGAATAAATTGTCTTTTTTGCTTCAACCGATATATTTTCCGTTCAATAGGTTCTCTATTTTTGGCAATTATTTTCATTAAAGTAGCATTATTAACATAGGGATTTTTTGACTTTTTCGGTACTTCATCCCAATCATCCTCAAGTTTATCAATTTCTTTCTCAATTAGACCAATTTTCTTGTACTGAATGACAAAATAAATACCAACACCAACAAATATTAAAGCCGTTGTGGTTGTAAAAATGTTTGTCCACATAATAACTTCCGATAGCTAGCTATATTTTTCTTTCAAGTAACTTTTGCTGGTCGTTTTTGATTGCTTCAATATTTGGAGGGTCCCAACCAAATCGTTCTAATATGTATATAATCACTTCAAGCGCAAGTTCTTTAGGGTCAGCTAAAATCTGCTCTGTAGTGTATTTTTCCTTGAAAATGATTTCCTTCGCCTGTGTTTTTCTTTCATGAAACAATGGCGCTCTGTTGTAACCATCAACAAAAAGTCTTCTATTTTCAGTATTATGCAAACCGATAGTAACTCGTACTCCTTCGTTATAAATCTGTTCAGATGTAAGGCGTGACAAAAATTGATAAATCTCAGTTATAAAGTAAGTTGCATTTATGATGCCTAGTACTTCACCTGGCTGGGCAACAACATCTTCCTGCTGCCACATGCTTCTTATTACGTAATCGTCAGCCCAATCCTCAATCAATCCAAAATAGTGAACAAATTGCCCACTCTGATACATTCTCCAAAACTCTTTATGGTGATAATCCTGCCAGTTAAGCCAACCCTGCCAATAGTTATCACCAGGCTCTAATGCCGTATCTTCATCATTTCTACTTGGAATGTGTGGGTAATCCCAGCCTCTCAGCCTAATTGAGTTTTGCTCGACAATCTCTTTACACCTGCGAAGTGGTTTAAGCTTTTCATCATAAGCCAGTGGCTCAAAAAGTATTCGCCAATATCCTCTTTGCTTAACAATTTTTACCAGTTCTTCTCCTGTCATAAATCACCCCTTTCATTACTAAGGGCTTTGTTTACACCCTTCTCTTTATCAGGCACCTCATAACCAACACGTTTTGCTCTCTGCATCAACTTTATTGCTGCTCGTTCAATAACGTCTCTCATATCAAATGAGTTAGATATTCGAGCACTCTCAGGTTTTTTATCTCGGTTTCGATAATAAAGAACACCTGCCTGTAATTCAGTGGCATCTTTTCTACAAATAACTGGTACTTCTTGAAAAGCATCGATACTAATTACTATAAAAATTAACTCATCGCTGTCTTTCACAAACTCCACAGTAAAAGATACGTGTGGGTCAGTGTACTTGGCTATCTGGTCAAGCATAATATCTCGCTTGAAGGTTACTACATTAACAGACGAAACACCCTGTTTTTCATAGGTTCCATCATCATTCTCTTTTACACCAATGACAATTCTGCCTCCGTCTTGAACATTGGTCATAGCCATAATATCTTTAGCAAAGCTTCCAGCATTCCAGGCACAATCACCCTTAAAATCCAAGTTTTGGGTTTCAGTTCCAGCTTCTATTAGTGCTTCAAGTTCCGTGACTTTCATGCATCAACACCTTTCATAAATGTCACCACATTACTATCTACCAAAATATCCTCCCGATACACGTCACGCTTCAAGTAAAGAGTTTCAAGCTGAGTACAGCGACTAAGAGCTACATATGTCTGCCCGTGAGCGAATGCGCCGTCTCCAAGGTCGATAACGACACTACTGTAGGTTTGTCCCTGAGATTTATGAATGGTAATTGCCCAAGCTAGTCGTAGTGGGAATTGGCGGAAGGTGCTCACCACTTCCTCTTCAACTTTTTGCTCTTCACGATTGTAATAGTAGCTAATCTTGCTCCAGGTCTCTGGCGAGACTGTATATTTATAGCCATCAATATCAACTTTAATTTCGTCTCCAGAAATAGAATGAATGGTGCCAAGTGTTCCATTCACCCAACGCTTTTCGCGGTCATTTCTCAGCATCATTATCTGAGCACCTACCTTGAGCCTCAATATTTCCTCAGTCGGGAAAGCTGACTCTTCAAGCTGACCAGTGATTTCTGCTTGAAACTCATGGACTTGTCCAGGAAGCTCATTTAATCGACGGTCATTTATCTCTCTAACTGAACGATTGGTAGTTGCTAGCGTGATAGTCCCCTCAGATGGGATTTCGACACTGGCTCTTTTATTGAGCTCAATCAAAAGGGTATCATCCACGCTACCGTTGCGGACGGTATTTAGTAGGTCAATAAACTGACCATCTTTTTGGCGGAAGATGTTGGAGAGTTCTACGATTTCAGGATTGGATGCCTTCCAACTATCGGCGTTGAAGCAATAAACACCGCCATAGGTGTCAGCAAAGTACTTTTGTAATTCACGGCTACTCACCACTGGTGGCAATTGATAAAGGTCACCAAACATCACCATTTGCACTCCACC
>Ga0172382_10011395_pt1 | contig 11768 bp, 11 predicted proteins | sample Leawel138RmetaG_FD_122245 | JGI IMG/M metagenome (GOLD analysis project Ga0172382, IMG submission 122245) | Leachate microbial communities from a municipal landfill in Southern Ontario, Canada - Leachate well 138R metaG | ecosystem: Engineered > Solid waste > Landfill > Unclassified | place...
CTGTTACAGTATTAAGCGTGAGCAACAAGCGGACGTGGTGGAATTGGTAGACACACCAGATTTAGGTTCTGGCGCCGCGAGGTGTGAGAGTTCGAGTCTCTCCGTCCGCACCATCTAAAGACTTCTAAGAAGTCTATGAGTAAAAAAGCCCCTTAATTGGGGCTTTTTTATGTCTATTTTTTGATTCTAAGCGCCGTCTAGCATGCTAGATCAGTGGTCTGCCTCTCTGATTAGTCTGCCTGACCAGCACTTCTCTTTATTAGTACTGCCTCAGCGTCATTCTATTTATCAATAGTTTTGCTGTTTGCGTTATGCGGGCGCTAAGAGTCAGTGCTTGATCATTCTGTGTTTTCTGGTTTTTACACTGCTATAGCGATGCGCAGCTAGGCTAAGGTTGTTTAGTTAAAGGCATCTTTTTGCGCATTTATTTTTTGAGTAATATTTTCACAAACCAGTTCACATAAGGCGTAAGTTGAATGATCAGTGAGCTGGTAATAGGCGCGAGTGCCTTGAGTTTTTCGAGTGATGAGGCCGTGCTGGCTAAGAATAGACAGGTGGCGAGAAATATTTGCCGAGGTGGAACTGCAGCGCTCAGCTAATTCGCCAACATTCAACTCGCCTTCACGCAATAAACTTAAAATTTGTAAGCGATTTGGATCCGCCAGCACTTTGAAATAAGCGGCAATTTGTTCCAGTGCTTTTGGCGAAAATTTATCCATGATGTGTCCGTATTGATTATTAATATCATGCATTATGACCTACCACTTAGGTCGCGTACACCACGATAAATAGATACTTGCTTATTTACAAGTGTAGTTAGATAATTGATTACGTAATAAGTAAACTATTGGCGTGGAGGATGCGCAGGTGATGAAGAAAAAACAGATTTTTTTTGCACTTGCAGCTGTGTTGATCAGTTCATGGGCTGCTGCACAAGAGTTAGCAACAGCTCAAGTGACACGTGCTTCTTTAGTCAGTAGTGCTGTATATGAAGGGCATATTGAAGCGGTCACAGAAACAACTATCGCGGCACAAGTGGCTGGCGTTATTCAGCAGATTCGTATCAGCGCTGGTGAGCAGGTACGTACAGGGCAGGTTCTAGTTCAGATCGATGCGACTCAAGCCAAGCAGCAGCAAGCCGCTCACTCTGCACAGGTCGATGCTGTTCGCGCAGAGTTGCATGCATTGACTCAAGAGTTAAATAGGCAGCAGCAACTGTTTGCTAAAAACTACATCAGTAAAGCCGCCTTAGAACGTGTAGAGGCGCAACAGCGTGCTGCAGTTGCACAGTTAAAAGCTCAGCAAGCGCAAGCACAAGCGGCTCAAGTGCAAACAGATTTCTTTATTATTCGAGCCCCTTATGATGGCGTGGTGATTGATGTGCCTGCCATGCAAGGGGATATGGCCATGCCAGGCATGCCTTTACTGTCTTTATTTAATCCGAAAGCCTTACGCGTCAGTGTGGCGATTCCGGTTGCTGCAGCTGAGCAAACTCATCTGACTGAGCATGATATAACCGCAGTGCGCGTACTGCATGAACAGCGTCCACTGACTGTGGAAAGTATACAAGTCTTACCTACGGCGGACCGTTCTACCCATACGGTACGTTTGCGCATCGGTGTGGCTAATGAGTTGAATACTTTATTCCCTGGGCAGTCTGTCAAAGTACAACTACAGCGCGCAGTGACTGGCGACGATCAACGTTTATTTATCCCTAAAGCGGCAGTGATTCAACGTGCCGAACTGACGGCTGTTTATGTGTTAAGTGATCAACACAAACCATTACTACGACAGGTACGCTTAGGCGTCACTGATAATGACCGTGTTGAAGTACGCAGTGGCTTAGCTGAAGGTGAACGGGTTCTTCTTGATCATCACGTCGTAAGTAAGGAGTAATCAGCATGCGTCCTCTAGGGATTTCGGGTCGTATTGCTGCGGCGTTTCAATCCGCACAAATTACACCTTTATTGGCTTTACTGGCGCTCTTGTTGGGTGTGTTTGCTGTTTTAGTTACGCCGCAAGAAGAAGAGCCACAAATTAATGTCACCATGGCCAACGTGATTATTCCGTTCCCAGGTGCTGCGGTGCGCGATGTGGAAAGTATGGTGGCAACGCCGGCTGAGCAAGTGCTATCGCAAATGACCGGTGTTGAGCATGTCATGTCAGTCTCGCAACCCGGCGTAGCGGTGTTAACGGTACAGTTTGCAGTCGGTGTTTCACGTAACGATGCCTTGATTAATCTACATGATACGTTGCGCTCCAATGAGCAGTGGCTGCCGAGAGGTTTAGGCGTTTTAGAACCAATGACCCGTCCTATGGGTATTGATGATGTACCGATTGTTGCGCTAACGCTGTATAGCACTGCCGCGGATACGGGGGCTTACGATTTAGAACGCATTGCTCACAGTATTGAAGTTGAACTCAAGCGTGTTCCTGGTACCCGTGAAGTGCGTACCATCGGCGGTCCTGGGCGTGCGATACGCATTGATATTGAGCCTGAGCGTTTAAGTGCATTGGGGCTAACAGTAAATGATCTGCGCGCAACCTTGCAGTCAGCCAATCTTGGTTTGCCCGTAGGGAACTTGGTGCGTGGTAATACTCAAGTGCAGATTGAGGCAGGACGCTTTTTAAATAATGCTGAAGAAGTCGCTGATCTAGTCGTGGCTGTCCAAGATGGCCGCGCTATTTATTTGAGGGATGTGGCAACGGTCAGTGATGGGCCGTTACTGCCGAGTAACTATGTTCGCTTTGGTACGGTGGGCGAGGCTGGGCAAGAATACCCAGCGCTGACTTTAACCGTAACGAAAAAGCCAGGTGAAAATGCCATTGATGTTTCCAATGCGGTGATGCAGCGTGTCGCTGAACTGGAAAATACGCTGATCCCACATAATATTGAAGTAGTGGAAACCCGTGACTACGGTGCGACGGCGAATGAAAAAGCTCGCCAGCTGATTCAGAAATTGATTTTTGCTACGCTCTCTGTAGTGGCGTTAGTGTTCTTTGCTCTAGGTCGTCGCGAAGCCGCGATTCTAGGTGTGGCGGTTGGTTTAACTCTGGCGGCTACGTTATTTGCTTCATGGGCGTGTGGCTTTACTCTGAACCGCGTCTCGCTATTTGCGCTGATTTTCTCTATTGGTATCTTGGTCGATGATGCCATTGTCGTGGTGGAAAACATTCACCGACATCAAAGCTTGTATCCAAACAAAACGCTGACAGAAATTATTCCCTATGCGGTAGATGAAGTGGGTGGTCCAACGATCCTCGCGACCTTTACCGTCATCGCGGCGCTGTTACCGATGGCGTTTGTGACCGGACTGATGGGGCCCTATATGAGCCCAATCCCAATTAATGCCAGTATGGGAATGCTGTTGTCATTGGCCATCGCCTTTACTTTGACGCCGTGGTTGGCGCGCTTATGGCTTAAGCACTCGACAACTGAGTCTGCTCAGCAAGCGCCACAAAAACCTGCTCGTTTGCCTGCTTTTTTAACGCGTTTATTTGAAGCTATCTTTAAGCCGTTTTTGGATCCGCGTAGAGGCACGCTGAATCGTTTTTTCCTAGGCTTAGGGGTGATGACACTGATTGGTTTATCGATCCTGCTACCGGTGTCTGGCTTAGTTTTATTGAAAATGTTGCCGTTTGATAACAAGTCAGAGTTTCAAGTTATCGTTGATATGCCCGCCGGCACACCCTTAGAGCAAACCTCTGCGGTGCTGAGTGAGTTGGGTGCTTATTTAGCGACAGTTCCGGAAGTCATTCATTATCAAAGCTATGCCGGTACCGCCGCGCCGATTAACTTTAACGGCTTGGTGCGTCAGTATTATCTGCGCAGCAACAGTGAAAGCGCTGATATTCAAGTTAACTTAGTGGATAAAGCACACCGTTCTGAGCAAAGTCATGCGATTGCGACGCGCTTGCGTCCTGCTCTGCAAGATATTGGTCGCCGTTTTAACGCCAATGTAAAAGTGGTGGAAGTACCACCCGGTCCGCCAGTGCAAGCACCGGTGGTGGCTGAGATTTATGGACCAACGGCTGAGGGGCGCCAAGCAGTGGGTGATGCGGTGCGTGCAGTGTTTGCCGAGGTTGATGGCATGGTCGACATCGATGACAGTGCGATTACTGATGCGCCGCGCAAACTGTTGTTGATTGACCGGCATAAAGCCAGTCAGTTGGGCGTCACTCAAGCGGATATTGTCAGTACTTTGCGTGCTGGATTGCATGGTGAAGCTGCAACTTGGTTACACGATGGCAGTAAATACCCCGTGTCCGCCTACCTGCAATTAAGCCCTGAATTGCATGGTGATCTGGCAACCTTACTGCAGCTTAAAGTGCGGACTGCGCAAAATAACTTAGTTGCTATTGCGGAGTTGGTGACCATTACCGATACCTTGCAAGAGCAACCGATTCATCATAAAGATTTACTACCAGTGCATTACGTGACCGCGGATATGGCCGGTGCAGTCGATAGTCCGCTGTACGGGATTTTTGCTTCGCGCGCAGCACTTGAAGAGATTGTCACACCCGCTGGGACAGCTATTGATGAGTACTTTATTAGCCAACCGCAAGATCCCTATCGCAACTATGCATTGAAATGGGATGGCGAGTGGCAGATCACTTATGAGACTTTCCGTGATATGGGCGCCGCCTATGCGGTGGGTATTTTGCTGATTTACTTGCTAGTGGTCGCGCACTTTTCATCCTACTTAACCCCTTTGGTGATTATGGCGCCGATTCCCTTAACCATTATTGGGGTGATGCCAGGCCATGCGCTGATGGGCGCGCAGTACACGGCCACCAGCATGATTGGCATGATCGCTCTGGCGGGGATTATTGTGCGTAACTCGATCTTGCTCGTGGACTTTATTAACTTGCAGGTGAAAGCCGGACAGACGCTTGAACAGGCCGTGGTCAATTCGGCCATTACGCGAGCGCAACCGATTGTCTTAACTGGTTTAGCAGCCATGCTCGGCGCGTTATTTATCTTAGGCGACCCTATTTTTAACGGTTTAGCTATTTCACTGATCTTTGGTGTGCTGGTTTCCACCGTGCTGACCTTAGTGGTGATTCCATTGCTGTATTACGCAGCGTACCGCAACAAACTTTATAAACTTCAGCAAGAAGGAGAATAATCATGACTTCATGGCAAGTAGTGCGAGTCGTCGCAGGAATATTTATTGTTTTATCTATAGCGCTAGGTGCGCCGTCCAGTCCGCTGTTTGTCAGTGAGTGGTGGTTAGCATTCACCGTGTTTGTTGGGCTGAATGTCTTCCAAAGCGGTTTAAGCAAATGGTGTTTGATGGAAACAATATTACGCAAAATTGGTATTAAGCCTGGTTGTTAAGGAGTGTCTAGCAATGCCTCAATTGACCTGCAAAAGTAAGCGTTATTGCTTTAGCGCGCTGTTAGTCGGAGTGCTTTGGCACAGCGCTAGCGTGGCTCAGCCAATGGATCTATTAGAGACTTGGCGTTTAGCACTGAGTCATGATCCGCAATACCGAGCTGAACAAGCGGCAGTTGAGGCTGGTGGAGAACAGCGAACACAAGCGCGGAGCATGTGGTTGCCGACCTTGGGTGCCAGCGCGACAGCAGGGCGAGCCGGGCGCACCTCGAGTACTAAGGGTGCGCAGTTTATTACGCCAACCATGACCTCAGAAGAGGTTGAATTTAACACCTCTATTCGTGGTGGGGATTTATACAATTATGGGCTGGGTGTGAAGCAGCCCTTGTTAGATCGGGCGCGTTTAGCACAAAGCCGCCAATTAAGACTTTCTGCTGAAGTCGCTGATTTGCAATGGCAATCGGCGCAGCAAACGCTGCTGCTGAAAGTAGCGCAACGTTATTTTTCAGTGCTGTTGGCACGTGAAAAAGTACATTTTTTAACTCAGCAGCAAGCACAAGTGGATCTGATTCAAGAAGAAACCCAGGCGCGTTTTGAATTAGGTGATCGTCCAGTGACTGACACTTATGAAGCTTTAGCGCATGCGCAAGGTTTGCAGGCGCAAATTCTGGCAGCGCAAATGCAAGTTGATTTGGCTGAGGCAGACTTTACTGATCTGACCATGCAAGCGCCAGACAGCTTACTGAGTTTACCCTTGCAGACGCCGCTACAAGCCCCGGTCTTAGCGCCGCTCACTGAATGGCTGACTGATACGATTCAACTTAATCCTTTGCTGCTTATGCATGAAAAAGGTCTGAGTATTGCGGCTGAGCAAGTCGCACAATATTCCAGCTGGAGCAGTCCGACTGTGGACTTAGTAGGACGCCTTGGCTACGAGAAGCTGGATGGCGGTGGGCGTTATGGCTCGGCGTTAAATAAAACGGATGATTGGATGGTTGCTGTACAGTTGAATGTGCCTATTTTTACCGGTGGTTACCGCAGCTCCAAACATCGTGAAGCCCTGTATTTGCAGGATAAAAATATTGCTGAAGGTGAAGTGTTACGCCAACAGATTAAGCAACAAACTCGCGCCGCTTGGCTTGGCGTACACATGAATGCTCGGCAGGTCAGTGCTTTACAAAAAGCACTGATGGCCAGTCAAGAACGCCTTGCAGCAACGCGCTTAGGCCATGAGTTGGGTGATAACACGACATTAGAGCGCTTAGATGCAGAAAATAAAATAGCGCAGGTGCAACTTGAGCTCTTAGATGCCAAGGTGTCTTTGATTATTCATCAGTTACAATTGGCCGCTCTGGTGGGTGCTTTGGACGAGGCGCATTTATTGCAAGCGAATCGATATTTGCAGGTGCTCTAACAATTATGTAGGAATACCATCAGGTGCTGTGCCACTAAAAACTCGCTTTATGCGGGTTTTTTACTTTTGGTCTCAAGGATTTAATTCTTATGCTTTTAATCAAGCGGATGCTGGTCTCTACGCTTTAGACTGAGGCTGTGTTGGATGCTGCGCTTATTCACAGTTTACGCGAGATTGAGATTTCTCGATTGAGTGGTGTTAAAAGGTAAATGCTCAATTCGAGTGTTGCGAAGTGTGGGCAGGAGAGAAAAGGTTATGTTTGCTGAGCATTATCTGTTGGTGAAAAATATCCATATTGCTTTAGTACTGCTCAGTGGCAGCTTATTTGTTCTGCGCGGCGTATGGGTTTTATTGGCAGGCAGCGGTACAACGCTGCAACGTCAAGTGAATCGTTTGAGTTATGTGGTTGACAGCTTGTTGTTGTTGGCTGCGTTGCTGCTATTAATTATTCTAAACTTTGCGCCTTTAAGCGCTTCTTGGTTGCAGGCTAAGTTACTGCTATTGGTGTTGTACGTGTTATTTGGTGTCTTTGCGTTTCGTGCAAAGTACAGTATGCGTGTGCGCTGGCTGGCTTACATTGCCGCATTGCTATGCTATGCCGGTATGTATTATTCCGCCCGCTTACACCAACCTTTTGCTGGTTTAGTGAGCTGAGTCTTAAACGGTTCGGATTTAGTTATCTTTCTGTCGCGGCTGATGAGGCAACAGCAGGGGCATATCATTGTCTTTAGACTGCGGTGAAAACCCTTTCGGAGCTTTACCTTTTAAGTACCATGCAAAGGCAATGATTTCTGCAATAGTCTGATACAAGGACTCAGGGATCGCATCGCCCAACTCGAGACGTGCCAATAAGCGCACAAGATCGGCATTTTCATAAATAGGCACATTATTTTCACGAGCAATTTGCAGAATTTCTTCAGCCAGAGCATCGTTACCCTTAGCGGTTAAGTTGGGGGCGTTTTCGCCATCATACTTTAACGCGATCGCTTGTCGTTCCGTGCGTTTACTCATGCTAGGTCATCAATCCAACGTTGTTGTAGGGTGGTTTTCGCACCTTGTGGCGGTGAGCCTTGATGACAGGTTAAATCTTTTACGGTCAGACCGATAGCCAGTAAACGGTCACGCAGATGATTCAGTTCGTGATCAATCAGCAGCGCGGTACTGGCTTGTTGCGCCCAGAGCTGACTGGAGATGCTTGAACCTTGTACGCTGGCCTGAATATGCAGCGGCCCCAGTGGTTCTAGGTCAAAGCTTAAATCGATTTTCCAAAGCGGAGTGACGGGTTCATCAGATTTTTTTGCTGTCGGTTGTTCGTGTTGAAATTTAATTTGTAGTGGCACAATGTTGTGTTGGTCGCGGGTCGGTATCTCCAACTGCCAGACGGTGACCTGTGTACCTTCACTATTGGTATGGGTTTGTCCAAGGCTGGCCAATTGATGAGTTTGCAAGCGTGAGACGGCTGCTGCGGCTAAGCGTAATAGTGCGCCCAGATCATTAGGGTTATCCAGCGCTTGCAATAAGCGACTGGGTAATGGGAAACGAAGCGCTTGTTCGCGCAGTTGCGTTTGCGTATTACCCAGCAATTGCTCACGCAGTAAGCCAGGTAATGCTTGTGATAATAGAGCGCTTTGTGAGGCGGCTAGGGTGGGGTTGCTATTGGGCAGGAGGGGCATGATTTGTGCAATTAAGCGTAATAAATTGGCTTTAATATCCTGCTGGGCATGCTCTGCTGCACCACTGAGTAAGCGCGGTTCCAGTTGCGCGCCACTGTTGAGTAAGCTTTGTGCTAGCTTTTTAGGGTCTGATAACTGGCTCAGTTCGGGTAGTGCGCCAAGTAACTGTTGGATGGTTTTCTGTGCATCTGGAGAAAGATTGCCCAATGATATAGTATCCAGACCTTTAAATAATTGACTTAAAGAGCCTTGTTGGTTGAACTGTTTTTGCAGTTCTTGATTGATGGCTAAAGGCTCCATGCGCGTCGTAAAGGGCTGAAAACTCAGCTGCTGGGGACCGTCTATTCGGGCACTGAGTAAGCTGTTAAGTGGTAAAGATTTTGGGCTTTCCAGCTGCAATTGCTGTCCTGCTAGCGCACTGTTGGTCACGCTGATAACGATTTTAAAGCCGCCTTTAGGGTTGGCTTCGACTTGAGTGACCTTGCCTTCAAGTAGGGTGCCTGGAGCGAGTAAAGAGGTATCAATACGTGTGGCAATCGGAGCTTTGCTGTCTGTGAGTAGGCTAAATACCAGTTGTTGCGCAGACAATGCTGTGACATTAAGGATGCTGCCGGCTGTGAGAGGTTGGCTACTTTGCACCTCAAACGTGCTGGTTTGGCCATTGCCCAGCGATAAACGCAGCAATACTTGAAAGGAATTTTGGCTTTCACGTAAGGCCAGCACCTGTGCTTGCGCGGAGTCACCAATAGTCAGCGGCGTCGGTAGGCTGCTCTGCAGCTGCAAAATGTTATTAACAGCTTGCACAACAGGGCGTTGCATACTGGGGATGCTAGGGGAAGGGCGGGCGGAAGGTATTTCACTGGCCATTTCGATGCAACCTATTGTAAATGCTTTGTAAATGCCTGCCGCGCTGGCTGCGCAGCTGTGTATAATCGCGATTCATTGGAGTGTCTGCAGAGCAGTATAGCGGCTCTGTGAAATTGACCTGAAACTTTTTCGCAAGGCGATGTGTTTGTGACCGATGCTTATCTTGAAACTGTTGACTTGGCGTGTGAGCGTGATTGGCGACTGCTATTTGAGCACTTGCATGTCAGTGTAAAGCCCAAGGATATGCTGCAAGTCAGCGGTCCAAATGGCAGTGGTAAAACCAGCTTGTTGCGTTTGATGGCGGGCTTGATGCGGCCAACGACAGGTGATGTATTGATCAATGGCGTCAGTATTCATCAGCAACGTAATGAGTTAACGTCGAATTTACTCTGGCTTGGCCACGCCGCTGGTATTAAAGGTTTACTGACTGCCGAAGAAAACTTGATGTGGCTCTCGGCGTTGCATCATGGCGCCAGTCGCGAGCACGTTTGGCAAGCCTTGGCGGCTGTCGGTTTGGCTGGCTTTGAAGATGTGCCTTGCCACACCTTATCGGCGGGACAGCAGCGTCGGGTTGGCTTAGCACGTTTGTATTTGGATGCTCCGGCTTTATGGATACTGGATGAGCCCTTTACTGCGTTGGATAAACAGGCGGTCACTCAGTTAGAGCTGCATTTAGCAGCGCATTGCAATAAGGGCGGAATAGTTGTTCTGACGACGCATCACCCGTTACAAAACGCTCCCAGCACATTTCGAGAACTTGATTTAGGACAGGCGACTTTATGAGTAATGTCTTTACGCTGATGTTGTTGCGTGAGACGCGTCTCATGTTTCGCCGTCCAGCTGAGTTGGTCAATCCGTTAGTGTTTTTTGCCATTGTGATTGCTTTATTTCCGCTGGCGGTAGGACCTGAATCGCAGTTGTTACAAACCTTGTCACCCGGTCTGTTGTGGGTGGCTGCATTGTTAGCGGTCTTGTTATCATTAGATGGTTTATTTCGCAGTGATTTTGAGGACGGCTCGTTAGAGCAGTGGGTCGTTTCGCCACACCCCCTAGTGGTACTGGTTCTTGCTAAGGTGCTGGCCCACTGGCTGTATTGTGGTTTGGCATTGGTCATGCTGTCGCCGTTACTGGCCTTGATGTTAGGCATGCCGCTGGATCGTATCCCTACTTTATTGCTGTCACTTTTATTGGGTACGCCGGTCTTGAGTTTGTTAGGGGCTGTTGGTGCAGCCTTAACAGTCGGATTAAAGCGCGGTGGAATACTGTTAGCCTTACTGATTTTACCGCTATACATTCCCGTGTTGATTTTAGGTAGCGGGGTGATTCAAGCAGCCTTACAAGGGTTGCCAACCACAGGGTACTTATTATGGATGGCCAGCTTGACGATGTTGACCGTAACGCTGGCGCCTTTTGCGATTGCTGCAGGCCTGCGCATTAGTGTTGGCGAATAAACAAACGAATGAAATAATTTGTATGTGTGACAATAGTTTAGAAGCGTAATATAGACGCGGTCACACACTGCACAACTGATCTTGAATAACTGTGAGTATCTCGATGAATTGGACGTGGTTTCATAAATTAGGCTCGCCCAAGTGGTTTTACGAAATAAGCGGGCGTTGGTTACCTTGGCTTAGCGTCAGTGCCGTCCTTTTGATCGTCGTGGGCGCAGTGATGGGCTTAGCCTATGCGCCGCCTGATTATCAGCAAGGCAATAGTTTTCGGATCATTTATATCCATGTCCCTGCTGCTTTTTTAGCACAGTCGACCTATGTTTCTCTAGCCATTGCTGGGGTTGTCGGCTTAGTTTGGAAAATGAAAATTGCTGATGTGGCCGTGCAGCAAGCCGCACCTATTGGTGCTTGGATGACAGTGATTGCACTGGTTACCGGTGCAGTGTGGGGCAAACCAACGTGGGGAGCATGGTGGGTTTGGGATGCACGCCTGACAGCAATGTTGATTTTACTGTTTTTATACTTTGGGATTATTGCTCTAGGTCATGCGATTACCAACCGTGAAAGCTCAGCAAAAGCCTGTGCTATTTTGGCAATTGTTGGCGTTGTTAATATTCCCATCATCAAGTACTCGGTAGACTGGTGGAATACCCTGCATCAGCCCGCTACTTTTACCATCACTGAAAAGCCAGCGATGCCGATGGAGATGTGGTTGCCACTGTTAATCATGACGATTGGCTTTTATTGTTTTTTCGCAGCTGTATTACTGATGCGCATGCGTTTAGAGGTGTTGCGGCGAGAGTCGCGTACGCGCTGGGCGCAAGTTGAAGTGGCACGGCAGATCGGGAGAAGTGCATGAATTTCAATTCGTTTTCTGAGTTTTTAGCGATGGGCAACCACGGTGTTTACGTGTGGTCGGCTTATGGTATTAGCTTTGCAATTTTATTGTTGAATGTGGCTTTGCCGTTAATGGCCCGTCAATGTTATTTAAAGAATGAGGCGCGTCGTTTGCGCCGGGAGGCTCA
>Ga0172382_10011396_pt1 | contig 11763 bp, 15 predicted proteins | sample Leawel138RmetaG_FD_122245 | JGI IMG/M metagenome (GOLD analysis project Ga0172382, IMG submission 122245) | Leachate microbial communities from a municipal landfill in Southern Ontario, Canada - Leachate well 138R metaG | ecosystem: Engineered > Solid waste > Landfill > Unclassified | place...
TGATCTTGAAATTTTCGAAGAGTTTCATCTGCGCTTTTTTGTTAAATTTACCAAAAAATGGACTAGATGAAAAATCTGCAACCTATTACTTTTCAACAATTTGTTGTTAATAGACAGACTCTATTTAGGGATTTCCCGGCTTTTATCCTGTCAGGCAGGTAATGGATTATCAGTAAACTACAACATACTGTAATCACCGCCATAACCATATTTCCCGGATTTATCATCATTGAAAAGGTTGTTTGATGTTCGCGTTAAAAAGGCGGATAATTTCATCTTTGTACTGCTCAAAATGTGATGCAATAATGGCTTCCACGTAACCGCCCAAAGTAGCTTTGTCCCCGCCGATGGTTGCCATTATGTTTTTGAGTTGGCTAATCAATTCTTTACTGAGATATACCGTGCTTTTTTCACTTTCGCTGCCCCTTTGAATAAATGAACTGATATAATCGGACGTATGGTTACCAGGAGCTGTAACATCTTTCCCTTTTCGTAAAACATTCGCTGGTGGACTGTTTTCACCTTTCTGTGGTTTGTTGCCACCCGAAGCTACCATTTTCATAAACTCGTTATCATCAACTTCTTTCATAATTTATAATTTCAGGTTTCCGGTAATTTCATTTAGCAATTCAATAATGTTGCTCCCCCGTGCTATTTGTTTGTCCGGTGGAAACAGAGTGGAGCGAAAAGGACGTTGCCCGGCGCCGAGTATTTCTTTTCGGTAACGTTTGGTATCTGGGACCCTGGTTTTTAACAAGGGCAATTTCAGACTTGCAACGCCTTTGGAGTAAATATCATACAAAGCCGTTTTCTCCCGCTTATCGACAAGGTTCCAAAACAGGTACAACTGTTTTTGAGGATTGGCTTTAATCATTTCACCAATGGCCTTTGCGAAATTAAGGCTGCTTTCGAGCACCACCCGGTCGGCGCTTATGGGAACAAGGAATACATCCATTTCAGATAGTAATTTATACATCCCGGAGGTATTGACCGTACCGGGGACATCAAACAATACCATGTCAATTGTTACTTTTGTTTGCTCAAGGAACTCTTCAACGATACTTATGGCTGATTCGGCAGAAGCTTTTAAAATGGTATAAGCTTTTTTATCCAACCGTGTGAACTGTTCATAAGCAAAAGCTTTTAACTGCCTGTCTTTTGAAACGGTCTCTATTTCTCGTTCCCGCATTTGCAGAATGCTGTATTGCGGATAATCGCAATCCACAACCAATACATTCAAATTTTTTTCGTAGTGCAGGTAACTTGCTGTTAATACGGTAAAGGTTGTTTTGCCCACGCCGCCCTTCTGGGTGGCATAAGCCATAAACAATGGTTTGTTCATTTGTCTTTCCATCTCTTTTAATGTTTACGTTTTTAATTAAATATTTCGAAATGTCACAGTTCATCTTTAGTTGCATTTGTGTGTTTCAGTGAACAATAGTTCCTTCAGGCAGATATTTATTCATACATTCCTTTGTTCGTGTAAAAGATTATTCAACCGCTCCTTTAATTCACTGTTTTTGTGTGCCGTTATCAGGATATTTCTTTGCCTGTCTTTACGTTCGATTATCTGCCCGGATAACCATGCGTTTCCATAATTAAGTAATTACATATTTGTGTATTTCTACAAATGCGTAAATATGTATTTGTACAATTATCCACCTGTTCATTTGCCCGGAAATAAACACATTTAACCAATCATTTTTCCACCTATTTGTCCGGTTATAAAAACAAATATCCAGGCAAACAAAACAAAAAAAAGCGCCTCCTGCCAAGCCATTGTCAAACTGTCCGGCTTTGTCTGCATTTGTCTATTTCATAGAATTTTATCCCTGTTTACTTTTGCTGCCATGAATAGTGAGCATACACATTAGCTTTTGTCGGAAACTGCCAACCGAACGATAGTGAAGGAATATTTGCGTCGGCAAATAGCAAGGTGTGTTTTGAGCCTCCCGAAATATTTTCGGTGGCTCAAAACTATCCCGCAAGGCGGGATGTTTTTTGGCTCCGAAGTCGCAAAATTTAAAAAAATGACAGAATGGTTAACGCTGAAAAAAAATACAAAGGGGGGCGCAAGCCCAAGCTGAATCCGATAGTGGCAAATTACACGGTCAGGTTCAATGCTGTGGACAATGCCCGTTTTCTGGCACTGTTTGAAAAGTCGGGGATGAAAACCAAAGCCCATTTTATAGCCGCCCGTGTTTTTGACGAAACATTCAAAGTAATCCAAATCAACAAAGCGGAACAGGATTATTACAGCAAACTAAGCACGTTTTACAGCCAGTTCCGTGCTGTCGGGGTCAATTATAACCAGGTGGTAAAAGCATTGAACACCCATTTTACCGAAAAAAAGGCACTGGCTGCGCTTTACAAACTGGAGAAACTAACCATTGAATTCATCCAGCTAAACAGGCAAATCATCGAACTCGCCCAAAAATACGAACAACAATGGTTGCAAAAATAAACATCGGGAGTTCCCTTTTCGGGGCTTTGTCCTATAACCAGGAGAAAGTGGATGCCGGGGAAGCAAAAATTCTTTGCTCCAACAAAGTTCTTTTGCCAACCGATAAATCCCTGACCCTGGCGTTTTGTTTGAGAAGTTTAGAAAACCATCTTCCAAAAGACATCAAAACGGAAAAGCCTGTTGTCCATATTTCGCTGAACCCTCACCCTGAAGATAAACTGAGCGATGAACAGCTTTTCACCATTGCACAGGAATATCTGGATAAAATGGGTTACGGGAACCAGCCTTACGTAGTGTATAAACATGAAGATATTGACCGCCACCATATCCACATTGTATCGCTACGGGTGGACGAAAACGGCAAAAAAATCAACGATAAATTTGAGTTTAGGAGGAGTAAGGAAACCACACGGGGACTGGAACAAAAATACGGGTTGCATCCTGCTGACAAACAAAGCCGCTTTGAAACGCCGCAACTTCCAAAAGTGGATTATAAAAACGGAAATATCAAAAAGCAGATTGCCAACCTGACCAAAGAACTGGCAGGGTCGTATCGTTTTCAAAGCATAGGGGAATACAAAACACTTTTGTCGCTGTACAATATCGGCATGGAAGAAGTCAAAGGTGAATTTGAGGGTAAACCATATCACGGGATTGTTTATTTCGCTTTGGATAAGAACGGGAGAAAAAAAGGCCTGCCTGTTAAATCATCGCTTATCGGTCGGCAAGTGGGGGCAGAAAACCTGAAAAAACGCTGCGGCTACAACGCCCAAAATATCAAAAAGAACAAATTAACGGAAGCGACACGACCGGTTATTGAATCTGCCCTGGCAATTTCAAAAACAAGAGGACAATTTACACAACAACTCCAAAAACAAGGCATTGATTTGGTGTTCAGAGAAAACAAAGACGGCCGCATTTACGGAGTTACCTTTATCGACCACAGCCAACATACGGCTCTTAACGGTTCCCGCTACGGCAAGGCATTTTCAGCCAATGCCCTCAATGAAAAATTCGGACAGGATACTTCCAAAAATACTCCTGGTGAAAATTCTGAAATTCGGGATAATGAAAAAGAGCCTGCAAACGACATCTTCTCATTTATTGATTTCACCGGGCAGGGAGAAAATTACGAAGAAGAAGCTTTTATCCGTAAAATGAAACGAAAAAGAAAACGTAAACCAAAAAACTAATATGGCACAGGAAGACGATTTAAGGGCATTGGGTAAAATCATCGACTTAATACGGGCGGTCAGCATATTGTTTGTTATCATTCATATCTACTGGTTTTGCTACGAAATGGTAACCGAACAGAACCTGGACATAGAAGTTGTGGATAAAATCCTGATGAGTTTTCACCGGACAACAGGGCTGTTTTCATCGCCGCTTTACACAAAGTTATTTGCCAACCTTCTGCTGGCATTATCATGCCTTGGTACAAAAGGAGTTAAAGCCGAAAAAATCAACTGGACAAAAATAAATATCAGTCTGGGTTTTGGTGTGGTTCTGTTTTATCTAAACTGGTGGATACTGGAACTGCCTTTGCCCATCACAAGCAAATCAGCCTTGTATGTTTTGTCCATTTCTGCAGGTTTTATCCTGATGCTGGTTGCCGGGACATGGATGAGCCGTCTGCTGAAAAATAACCTGATGGATGATGTTTTTAACAGCGAAAACGAATCTTTTATGCAGGAACAACAGCTAATGGAAAACGAATATTCGGTAAACCTGCCAACACACTTTGTTTACAAAGGGAAAAAGCGCCGGGGATGGATTAATGTCGTCAACCCGTTCCGGGCTTCCATCGTGCTGGGAACGCCCGGTAGCGGGAAATCCTATGCGGTGGTCAACAACTTCATTAAGCAGCATATCGAAAAGGGCTTTGCCATGTATATTTACGACTATAAGTTCCCGGACCTCAGCGAAATTGCCTACAACCATTTATTAAAACATCTTGATGGCTACGAAGTTAAACCTAAATACTACGTGATAAATTTTGACGACCCGCGAAAAAGCCACCGTTGCAACCCCATTAACCCGGCCTTTATGACGGACATATCGGATGCTTACGAAAGCGCTTATACCATTATGCTGAACCTGAACCGTACCTGGATACAGAAGCAGGGCGACTTTTTTGTGGAATCGCCGATTATCCTTTTGGCAGCCATCATCTGGTTTCTGAAAATTTATAAAGACGGGAAGTACTGCACCTTTCCCCATGCCATCGAGTTCCTGAATAAAAAATATGCAGATACCTTTACAATCCTGACCTCATATCCGGAATTGGAAAACTATTTATCTCCTTTTATGGATGCATGGGAGGGCGGGGCACAGGACCAGTTGCAGGGACAGATTGCCAGCGCCAAAATCCCGCTATCAAGGATGATTTCGCCACAGCTCTACTGGGTAATGACGGGTGATGATTTTACACTTGATATCAATAACCCCGAGGAACCCAAAATCCTTTGTGTGGGCAACAACCCCGACCGGCAGAATATTTACAGCGCGGCGCTCGGGCTGTACAACTCCCGGATTGTGAAACTGATTAACAAAAAATACCAATTAAAAAGTTCAGTGATTATTGATGAGTTGCCAACAATTTATTTCCGTGGGCTGGATAACCTGATTGCCACGGCGCGAAGCAATAAAGTAGCCGTTTGTCTGGGATTTCAAGATTACAGCCAGTTGACCCGTGACTATGGCGATAAAGAAAGTAAAGTTATCCAGAACACGGTTGGGAATATTTTTTCGGGGCAGGTAGTAGGTGAAACCGCCCGGGTACTTTCTGAACGTTTCGGAAAAATCCTGCAAAAACGTCAAAGTATGACCATTAGCCGCCAAGACAAAACCACATCCATCAATACCCAACTGGACAGTATTATCCCGGCAGCCAAAATCAGCAACCTCACGCAAGGGGTGTTTGTTGGCGCGGTGTCAGACAATTTTGACGAGCGAATAGAACAAAAGATTTTTCATGCTGAGATAGTCGTGGATAATGAAAAAGTGAAACGTGAAATGGACGGGTACAAACCAATCCCTGCCATTGTTGATTTTACCGACAAGCACGGACAGGATATTTTGGAACGGGAGATTCATGACAACTACAAACAAGTAAAAAATGAGGTCATATCAATTGTTGAAAGCGAAATGCAGCGTATTCAGAATGACCCGGGATTGGCACATTTGGTAAAGCGGAAATGATTTTGGCTTTTTAAAACTTGACACATCCATATCATTGATAATTGCATAATCCCTTACTCACCTAAATACTCATCAACCTTGGTATTTTATGACCGCTGATGCCAATGTTTTCTACTCTCAGAACAACCATCATTTCTTATTTATCTGCGACTCGGTCTGTTGCGACAAAGCTGGTATGATATTTTTTGTTTGCTGTATGAAACAGTATGTCATCTGGTTGAGGCAACAAGGTGACAATGCATAAAATTAGCATCTTTACATTGTGTTGTAAAATAACAATTCTTTGTATGAATTAATAAAATTTTCTATTTCTGCTTTGATTTTGTCCCTTAGTTCACGGGTTTGTTGTAATTTTTCGGCTTCTGTACCTTTAAAAGAAGAAGGGTCTTCAAACGACCAAACTAGCCTTTTCGTAATTCCAGGAAAAATAGGGCAGCGTTCAGCATTGGCCTGGTCACAAACGGATATGACAAAATTATATACGCGCCCTTCCTTGAACAAGTCGAAAACACCCTTTGTCCAGTTCTTCGAAATGTCGATACCTTCTTCCTGCATCACTTCGACCACTAGCGGGTTTAAATTTCCCGGTTCGAGCCCGGCACTTTCGGCCTTGAACCTGTTTTTGCCGAGTTGGTTCAAAAACGCTTCAGCCATTTGGCTTCGCGCCGAATTATGCACACAAACAAATAGTACTTTAATCATTGCTGTTGAGTTTGAGATATTATACACACCTTGACTGGGAGTGTAAGTACTTTGAAAGAAACAGCCATATCAGCCAGCTTTTCGTTAAATAATTCTGTTTTGATAGTACCATTTTAAGATTAACTTGACGTAACAATCTAGCAATCGGATTCCTCCTTAATCATTTTTCCATCGGGGGTAAACCAAAGTCTAAATTTACAGAGTGGACTGGATTCTTCATTTGAATTGTCGCCTTCAATTTGGTAAATCTCTTTGTGCTCGGATGTTTGGATTCTTTTTACCCAATTCCAGTTCAACCATCTAAAATCACTGGAATAATAAGTCTTTTGTACTTTATTGGGCAACTCGTTCCATTTTATCCGGATTTCTGTCTGTACCCAATTGCCATCGGCATTAAATGATGCCACCGATTTTTTACCGCTATCTGAAAATCTGGCGATAAAAGTGGATTTTTTTTTCTTCCATCGTTTTATTTCCACTCCGGGATATTTTTCAGAAAATGCAATCTTTACTGTTGCCGGAACCTTTTCTTCCTTTAGTTCGTTCTGTCTGGCGTTCGAAATGCCGGGTAATAGCAGGAAAATCAGGAATACTATTTTAGCTGTTTTCATAATCTTGCTTTTTTATCGTTAGTTATTTCTTAAGATTTAATATTTATGACGTAAAAATACGACACAAAAAAATCAAATAACGTATAAATACGATTAATAAAATATTAAATTAAAGTGAAACTGCTGTTGAAGAAATTTCGTGCAATGTTGAAAAAATTCAACACCTGGGAAAGCCTTAAAAGATAATTAAACAGAACTCTGCCTAATTATGGGTTTTAAAAGCTTTGTTTGACAGAGCAACCAGACCAATAGACCAATCGAAGAAGATACTTATAAAATGAATTAATCAAACTTCTCTCTATCAGATAATTTAGAGAAAGGCTTATTTTTTAGGGTCATAACAATTCGTTTTACATCATATTTTGATAAAGTGTATTTCGAACTGCCTTTTTAGAAGAATATTAAGGCAATGAAAATAGGTCATTGCCTTAATATTTCTCTACTTATAAACTTTTTCTAATATTTCCACCGATTGGCCAATGCCACCAGTGACAACATCACCGGCACTTCCACCAAAACACCGACAACTGTTACCAACGCAGCAGGTGATTGTAATCCAAATAATGCAATGGCAACAGCAACAGCTAACTCAAAAAAGTTGCTTGCTCCAATCATTGCAGCGGGTGAACAAATTGCATGAGGTAATTTTAGTTTTCGACCGCCAACCCAAGTGATAAAAAAGATAGAGTAGGTTTGAATAACCAGCGGAATTGCTACCAACAAAATTATTAATGGATTCTCTACAATGATATTGCCCTGGAATGCAAACAATAAAATCAATGTTAATAGTAACGCAACGATAGAAACAGGCTTAAATTTTGGTAAAAATCTATTCTTAAACCAATCCTCGCCTTTGCGTTTAATCAGCCTTTTATGGGTGAGATAGCCAGCCAAAAGTGGCACTACTACAAATACGACAATACTTGCTACTAAAGTATCGTAAGGAATGGTAATATTTGTTATTCCCAAAAGGAAACCAACAATTGGGATAAAGGCAACCAAAATAATCAGGTCGTTTACTGAAACCTGTACCAGAGTGTAATTTGGGTCTCCATCGGTAAGATAGCTCCAAACAAAAACCATGGCGGTGCAAGGAGCTGCTCCTAATAATATAGCACCGGCAATGTACTCACCTGCTTGTTCAGGGGAAATAAAAGCTGCGTAAATTTTTGTAAAAAATATCCAGGCAAAAAATGCCATTGTAAACGGTTTTATCAACCAGTTAACCACAACGGTTAATATTAATCCTTTGGGACGTTTGCCTACATTTTTAATACTGGAAAAATCGACCTGGAGCATCATCGGGTAAATCATCATCCAAATTAAAATGGCAACCGGAATATTTACTTTGTAAATTTCCATATTGCTTAAAACCTGAATGCTATCTCCTGCATAATTGCCTATGCCAATACCCACAGCTATACAAATAGCAACCCAAAGTGTCAGGTATTTTTCGAAGAAGCCAATTCGTTTCTTTTGCGTACTCATAATTAAATAAATTGAATGTTATTTATTGCTTTGCAGCGCTTACGGTTATACTAAAAATGCCTGTTTCTTTTGATTTCAGGTCTTTTAATTCCTCACTCGAAATGTATTTTAGTAAGATATTATCAGGGATTGAAATTAATTTCTCTTTATGGATTTTAATTTCAGAAAAACCGGAGCGTTGAATCAACTCGATGTATTCCGGTTTTTGGGATGCGCCTGCTACACAGCCAGCATACATCTCGGCGGCCTGTTTTACTTGCGCGGGTAATTGGCCCGAAAGTACAACATCAGAAATACAAAAATGCCCACCGTGTTTTAATACCCTGTATATTTCGGCAAATGCTTTTTGCTTGTCGGGGACCAGGTTGAGTACACAATTGCTGATGACCACATCGAAAGCGTTAGCAGACAGCGGCATTTCTTCAATATCTCCCTGGACGAATTCGATGTTTTTGAACCCGGTTTTGACTAAATTTTGCCGGGCTTTTGCAATCATTTCATCCGTAAAATCCAGACCGGTAACTTTCCCGTTTTCGCCAACAATGCTACGGGCAACAAAGCAATCGTTTCCTGCCCCTGAACCTAAATCAAGTACAGAATCGCCCGGTTTTATTCCTGCAAACTGTGTTGGCAAACCACAACCTAAGCCCAGGTCGGCATCTGGTTCGTGTCCTTCAACTCCGTTGTATTCGTCTCCTATCATACTAAATTCCAGTTCTCCGCAACACCCCGAAGAACCACAGCATCCAGGCTGTTGTAAAAGAGTACTTTGACCGACAATAGAACTGTATTTTTCCTTTACAACCAACTTTAAATCTTCTGCTTTCATAACTGAGGTAAAATTTCTTCCTTATATAATTTTAAAAAAGCTTCTTTTATCTCGTCGCGAACGCGGTAATACTCGCTTTGGATAAATTCAGGTGTTCCTGTGGCGTGTGACGGGTCGTCAAAACCAATGTGCAAGCGGTGTTTTACCTTCCCAAGAAAAGCCGGACAATTTTCGTTAGCACCGCCGCAAACGGTTATCACATAGTCCCATTCTTTGTCGAGGTATAAATCAACCGAATCGGAAGTGTGGTGGCTGATATCAATGCCGATTTCTTTCATTACTTCCACTGCTTTCTGGTTAAGTTTCCCAGAGGCCTCTGTTCCGGCCGAAGCTACTTCGAACCTGTTATCGAACGACTTTAAAAATCCATGTGCCATTTGGCTGCGGCAACTGTTGCCGGTGCATAAAATAAGTACTTTCATACGTTTTATTTATTTTTATAGTTATACATGTAAGGTTTTCAAAACCACTATTTTTTCTTTATTCTTTAAAAGCATTTGTTTCTTTTCAACCCATTTAACAACTTCCGATTCAATATCAGATTCTTTAATCTGAAACGAAAACATGACTTCCGGTAATCTAATTTCAACCAACTCCGAATCATACCGGTGTCGGTTTTCATCCTGAATGACAAAATTCACCATGAGTTTCATCGTTCCTGAATTTAACATTAAAACATCGCTATCCATCTTAATCAATAAAAAAAAGTCGATTGCTTTGAGCTTTACAATCCACAAGTAAAATTATCTGCCTCTTCAATTTTTTCCAGAAAATTAACAAGGAGCGCCTTAACGAGTTGTATTTTTTCTTTTTGCAGGCAGTACTGGGTTTTTACCCCATCAATTTGTCCTTCAATTAATCCGGCCTCTTTTAATTCCTTCAGGTGCTGGTTAACCGTTGTCCGCCCCAGCGGCAATTCATCCGAAATGTCGCCGGTGATGCAGGTGGGCGTTTCGGCCAGAAACTGTAAAATCTGTAACCTTGCCGGATGGGCAAGCGCCTTAAAAAGCCTGGCCTTTTGAACCAACTCTTTGTTAAATAATTCTGTTTTTGACTGTACCATAATCTGAATGTATAACGCAAATATACGTCATATTTTAATAAGACGTATATTTACATCAAATAATATAATTAAATGCAGGATTTTTATTATGGTTTCGCCATAACCTGGCCTTTTATCCTTAATATAACCGTACTGTTTGCTGCATTTGAACTCACTGTTATTGATTTGTTAAATGTTCCTTGAAGGTTTGTATTGTATTTTACCTTAATTTCTCCTTTTTCGCCTGGGGCAACGGGTGTTTTTGTCCATTCAGGCGTTGTACAACCGCAGGATGCCTTTACATTGGAAAGCACAACCGGCGACTTGCCTTTGTTGGTAAAAGTAAATACGGTATTTCCGTCACCTGCGTATTCAACGGTTCCATAGTCATGCTCCAGTTTGTCGAAAACAATGGAGTCGGCAACTGTTGCTTGGTTTTCCTGGGCTTGAAGAGCAAAGGTGAAAATACTGAGAATGATTAGAAGGAAGATTGATTTTTTCATCATAAAATTTTTAAATTAATAACTGCGTTATTGATGTTTTATTAAAGTTGATAATTTTGTTTCTGATGATTTCTCTGTTTTCAAATCCTTTTTACACTCAAAAGCACCAGCTTTTATCGGTTTAAAGAAACTGTTAAACATATTTGAGAACCTCTCCAATTCGGGCAAACACAGGCAATAATTTATTTTAAGGCCGTCAAGAGTCCCTTGTATCAGCCCCAAATCCCTGAGTTCTTTCAGGTGCTGGGATACTGTTGTCCGGCTTAAGGGAAGATTGTCGGAAATATCGCCCGAAATGCAGGTTTTTGATTCCGCCAGGTACTCTAATATAGCTAATCGTGCAGGGTGTGAAATAACCCGTGCAAATTTGGCCAGTTCCTGAAGAGAGTTGTCAAATTTTTCTGATTTATTCATAATTCTGTTTTTATTTGCTGAGATAATGTTGCAACAATATTAGCCATATAATGTGCTTAAAATAACTATTTTTTCTCCCTTATTTAATTCGATTTGTTTTTGCTTTGTCCAATTTTCAATCTCCTTGTCAATATCGCTTTGAAGTAGGCATGGTGAATATAAAGAAGGAATCAATTTTAACGTTTCAGAGTTGCGCCAACTATTATTTTTTCCCTGTACAACGTAATTAATGATTATTTTCATGATTAGTTGAATCGTTATTATAGCTCAATGACGAATGACGTAAACGTACGACATATAAATCATAGGACAAAATTATTTGGCGGATAAAATAAATTGGTTGTAAAAATCTTCGAATTCGTCTTTAATATGGTCGCGGGTGCGGCGGATAAGTTTCAGCATAAATTCTTCATCGCCTTCATAAGCCATCGGGTCGCTAAATTTCAGAAAAAGAGATTCTCTCACACTTCCAAGAAAAGCAGGGCAGGCATCGCGTGCAATGTCGCAAA
>Ga0172382_10011397_pt1 | contig 11763 bp, 15 predicted proteins | sample Leawel138RmetaG_FD_122245 | JGI IMG/M metagenome (GOLD analysis project Ga0172382, IMG submission 122245) | Leachate microbial communities from a municipal landfill in Southern Ontario, Canada - Leachate well 138R metaG | ecosystem: Engineered > Solid waste > Landfill > Unclassified | place...
GTCAGTTTCAGTTAGGTTTTTTAGGAATGAGTGAACTTGAGGCTTTAACTTTAAACAAACCATTAATTACCTATTTAAATAAAAAATTATATTCAAAAGAAAAATATTCTTATTTGCCTATGATATATAATGTAAATACCGAAAACAATATTATAAAAATATGTGAATTTTTAAGTCAGATTAGAAATAATAGTTTTTCAAACAGAAAATGGATACTAAAGTATCACTCTTCAAAAAATGTGTCTCGCAAATATTTAAAAAAAATTAAAAAATTATATGCCAACTAGCGATTATAGGAATATACCAAAAATTGTTGAGATAATACTTTTCGATCAGCCCAAAAAAATTTTAGATATTGGTTTTGGTTTTGGAAAATACGGTTTTTTATCAAGAGAATATTTGTCAACATGGAATAAAGAAAAAATAGATGATAATTTGGTTATTGACGGAATTGAAATATACAAAAAATATATTTCGGATTTACAAAAAAATATTTATAATAAAATTTATGTTGAAAATATAATGAAGATATTTAGAAAAATTAAAAAACGATATGATTTAGTATTATGTATTGATGTGTTGGAACATTTGCCAAAAGCTGAAGGAAAAAAATTATTAAAAAAAATTTACGAAAACAATAAATCGGTTTTAATCTCTACGCCAATTAATCCTTCTCAGCAAGGAATTGTTTTTGGCAATAAATATGAATCACATATTTCGAAATGGACAAAAAAAGATTTTAAATTTACAAAAAATTTGTTAATACTTCAGAACCGATTTAACTATATTGTTTATTATAATAAAAATTTAAAGAGAATTGGAGATCTTAAAAAAAATTTAATTAAAAAAAGTACTAAAGAATTTTTTTTGAAAATTCCATATCTGCATCAAATATACCGTTATTTTAAAAAAAACAGATAATATTGCCAAGAAATATTAACTAATTTTTGGAAATAGATGAGTAAATTTAAGATGGTATTAAGTTGATTTATGGTCTTAAATATAGTATGATATTTTTGTTCGAACAGATTTTTGGCATGCTTTAATCGTCGGGGTGTAGCACAGTTGGCTTAGTGCGCCGCGTTTGGGACGCGGAGGTCGCAGGTTCAAGTCCTGTCACCCCGACCAATTAAGACTTTCTAAAAATTTAGAAGTGATTGTTTGCTCGCAAAATTTACAATGTCTAACTTGGCCGCAATGATTAAATGAAATGTAACCGCAAGAAACTTTTTTGAACAAGAAAATTTAGATATTGCTTAACCGATTTGATCGGTTCAGACATTTTAGGAATTCAGAGGTTTTTATTTCGTTTATTTTAACGTAAAGGATAGAAAATCAAGATTAAGTTATCTCAGAAAAAGATTAAAATATAAATTTGTTTAATAATTCTGACTAGTTTTTATACAAAGGAGGTTTAGTGGTAAAATTTGTTCTTTATCTTATTCGTTGGCAGCTTTCAACTCCAATACTTGCTCCGATTGTTGCTTATTTTAAAAACTCCAGCTCGATGTTTGGAACAAGAGAAGACTGGATTGCCGCAAGCATTGCTAATTTAATTGGTGGATGTATTTTTTTCTGGGTAGATAGATTTATTTTTAAAAGCAAAGATATTGAAAAATGGGAAATTATCAAAAAAGGGAAATGTTTTGATTGCGGTAAAAAAGGGTATGTTCGAAGGCTAATTTTTGCTCCTGGCGGTTATGATAGAACAAAAGATCAAAAACCAGAATACCGGTGCGTCGAATGTTCTAAAATAAAATTGGAAAAATTGCGCGATGCAAAAAAAATCGCGAATTAAAAAACAAGCAAATAATTATGAGAAAAGATTAGCTTCTAATTTTCATTCTCTATTTATTTTTTGTATTAAAGAAAGGAAAAAATATGAACAATATTTCTGATTCTTTGAAATCAGCAAGTTTTCAAGAATATTGTTTTGTAATCAAACCAGAAAAATGTTTATGGTTTCAAAATAAATTTTGGAAAATAATTTATAACATTGCTTTTGTTCTTCTTATGATTGATTTGTTATTTAAAATAGCGCAGGGAATAATAATTATTATTCAAGAGCAGTCAGTTCTTGTAACAATAACAACAATCGGTTTGATTGTTTTGTTGATTTTTGTTCTGCGCATTTTGCAAATATATTTTAACCCTAGGCCTTTATGTTTTAAAAAGATGGTTTGTATATTAGAAAAACACGCACTTTGAAATCGGATCAAATAAAGGGTTTTTATTGTAAAGATACTTATCTTTACATCGAAGCAAAGCCATTTTTACCTCTTGCTTTTATTCCTCCGATTGCTATGTCCTCAAAAGAAAAATCAACGCTTGCATTAAATTTAGGACATGATATTGAAAAAGCACGAGGGGTTTAAAAAACTTTTATCCCAGAGATTAAATAAATGCTTGCTTATTTTAAAAAAAGCAACAAAAAAATGGGAAAGTTCATTGAGCCGTAGTTGAATAATTTAGCTTTTTTGATTTTAATCATTATTAGCTTTTTCGGAAGTATTTGGTCGCATATTTTAGAAATGACCTTGCGCGGTGATGGCTTTTATCTTACTAAAATAATCATTTATTTTGTGCTGACAATTGCCGCTTTTACTATTGGAAAAATTCTAAACAGAGATAATTAATAAACACGAAATATTATATTTATTTTTTGACTTCTTCTTGACAAATATATTTTTTTTTGGTATTATTCTTACAGCGCAACCAATCACGTGCAATCGGAGGTGAAGTTAGTAAAATTGTTGTGAATCTCGCCCCCATTGGGCTAATATGTCTATCAATGAAATATGGGAAAAGCTCAAAAGGCTGGTACGACCAAGCCCAAACAGGGCTTGGACAACCACAACAAAGGAGCTTAACCCATGGAGATGCAGAGACGTTATCAGTTGATATCAGGAGAGATGGTGTTGTCTAATGATCGAAGCAAAATCGACGCAGAGCTTCGGTCTGAGGACCTTAGGCGAGTTTTGGCAAGCGTGGAATCGCATGACCGCGATTTTATCAAAACCACCTGCCAAGGGGTTTTTGAACCTGGCTTCGCGACAAGCAAGGTAGTTAAGACCTTGTCAAGCGATCGGCGTTTCTACGCTTTTCGTCTTCGTAAGGACATGCCGTCGCGATTTGTTTATGATCGCGAGCCAGAGCCTACAAAGGCTCTTACGCTGTTGTTGAGCCGCAGCCGCGACAACAGTTACTTTCTGTTGGCTGCTTACCCTGGTCAGCATGTTCCGCCAGAGATTTGGGATATTCGCGCTCATGAGCGTAGTAATAATCCCAGGGAATCTCTGGCAAAGTCGATTGATTTCTGGTCTAATCACGCTTTCTTGGCGCAGCATTTCGAGTATGAATTGGCTGACCAAGACAAGATTAACAATTGCTTGCTTTCCATGATGGCAGGCTTGCTAGATCTGCAAAGCGTTGCAGATCAGATTCCCACCTTTGATTCTATTGGTGGGGTTGTACTTGCTGACCCAGAGTTCTTGCGTCAGCTAGTTCACATTTACGCATTTGCGGCTTATCTCAAGTTTGGCTTTGATTTAGCTCTCGACCCTCAAGACGAGGGCTATGCAAAGACCAAGAAGGGGATAGAGCTTTTTGGCAAAATGGTAGTGAACAATCATCACTTTGTTACCAGGAAGGATAAGACCGTTGTCCTCCGGGACGATTCGATTGAGGATGTTCTCGAGCTTCTTGAGGAATCCAGCTGAAAAGTAGTTGAACAATGGCATCCACGCCGGCGGTTTCCTAGACATTTTTAGGTTAAACCGACCGGCTTTTTCTTTTCAATAATATTACAACATTAGCAAAAAAGTCATAATGTTATATTAAATGGTATAATAAAAATATGGATAGACAGTTTGTTAAAAAGCTAGAAAGAATTTATAAAGGAGTTTCGAATCATTGGCGAATTAAAATATTATATTTAATATCTGAAAATCCAGAAATATCCTTAGAAAACATAGTTAAAAAAATGCGCGCAAATTATTCAACAATTTCTGAGCATGTAAAAAGATTGTTTTCTGCAGGATTAATTTCAAAAAAATACAAAGGAAGAATTGTAGCTCATTTAATTACACCTTATGGCAAAAGAATATTAAAAACATTTATGGAATTTAAATAATATTACAACATTAGCAAAAAAGTCGTAATGTTATTTGTAGGAGGGGAAAATGGACAATATTAATTTAGGAAATCAGGGGAAAAAGTCAGGTAACTTTTGGATTATTTTTATTATCGCGATTTTTGTTATGGTGATTATTTTTGTTGTTTGGTACATGCGAGCAAACAGGTTACAATCAGATGAATCCGCGTTTCAGCCAGCAGAAAATCACGATTATGATTGGTCTCAAATGGACAAAGGACCTTATCACGATCAAATTTCTTATGCCACAAGCACGGATTTAAAAACTTGGAAAAATTCTGGTGAAATTCTAGCAGAACACGCTAGCGTACCCGATGTGATTTTAAAAGATGGCACAATTTACGCATATTTTGTAGATTTTTCAGAGGACGGTATCAAAGAATAAATTGGTATGATTAAATCTGAGGATAATGGTAAAAAATTGGTCAGAAAAACAAATGGTTGCAATTAAAGGATTAGGAGATAAAACTTTTGTTGATCCCGATCCATATTTATTGGATGATGGTAGGATTAGACTGTATTACTTTGACATTTCTACCACTAAGGAAGATAGAGATTTGAGCGATAATGCAATTTATTCAGCAATCTCTGAAGATGGAGTTAATTTTACAGAAGAAGAGGGCAAGCGCTTTGCCTATCGTGGTATTTTTGATCCAGATGTTATGAAAATTGGGGATTTTTACAGAATGTTTTTTGGAACAGACCAAGAGCAGGTTATTTATGCAGATTCTGAAGACGGTTTATCATTTAATTATCAAGGAGTGGCGCTCGAAAAGGGTTCTATTCCAAACGTAATTTATGAAAGCGGAACTTATTATATGTTTACTGGTGGTATAGAAATTTCAACATCAAAAGATGGCAAAAATTTTGCTAAAACCAGTAATAAATTTGAGGCAGATGGTTTAACTGCAGATCCGGGCGTGGTAAAATTAGGTGAAAATAATTTCTTTATGATTTACAAAACAAATAACAATTTAATAAAAAAAGCTAATTAAAATTAGGAGAAAATGTCAGAAAATCTTAGCTCCGCACAAGAATTTGAAAAAAGTATTGTAACTGAAAGAAATTTAAGTCAATATTGTGAAAAATTAGATTTCAATCCAAAAGACTTAAAAAGATGGCACACAATAGTAGATCTTGGATCTGGAACATCACAAAATTTTGCCCGTGAAGTTCATTCCATCGATGATTCTGTTAATATTATTTCGATTGATCCCAGATTATCTTTAGATGAAAATAGAGATTTAATTGCTTTTTTTGACGAAGAAAAAGACGAAAGAATTCATGGCAGGAAAGCATCAGACCCAATGACTTTATCTGCTATTGCTCAAAACTTACCGCTTCAAAATAATTCTGTTGGAGCTGTATTAGCGCTTCATTCCGTTCCGCAGTATACAAAATCGCAAAATGATATAGAATTATCAATTTCTGAAATTATTAGAGTTCTCCGTGCTGGTGGAGAGGCAAGAATATATCCTATTTCGAAAAATGACAATTATGAAGCAGTTGCCAGATCGGTGGGTCAGCATAAAAACATTGAATTTGAATTTAACGAAGATTCAAATAATAAAAATCATATGTTATTAAAGCTTATTAAAAAAACTGATTAGAAAAATATGCCAATAGAATCAATTGATTCAAATGAAAATAAAGATCCAAATGCTAATGGTTTTATATTTGCAGAAAATCAAAATCAAGAACCGCAAACAGAAGATATTGAAAATCAAGAAAACTCGATAGATGGAAAAATTAAAAAATTGAGCACTCTTCGTCATGATTATATTCAAGCTGAAAGAAAACAGGCAGATCAAGACGAAATATATTGGGAGCAAGAAGCAATAGGATACCAATTAGCTGATTCTTTAGATGAATTAATGAGCCTTACAGAAAGTATGAGCGAGGAACAGTTCGAATCTTTTTTTCTTGAATTAAATTTTAATTATAGTTCTAACCAAATAAAATCAGATGGCACAAGAGAATTGATGCTAGCTAGAGAATTTAAAACTTGGGATAAGATTTTAGTTTCAAATGCAGAAAAACTAACAGATATAGCCTGCAAGCGTAATAAATACCCGGCAAATTTTCTAAGTCTGTTAAGAATTCGTTATTTAGAACAAAACCCTGAAACTGATCAAAGCATGTTAGTTGCTATCCGAAATAGTTATGAAAAGGTTTTTAAAAATCATTATCAAAAAAGAAAATCAAGCTTTTTAGTTTCTCGTCCTAGATATGCAGAGCATTTAATATTTTATCTTGATAATATTGATTCTTCTTTAGCAAGTGATTGTGAAGATATTGTTGAAAAAGCTTTTAATGATGATTGCGAATCTTGTAATAATTTGAATGATCCGTTTGATGATAATAGAAAAATTTATCAATTTTATCACTTTATTGATTATCGTTTACTAGGCGCTTTAGCTAATACTGATAACCCAAAAATTAATGAAGCCATTAAGGATTTTTTGGCTCAGTATGATTTAAATTGGCAAGAATTAAAAAAATCTTGGTCAACAACTTCGCTTAGAAATGGACGATCACTACGCATTGGAGAAAATCTTTGTCAAATTGCTAATTTGGAATTATCTGAGCCAGGAATTTGCGCTGGTTTAAGAAAGGAGTTTGGAATTGAATTTTTTAGCAGATACGATCAAAGTTTGTTAATTAAACAATGGCAAAATAAAAACAAGCAAGTTCCTTATGGAATTGTAATATATCCAAAAACTGATTGGAATGGCGCATTTTATAGTGACGCCGACTTGTTGTCTTATCTTTCTGAAAGAATTGCTGTTCAAAGTAATCCTGAAAAAGAAACACAATTAAGAATTGTTGAAGCAAATGGTAAATTTGGAGTTGCTAAAAGATTGTTAAGGTTAGAGCAAAAATACGGAAAGCAAAACAAAATATCTTTTGCAATTATTGGCGGCCATGGGACACCAGAGAGTATTCAATTTGGTGAACCAAGGCAAGATATTGACCAAACCTTAATAGATGATTTTCGAGAAAATGAAGCTAAAGGAATATTTAAAAATGAAATGCAAGCAAAATATGAAATGGGAAGATACTATGCACATTCTTTTTATGTTTTTGATTTGTTCGGACAAGGCGCTTCTCGCCTTGGCGGTTTTTTTGTGAAAAATCCAACAATTATTTTACACTCATGCTCTACTGGTGCTACAGCAGGAATTGCCCAAGAAATGTCAGCAAAATATGGCGCAAAGCTAATCGCCCCAGATTGTCCTACACACATTACTGCAATTATTCCAATTAAAAAGCCTGGTAGTACATTTGATTTTAAAGTTGAATTTTTTGACAAAGGAACAACCAAAGAATATGTTAAAGGAGAAAGACAATAGCAAAATTATAATAATTTAAATTGGAGTTAAAATGTTTTATTGGATTATTCTTATCGTAGCATTATTATTAATGAGTATTCGTCAGGTTAATCAGTACCAAAGAGGGGTTAAATTTCGATTGGGAAAATTCGTAGCAATTAAAAATCCCGGTTGGTGCTTGGTTCTGCCAATATTTGAATCAATGATAAAAGTTGATATTCGGGTTAAAGCAGTAGATGTCCCTAATCAAGAAGCGATTACTAAAGATAATATTTCAGTTGCAATTAATGCAGTAATTTATTATAAAGTAAAAGAGGCGGAAAAAGCGGTTTTAGAAGTTGAAGATTTCTTTTATGCGATTTCGCAATTAGCGCAAACAACAATGAGAAATATTGTTGGTTCTGTTGACTTAGACACTTTGCTTTCAGAAAGGGATAAAGTTTCTAACCAAATTAAAGAAATTGTTGATAATCTAACCGATCCTTGGGGAATTAAGGTTGATAATGTTGATTTAAAAGATGTTGTTTTGCCTCAAGAAATGAAAAGAGTTATTGCAAAGCAAGCTGAAGCAGAAAGAGAAAAAAGAGCAGTGATTACTAAAGCAGAAGGAGAAGTGATTGCCTCAAATAATATCTCAAAAGCAGCAAATACTTTATCTCAAGCGCCTGGCGCGCTTCATTTGCGTACTCTAAATACCCTAAATGATTTGTCGTCTGACCAATCTAATACAGTTGTTTTTGCAATTCCGCTTGAAATTTTAAGAGCTTTTGAAGGCGCTAATAAAAATTCTTTAGATAAATTAATTCAAAAATTTTCCAAAAAATAATTAGGAATAGGAAAAAAATGATAGAGTTAGGACCAAAACCTTTTTCACAAGAGGCAACAGAAGTAGCAAAAATTAGAAATCATTTAGAACTAGAAGATCGAGTTGCTTTGGAAAAAATAGTGAAAAAATCAGGTTATTTGAATGATCAGGAAAAAGAACAAGATCTTGAAAAATACAGAAGTGTTGCTCCAGAGGATTTAAGGAAAGAAGCAAGTTATCACGAAGAATCAATTGCGAAAATGTATTCTAGGGATTCTTTTAGCCAGTCTGCTTCAAAAATTGTGAACTATCATCGTAGCTTTTTTTTCGCTCTGCATTATTTGGTTGATTCAATTGAATATCACCCGCCCCAAACTGAAGCCAGCGAAATTGTTTCAAAAGCAAGACAAATTTATTCTCAAGCTGAAGATGAATCTCAAAATTATGAAGAAGGATTACGAGAAAAATTAGTCCATAATCCATTTAAAATAGCTGACCATCCTTCTCGTGTATTAGGAGAATCAGAAAGAATCGGTGTTCGTTTGGGAGAAATAGTTGCTATTCATAAACAAATCGGTATTACTTACGAACCTGACAAATTGGCGAGTGCGGCTAGAAATCGCAAATCTGTTTTTCGAGAAAATCGGTATAAAGCACTGGATTTACATTTGCGAGCAGTAATTGAAAGCAATGACGAAAATTTAAAAGAAAAATTAGAGCAAATGTTTCAAAGATGTTCGGAAGATGCAAACCAGGCTCGAGACGAATTCGTAATTTTAAAGGCGGCAACTGATAATTTATAATAATAATTAGGAGAAAAAATGGCAAAAGAAGATTCAAGCAAAAATTGGAAAAAACAATTTAACAGTCAGAAAACTGGCGGTGGAATTTATTTTATGGGAATGATTGCTTCGGCGATTTACTTTATTCAACATACTGAAGGTTTTTGGTTGATTGTTTTAGCATTATTAAAAGCAATTGTTTGGCCAGTTTTTATTATTTATCGAGCCTTCGAGTTGATGGGAATGTAGTCAACGTTTTTTGGTTTATAAGCTTTAGAAAAATATTTTTGAGTTGAAAAAAGTATATTAGTTATTAGCAAGGGAATGAAATTAAATAGGCATTTTAAAATCATTGTTATAGTGTTTTCTTCGCTATTTTTTGTTTTCTTTGCTGGTTATATTTTATTACAAATTTGTGAAGAAAAGACAAAGACGCTAGATCAAAAACAAAATTCTCAGAACTTGGATGAAAATTTTAATTTAAACGTTGAAAAATCGCAGTATTTATATAATAATATTCGGTCAAACTCGACAAAATTTTATTCTTTCAGCGCGCTGTTAGATAAATACGATATTAAAGTTGGTTTTAAATATCCAGAAATATTAACTTATTCATCACAAAAAAAATGTCAGTTGAATAATTATACTGACGTAAAGTTCAGCTCAGTTACTATAAATAATAATGTTTCATTCAAAATTTATAAATTTAGTGATTGGTATAATAATTTAACAGTTCCAAAAGATGATTTGTTAATTCTTGGAAAAGTTGCAAGCAATCAACAAAAGCAAAAAATCAAAAATACAATAAAAAAAATTTACAACGAACAAAAGATTAGCAATATTAAAATTTTATCAGGCGATAATTTTTCTTATTATGATTTAATAGAAGATACTAATTATTGTGGAGATCAAGTTTTTTATGACCCAAATTATAGTTTAGAACCTTATTATATTGCTAGTAATAACAATAAATATCGTGGTTTCGCAATTTTGCAGATGAGAGCAGATCAAAGACGTAGTTTTTTCCCAAAACTTTATTATATTCTTTACAATCAAGAAAAAGATATCATTATTAATATCAAAGCAGAAATGTATGGTCCAGAAATTTATTATATAGATCATAAATTAAAATATCTAAATAATAAATATTATAATAAAGAAATTTCAAAATCAGAAAGGTTAAAACTTTTAGCTGATTTAGGATATACTGCCAATTCTCAAGAATATTGGCTTTTAGACAATGAAAAATTTAGAAAAGCTTTTTATATCGAAGAAGTTTTCAATTATTATCAAAGTAAAGAAATTAGTATTTCTGGTTTATGGGATCTTCATGATGAAATGGCAAGAAGTTTAAAATAATTTTGTAGTTCTTGATTTTTTAAAGAATTAATATATAATAATTTTATGCAAACTAGTTTGATGTAATTTTCAGATTTGTTAATTTAGTATATTATAGTTTAAACTTTCATTGCTCGCGGAAAATATCGTTGGTAATCACAGCAGAACTACACTACAGCAAAGGATGAAGCAAAATGGCAGGTAGAGCACAAAGCATTAGAATCCAAGACGCAATGTATCTTCTTTCTGGATTTGATCGCAGTCTAAGCCAAGGGCGGCTGCTTGTTCATCTTTTTCTAGTGCTTTCTATGAACATAAACAAGCAAGTCGAATTTGGCCCAGAAGTTGCTAATAAATGTTTGGCATTTTGCGCGCAAGCAACTTTGATAAGTCTAGAGAGCGCAATGCTTTCTTTAGGCTTTAAAATTGAGTCTAAATCTTGTATCACGCAAGACTGCAAAATTGTTTTGTGTGATGCTAGAAGCTTGGTTGAATCAATGCTAAATTTTGCTCAATCTTCTATCAAAGTTAGTGATTTGCTCGAACATGGACTCGGTACAATCCTGCCATGATTCAGGCAGGAAACATAAATATCGAGTCTAAAAACAAGCGCTTTAAGCAACTAGCTTTTTATAAACATTGCTAATTGCTGAAAGCCCGGCAGTGTTTTCTTTTGTACCTGTATTCTGGAATTTCTAAACTAGAATTCTTGGTCAGGAGTACAAAGGAAGAGTCGTACACTGTCGTTTTTTTTGCCATTTTTTTCAATATTAGATATAATAAAAAAAAGAATAAATTAGGAGGATCATTATGGATCTAAAGGTTAAAGAAACCTTGAAAAGTGCTATCGAAGGTACTGGCGATGTTGCATCAAGCGTTATTGGAACAGCCAAAAACTTAGTCAAAGACGGTACCTCTGACGCAGGTGAAATTTTCGAAGCTGTTATTGATCTTGGAAAAGAAGGGGTTATTGATGTAACAACAGGTGTTAAGGATGTTTTCATTGGCGTAGTTAGTGCTCTTAAAGAATCTGGCAAGGAAACTCAGGACGCAGTTGAAGAAGTAACTGTAAAAGCGGAGAATGCGATTGGTAATGTTGCTGAAACTGGTGCAGAAAATGTTGGTTCAGCTGCCAGACAAGGAGTTGAAGAAGCAAAAAAAGTTGTTGAAGAACCATTCAAAAAATAAATAGAATGCTATAAGTTTCCTCGCGCATAGATGTAATAATTTATTGGTGTTTATAAGATGCATCAACATTTACATTTATGTGCGGGGTTTTTGTTTTTGTCAATCTTGAATTTGCTTTAAGGGCATGCTATTATGATTTGATGACTTAAAAATTTAAATAGAAAA
>Ga0172382_10011398_pt1 | contig 11762 bp, 6 predicted proteins | sample Leawel138RmetaG_FD_122245 | JGI IMG/M metagenome (GOLD analysis project Ga0172382, IMG submission 122245) | Leachate microbial communities from a municipal landfill in Southern Ontario, Canada - Leachate well 138R metaG | ecosystem: Engineered > Solid waste > Landfill > Unclassified | place...
AATAGGCAATGCAATAAACAATGCCAATGACGGTAGAACCAGCCAAAAAATACTGCTTGCAAGCGCGCTAACTTTGCCAACATCTCCTGTGTCTATGTAAAGCCAGAGCATTGCCAAGACCGAGGTCAGTGGCACCGATGCAAGTACGGCTCCTATGAATGAACTACGCTTGGATATTTCCGCTATGAGAACAACCAGAACAGCGGTCACTGCGACTTTTGCAATGTAGTAAGTCAACTGTGCATCTACCTTTTTCTGGTAACCGTATAACAGTTTATTGGTGAGTAGGCATGCCCATTGTCTGTCCAAACCTACTGATATTTAAATTAATGTCAGTAGCTGAGTATTAAATTCTTGAGCACAAATAGCAAGGTATTCCACTGCAATAATTCAAGCACGCGATACCTTCTGAAATCATTTTCCAGCGATTAATTTTATAAGGCGAAAGGGTAGTGTTAACGTCCAGTTCTGGATAAATAGATCTAATTTCTCAGGTATTCAACATGTCGGTGTAAAAATAGGCATAGAAAATCATCCTCGTTTTATCCATTTGATGTGATGACAACGCTCTAAGTATTTTAGCTGTTGCTCGCCTAGCTTTACGCCCATAACCTTAATACGCAGCTGAATGGTCACACTGATTGTTTAGACTACAGTGTTGCTGGTGAAGCGAATGGTAAGCTTTGCGCCTATCGGTAGAATGGTGAGAAGACCTTAAAGCAAGAGCAGTTTGTTTGGGTTGAGTAGCCCTCGCGCTGTTTGCTTGATAGATGGTATTGGCGCATGATCGATAAGCTGTTGTTGATTTTATAGTGTTTTATTTGGAGGTATGCTATGAGCGATTCCAATGCGAAGACCAATATTGCCCGGGACCTGGACCGGGCGGCACATGCGCAAATGGGGCAGCTGACTTCGGGTTTATCACCGGTGTCTATGATGGATGCTTTTTCTGATTGGTGGATTCATCTGGCGATCTCACCTGGGAAATGTTTGGAACTGACAACCAAGGCAGCTGACCATTGGATGCGTTTGAATCAGCAAGCATTAAACTGTATGCAGGTTCAATCAGAACCCTGCGTTGCGCCATTACCACAGGATCGTCGCTTCAGAGCAGAACACTGGCAGCAGTGGCCTTACGCTCTGATCTATCAATCTTTTCTACTAAATCAGGAATGGTGGCAGTGCGCAACGACTGATGTGCCTGGGGTTGATAAGCATCACGAGAATCAGATCACTTTTGCAATGCGCCAGATCCTAGACGTTTATTCACCCTCAAATTTCCTGCTGACTAACCCTGAAGTGCAGCAGGCTGCATTCAAATCTGGAGGGGCGACTTTGATGCAAGGTGCGCGTCACCGAGCTGAAGATGGGATGCGATTGCTGACTAAGAAGCCATTACCTGGCACAGAGAAATTCCGGCCCGGCCATGAGGTCGCGATAACGCCAGGGAAAGTGGTATTTCGCAATCATTTGATCGAGTTGATTCAGTACACCCCGCAAACAGCCACGGTGTTTGCTGAGCCGATACTCATGGTGCCGTCGTGGATCTTGAAATATTACATTCTTGATCTGTCACCAGACAATTCCATGGTCAAATATTTGCTAGAAAAAGGCCATACGGTCTTTATGGTGTCATGGCGCAACCCGAATGCAAGCGATCGTGATCTTGGCTTGAACGATTACTTAAAAACAGGTGTTATGGCAGCGATCGATGCTGTGTCGGAGATTGTTCCACAGCGCAAGATTCAGGCGGTTGGTTATTGCCTTGGCGGTACGCTGTTGGGTATGGCGGCGGCCTTGATGGCGCGATCTAAGGATGATCGTCTTAAGTCACTGACATTGTTGGCAGGTGGCCTTGATTTCACTGAGCCAGGAGAGTTGGGGCTTTTTATTGATGAAAGCCAGCTCGCTTTTCTGGACAGTATGATGGCCAAAAAGGGCTATTTGGACGGCAAGCAAATGTCCAATACTTTTACCTTGCTCAACTCGCGTGACTTGTTGTGGTCGCGCCGTGAACGTGAGTACCTGATGGGGGAGCGTCAACCAGTTAACGACTTTGCTGCTTGGAGTCTTGATGTTACGCGCATGCCTTATCGACAGCATAGTGAATACCTGCGTGGTCTTTACCTTAAGAACGACTTAGCCGAAGGACGCTACAAAGTTGACGGTAGACCCATCGCACTCTCCGATATTCGAGTACCTGTTTTTGCACTAGGCACACAGCGCGATACTGTTACACCTTGGCGTGCGGTGTACAAAGTGCATCAGTTAACGCCTAATATCGACATCACCTTTTGCTTAACCACCGGCGGTCATAACGTGGGCGTTATTAACCCTCCTGAGCTAGAAGTGAAACGTGGTTATCAATTGCGCACGCTGGTGAGTGATGACGCCTTTGTGGATCCTGAAGCTTGGGCTGCTACTACTCCTTCGCAAGACGGTTCTTGGTGGCCGGCTTGGGAAGACTGGCTGCGTTTGCAGGCGGGGAAACGTGGTGAGCTGCCAACGATGGGCAGCGAGACGCACCCGCCGCTTGAAGACGCCCCAGGTGGTTATGTGCTGATTCCTTAAGGACGCATATTGAATCGGTGTGGCCGAGGGTGGTGTGTGTTTGATAAACCACAATCGCGGGCATAAATGCCCGCCGGCTGAAACACCTCGACGCCATCATAAAATGTAGGGCGGGCACTTGTGCCCGCGTTTACATTCAGGATGATGTGCAGCGGAACAATAGTTGCTTGATCAACATCGGCAAAAAACAACTTTCCGGTTTTAAGACATTACATTATGGCCCGCATCAACAAAGGCAATATTGCCCGTCACGTTGCGTGCATAGTCGCTGACTAGACCGGCGGCCATATTGCCGACGTCTTCTAAGGTTACTAAACGGCGCTGTGGTGCGCGCGCTCGTGCATCGTCAATCAATGTATCGAAATAGGCGATACCTGAAGCAGCACGGGTTTTCATTGGTCCTGGAGATAGCGCGTTAACGCGGATGCCGCTGGGGCCCAGTTCTGCCGCTAGGTAGCGCACTGATGCCTCAAGCGCCGCCTTGACGGGACCCATGATGTTGTAATGATCAACTACTTTTTCGGCACCATAATAACTGACGGTTAGCAGGCAGCCACCGTTCTTCATCAAGGGTTCAGCTTTTTTGGCTAGGCGTATAAATGAGTGACAGGAAATGTCCATCGCCTGTGCAAAGCCTTCGCGTGAACAGTCTGTCACTCGGCCGTGTAAGTCGACTTGTGGACAAAAGGCGATAGAATGCAGCAGGAAATCAATCTGTCCCCATTGCGCTTCAATGTGTTCAAAGAGGGCGTCAAGTTGGGCATCGTCTTGCACATCTAATGGCAGAAATATGTCAGCACCAACTTCTTGTGCGATCGGTTCCACGAAGGCTTTGGCTTTTTCATTTATATAGGTGACGGCGAGCTGCGCGCCAGCCTTTTGAAAGGCGCGGGCACAACCTGCAGCAATCGAATCACCATTAGCAATACCGATGACAAGACCACGTTTGCCATCTAATAAATTCATCATTAAACATCTCTATGTTGTGTTGGTTTATTTGCTATAAACGAGTTTTTTTAGTGTTTATTTCTGCAGTGGTCGTTCTTCAATAAAGCGCTCAAAATCGTCCACCATTAAAGGCTTAGAGAACAAATAGCCTTGGATATAATCACAAGATAGAGCTTGCAAAAACTCGAGTTGTTCTTGGCTATCAACACCTTCGGCGACTGTTTTAAGGTTTAAGCTATGCGCTAAAGCTATGGTCGCACGGACAATATGCTCATCGGAGCCTGCACCACCAATACCAATAATGAAGCTGCGATCTATTTTTAATTGACTCGCATCAATCGCCTTTAAATAACTCATCGAAGAGTAACCTGTACCAAAGTCATCGATCGATATATTGATACCCGCTTTTTTAAGCTGTTGCAGGTTATCAATTACCCTTTCTGAGTCGGTCATCAATGTGGTTTCTGTGATTTCAACACAGACTTGTTCAGCAGGAATGGCAAGATTTTCCATCATGCTCAACATGCGCTCTGCTAAAGAATCTCTAGCTAACTGGATTGCAGAAATATTCATAGATATTCTTCCAAATGCAATCCCGCGAAGATTCCACTCAGCCATTTGCTCAAATAGATTCTTCATAAGCCAGTTGCCAATTGCTAAAATTTGACCAGACTCCTCAGCTAGAGGGATAAACTCAACCGGTGAGACCCACTCACCATCAGCTATTTCCCAACGTATCAGCGCTTCTGCGCCGTGAGTATGACCCGTGGCGGCATCAACTTGTGGTTGGTAACGTAAGCTAAAAGCTGTTTCAGAGTGCACCGCTGTTTCTAGCTGCTGTTGCAGATAAACACGTCGCCTTATCAGCGCATCCATCGCTTCATCAAAGAAGCGGAAGGTGTTTTTACCTGCATGCTTAGCACGGTACATTGCCATATCTGCTTGACGTAACATCGTGGATGCATCTGATGTTTTGCTATTACCGACTGAAACACCAGCGCTACAGGTGATGTTAAACATGCCATCAGCATAATGAAACGAGTTAGTAATCACCGTAACCAGCTTGCTAGCGAAGCTGGTTAGCTGCTTTAGGCTGTCGACTTTCTTAACTAATACCGCAAATTCATCTCCACCCAGCCGTGCAAGTAAGTGATTGTCACCCATTAAGCTCTGCAAATTAGATGTGGTATGAATTAAGAGAGCATCACCTGCTTCATGACCCATGGTGTCATTAATATCTTTAAAACGATCGAGATCGATAAATATAACTGCTATGTCTACTTGGTCAGGGTTTTTAAATGTCTGGTGTAAATGTCGTTCAAAATAGCGTCGATTTGGCAAATCGGTTAAAGAATCATGGTCGGCTAAATACAGTGCTTTTTGCTCCGCATTTTTACGCGCAGTGACATCCTCATGAACTGCAATAAAATGCTCAATATTGTTTTTTTCATCCAAAATAGGTGTAATCGTTTGTTCCACTACGAGGGTATAGCCTGATTTGTGCCGGTTAATAAGTTCTCCCCTCCAGCTTTTACCGGCTAAGATTGCCGTCCATAATTCATTATAAAAATCTTTCGATTGATAATTTGACTTCAATATACTAGGTTTTTTTCCTTTTACTTCTTCAAAAGAGTAGCCAGTCAGTACCGTAAATGCATTGTTAGTCCAATGAATATCACCCTTTTTATTGGTAATGAAAATGGCATTGGCGGTACTTCTGATAGCGGTGCTTAATAGGTGTATATCACCTTGCGTATGCCAGCGTTTTTCCCGTAACACAGCAATTACCAAAGCAGCAATAATCGTAATGATTGAAATAACCAGCAGAAATAAGCGCATCATCTTTTCATCATGTCGCCAAGCAGCAAGAGCCTGTGCTTCGTCAGACACCAAGACCAGAATTAAAGGCAATAAAGAAGTTGAGCGATAGCTCACCAAGTACTCACTGTCAGCGATGGGTGTACGAAACTGGCCCCAGCTTTTTTCCTTAACACGCTTTAAGAGAGAAGGGGTGTCAGGTTTGATGGCACCCGCTGTTAGCAGCTTTTCGCCATCGTAACGATATAAGTGAATATAAGATGGAAAAGAATCAGTAATGGAAGCGAACAAATTATAAAAATATTGAGGGTTTATCGCAGCAACCAGCACCTGTGATAACTGGCCCTGCGCATCACGAACAGGTACACAGAAGGGGTTATAGCGATGAGCCGATTGTGCAGCAAAAGGATCATTGGGATAACGACCTTGTTGTGGGGTTTCCATAACAAACTCGGTCAAAGGTTCACGCTTAAGCAAGGCAAGACAAGAATAAGCTCCGACACTGCCCTGACTTTTTGTCACAGAAGCAAGCACCATTCCATCAGTATCGAGTACATCAATGGCCCTTAGTTGGGGGGATATACGTAAATGCTCCTGCAGTACTTTATTAATATCTAGGCCGGCGTCTTGTAGAGATAAACTTTCAGCAAGGGTTTGCATTGTGCTATTCACTGACTGAAATGAGCGCACAACCGTGTCCTCAAGCGCATGCAGTAAGACCGCATTGCTTGTACCTTGTTCAGTAAGACTTCTTGCGACGCCTTGACGTGCTGTGTGTTGCAGCACCAGCCAAAAGCAGAGCAAAATAAATATTACTGTAAGAAAAACCCACTTTTGTCTAAAAGCAGCATTTCTCAATAAGGACATCATATTAGTGAGCACTGGTTAAATCTGTATCCTAGAAAATTAAAGAAATAGTAGTGCGCTATATTAGCATTTAACATGATTGCCAGAAGGAGAATTCTTATGACACAACAACCGCAGCTTGCTTTATTAGAAAAAAACTGCATTAAGCGCATGTTAACAACCTTAATGGTTTTACTTTTGCAGGGATTGCTGCTTCAACACAACGCTTTTGCTATGTCGGACCGAGAGGAAAAAATAAAAAAATCAGGAAAATTACACGTTTGTATATGGCCTGATTACTTTTCTATCTCTTACAAAAACCAGAAAACAGGTCAATTGGAGGGCATAGATATAGGCTTGTCGCAAGAATTTGCTAAGGATTTGGGTGTGGAGGTTGAGTATGTCTTCACTCACTTCGGTATTTTCATGCAAGATATACAACAAGACAAATGCGATATTGCCATGTTTGCTGTGGCCATAACAGATGAACGCACTAAAATTATCGATTATAGCGATCCTTACCTCAGCAGTGGTATGTATGGTGTTGCCAGTAAGTCAAACCCTGTTCTTGATAGTTGGGAGTCAATTGATCAGTCAGGGGTCATCGTATGCGTGCAAAAAGGAACCTTTATGGAGGGAGTGATGCGTAACAGCTTAAAGCATGCCGAACTCATGACTGTGATTAAAAATAGTCAACGTGAGATTGAAGTACGCTCGGGTCGTGCTGATGTGTTTATTGCAGACTATCCTTATGGGCAAAAAATGCTTCAAGTTTACGACTGGGCGAAATTATTAACTCCGAAGAGTGACACAGATCAATTCCAGTACGCTTATGTCGTTAAAAAAGGTCAAGCACAATGGTTAGAGCGGGTTAATGCCTTTGTGCGAGCAATCAAAGCTGACGGTCGTCTCGAGTATCATGCGCAAAAAAACAATTTGCTCCCCATCGTATTACATTAACTAAACGCTAGGCTCTCTCTCGAACTCGATATGTTGTTGATAAATTAAGTATCAGACTCAATAGCACATCAAAAAATCAGCTTTGTGGGGGCCCAGTTAGAGTAATCACTTAGGGTCTTCGAGCAATATGTTTAAAGTGTTTTTTGCTCACTGGGCAACTCAATATGGCGAGTGCTTTTGCCTAGATGGATAGTTGACTTTATTAGACCGTTACATAGTTTGTGATTTTCTATACTATGTCTCTTGGAAAATTAAAGCCAAAACTCAATACGGACATAGTCCCTGAATATATTGTTTTCAATTTGAGGTGGGCACAGGTAAGCAAGCTGCTATTTAAGCCTACTGAAGGACGTATATGAAATCAGACTTTAAGTTCTCTCGAAAGCAAAGAGTTAATTTTATTATATGTCTTGTGATCGCAGTTCTTGCGGCAGGATTCGTATTTTCTAGCCGTGGTTTATTACTCGAGCACGGCCCTGAATCTCATGCCTCAATCATATTCGCTGTTGCGCAGCTATCAGCGCTTGTTGCAGCTATAGTTGCTTTGACAGTTTGGCTTTGGGTTAAACGAAGCGCTCAAACCAGCGCGGAATACGAAGAAAGCTTGCAGCATTTACAGGCGGCAGAAAAGGAAAAAAACGAACTGAGAATGGCGCTCAATGCACATGCTATTGTTGCCATGACAGACTCGCGTGGCGTTATAACTCAGGTCAATGATAAGTTTTGTACGATTTCCCAATATTCCCGTGAAGAGTTGATTGGGCAAACTCACCGCGTGATAAATTCGGGGCACCATCCCCAAGATTTTTTTAAGGGTTTGTGGCGCACTATCACTCGTGGTGAGGTCTGGAGCGGCGAAGTTTGCAATCGGGCAAAAGATGGTTCGCTGTACTGGGTGCAATCAACCGTCGTGCCGTTGATCGGTAAAAATGGCAAACCAGAACAATATATAGCTATCCGTGCAGATATAACCGCAAGAAAAGAAGCTGAGGCCAAAACACAGCGTATGGCGTTGCACGATGGGCTGACTGGACTGCCAAATCGACGCTTGATGACGGTCAGGCTCACAAATGCGATATCCAGCAAAGCACGGTATTCAGGCTATGGCGCGGTCTTGTTGATGGACCTTGACCACTTCAAAGAAGTCAATGACATGCTAGGGCACGCTCTTGGCGATGAGTTACTTCAGCAAGCCTCTTGGCGTTTGTCCAACAGTGTTCGCCAAACAGATACGGTGGCACGCTTTGGTGGTGATGAGTTCGTCATTATCTTGGAGAATGTTGGTTGTGACCTTGATAGTGCTATGACGAACACTAAAAATATCAGCGAAGTTATTCGTAAAGCGTTGGCAGAACCTTATCCGCTCGGCAGTCAGCAATTAGAGGTCACTCCGAGTATGGGTGTGGTTCTTTTCTGTAAGGAAGATGATGATCCGGAAGAGTTGATCAAACAAGCTGACATCGCTTTGTATGCCGCAAAGGAAGCGGGCCGTAACCAGTTGTGTTTTTTCGATCCTTTGTTGCAGGCAGAAACCATTGAACGAGCGTTACTGGTTCAAGATTTACGACAGGCGCTACAAAAGGGCGAGTTGACCTTGTTCTATCAGCCTATTGTTGACGCTCAGCAGCGTATTAGAAGTGTTGAAGCGTTACTGCGATGGTTCCACCCCAAGCATGGAGTGGTGCTGCCGGATAAGTTTATTTCTCTGGCTGAAAAAAGCGGATTGATTTTACCGATCGGTAAGTGGGTGCTGGAAACCGCTTGTGCGCAATTGGCTGAGTGGCAGCAAGACCCGGAGCGAGAGGCTTTAGTAGTGGCTGTTAATGTCAGTGCTCGACAGTTGAATCAAGCTAACTTCGTGGATACAGTAAAAACAGTGCTGGCACAAACGGGGGCTCGTGCAGGCCGTCTCAGGCTTGAGATAACAGAAAGTATTTTTCAGGATAATGTTAGTGGCTCAATTACCAAGATGGATGCTTTACGTGAAGAAGGTATCAGGTTCTCTATGGATGATTTTGGCACTGGCTATTCATCGCTCAGTTACCTGAAACGACTTCCGCTGGCTCACTTGAAAATCGATAAGTCTTTTATTGATGATATTTTTGAAGGGTCCAGTGACACAGCTATCGTGCGCACTATCATAGCTTTGGCTGACAATTTGGAAATTGACGCTATTGCTGAAGGTGTTGAAACCTGTGAACAAATGCAGTGGCTGTTAGATAATGGTTGTGAACTTTTCCAAGGGCACTTATTTAGTCAACCTCTACACAAAGACCAGCTTAAGGCCATTCTCGAAAATTCGCCTTTTCTGCCTGCGAAAGAGCTTGCTTCATCTCGTAGTTAATCATGGTTTTGTGCTTTTAAGCAGTAAGCGCCGCGAACTGAATATCAAGTTAATTCTTTGTTGACGAGGCGAGAGCAGCGTTTTACGGTCAATCAGTTGGGCTTCTATCACGGGCTCAGGAGGTTACTGTCGATGCTAGCCAAGTTGTTTTAAGGCATAACCTTAGCGTGCTCCATTGAGTCAAGTTGGGCGGGGTTGTTGTATCGGTGGTGTTTTGCATGCAGCATGCAGCACTAGCGATGTCACTTACAATGCATGCGCAAGTTTTCCACAAGCTAAAACTGCTTCAGTTTGCTATCGTTGCGTTCGCGTCAGCGTCAGTAATGGCTCATCATTTACGCTGAGTTTTTGTGCTGTGAGAGCCTAGAGTTTACCTAAGGCTGGCTCTGCGCCCTAAGGTTTCACGGCTTGCACGTATTGTATGGATTCAGTGGCTAGCCATTGCTGTCTTTTTAGTCTGTCGCTATTGGTATGCATTCTAGCGAGCGTTTATATAAAGAGTTGGAGTGGGCAAGTGGAACACGAAATAATTGAGCGCACACTTCGATTTGTGCAAAAGTCAGACAGTTCTCCTATTGATTTTAATGCGCACGCACTGACACTTTTTAGATATCAATTTGAATTCAACCGACCTTATCAGGCCTATTGCCGAGCACAGGGCAAAACACCGCGTTTGGTGAAAAACTGGCGCGATATTCCTGCAGTGCCCATTGATGCCTTTAAAGAAGTTACTTTAAGCTGCAGCGACCCTGACCACGCCGCCGCGCTGTTTATGACCAGCGGTACCACCACAGGCAACCGGGGCAAGCATTACCACCCCAGTTTAGACGTGTATGACTTATCCACTCTGACATACTTTAAACAACGCTTTATGGGCGACACTGAAAAACTGCCTATGGGTATTTTGTTTCCCACTCCACAAGCGCTGCCTAACTCATCCTTAGCCCATTATTTGTCCATTATTGTTAACGCTTATGGGACTGCGGACAGTGATTACTTTATTGACGATTCGGGGCTGCAGCTAGAGCGGCTGCTTGCCGAACTGGAGAAGCGTGAAGCGGATAATCAGCCCTATGCGCTATTAGGTGCTTCTTTTAGTTTTGTACATTTATTTGCAGCCCTAGAAAAACTGGGCCGCAACTTTGCTTTGCCCACAGGCAGTAAAGTGCTGGATACCGGTGGTTATAAGAATCAATCGGCAGAGTTAGATGCCGAGACTTTCTATCAGAAAATGCATGACTACCTTGGGGTTGAGCGGCGCAACTGCATCAATATGTTTGGCATGACGGAGTTAAGCACGCAGTTGTACAACGATGGCAGCGCAACACTACCGGCCGTGATTACCGGACCCCATTGGCTTAAAACACGGGTGGTGCATCCCGCCACTGGCGAGGACATGCCTGAGGGTGAGCCTGGCGTGTTGGTGCAAGTTGATTTAGCCAACTTCAATTCAGTGTCGGCTATTTTGACCGAGGATATGGGCGTCAAAAAAGACAACGGCTTTATCTTCCTAGGGCGGGTGCAAGGGGCAGAGGCCAAGGGCTGCTCACTGGCGCTGGATGAGTTTATTCACTCTGTACAGGGCACAGCCCGATGAAAGTGAGAGCAGGCTTTATTCCGCAGCTGGCAGAAGAGGACATCGCCTATGAAACCCTCACCTTTAGTCGGGATGGCGATGAGCTACAGGTGGAAGTGCCGACGCTAACCAAAGCGCAACTGCAACAGGTGATTGAAACCGTTAAGACGGCTCGAGACACAGTGCTAAGCAGCATGACCGTAGCCGAGATTGTTGAGGTGCTGGATAAAGTCATTCATCGCCTGCTGGATAGAAGCAACCCGTATCGACAACAGGCTGAACGCTTATTACCCATTGTTACCGGCTTTGACGCAGAAATGATTCGGTTGGGCTTAACCTCGTATTTAAAAACCTTTCGTAAACCGCAGCTCTTTAAGTTTTTAGTGGAAGACTTTGCTAATCCGCTGCTGCTGGATAGTTTTCAACCCAGCGCCAAAGGTGGTTATGTGAAAGCGGTGGGCCCGCAGCTAATGACCCATATTTGGGCAGGTAATGTACCGGGCATACCTTTATGGAGCTTAGTGTCGAGCTTGCTGGTGAAGGGCGGCTCGATCGGTAAAGTGTCCAGCTCGGAACCCTTGTTTGCGGGATGGCTGGCACAGCTGTTAGCCGAGGTTGAGCCCAGGCTGAAAAACTGTCTGGCGGTACTCTGGTGGCGGGGCGGCGATGAGGACAAAGAAACCCAGCTGTTTGCTGCAT
>Ga0172382_10011399_pt1 | contig 11762 bp, 13 predicted proteins | sample Leawel138RmetaG_FD_122245 | JGI IMG/M metagenome (GOLD analysis project Ga0172382, IMG submission 122245) | Leachate microbial communities from a municipal landfill in Southern Ontario, Canada - Leachate well 138R metaG | ecosystem: Engineered > Solid waste > Landfill > Unclassified | place...
AAAAAAAGACTTAAAACAATTTTAATCAGTCTTTAAACAATCAATGATGTATAATATGTTATATATTCTATAAATTTTCCAGAGCTTTTTCTTATGATAAAAAGTATGACAGGCTTCAGTAAGTCTGAAGTCAATGAAAACGGACTGCATATTACTGTAGAAATGAAGTGTTTGAACGGAAGATACCTCGATATTAATTGCAAAATGCCGCGTAATATCCAGCACCGAGAATATGAAATCAGAGAAATTGTCAGACACTCGGTTTCACGAGGTACGCTTACACTTAACATAAATGTTGAAAGCGATGCTGAACAGGGCGGTTTCTCGTTAAACGAAGCTGCTGTAAAGCATGTATATGACTCCTTGAACGGAGTGAAAAAGAAATTGAAGATTAAATCACCAATTTCAATGGATAATGTTCTTGTATTTTCTAACTATCTGATTGCCAATGACAATCATGAAGATGAAAATACTATAATCAATGCTGTTAAAAAGGCTGTTAGCGAGTCAATTCGTAATCTCGACCAAATGCAGAAAAAAGAAGGTCAACAAATTATGAAAGATATTATGACTCGTATGAAGAAGGTTTCTGAAATTGTCGAAAAAATTACTAAAGCAGGTCTTGAAAGAATTCCCGCTGAAAGAGAAAAACTCAGACAACGTGTAGCTCAGCTCTTCGAAAGCGATGAATATGACGAACAAAGACTATTGACCGAAATGGTGCTTCTTGCCGACAAATTAGATATTTCCGAAGAAGTCGTAAGACTAAATTCACATTTCAAATTCTTTCATGAATCGGTTAAGTCCGGTGAGCCTTCAGGCAGAAAAATCAACTTCCTTTTACAGGAAATGGGAAGAGAAATCAATACTATCGGAAATAAGGCTAATGATGCCGTTATTTCTCAAATGGTCGTAGTGGTTAAAGAAGAACTCGAACGGGTACGAGAGCAAGTCCAAAATATTGAATAAGCTGTCATGGTAAGAAATTACTATACATTGTATCACATAGCCCGTGAGTTTCAAACACTTGCGGGCATGGTTGCAGATGAATGTTTTTCTCAGGACAAAGATTCTGTTATACTGCGTCTAAATGACGGTTTACGCGAGAATCACATTGTTTTCACAGCTGACGGCAAATCCGACTCAATCTACTTGAAACATGATTATAAACGAGCTGCAAAAAACACTGTCAAACTTCTTGAGTTTCTCGATGGTGATGTTTTTCAGTCGGCATCGGTTTTGGGTAGAAGCAGAATAATGGAATTAAAGTTCTTGAATTCGAAAGTATATAGCGTACTTTTTGGAGGAAAATACAGCAGCTTGATTCTTACCAAGAGTGACGACTTGATTATTGATGCCTTTAATTATGATTCCAATAATCAGAATGAAAAATTTGTGTATAAAGAGGAATCACTTACTCGGTTCGGCTCGTCAGATGCCGGAATGAGCATCAAGTCTGCTCTCTCTAATTCCGATTATTTGTTTGGCAATGTCTATGCAGGCGAAGTCATTACTCGCCTTAGTCATACCGACGAGTATTATGCTAATCCGGATTTTGCAAATTTTAATTTCTCTGATTTAGATGATTTTAGAATCAATCAAATCATATTTGAATCTGATAAACTTAGAAATGAACTGATTGAGTCCGACAAATTTTTTGTACTTGTAAATAAGTCTGACAGGAAATTAATGTCACCCGTTCGACTTCATGGATATGAAGTACTTTCCGAGCATAGCAGTCCATCAGATGCCGTACACCGAAAACTTGTTGCAAGTTTAGTCGAAGTCGGCTTCAAATCTGAGTATAATCGTATTAAAAATCATCTTTCAAGAGAAGAAAGAAAGCTTAGTAAAACCATAGAAATAATGAAGGATTTTGAGTCGGTAAGACAACGCGAGTCTGATTACAGACTTTCGGGTGAAATTCTACTTTCCCGCTCTGATGCTAAACAAAAGCACGGCGACAAAATTGTATGTAAAGATTGGGAAGCCAATGAGATAGTTATTAAGCTCGACCCGAAACTCAATTTGATTGACAATGCGAAAAAGTATTTCGACAAAGCTCATTCTGCTTCCGAAGAGTTAAAATTCAGGAAAATAAGATTACCCGACATAAGCAAAAAACTTGATTCCGTAAGAAACAAGTTAATCGAATTGGACGGAATCAAGAATTTAAAAGAATTGTCAAGATTCGATTCATCAATAAAAAATGCAACAGGTAAACGAACTAATACAAAAAAAATGACTATGGAAGACAAATTCAGAAAATTTGATTTAGGTGAAGGCTATATACTTTATGCAGGGAAAAATGCAGCAAACAATGATGAACTAACGATGAAGTTCGCCAATCCAAATGATGTATGGCTTCACGCCAGAGGTACTTCAGGCTCGCATACCGTAATCCGACAAAATAAAGAAGAAAAGCCACCTAAACATATTCTTCAGAAAGCTGCGGAGATAACTGCATATTATTCCGGTGCTAAGAATGCGAAGTATGTTCCGGTCATTTGGACCTATAAAAAATACGTGAGAAAACCCAAAGGAGCCAATGTCGGATCAGTGATAGTGTCAAAAGAGACTGTTATCATGGCTACTCCGAAGCTTCCTGAAGGAAATAATTAATCAGCCCATTACTTGAACTGTCTCGGGAGTTAACCGGCTCTGCTTGTCTGAGTTCATTTAAAATGCCTTTTGCGAGCTGTTTACCGAGTTCAACACCCCATTGATCGAATGAGTTCAATTCCCAAATCACTCCCTGAACAAAGACTTTGTGCTCATACATTGCTATCAGCATACCAAGAGTTTCAGGAGTTAATGAATTAAACATAATCGAATTTGTAGGCTTACTTCCTTCAAATATCTTATGAGCATATATTTTATTAATATCGTCTTCATTGATGCCTGAATTTCTCAGCTCCAACTTGACTTCCTGCTCGGTCTTTCCTTTCATGAGAGCTTCGGTTTGTGCAAAAAAATTCGAAAGCAATATTTTATGTTGCTCACTGTTTCCGGAATGGTTATGGACTGAGGCTATAAAATCGGCAGGTATAAGGTGAGTACCCTGATGAATTAATTGAAAGAAGGAATGTTGAGAATTTGTTCCGATAGTACCCCAGACAACAGGACCTGTCTTATAATTTACCTTTTCACCATTCTTTCGTACCTTTTTGCCGTTGCTTTCCATGTCTAATTGCTGTAAAAATTCAGGGAATTTGATAAGATTCTGCTCGTAAGGAATTATTGCAAAAGTTGCTGCATTTAAGAAATCTGCATACCAAACTCCAAGCAAAGCAAGAATTACCGGAATATTTTGATGGAACGGTGTATTTCTGAAGTGCATATCCATTTTTCGGGCACCTTCAAGCATCTTCATGAAGTTATCTGAGCCTACTGATATTGCTATTGACAAACCTATTGAGGACCATAGGGAATATCTTCCGCCAACCCAATCCCAAAACCCGAATATTCGTTCTTCAACGATACCGAATTCGCGGCATGATTCGATATTTGTTGATAAAGCAACGAAATGCTTTGAGACATCCGAATATTCAGCATTCCCGTGACTCAGAAACCATTTTTTTGCAAAGTCGGCGTTTGTCATTGTTTCCTGTGTCGTGAACGTCTTGGAAGCAATTAAGAATAATGTAGATTCCGGATTCAGTTTCTTTAATTTATTTGTAATATCAATCGGGTCTATGTTTGATACAAAATGAATTTTAACGTCCCCTTGATATTTTTCAAGAGCTGTTACCACCATATCGGGACCCAAATGAGAGCCGCCTATTCCTATGTTGACTACATCACTTATCGTTTTTCCTGTGTAGCCTTTGAATTCTTTGTTCCGTACTGCATCCGCAAATTTTAACATTCTCTTGCGCGTCTCGATTATTTCAGGCATAATATTATCCCCATCTACAACAACATTAGAACTTCCATCTGCCCTTAGTGCTGTGTGTAGAACCGCACGATTTTCAGTAAAATTAATCTTGTCACCATTGAACATACTTTCAACGGAAGCTTGTAAACCTGACGTACGGGCTAAATCCATTAGCAATCTGAAAACCTCTTCATCAATAAGATTTTTGGAATAATCCACAAGTAAAGTTTCCCATTTCAAAGAGTATTTTTCAAAGCGTGCTGTATCATCTTCAAAAGCCTGCCGAAGATTGTAAATTTTAAATCTTTCTGCAACAGTACTTAAACTATCCCATATCTTTTGTTTTTCAGACTCAAACATAAATTTATCCTTGTGAAATTGTTATTTGCCAAAAGTATGAAAATTTTTGGAATAATTTAAGCGGAAAGAGTACTGACAGAGAATTTTATAAACGGAATGAGAACAATTTACTATAAGTATTTATAGAAAACAATTCAAATACATGCTGATTATTAATATTTGTCGAAAAATAGAAGACTTAGAAATTAAAAACAAAGGATTTCTTTGAAATTTACCACAGATACCCAAACAATGCATCAATGATGAGTATTGAAGCAGCCGATATTGTAAATGAACGGACTGTACTCTTTCCTACACCCTCGGCACCACCGGTAGTTGAGAATCCTACATGCACACCAATCAATGCAGTAACTCCTCCGAACACAAATGACTTTGTCAAGCCGAGCATTATTTCCGGTACAGCAAAAAAGCGTCTTACGGAATCAAAGAATATCAAGAAACTGAAATCAAATTTAACTGATGTTAAAATATATCCGCCTATAAGAGCTACAACATTTGAAAAAACTGCAAGAACAGGCATCATAACAAGAGTTGCAACAGCACGCGGCATAGCCAAATAGCGATTTTTGTCAACAGCCATCATTTCAATCGCATCAATCTGTTCAGTTACTTGCATCGTGCCTAATTGAGCAGCCATCGAAGCTCCCACTCTGCCGGCAATTACAAGGGCGGTAAGTACAGGGGTAAGTTCTGTAAACACGACGGTAGCAATTGATGAGCCAATGAACGGCTTGGCGATTCCCACAAGATTAAACTTATCAAAGAGGTTGGTTGCTTGCAGAGCTGCTATTGCACCCGTAAATGAGCCGATAAGTATTACTAAGGGCAATGATTCTGAGCCTACCACCGACATTTGCTCAAGAACAAGCCGACGGTCTTTAATTACTCTCGGGAAATAACGGCTGACGTTTACAGCCAGCATGATTATCTGACCAAATTCCTGAAAGAAATTGATTACTTTTCTTCCGATAAATGCGAATATGTTAAACATTTGTTTCAACTTCTTTTAAAGACAAAATGCAAAAATAGTTATTTAAGTCTATTAATCGGCATATTGTCTGTAATTTCGTGTTAAAGAGCTAATTTCCATACCTGTTAATAATTCATTTAGATGTATTATCCTTTTGGTAATCTGATATAATCTCATTGCACAATTAAAGAACTCCGATTCAGGACCGGAGTTCTTTAATGAATTTGTTGGAAATTTACTTAAATGTATTCTTCCAAGCTATGATGCCGCCTTTAAGATTATACAGTTCTTTAAATCCCAATCGGGACATATAGTCACACAGAAATCCGCTCCGATTTCCGCTTCTGCAATAAATATAATATGCTAAAGACTTATCGAGTTTAGCTAAAATTTCACCAAAAGCCGGAGTCATAATATCTATATGATAATGGTGTTCTAATTTGAATTCCATAAGTTCAGGTGCGGTTCGGCAATCAATAACTCTTGCTGTGGGCTTATTTTCCACTGCTTGCTTAAATTCAGCCGGCGAAATATCTTTGTAGTTAGGCATAATAAATCCTGAATTAATTATTCGTTATAAGTTTAATGCCGGCTTCAGCAATAGCATTGAATCCGCCATCTACATCCACAATCTTGTCAAATCCGCGTGACCGCAATATTGACGCAGTCGTCATTGAGCGATATCCTCCCGAACAATGAAGTACATAATCTGTATCCTTATTTAATTCGGCAAACCAATCATTGATAAAATCCAAAGGATAATTAACTGCATCGGGGAGATGACTAATATCAAATTCACTTGGACGTCTGACATCCAAAATATTGAGTTTATCACCTGAATTTAACATATTTTTCAGGTCTTCAGTCGAAACAGATTTAATAGTATCAATTTCACGGTTAGATTTTTTCCATTGCTCGATTCCGCCATCAAGATAGCCGAGTACATTTTCGTAACCAACACGTGCCAGTCTGGTCAATGTTTCTTCGATTTTATCTTCTTCTGCGATAATCACAATAGCTTGATTGATATCAGGAATCAAAGTACCCACCCAGGGAGCGAATTGGCCATCTAAGCTGATATTTACGGAATTTGGTATGAAAGCCTTATTGAAGACTTGCTGATTTCTCGTATCAAGCATTAAAGCGGAAACTGAATTAACAAGTTCTTCAAAGTTCTCAGGACTCAAGGGTAATCTTCCTTTTTTCATTACATCATCGAAGCTGTCATAGCCCTCTTTGTTCATTTTTACATTTGCAGGGAAATATGGAGGAGGAGGCATGATACCTTCAATAACTTGCTTGATAAACTCATTTTTATCCGGTGCCAATAATGCGTAATTGCTTTTCTTTTGTGTACCGAGATAATCGAAGGTTTCCTTACTCATTTTCTTTCCACAAGCTGAACCTGCGCCATGAGCGGGATATTCTAAGACTTCATCTTCCAATGGTAATATTTTATTGTGTAGTGAGTCATACAGCATACCGGCTAAGTCCTCTTTTGAAAGGTTGCTTTTTACTGCCAGGTCAGGTCTTCCAACGTCGCCGATAAACAAAGTATCACCGGAGAAAATTGCATGATTTTTCCCGTTTTCGTCTATCAGAAGGTAAGTAGTAGATTCCGGTGTATGCCCCGGGGTGTGCAGAGCCTTAATTTTCACATTCCCAATTTCAAAGACTTCACCGTCTTCAGCCGAGTAGCTGTCATAAGAGGTCTCAGCCAATGGACCGAATACAATTTCTGCTCCTGTTTTCTTAGCTAAATCCAAGTGACCTGAAACGAAGTCGGCATGAAAATGTGTTTCAAAGATATATTTAATACTTGCTTTATTTTTCTCAGCCTTGTCCAAATACGGCGATGGTTCTCGAAGAGGGTCAATGACAGCTGCCTGTCCTTCGGACTCAATATAGTAAGCACCTTGAGCCAGACAGCCCGTATAAATTTGTTCAATCAACATTTATAAATTTCCTGATTTTATTTTAAAATTGTTTCTTTCATTATTATAAAAATTCCCATTATCAGCACAAAATACCCGAATCCTTTCTTCAAAGAAGAAGCAGAAATTCTTTTTGACAATATCGTTCCAATAAACATTCCGACTATTGATACTATTGATATAAGCAGCAACATAACCCAATTAATATCGGTATTGGCTACTAAATCACCACCGAAACCAATAAGTGATTTCACTGCGATTATGACAAGTGATGTACCGACAGCCATTTTCATGGGTATGCCTGTAAACAATACGAGAGCCGGAATAATCAAAAATCCGCCGCCTGCTCCCACCATACCGGTAAGTACACCAACTACTAATCCTTCAATAGAAATCATGATATAATTATAACTCCTTTCTGAAGCTGATACTTCTTTATCTTTTCTTTTACCTGATGAAATCATTGAAAATGATGCCGCAAGCATCAAAATTGCAAACAACATCAATACAGCGAATGATTTACTTATGTCAAAATCGAAAAGTGTACCAATCATATCAGGTATTTCAGGCATCAGATATGCTCGTGTCAGAAATACTGCAATGAGAGAGGGTATAGAGAATACAATTGCAGCTTTCAAATCAACATATTTGTCAATGAAAAATCTTAAGGAGCCGAATAATGCCGAAATACCTACTATAAATAAGGAATACGAGGTAGCAAGTACAGGTTCGTAACCTAAAATATAAACCAAAATCGGAACCGTCAGAATAGAGCCCCCGCCGCCAATCAGACCCAGTACAATGCCCATAACGATAAAACTCAAACCGGCTATTATTTCCATGCTATATACCAATATATGTTCATATTTTCAACTATAATTCAAAAAAATATCAAACTAACTTACATTTACCCATACAATCGAAGATTGTTTCAATGTTTTTCAGAGCTATTGAGTAATATAAATTTTTTCCATCTCGCTTTGACCGCAACACTCCTCGGTCTTTCATTTTCGCCAAGTGATGTGACAGTAATGACTGTTCTATGTTTAATTTTTGCTGCAATTCTGTAACCCCCATAGAACCGTTTTCTTCCAACAGTTCAATAATTTCCAATCTTACAGGGTGGGCAATTGTCTTGAGTACATCTGCCATCCTTACAAGTTTATCCGGCGTTATGTTTCTTTTAGTATTTTCCAACTTTTTTCATTTGTTAAACTAAACTTATATATGAACGCATGTTTATATATTCAATTGTATATGTTTTAGAAAAAAAAACATCAATCAAAATTTATTATATGCTGTTATTCAACTCACAAGTATTGAAGCCGAATATAGCATAAAAGGGACAATATCCGATTAATCCTGATGCTATGGGCAGAATACCGAGGAGTCCCCATAGACTATCAAACAACAAGCCGCATACCCCTATTGACAGACCAATGACAAACCTAAGGATTAGATCATTTTTACCAACATTCTTTTTCATTCATTTCTCTCCTTAAATGTTATGGATTTTCTGTCAAATTTAAAGAATCTAAAAAATAATATGGCAATCACTGCAACCGGAATTATAGAAAGCCATATTTTAGCAGTTCTTGCACGGCTAATATTGATAAACTTAACATCAACAGTATCTCCGCCCAGATGAATTGATTTTATCTTCACCAAATCACCTAATCTCAACTGTTCATTTTCCGGTATTACTTTACGATAATTAATACCTACAACAGAATCAGTATTACTCTCGGCATAGAAAGAACTGTCATTCAATGACTTAACATACAGCCCACCAAAATTCCATTCGGACTTCTTCCTTAGCTCTATTCTGTAGTTTTCTCCATTATGCTGAGTATTATAATAGCCTAAACATATCAGAATAAATGCAACAACGGTAATCTTAATAATCAGTTTTCTATTTGAGTTAATCATCATATAACTAAGACTTTATATTATTATTTTTATTGAATGATATCTGTTTCGAAAGGTATAATTTTAAATATTTCGCTACCTAAATATATTTTTTCGCACCTCGCAGAATACAATTTCGATGATTAATATTTAGGGTAATGAATAACAGATTATAAATTTTTCATATAACAATTTTAGTAATTTCTGTAATCTACTATAATTACTGACTTTTACAGAATATTATCATGAACAAAAAAATACATTTTGATGAATTTTACTGATAATATTTTTTATTTTGAAATTAGTTTATATATTTTTGTATGTTAAATGATACTTACTTTTAATAAAATATATTATAAGTCAGAAAAGGAAGTAAAAAAATGCTCGGTGTAAAAAATTTTGATTGGCTTATTGTGGGATTAGGAAATCCCGGACCAAGGTATGAAAAGACAAGGCATAATATAGGTTGGATGGTCTTAGATTACATAGCAGAAAAGTTTAATCTGGAATTCACCCACCGAATGTATGTTAATTCCTTTGATATGATGCTTCACGATAAAAGTATTGCTTTGATTAAACCGAACATATTCATGAATAATTCCGGTGAGCCAGTCAATCGTGTCAGAGAAAGGTACAACATAAATATTGATAAAATTGTCGTAATCACTGATGAAGTCAATTATCCGCTAGGGAAGTTGCACATAAAATCAGGCGGTTCAGATGGTGGGCATAACGGGATTGCTTCGGTCATTGACAAACTCAATACAACTAATTTTATTAGATTAAGATGTGGAATAGGTAATAACTTCATGTCCGGTGATATGATTAATTATGTACTGAGTGACTTCGATGAAAGCGAAAAAACCGAGCTTAGTCTTATGATTAAACGTGCCGGTGAAAGCGTCGAATATTTAATTGCAAACGGGCTCAACAAGACGATGCAAGCAGTCAATTCAGGCAGCATATTCGACATAAGCTCAAACGAGAAATTATAAAACTGCAATAACTTCGTCAATAATTCTTTAACATAGGAAGACTATGAAATTATCAAACGACACAATAGCAGTTATTGAATTTTTAGATGAGTATTCGAAATCAAATTTACGTAAGAAAAACGATCTTGCAACGCTTTTTGAACTTTATGCTACTTATCTTGATGCTGACCAATTTAACAGACTTGTATTTTCGGGTAAAAGTCTATGGAACATTTATTCAAAATTCAAGAAAACTACCCGGAATGCTGAAGGTTCAGAGTTGCTTATCAAGGAATTAGACCGCTGTGCCAATGAAATCACCGAACATATCAAAGTAATTTGTAATTATGCGGATGATGAAATCAAAAACAGGTTCGAGGATATTTATCTGCCGGTAACAAAGGGAGGATTCCTAAATTTGATAGATTTAGCTCATGATTTATCCTATTTCAAAGAATTACAAACAGATACACGCAGGAAATCTCAAAGTTGATACTTTAAGTTATTTCAATGAGTAAAGCACCTTTTTCGACAGCTTGCCCTTCGCTGATGCAAATAGATTTAACAATCCCGCTTGTGGTGGATTTAAGTGTATTTTCCATTTTCATTGCTTCAATTACAACCAACTTATCATCCTCCAAAACCTGCATCCCCTCTTTAACAAGTATCTTTACTACCAATCCGGGCATTGGTGCTTTGATAATACCGGCGGAGGATTTTGTAGCATTTCCGCTATTGGCAATATATCTACCTAATACTTTTTTCATCTCATCAGTTGATTCAATAGAATATGTCAATCCATCGAGACTTATTTCTAATTTCGAATCATCAGTAAATTCAAGTCCTATCTGATATATTTTTTGATTTACTAAGAATGAAAACACATCTGAGCCAAATGACTTCAACAACTCGACTTCAAAAGGTTTATCATCAATATATATAATGTTATGATTATCTTTATCATAGGCAACCGAATAATCATCATTACCAATATGCAACAGTAATTTTTCCATGTCTGTCTCTTCTAATTATATCAATCTTCTAAGCATTAAATTTTTTTCTTTCCACTTACTTACTTGAGGCGATTGCTTTGTGGGCTTTTGAGCGTTTTGAGTCATTCTCAAACCATAAGCAGAAATTGCCGCAATAATTTCCTTGTGTTCGGCTTTCATTTTCTCGAGAGTATCGAAGTCAAAAGAATGCTCCATAAAACCGGTATCAAACCAACCGTATCTAAACTCCGGATGCTGCATAACAGCCAAAAGAAAAGGAATAACTGTTTTTACACCTTTAATTCTATAATTTCGTAACGCCATTTCCATTCTGCTGATAGCTTCGATTCTATCCTTACCGTAAGTTATCAGTTTAGACAACATCGGGTCAAAATGGATACTGACTTCGGAACCGGCTTCTACACCGCTGTCAACCCTCACACCATATCCGGCAGGCTGTCTATGATAATTAATTGTACCTGTATCGGGCATGAAATTATTAAATGGGTCTTCAGCATAAATTCTGCATTCAATGGCATGTCCTGAAATATTTACATCATCTTGCGTAAATGACAACTTATGTCCGGCTGCAATATTGATTTGTTCTTTAACTAAATTAATACCTGTTATCATTTCAGTTACAGGATGTTCTACTTGTAACCTTGTATTCATTTCAAGGAAGTAAAATTCTTTATTCTTATCGAGCAGAAACTCTATGGTACCGGCATTATGATAATTACATGCCTT
>Ga0172382_10011400_pt1 | contig 11761 bp, 9 predicted proteins | sample Leawel138RmetaG_FD_122245 | JGI IMG/M metagenome (GOLD analysis project Ga0172382, IMG submission 122245) | Leachate microbial communities from a municipal landfill in Southern Ontario, Canada - Leachate well 138R metaG | ecosystem: Engineered > Solid waste > Landfill > Unclassified | place...
AGGAGCGCAGCCGGCAGCTGGAGGAGGCACTGAAGCGGCAGGAGGAGGAAGCGCGCAACCGCCCGGTCGCCTACCCTGAGGGCGTCACGCTTTGTGCGCCGCCCACCAATGGCGGCTGAGCCTGGCTCTGCAGGGGACCGCTGCAGAATATGAGCGGTGCGCTCGACAGCCAGTCCGGCATCCTGGCCGTACGCCAGGCCTGCGGTGGCGACAACATAAGGAGTCTTGGCACGGTGTCGGGTTACCGCGCCTATGGCTGCGGTTACGGCATCCATCCGACCGACCGGGAGTACCCGGGGAACCGCGACATTCCCGCCGAACTCGGCGTGGGTCATATTCCAGGCACGGGGACCTTCTACTGCAATCCGAGACAGGTCTACGCCTACTGCAAGGAACGGCGCTGAGCGCCGCATTCGTCTGACCGCGCCCGCCCGGAGAGCTGCAGGATCGGCGCTCCCCGCATGGCAACTGTCTGAGACGCCGGTGATCGCGATCGGTGGCCATCGTGGCCCATGGATATTATTGATATTTATGGATATCTCTGGCATGCTGAAAAACTCGTCCGACATGCCGCCCTGCGGTGAATGAGGCCTGAAGTCCATCCCCCGTACCGGAGGCCCGCCGGAGTGCGCGCATGACGCCCAGCAGTCTGAATAAGCTCGTGCACAGGTATCCGGGGATGTTCATCCGGACGACCCTGCCGGCGGCGGTCATCGTTCAGGCCTTCGGACTCTTCCAGCACATGGTCGTGCTGCGAATGTCGCTCGGCGAGATCCTGCCCCACATGTTCGTTATCCCCTCTCTGGTGGGCGCCTCGTTCGGTTTCATGATCGCTGCAATCCGCGCTCTGCTGCTGGAACAGGAGATCCAGACGGCCGAGCTCGCCGCGCGCGAGCGCATGTTGGAGGGGGAGATCGAGGCGCGCCGTCAGGTCGACGCGCGCGAGCAGCGGCTGGCCTGCGCGCTGGACGGCGCGAACGACGGTCTGTGGGACTGGAACCTGCGTACCGGCGAGATCTACTTCAGCCCGCGCTGGATGGAGATGCTGAAATATCGGCCGGAAGACGTCGCGGGCGATTACGACTTCTGGGTGCAGCGCGTACACCCCGACGACGCCGCCGAAGTGCTCGCGGCACTGGAAGGCCACCTGCAAGGGGAGTCCGATGCCTTCGTGCAGGAGTTCCGCCTGCGTGATGGCGATGGCGCCTGGCTCTGGGTGCTGGCGCGCGGCAAGGCCGTCGAGCGCGATGCAGAAGGCAACGCGCTGCGCATGGTCGGCACCCAGACCGACGTCACCCTCCGCCGTGCGGCCGAACTCGCGCTCCGCAACGAAAAGGAGCGCGCGCAGATCACGCTGGCATCCATCAGTGATGCCGTCATGACCACCGATGCCGACGGACGGATCGACTTCATGAACGCCGTGGCCGCCCGGCTGACCGGCTGGTCGCAGGCGCAGGCCGCGGGCGAGCCGTTTGCGACCGTATGCGTGTTGCGCGACGAGGAGGACAGCGAGCCCGGAGCGGATGCGGTCCGGCGCTGCCTGCAGCGGGAGCCGCCGGTCGGACCGCCGGTGCCGTTGACGCTGCACGGCCGCGATGGCCGGACGCGCATGGTGGAGGTGTCGGTAGCGCCGATCCGCGGGGCGGGCGACGACATTCTGGGTACCGTCGCCATCCTGCACGACGTCAGCGAGACCCACGCCATGGCGCGGCAGATCGGCTGGCAGGCCACTCACGATGCACTGACGGGTCTGGTCAACCGCAAGGAGTTCGAGCGTGAGCTGCAGGAGGTCATCGTCCACGCCGCCACGCCTGATTACTGCAGCGCGCTGCTCTATCTCGACCTCGACCAGTTCAAGCTGGTGAACGACACCTGTGGTCACGGAGCGGGCGACGAACTGCTGCGCCTGCTGAGCCAGATGCTGCTGGGCTGCATACGCCAGTCCGATATCCTGGCGCGCCTCGGCGGCGACGAGTTCGGCGTGATCCTGCGCGGCTGCAACACCGAGCAGGCCCGGGAGATCGCCGACAAGCTCGTCGAGACCCTGGGCTCGTTCCGGTTCGCCTGGCAGGAGCGGTTCTTCGATGTCGGTGCGAGCATCGGCATTGTGATCATCGATGACCAGACCATTTCCGTGGACAGTGCCATGAGCGCGGCGGACATCGCCTGTTATGCCGCCAAGGATCTGGGCCGCAATCGCAGTCATCTGTACCAGCCCGATGACGCCGAGCTGGCGCGGCGGCATGGCGAGATGCACTGGGTATCGCGCATCCGTCACGCGCTGGGGGAGGGTCGGTTCATGCTGTATACGCAGCCGATCGAGCCGATCCGGGGAGATGCCGGCACGATGCACGAAATCCTGGTGCGCATGCGCGATGAAGAAGGCAATCTGGTGCTGCCCGGCAGCTTCATCCCGGCGGCGGAGCGCTACGGTCTTATGCCGGACGTCGACCGCTGGGTGATCGAGCACGCCTTTGCGGCGATGCGTGACCAGCCCGCCAAGCTGCCGGCGATAGCCGTCAATCTGTCGGGCTTGTCCCTCACGCGCGCGGGCATGCGCGAGTTCATCATCGAATGCCAGGAACGCTGCGGTATCGACCCGGCCCGCATCTGCCTGGAGGTGACTGAGACGGCAGCGATCGCCAACCTGTCGCACGCGATCGCGTTCCTGGCCGACCTGCAGGCGCGCGGCTTCAGGTTCGCGCTGGATGATTTCGGCAGCGGTCTGTCGTCATTCGCCTATCTGAAGAACCTGCCGGTCGATTTCCTGAAGATCGACGGTGGTTTCGTGCGCGATATGTGCGCGGATCCCATCGACCGCGCCATGGTGCACGCCATCAACGAGATCGGGCACACCATGGGCATCCGCACCATCGCCGAGTACGTCGAGGACGGTGCGACGCTAGCCGCCCTCCGCGACATCGGTGTGGATTACGCCCAGGGGCACCATGTCGCCAGCCCGGCGCCGCTGGCCACTGAGCTGCCGGCGATCAATCATCCCGCGAGGCCGGCAGGCACTGCTTGAACTGCGCGTCCCTGTTGACGGAGACGACAGAAGATCGCGAAAAAGACCGGGCCACAAACTGGCAGGCCATTGCCGTACGCGAGGGCCGCGGCGAGGCCTGATGCGGCGTTCCCTCTCGGTTAACCCACCTTCGGCAAATGCCGCAACGACTCCTGAATCGCCGCCTCCGGATAGTCGAAGTTCTCCAGTTCGCCGCTGAAGTAGCGGTCGTAGGACGTCATGTCGAAATGGCCGTGTCCGGACAGGTTGAACAACAGGGTCTTGGGTTCGCCGGACGCGGCGCAGGCGCGTGCTTCACGCACCACGGCCGCGATCGCGTGATTGGATTCGGGTGCGGGCAGAATGCCCTCGGTGCGCGCGAACAGCACACCGGCCTCGAAGGTCTCGAGCTGCGGAACGGACAGGGCCTCGATCAGTCGCTCGTGGTAGAGCTGACTCACCAGCGCCGAGTCGCCGTGATAACGCAGCCCGCCGGCATGGATGCCCGGCGGCATGAAGTCGTGGCCTAGCGTGTACATCTTCATCAGCGGCGTGTGGCCGACGGCATCGCCGAAGTCGTAGGTATAGAGGCCTTTGGTGAGCGTCGGGCAGGAACTCGGTTCCACGGCCACCAGGCGCACCTTGCTGCCGGCCGCCTTGTCGGCGAAGAACGGAAAGGCGATGCCGCCGAAATTCGAGCCGCCGCCGCAGGACGCGAACACCATGTCCGGATAGGCATCGACCAACGCGAGCTGCTTGCGCGCCTCTTCACCGATGATGGTCTGATGCAGCAGCACATGGTTGAGCACCGAACCCAGCGCATAGTTCGTATCGGTGCGCGAGGCGGCCTCTTCGACCGCCTCGGATATGGCGACGCCCAGCGAGCCCTGGGAGCCCGGATGCGCCCGCAGTGTCTGCCGCCCGGACTCGGTCTGTTCCGTGGGGCTGGCGAAGACCTCCGCGCCCCAGGTCTGCATGAGCGAGCGCCGGTAGGGTTTCTGTTCGTAGCTGATCTTCACCATGTAGACGCGCACCTCGAGACCGAACATCTGGCCGGCCAGTGCCAGCGAACACCCCCATTGACCGGCGCCGGTCTCGGTCGCCAGACGTCTAATCCCGGCCTGCTTGTTGTAGAAGGCCTGCGCGACCGCGGTGTTCGGCTTGTGCGAACCGGCAGGGCTGACCGACTCGTTCTTGTAGAAAATCTTCGCCGGCGTCTTCAACGCCGCCTCCAGCCGGTGCGCGCGATACAGCGGCGACGGTCGCCATAGTCGCAACGCCGCGCGCACTTCTTCCGGGATCGGCACCCAACGCTCGGCCGACATCTCCTGCATGACCAGGGCTTCCGGAAAAATTCCCAGCATCGCCTCGGGAGATACCGGTTGACCATCGGGTCCAAGATAGGGCGCCGGCTTGTTTGGCATGTCGGCGACGACGTTGTACCAGTGCGTCGGCATCTCCGATTCGGGGAGCAGGATTTTGGTCTGCATCGCGCGTCTCCTTATGTTGATGACTGTTGATGTGGCCGCGGTCGAACGTCGTGAAACCAGGGCCGGAACCGGATTCTCAGTTTGTGGTCCGGCCCGAATGACACTTGTTCCGGCTTACGTTTGTTCTATTCCGTCATTCCGGCGAATGCCGGACTCCATAGTCCAACAAAACAACGCCGTTCTGGAGCCCGGCCCCCGCGGGGATGACGGCTGTTCTGCGCCAGAGAATGTGCCATTCGGGTCTGGCTGGCTGCCCTGAATCATCACACAGCCGGCCGGGACAAACAGCAAGATTTTCGTTCCGGCTTGACCGAGGTCCGCTGGCGTGTTTGCGCGCTGCAAGGGCCTGCGACTGTGCCCAACATCCGGCGATGACTGGCGCGCCGCGCCGCCGATGCGTCGCTCGGTGTCGCGGTATGGTGATAGCCGAAGATTGGTACATGCAGGGTGCAGCGAAGGATGCGAGACATTCCGTTCATGCGATATCCGCTTTCCCGTGAACGGCATCCGCGTTTTTGATCTGCCCTGCACGACGTGTTAGGGTGAAAAAACACCAAGGTGCTGCAAGCACGCAATTCACTCCAACAGCTGGCTGAATACATTGGTTCTTACCTGGCCACAAAACTTTTGTGGCGGTATGATTTCGCGGGAATCCATCAGACTTCTGATTTGCGCGTTTGGCGCCGCTCTTCTTGTCACGTTCCGTCTCCCGGCTGGTGCGCAGGCGCTGGTGCCCGAGTTGCGCGTCGACAGTGCCGTGGCGACGGCGGGATACTACCGGCTGAGTTGGCGACCGGCCGACATCACCGTTTCCGGTCTCGAATACCAGCTGCAGGAATCCACCAGTCCCGACTTCCTCCGGGCGAGTACGATCTATCAGGGCCCCGATCTCGCAAGCGTGCTTAGCGGCCGCAGCGATGCGCTGCGTTATTACCGGATACGCAGCCTGCGCAATGGCCAGGCGGCGAGTCCGTGGAGCACGCCGCTCCAGGTCGAGACGCGCCATCATCCTCTTGCACGCGCCATAGGCTTCTTCGTGTTCGGCGCATTCGTATTCGTTTCCACCTTGCTGCTCGTCGTGCGCGGCAGTCGCGCAATTCCGGAGGGCCGCTCGCCGACGCGGGGCTAGCAGGATGGGCTTTCCGACGATCAACTTCGATCGCCTCAAACAGGATCTGCAAAGCCTGTCGGAGATCGGCCGGGAGACCGACCATGGGCTGTTCCGCATGGCGTTCACGCCGGGCGACATGGCGGCGCGCGCCTGGCTGGAAACCCGTATCCGCGAATCGGGACTCGAGGTCTATATCGACGGGGCGGCGAATATCCACGCGCGCCTGGGCTGGGATGGCGAGCGCCCGAGCGTCATGACCGGTTCCCACCTGGATACCGTCCCGGGGGCGGGTCATCTCGACGGCGCCCTGGGCGTGCTCGCGGGGCTCGAATGCCTGCGCTGCATCAAAGAGCAGAATCTCCCTCTGCGGCTGCCTTTGGAGTCAGTTGCCTTCACGGACGAGGAGGGGCGCTTCGGCGGCATGTTCGGGTCGCGCGCCCTGTGCGGGCAACTGACGCCCGGCGGCATTGCGCAGGCGCGCGATTTGCGCGGTGTCCGTCTGATCGACGCCATGGCCGAACAGGGACTGGACGCGATGGACGCGTTGCAGGCGCAGCGCAATCGCGACTCGATTTCCGCGTTCGTCGAACTGCACATCGAACAGGGCCCGGTGCTCGATCGCCAGCGCCTGCGTATCGGCGTGGTCGACGCCATCGCCGGACTCTTCAAGTGGCAGGCGCGCCTGATCGGCGAGGCCAATCACGCCGGCACGACGCCGATGAGCATGCGCCGCGATGCCTTTCAGGGACTGGCCGAACTGGCGGGCGCACTGCCGCGGATCCTCGCAGAGAACGGCAGCCCGCGCAGCGTCGCCACAATCGGTCGCGGCGGTCTGGTTCCGGCGGTTGCCAACGTGGTGCCTGGACGGGCGGACTTCACACTCGACGTCCGCGATACCGATCCGATCATGCTCGGCCAGCTGGCGGACGCCTTTCGGCGCGCGCTTTCGGCCATCGCCCGCCGCCGCGAGTTGATGTTCGAGTTCGACGTCGTCAGCGAACTTGCGCCGGTGAAGTGCGATATCGGCATCGTCGACAACATCTCGGAGCTGTGCGGCGCGATGGGCGTCGCCGCCACGCGCATGCACAGCGGTGCCGCGCACGACACCCAGATCCTCGCAACCATCACCCGCGCGGGCATGATCTTCGTGCCGAGCAAGGAAGGCCGCAGCCATTCGCCCGCCGAGTGGACCGCCTGGGACGATATCGAAACCGGTACCAATGTGCTGCTCAATACTTTATGTCGGCTGGCGGGAGAGGTCGCATGACGGACGATGATCTCAGGAAGACGGACCTCTTGGGCCTGGACGAGGAATTCCTCAATGTCGATCCGCTCGAACAGAATTACAAGGATTTCGTTGCCGCGGAAGCGATTCGGGAATCGCTGGAGAAGCACCACACGGCGTTGTTGGTGATCGACCTGCAGTATCTCGATGCCGCGGAAGGCTATGGGGTGTTCGCGGATACCGGAAAATCCGACGTGCCGCGCGAGGCGCAGGAATACTATTTCCAGCGCCTTCGCCAAGTCGTGCTGCCGAATGTCCGGCGTCTGCAGGATACCTTTCGCGCGCTCGGTCTCGAGGTCATCCATATCCGCATCCAATCCCTGACGCGCGACGGGCGTGATCGCAGCCCTGGCCACAAGCGCCTGGGATTGCACGCGGCGCCCGGCTCCAAGGAGGCGGAGATCCTTCCCGAAGTCGCGCCCCAGGGCGACGAGATCGTGATCAACAAGACGGCGAGCGGCGTATTCAACGCCTCGCACATCGAATATCTGTTGCGCAACATGGGTATCACTGGCCTGTTCGTCTGCGGCGTATACACCAACGAATGCATTTCGACCACGGTACGCGACGCCTCCGACCGCGGTTTCTATACAACCCTGATCCGCGACGGCTGCGCGACCGTGACGCCCGAGCTGCACAATGCCACCATCCGCACACTGAAAAATCGCTATTGCCGGGTGTTGACGGCGGACGAGGCGGTCAAGGAAGTGCGCCGGATTGCGGCCGTATGAACAGCGTCGGCGGTGCCATTCTGGATGCCAGGATCGGGTGGCTGATCCTGGGGCTGTTCAGCCTGTTCTGGGTCTTTCTCGGCTGGTGGTGGGGCCGCAAGGCCAAACGCCTCGACGAATACATGCTCGCCGGCCGCAATGTCGGTATGGCGCTGGCCGTGGCGACGGCCATGGCCACCTGGGTCACCAGCAATACCACCATGGCGGCGCCGCAGCTGGCGTTTCAGCTGGGCGTCTGGGGCATGATCGGTTATTCGCTCGGCTCGGTCGGACTGCTGCTATTCGCGCCCCTGGCGCGCCGCATCCGTATCCTCATGCCGGGCGGCTATACCAGCGGCGATTTCGTACGCCTGCGTTACGGCAAGCTCGCATGGCGGGTGTTCCTGGGGATCTCGCTGTTCTATGCCTTCGGCTGGCTGATCAGCCTGGGTATGGCCGGCGGCGTCCTCGTTCACGCACTGACGGGTATCCCGTACCAATTAGGCATGACGGTGATCCTGGGCATCTGCGTCATCTACACGCTGCTCGGCGGTCTGCGCGCCGTGATCGGCACCGACTTCGTGCAGACGCTGATCATTCTGATCGGCATCGTCGCGCTCGCCTGGCTGGCGATCGATCGGGTCGGCTTCCCGGCCTTGCACGAGAGCGTCCGCGCGGAACGTCCGGAGCTGCTGAACCTGCTCATGCCGGCCGCGCTGATGTTTCTGTTCAACAATCTGTTGTTCGGCATCGGCGAGATCTTTCATTCCAACGTCTGGTGGAGCCGCGCCTTTGCCTTCCGCGACGGCGTCGGCTTTCGCGCCTATCTGACCGCCGGGCTGATGTGGGTGCCGATCCCGATCGTCGCCGGCTTCATCGCCCTGGCGGCGCCGGCTTTGAATCTCAACGTCCCGGCCGCCGACATGGTCGGCCCGCTGGTGGCGGCGCAGTTGGCCGGTGTGGCGGGCGCGGTGCTGGTGTTCATCGTGGTGTTTGCGGCGCTGGCATCGAGCCTCGATTCGCTGTTGGCCGCGACCGCCGACCTGATCACCCAGGACATCTATCGTGGACATCTCCGGCCCGATGCGGACGACGACCAACTGCGCAACGCGGCGCGCATCGCCATTCTGGTTCTCGGTGTCGGCACCTGGCTGCTGTGTCTGCCGCGCCTGACCACCCTGGCCGAGTTGCTCTACTTCACGGGCGCCTTCGTCGCCAGCACCATCTGGCCGATCGCCGCGGGACTGTACTGGCGCCGCGCCAATGCCACCGGCGCCGTGCTGGGCATGCTGTGCGGTACCGGCGTCGGTCTCTATAGTTATTTTGCGATGGGCTTCTACGTCGCCGCGCTGGCCGGCGCCGGCGTCTCCATGGCGATCGTCGTACTCAGCAGCTGGTTGTGGCCCGGAAACTTCGACTGGGCGCGGCTGCGCGAACCCGAGAGGACGGTCCTGTCATGACGATGTCGCTTGTATGGCTCAGCGCGCTGGTTGGTATCGCCATCCTGATCACCCTGGCGTCGACCGTCGTCTTGCTGGGATTACTGATTCGAGACTGGAAAAAGAGGACATTGTGGTGAGCCCCGACACCCCGCTTCCAACCCAACCCCTGCAGCCGATGGCGGACAATGCGCATCTGGAACGCCCGGAACAGCTGCTGAAACACATCCATGAAGATTCGGCGACGTTGCTGGATCTGGCCAACCAGTCGATCGTCTCCGCGCGCCAGTTCGATTACGACAAGGTCACGCAGCTCTGCCGCCTGGCGGCGAAATACGAAACCACCGCGGCGCCGGTGCAGCGGCCGTTGACCGGCAAGATTCTGATCAGCGCCTTCTATGAACCGAGCACGCGCACGCGGCTGTCGTTCGAAAGCGCCTGGCATCGGCTGGGTGGCGACATCATGTCCATCACCGACCCGGCGACGACCGGGATCGCCAAAGGCGAATCCTATCGGGACGTGGCGGAGATGCTGAGCAGCTACGGCGATCTGGTGGTGCTGCGCGACACCGATCCGAATGCCATCTACGAAATGATGAAGGCGCTGCGCGTGCCGATCATCAATGCCGGCAACGGCACCGACGAGCATCCCACCCAGGCGCTGGCCGACATCTACGCGATCTTGAAATGGCGACCGGAACTGCTGGATCCGGATATCGCGGCGGATCGCAAGGTCCGCATCGGCATCATCGGCGTGCCCGGCCGCATGCGCACGGTCCGTTCGCTGTTGTTGCTGCTGTCGCTGTTCGGCCACGCCATCGAGGAGGTTGTGGTCATCTGCAACACCCACGAGGTGTTCGCCAAAGGTCAGCGCGAGGAGTTGCAAGAGCGCGGCCTGAACGTCCGCGTCACCACCGACATGGACACCGAACTTCCGGGCCTCGACGTGGTGTATATCAACGCCATCATCTGGTCCGGCGATTCGTATGAAGAGCAGGGCACCGAATATTGCCTGACCAAGGATTCGCCGCTGAAGGAGGATGCCATCGTGCTGCATCCGTTGGCACGCGGCAAAGAATTATCGACCGATCTGGACGGGACGACCCACAACTGGTACTTCGCCCAAGCGCGCGGCGCGGTCTATATCCGCATGGCGCTGCTGACCTGTTACGTGTGGCTGTTCTGACGTTACCTACCGTTGTAAAGGAATCTCCCCATGTGTGGTATAGCCGGTTATTTTCATGGCGATCCGACTCGCCCCATCGATCCCCAAACCCTCGTCAATATGGTCGCCATACAGCATCATCGCGGCCCCGACGGTTTTGGCTACAAGATCCTCGACGGCCGCGGCGTCGGCTTCAGTCATGCCCGCCTGTCGATCATTGACCTGAACGAGAATCGCGCGCGGCAGCCGTTTCTGTCAGCGGATAAGGACCTGTTGCTCGCGCACAATGGCGAGTTCTACGACTACAAGCGCCTGCGCACCGACCTGGTCTCGCGCGGCGTGCGCTTCGACACCAAGAGCGATTCGGAACTGGTCCTGCATCTGTATCCGCGCCTCGGCCTCGAAGACATGCTGCCGCATCTGCGCGGCGAGTTCGCGTTTTCGCTATATGATCGTCGTCATGACCGCCTGATTCTGGTGCGGGATCGCTTCGGCGTGAAGCCCCTGTATTGGGCGCAGACGGGCGAGACGCTGGTGTTCGGTTCCGAGCTCAAGGTGCTGTTCGCGCATCCTGACGTGAAGCCGCGTTACAGTGCGACCGGTCTCTACCATCAGCTCATGCAGACCATCGTGCCGGGGACCACAGCCTTCGAGGGCGTGCATCAGGTGCAGCCAGGTCATGCGCTGATCGTGGAACGCAACCACGGCAAGCTATCGATACGCGACATGCGCTATTGGGATATGGACTTCCCGTTGCGCGAGGAGCGCGTCGACCGCGGCGAGGACTACTATATCGAGGGCGTGCGCGACCGCTTGATGCAAGCCGTGCAGCTACGCCTGGAGGCCGACGTGCCGGTGGCCTGTTATCTCTCCGGCGGCATCGATTCCTGTTCGATACTGGGTCTTTCGGCGGCAAGCCAGCAGTCGCCGGTCAAGGCCTTTACCATCGGCTTCGACGACGCGCAGTACGACGAGACCGCCATCGCCCGCGAAATGGCACAGGCGGTCGGCGCGGATCAGGACATCATGATGCTGAACGCCGCACACCTCTACGATAATTTCGTCGAGACCCTGTGGCACACCGAACGCACCATCTACAACACCCTGGGCGTCGCCAAGATGCTCATGAGCCGGCATGTCAATCAGGCCGGCTACAAGGTCGTCGTCACCGGTGAAGGCTCCGATGAACTCTTTGCCGGCTATCCGGCATTCCGCCGCGACATGTTCCTGCACGGCCTCGATGACCTGTCCGACGCCGAGCGCAGCGCCAGCGAACAGATGCTTGCGGCGAGCAACCAGCTGTTCCGCGGCGCCATGCTGGCCGAGAAGGAGATCCAGGACCCGGCGCTGAATGCCCGCGTCGGCTTCACGCCCAGTTGCCTGCAACCCTGGCTGGCGTCCGCCGTACACGTGAACGGCCTGTTGCATCCCGCCCTGCGCGAACAGCTGAACGGGTACCAGCCCGGCGCAGCGATCGCCGAGGCACTGGATGCCTCGATGTTGCAGGGCCGTCACCCGCTGGACAAGGCGCAGTACGTCTGGATCAAGACCATGCTC
>Ga0172382_10011401_pt1 | contig 11761 bp, 10 predicted proteins | sample Leawel138RmetaG_FD_122245 | JGI IMG/M metagenome (GOLD analysis project Ga0172382, IMG submission 122245) | Leachate microbial communities from a municipal landfill in Southern Ontario, Canada - Leachate well 138R metaG | ecosystem: Engineered > Solid waste > Landfill > Unclassified | place...
AGTCCCATCACGCTTGATTTCTTTTCGCTTTTCAACGGATGTCAAATAGAAATCCCAAGCACGAACCATTTCAGGATCTTTGACATACATCTGTTGTGGTAAAAACTCAACCAAGTGACGATCCCCAGCAGCAGCAATAACATGATGTTTTAAATAAAGATCAAACTTCACTCTTTCAGCACTGCTAAATGGAGCATTCTTGTTATGGGTCTCTTTATTTAATCCTGTCTGTTGATACTTTTTTGCGAATTTTTCATAAATAGGCATCAAATCAATGGCATGATAATGTGCCTGATTAATCCATGTGAAATGATTGATTCCTTGGGGATTAATCTTGATCTCAGATCGCTTTGCATGAATCCCTGTCTCTTCTCCTAGAGCTTTTGCTAAAATTTCTTGGACATGAAAGACTTCGTGACAATTACCATACGCTTTGATTTCTGGAAATGTGTGATAAAGCATTTGGACACACATCGTCATGGGATTAGTGAAATTGATGACCCAAGCTTGTGGCGCTACTCGCTTAATGGCTTTGGCAATGGTATGATACATGGGCATCATGATCAGTGATCTAAAAATACCGGCTGGTCCTGCAGTATCTCCTACGGGTTGATAAACGTTCCATTCCTCAGGTCCATGCACATAGATATCCATTTCATCAAAGGTTGCGGGTAGGATAGAGATTAATATAAAGTCAGCTCCTTCAAGACAACTATCCAAAGTTTGAGAAACCTCAAACTTGAAGTGACCCTTTGCTTCAGGTACTGCCATCATGAGATTACCAAGTTTTGCGTTGTTTTTCGCTGCTTCTATGTCGATATCATAGAGTTTAACTGTACCACCTATTTGATCTTCAACAGCTAAGTCACTCATTAAGTGTCTTGCCCAGAGTCTCGATCCACCACCAATATAAGCAATTGTTAAATTGTTCATGAAACCAACTCCTTTTCAAAAAGTTGATAGATATCTAGGTGTGTTTTAGCAATATTCGTCGGTTTAAGTGCTTTATTTAACCAGATAAGTTCTGTGATGCCATAGTGTACAAGCTCTTCACTTTCATCATAGATATCGTAACGAAAGGTTAACCTTACTTTGGATAACTTGATTAACTTTGTTTCCATGTGATAGATTTTTCCAAATCGTGTTGGTTTGATGTAATGTGATGTAAGATCAAACATCGCGAGTCGAATACCCCTTTCTTCGATCACATGAAAGGGAAGACCAATCGCTTCACAGTAAGCAACACGTCCCATTTCATACCAGATGGGATAGACCGAATGATGAATGATTCCCATCTGATCAGTCTCCTGATATCTGGGTATAATCGGTAGTCTTGATATCATCAAATCACCTCCAAAACTATTCTCATTATACCATGTTTTCATCGTCAAATATGCTATAATAGGTACAAACAATGAGAAGGTGGGTCCATCATGTCCAAACCGATAGTACAATTGATTGAACAGCTTAAGTCACGATCTTATCAACACAAGAAAATCATCTTAGGATTTGATGGTTTTATCGATGAAATCATCCATCCTGTTGATAAGAGAATCGATATGAATCACTACACACGCATCCAATCATTAAGCGATTTTGCTAAGCGTATTGATCGTGCATCGGGTTTATCGACAAACATCGAACTCTATTCAATTGCAGAAAAAATTGGGGGTAATGGTCCAATCATGGCCAATGCTCTTGCAATGTATCAAGGTGATGTCACCTATATTGGTGCACTGGGTTATCCCAATATCGATCCCACATTTTTTGATATGCCAAGCAATGTCAAACTCTATTCTGTTGCTCAAGCAGCACATACCGATGCCCTTGAATTTTTGGATGGTAAATTGATGCTTGGGAAAATGAAATCATTAAGTGATGTCAATTATGAGAATATTATTAAATCTCTTGGAAGAGATTATTTTATCCAGTTATTAAGTACATGCGACCTTTTTGCAACCGTGAACTGGTCGATGTTACCACACATGACCGAGATCTGGGAACAGGTTCGTCTGGATTGTCTATCATCGATTAAACCAAGACAGGATAAACCCATCTTCTTTGTCGATCTCGCAGATCCTGAAAAAAGAGAAAAAGAGGAGATTATCAAGGCACTTAATTTATTGAAAACATACAACTCTCATTTCAAGGTTATTCTTGGATTAAATAAAAAGGAAGCTTATGATACAGCAAGACTTCTTGGTATCGGAAATGAACAATCATCACTCGAAGAAATTGCACGAGGACTTTATCACTATCTTGACATTTACTCCGTTGTGATTCATCCTGTGGATCAATCATGTACGATCATTGATGGGAAATACGCACAAGCTTACGGACCCCTTTCAAAAAAACCCAAACTGACAACCGGTGCTGGTGATAATTTCAATGCTGGCTTTGTCTTCGGACTGCTTCTTGGTCTAAATGCTCATGATGCACTCTTGATGGGTATGGCTACGTCAGGTTTTTATGTCAGACAAGCAAAAAGTCCCACGTATGTGGAACTTCTTCAGTTTTTAAATGATTGGGATCAAAATGTACTCGATTAAAAGAGGTGCTCTTTTAATTCATCCATTCCCAAAGGGCTCAAACGATAGAGTCCTTTTTCATTTTTCATAAACCAACCATGATAGTTTTTTTGAAGTATGGAGGATGCTTTTTCGATTCTTGTATATTCTTTAATCAACTGAATACTCGCTTCATGAAGCGTATATAGTGCTTTTGCAACCTCAATGACCTGTTCTTTGTAGACCGTCACTTTTTTGCCGTTTGTTCCACCCAATGTTTTATATTGACTACGCTGTTCATATTCTTTCAACATCACTCTCTTTTTTGCTGATGAGGATCTTGTTTTTACCTCTTGTACCGATTGGGGTTCTAATAGCATCTCAGCCTTATTTCCAGATACAACGATAAGTCCAAGACCTAAACGTTTAAGCAACGTGAAAAAATGATCGTTTTTTCTACGATGTGATGAAGCTACTTGTTTAGGAATGGCGATAAAGACACTAGGTGTTACTTTTTGTCTTTCAATTGCTTGATAGATGAGTTTAAGTGATATCGCAAGTTTAAGTTCTATAATGATGATATTTTCTTCTTTGACAGCAAACACATCCGCCGCTAACACTTCACCTTGAACATCATAGCCCCATTCCATCAAGAGGTTTCTTACAGGTATAAAGAGGTCGGTTTCTTTCATTTAGAAAAACACTCAACTAAAGCTTCAATATCTTGTTCTCTTTTTTTGTTCTTCCAGTTGATGCACTTCATATCGATGATTTCTCCACCTTTTTTAATGATAAGGTTTTTCATCTGTTTCAAGGTCCGATTGCCACCCATCCAAGCATAGGGAAAGAAATGGGTTACATAGAGCAACACTTTTTTTCCTGTGAAGTCAGTTTGTTCTAAGTAAGTTCTTGTGACATTTGGAATACTAAACCCATGAACTGGTGAACCAAAGATGATCTCATCGAAATCTTGAATATTTGGGCTTTCCTTGAGTTCTGGATGAAGGTCATTGGTATTATCAACCATCGGAATGATTGGTAATAATTCACATGCTTTTTTATCAGCAATATGCTCAGCAACACCTTTTGTGTTGCCTGTTTTTGAGTAAAAAACGATTGCTTTCATCATATCCCTCCTATAGGTTTTGATTATATTTTTTGCGTTTTAACGCTTTTTGTATTTCAACAAGTATAACAGGAAAACACATGAGTGCTAACATGATGAGCCAAACATTTACTGATGGTAAAACTAATTTAAACATGGATCGTGTAAAGGGAATAAAGAGCACACCTAGTTGCAAACTCATGCTGATCATAAAAGCTATGAGCATCGCACGATTAGGTTTCATCTTGAAGATGGATTGATAGTCACTTCTCACATTGAACGAATAGATCAATTGTGACATTGAAAGCACCATAAAGGTCATTGTTTGAGCAAGTGCAATCTGTTGTCCGTCACTTTTTCCAAGATAAAAACCGATGGTATATGCTAAAAAGGATAAGATACCAAGCAAGATTCCCCGTTTAACGATCCCTAAACCAAAACCCTGTGCAAATATGGATTGTCTAGTATCTCTCGGTTTATCACGCATGATATTAGCTTCTTTTGGTTCAAGTCCCAATGCGATTGCCATGATGGAATCGGTCACTAAATTAATCCAAAGAATCTGTACTGCAGAAAGGGTAACCACACGATCCTGAAAGAGGAACACACCTAAACTGGTACCCAAAAAGATTGTCAAAATTTCCCCAATGTTACAGGATAACAAATAATGAATCGCTTTTTTAATATTTGCAAATATCGCTCTTCCTTCACCGACAGCATTGACAATGGTTGCAAAATTATCATCGGTAAGAATCATATCCGCTGCACCTTTCGCAACTTCTGTTCCTGTAATACCCATCGCGATTCCGATATCTGCTTTTTTAATCGAAGGTGCATCGTTAACACCATCACCTGTCATAGCAACCACTTCACCACGTTTTTTCCAGTGATCAACAATGCGCACCTTATTTTCAGGACTCACCCTCGCATAAACACGTATGAGAGAGAGCTTTTGTTCAAATGTCTCATCGTCCATTTGATCGAGTTCTCTTCCGGTAATCGCTAAAGAGTCATCATGAAAAATACCTAGTTCTTTTGCTATTGCTACCGCAGTATGTAAGTGATCACCGGTGATCATAATGGTCTTAATTCCAGCTTGCTTGCACAGTTCGATGCTATCCTTAACCTCAGGTCTTGCAGGATCCATCATACCGATGAGACCAAGGAGTGTGACATCTTGTTCTAAATCATCAAACGAAAGTTTTGATAAATCGGTTGAATCTTCGATCACTTTGTAACTCACTGCAAGCACTCTCAGTGCTTGTTCAGCCATCCTTTGATTCGCTTCTTTAAAATCCTTTAGTTGATTAATATCACCTTGTTCAATGGCTTTTGTGCGTTCAAAGAGAACATCTGGTGCTCCTTTGATAATCGCAACATATGTTTGATCGATCATATGAACTGTAGTCATGAGTTTTCGAATCGAATCAAAAGGTAACTCATGGACTCTAGGATAGTCCTTCTGTATGTTTAGAGGATTTTCACCGATCATCTGTGCTAAATCAATCAGGGCAATTTCGGTTGGATCTCCTATTTTAATTAGTTCTTGTTCTTTTGACTGCAGTTTGGTGTCATTGCAAAGTGTTGCATAGTTTGCAACCTTAAATATTAGATGTTTCGAATCGATATCAAGTCCCGGTTCTAGATATCCAGATGCCGTATAAACCTTTTGTACGGTCATCAGATTCTGCGTTAAAGTACCTGTTTTATCAGAGCAAATGACGCCTGTGGATCCCAACGTTTCAACTGCTGGTAGTGTTCTAACAATCGCATGCTTCTTGACCAGGTTTTGCATGCCCAAAGCTAGCACAATGGTGATAATAGCAGGAAGTCCTTCAGGAATTGCAGCAACTGCTAAAGCAATGGCAGCCATAATGGCTTCTTTCCAAACAGAAGGTGAAGCACCCCCATCGATGATATATGCTTCAGCAATCGATAGAACAAAGATGAATAACGTGATTCCTAATGCAATAAGAGCTAATATCTTTCCAAGATGAGACATGCTCTTTTGTAAGGGTGTGATCTCGTCTTTTGTCTCAGTTAGTAAGGAAGCTATTTTACCAAGTTCTGTATGCATACCGGTATCTACAACGACAGCCATACCTCTTCCATAGGTAACTACCGTTCCCATAAAACCCATGTTGACTTTATCACCTAAAGGAAGATCTTCTTGTGTAATTGCCTGAGTTATCTTTTCGACAGGAATCGCTTCTCCTGTTAACGCGGATTCATCACATTTGAGATTGATTGATTCAATGATTCTGCAATCTGCAGGAACATAATCACCGGCGTCGAGCAATACTAAATCACCCGGAACGATGTCTTTGACATCGATTAAGCGGTCGATGCCATCTCTTCTGACTTTTGCGTGTGGTGATGACATCTTTTTAATGGATTCCAATGCCTTTTCAGCTTTTGCTTCCTGAAATAATCCTAAAATAGCATTGATCAAGACAATACCTAGTATTAAAAACCCTTCGACTAAGTCATTGGTCACAAAGGATAGAATGCTTGCTCCAATAAGGACAAGAATCATGAAATCTGCAATCTGATCAATAAATTTTAACAAAAGTGATCGCTTCTTTGGTTCATCAAGTTGATTTAGTCCCACTTCTTTTAATCTTTTTTCTGCTTCATGTTCTGATAGACCGCGATCAATGTGCGTATTCAATTGATTTTCTATAAGTTCTTTTGACCACTGATAGGCTAATTTATGCATATTTTTCCTCTTCTATTTAAAATTAAAAACCTTTCTGGATATCCCATGAAAGGTCTCGTTACAAGATGTTCTTGGAATTAGCCGGGCTGTTGCCGTGATGACGACCAATTCGATTAAACTACTCCCCTATTCAATGGTTATCATATCATGAATATAAAACTATTTTCAAGTGATCTTATTTATGTTAGTCGCTCGATGATTGCATTGGCTGCTTTTCTACCGGCTTCCATAGCTAGAATGACTGTTGCTGATCCAGTGACAACATCACCACCAGCAAAGACCATGGGTTTTGTTGTCTCATGTGTGTTTTCATCAACGATTAGGCATCCTTTTGGGGTTGCTTTTAGATCCGTTGATTCACTCATAATGAGTGGATTAGGTGTCGTACCGAGAGCCATGATGACTTCATCGACAGGAATTACCATCTTTTTCTTAGGATTTTCAAACGGTTTTCTTCTTCCTGATTGATCCTTATCGCCTAGTGTCATAGCAACACACTTAATCGCTTTTACATATCCTTCATCGTTTGCGATGATTTCTTTAACATTCGTGAGAAACTTAAAAATAATGCCTTCTTCTTCAGCATGTATTACTTCTTCATGTCTTGCTGGAAGTTCTTCTTTTCCTCTGCGGTAGATTAAGTAAACGATATCGGCACCGAGTCTGACTGCTGATCTTGCAGCATCTAGTGCAACATTACCACCACCAATAACTGCAACGCGCTTTCCCTTGTGAATGGGTGTTAGACTATTTTTATCATAAGCATGCATCAAGTTTAAACGTGTCAAATATTCGTTTGCTGAATAGACACCGGGTAACATCTCACCTGGAATACCCATAAATTTGGGTAATCCTGCACCTGTTCCTAAAAATATCGCTTGATAGTTCATCTCTTTGAGATCTTCTAGTGTCAATGTTTTTCCGATAATAACATTGGTTATTAAGTTGACTCCTCGTTGTATCAGTTCATTGATTTCCCTTTGAACGATCTCTTTGGGTAAACGAAATGCTGGAATACCGTAAGTGAGCACGCCACCAGCCTCATGCAATGCTTCATAAAGATCAACTTTAAAACCTGCTTGAATCAGATCGTGTGCACAGGATAAGCCTGCTGGACCCGATCCAACAACAGCAATTTTGATTTCTTGACTAATCCCTTTATCAATGCTGTGGTGATGTTGATAATACGTATCTGCTACATAACGTTCTAGATGTCCAATAGCAACCGAGTCACCCTTTTTTGTATGGACACAGAGTGCTTCACACTGTGTTTCTTGGGGACAGACTCTACCACATACTGCAGGTAAGGATGACGACTTATGGATGATTTGATAGGCAAGATCAATCTTTTGGTTCTTAATTGCAGAAATAAAACCTGGGATATCAATACCTACGGGGCATCCCTTGATGCAGGGTTTGTGTTTACAATCTAAGCAACGATTGGCTTCAATGAGTGCTTCGTGATCGGTATAGCCACAGTTAACCTCTTCAAAGGTATGGATACGTTTGGATGAATCAATCATTCGCATGGGTGTTCTTGATTGTTGTTTCATCTCATATCTTCCTCCTTCATCATCATCTTTTGATATGCTTCATTTTCCTCTTTCTGATAGAGTTGGTTACGTTTGATTGCCATATCATAATCAACTAACATGCCATCAAATTCAGGTCCATCGACACATGCAAACATCATCTGTCCGCCGACACTGACTCGACAACCCCCACACATTCCTGTTCCATCAACCATGATGGGATTCATCGAAACAGTTATCGGAAGATGATATCTTTTAGCAACTTCTGTCACAGCTTTCATCATAACGATGGGACCGATAGCAATCACTTTGTCAAAGGCATGATCTTCTTCTAATAACTTGATCATAAGATCAGTCACACGTCCCTTTTCACCATAGGATCCGTCATCTGTTGTGATGCTAAAGCGACTAGATACATTGATAAATTCACTTTCTAAGAAGATCTGTGATTGTGTTCTAAAACCAATGATCGTCATGATTTCTGCGTGCTGGAATCGTAATTGTTCTGCAATGGGATATAAAATCGCACAGCCTACACCTCCACCAATTAATAAAACACGTTCTAGACCTTCCAGTTCAGAAGGTTTACCAAGTGGACCAACGATATCTTGGATCGAGTCATTTTCATTTAATTGATTGAGTTCGTAAGTTGATGCTCCAACAACTTGGAAAATGATAGTTATAAATCCTTTACTCTTATCTTTATCAGCGATTGTCAGTGGGATACGTTCGCTCGTATCAAGTGCACGAACCATGACAAACTGCCCAACTTTTGCATGCTTAACAATATGAGGTGCATCGATGACCATCATGGTTGTTGTCTCAGTTAAGTTTTTCTTCTCCTTGATGATGTACATGTGATCCCCCTTCGGTTCTATGCTTTTATTATAACCCATCTGACATATCTATAGATATGTTTTTTTTAAGTTTTATCTCTTGACAAATGTTATAGAGTTTTTTATAATAGAAATCGGATTGGCACTATAAATGTAAGAGTGCCAGAAAGGAGGAAATGTTTATGTTGAAACCACTTGAGGATTTTGTTGTTCTCTCACTTGAAAAAGAGGAAAAAACAACGAAAAGCGGCATCATCTTAACCGCGGAGGATAAAGACAAACCTGCGATGGGCAAAGTACTTGCAATCGGTCCCAAAGTCGAAGGACTCAGTGTGAATGATGTAGTCATTTACCAATCCTATGCGGGGACGAAGGTTAAGCTTGAAAACCAAGAATATCTCATCATTCAAGCAAAAAATATTTTAGCTGTGATAGCATAATCGTTAAACAAAAGGAGTTGATTGCATGAGTAAAGAAATTCGTTACGGTAAGGATGCAAAAGTATCCTTACTAAAGGGTGTTGACATGCTTGCTGACGCAGTCAAAATCACCCTTGGACCAAAAGGTCGAAATGTTGTCTTAGACAAGGGTTATGGATCACCTCTAATTACCAATGATGGTGTGACCATTGCAAAAGAAATAGAGCTCAAAGATTCATATGAAAATATGGGTGCAAAACTTGTCTATGAAGTTGCTGCTAAAACCAATGATGTTGCAGGTGATGGAACAACAACTGCAACGCTCTTAGCTCAAAGTATCATCCATCGAGGTTTTAAAGCAGTTGATAATGGATCAAATCCAGTATTTGTGAGAGAAGGAATCGAAAGAGCAGGTCGAGAAGTTGCTAAAAAATTGTTAGACAAATCAAGACCAGTTGTTACGAATGAAGATATTGAGAATGTGGCTACCATTTCATCTGGATCACGTGAAATCGGTCAAATTATTGCAGAGGCTATGGATAAGGTATCCAAGAATGGTGTGATTCAGGTCGATGAATCCAAAGGATTTGAAACCGAACTGGAAGTTGTTGAAGGTATGCAATACGATAAAGGATATCTGTCACCATACTTTGTATCCAATCGTGAGACAATGTCGGTTGAAATGGAAAATCCTTTGATTTTAGTTACCGATCAAAAGATTTCAACCATACAAGATATTTTACCTATTCTTGAACAAGTTGTTAAAGAAAATCGTCCACTTCTCATCATAGCTGATGATTTAGAGAATGAAGTCACATCAACCTTAATTGTCAACAAACTGAGGGGCACATTCAATGTTGTTGCCACGAAAGCTCCTGGATTTGGTGATCATCAAAAGGAAATATTGAATGACATTGCGATTTTGACTGGAGCAACATTCTTTGCTAAAGATCTTCAAATGAAGCTTACCGATCTAAAGGTAGATGATCTTGGCACAGTCAATAAAGCTGTGATTAAAAATGATAGTACGACGTTGATTGGTGGACATGGTAGAAAAGAAGCTGTCGAGTTACGCATTGATGAAATCAAAGCTCAAATTGAACGCTCAAATTCTGATTATGATAAAAAACGTTATCAGGAGCGTTTAGCAAAATTATCTGGAGGGGTTGCCGTCATTAAAGTTGGAGCAGCAACAGAATCTGAACTTAAAGAAAAAAAATTGCGTATCGAAGATGCACTTAACGCAACCAAAGCTGCTGTTTTAGAAGGTATCATCCCTGGAGGAGGTTCTATCTTGGTAACTATCCAACAGGAACTAAAATCAACCCTTACTGATGAAAATCAAGATCGTCACCGAGGTATTCTAGCAGTTCTTGATAGTTTATCAGCACCGATCATGCAAATCGCAGAAAATGCAGGATTTGATGGGCAAAGCATATATGATGAGCAAAAAAACCAAAAGAAAGATTATGGGTTTGATGCGAAAGAAGGTGGATGGGTTAATATGATTAAATCTGGTATTATTGATCCTACAAAGGTAACGAGAAACGCTATTTTAAATGCTTCATCTATTTCAGCATTGATGATTACAAGCGAAGCCGCTGTCGTTGACATCAAGGAAAAAGATACAACACCTTCTGTACCACCGATGTACTAATGGATAGAAAAGACACGATTGCCGTGTCTTTTTATTTAATAAAAATGGTGGAGTTACTGGGGATTGAACCCAGGACCCCCTGCACGTCAAGCAGGTGCTCTCCCGCTGAGCTATAACTCCGACCAATTTCTATTATACATGATTTAAGTATTAAATCAACTTATAAAATTACTTGGCAATGCGACGCCATGGACTGACGTAGCCGCCTTGTAAAAGAGAGACTTCATTGGAGACAATAAGTGATTTTTCATTGAGTGCTTCAACAACTTCGATGATGTTTGCTTTATTTTTACGGTTCGCGAAAATCATCAGCACGGTTCTTTCTGAATCTTTCCCATAGGCATCGAGTGTGGTGACACCATGTCCAGCTGCACGGAGGGCTTCTGTGACAACTAATCCTGAGCTCTTGTCCACGATAACATAAATGAGTATTTTACCAACCGCAAGTCGTGTTTCAAGTACAGATCCAATATAGACACCAACAGCAAAACCGATACTATAAACCAATCCCTTCATCGGATAATCGACGATACCCATAATGACACGAGATGCGATAAAAACCCAAAGGAGTATTTCAAAAACTGCCAGAATCGTTCCTGGCTTACGATATCCCTTTGTAATTAAAATGACACGCATCGTTCCAATGGCAACTTCGACAATTTTCGCAGAGAAAATCATCAATAATTCCCAAAGTGGAACCGATGTTAAAAATGCCCAGATATTTGCAAACATTAAAATCACCCCAAACAATTATATCATGCCAGATGAATTTAACAACCGACAATATTGAATCTTTAAATAATCTGATTTGTGATAAGAAAAATGCCTTTACTTTTGTCTAAAATCCGCGCTCATTTGGATGATCTACGTAGTAAGAAAGTTGTCCATCTATATCACTGCGCTTACCTTCGATATAATCAATGACATTGCGTAATCCAAAACGTTGTGGAATCATAGCACCTTCAATCAAATGGTCATATAGTGTA
>Ga0172382_10011402_pt1 | contig 11760 bp, 8 predicted proteins | sample Leawel138RmetaG_FD_122245 | JGI IMG/M metagenome (GOLD analysis project Ga0172382, IMG submission 122245) | Leachate microbial communities from a municipal landfill in Southern Ontario, Canada - Leachate well 138R metaG | ecosystem: Engineered > Solid waste > Landfill > Unclassified | place...
AAAAGCTTTTGATGAGATACAAGGCGTAAAGCCCCAGAATGAGCAGCACCAATAGCATAAAGATGTAAGTAAAGATCTTTGCTACAGTGGTAAGCGATTGGCTCATATCGCCTTTATCCAGGGATTTAAACTGGTTGCGGGTGTCTTTGCCAAAGATGATTACGATATACCAATGGCGGAAGAACCAAAAGGAAAAGCGGATATCGATGATTCCCTGCGAAGGCACGGGCGGTAGCATGCGCTTCATAAGCCCCATCAGGTCTTTGCGCTGTTCATGGGTGAGAGATTCTTTGCCGGTTCCGCCGTCTATGAGCTTCTTTGGTTTTTTCTTATCCATGGGTTTGCACCTGCAATCTGCTTGCTCTATCTTCTGCTTCCTGGGTAGAGCGGTGGATTTTATACATTCGCTGCAACGCCGAAATAAGGGCAAAAACCAGCATCAATTGATAGAAGTTATTGGTCTGTTTCAATACCCATTCCAAAGTAGATTCCAGATATATCGCCAGAAGACTACCCGTAAAGGCAATAGGGATAAATTGATAGGGGTTATTTTGATAGTTAAAGAAATTCGCCACACTCATAAAGTAATAATAAAAGATAAAGATGATGAATACTACCATAGTGTGCCAACCGCATTCGGCAGCAATCATCAGATAAATGGTTTCCACCAGTCCGTTTTGCTCCTCTTCATCTTCGGGGTCGATCATCGGGATATGGCTACCGTATTCATAAGGGGGATTGATGGCTACACCAAAGTTATTTAGCCCCACGCCCAGGGTTTTTGCTTCTGCCATATTAACCGCAGCGTATGCGAGGTCTTTTCGCACTTCGGCGCTTTCCATGGGGGCGGTTACAAAGCGTTCCTGAATGGAATTCCAGGCTTTTGCCATGAACGCAATACCTAGGAAAAAGAGGATTAGCGTAATGGTTACTTTACGCGAATTGATATGGCTAAGGAAAGAGAGGGCGAGAACGATGGCGAGGGAAACGGCATATAATACCAGACCGGCGCGGGAGAGCGTGGCTACTATATTTACGGTTGCCATAAAAAACATCAGCAGCCAAAAAGCCAGATTCCTGCGGCTAAAATATTCCGCATTCATTACATAAGCCAGAAAGATGGAACCCAGGATGATACTATACATTACCAATGAGTTTTGGTGGGGGAAGGGACCGTAAGACTGGAACTTGCCCAAGAAATACTTCTGGTAGATTACCTCTATAAAGATGTAGATATTTGTAATCGCCAGTGCGGGCAGCAGGTAATCCACCTTTACGAAGCTATTTAGGTAGTTATATACCGTAAAAAAGAATACGTACATGCGCAGCATTTTCCAAAGCTCAAACCAGGAAAAGAGCGGCTCGATGGAATTCACCATGGAGAGAGCGGAAAAGGCGAAATAGAGGAAATAGAGCCAGGAACCGGGGGGTAATTTCAGCCGGAAATAGCCGCGATTTTTGATGGTAAAATATAGCAGAATAAGCACGCAGATATCCACCATCCCCACTTCAAAGCCGCGGGAGCTAAGGCGAAAGGTCTCGCGCGACACGAAATTGATATCTTCCATGCGCACGGTAAAGAAGATCATCATGATAAAGATGAAGCGCTCCACCTTGGGGTAGCGATTTGCAAGATAGCAACCCAAAGGCACGCCCAGAAAGAGCGTGATAAAAAAGAAGATGTATTTGAGATGTGGTATCGCTTCAGTCATGGCTGGATACTAAGCTTTGGGGCAGGAGCTAAAAGCTTTGTGCATTATTGCCCGCGGATGTCTTTGATTATCTCATTGATGAAATAGGCAGATTGCACGGCTTGCAGGCTGGGCAAGGCATAGTTTACCACCTGATTCCATTTGGCGATGGGGTGTTTGGGCACAAATACGATGTCGTTTGGCTTCAAGCGGAAGTCCCGCACTTTGGCTTTGAGGATGTCTTTGGTATTGATCTTAAAGAGGCGCGGGTGGCTAAGATTGCCGCGGATTACGTAAATCGTGGATTGGGCTGTGGGTTTGAAGCCTTGGGCAAAGGAGATGCTTTGCACCAGGGTCATATTTTCCTGATAGAAATAGTGCCCTTCCTGGTGCACTTCGCCTATTACGTAGATTTCGCGGTTGATAGCCGAGGGGATGAAGATGTAATCCTTATCCAAAATGGGGATGTTATAGATGGTTTTGCCGTTTTGCACGAGTTCCACAAAGTCTATGGGGAGAATGCGGTTATCCCGTATCATAAAGGTGCGTTCGAGGTCTGCCAATTCCACAGAGTTATTCTGGAAATAGCCCAAAGCCAAACCACCGGCAGCGGCAATGGCGTCCAATACCCGCATGCGCCCCTTGATGGGGACTACGCCGGGGTAGGTAAGCTTGCCCAGCATTGTGATACTGGTACCGCGGGTTTCAAAGGGAATAATGGATACAATAGGGTAAAGCACGTAGTTTTTAAGACGCTCTTCTATCACCTTAGTGGCTTCGGGGATGGTAAGCCCTCGTACATCCACTTCACCTACCAGGCGGTAGGAGAGGGTGCCGTCGTCTTTTACCATCACTACGTCCGAATCCAGATCCGGCTCGTCATATACATATACTTTCATCTTGTCGCCGGGACCCAGGGTATATGGCGGCATTTCAATGTCGTTCAAACGCTGCAATTCCTCCAGCGCTTCCTGGGTGGTTTGACGTGTAAGATGCGTTTCTTCCAGATATTCCGGCAGAGCATCAAGATTCTCTTCGATATATCTGTTATTTGAGGAACAGGCACCAAAAAGCAGCGCCAGGATAAGCAAAGGGGCAAAGGCTAGATAATGGTATCGATTAGTATTTATCATGGAAGTAATCCTTGTGAACAAAATTGAGCACGCCATATATTTCGTGGAAATTGCGTTCTTTGAGGAATTGCACCAGGCGGCAAACCCGGTTGCGGTTGCTTACATCAAAGCGGGCTACCATGAGGAGCATGGAGGAAGCAGCAGCGATATTGCTAAAAAGCTGAATATTGAAGGGGAAATCAAATAGCTCCCATATTACCAGGTCGTAGCGCTTTAGTAGCGAGAGGAAATCCTTTACCCGGGCTATTTCCACCGTGCTGGTAAAGATAGTTTCATCTGCCAAAAAGTAGGCGTAGGAAATGGCTTGATTGCCGTTATCGATGGCAAAACTATCAGATATTTCATACAGGTAGTCGTTTATTATATAATCCTGAATTGCCGGACTGCTCTCGCGGATAGTATCGATATACAGGATATTGCGCTGCTTTTGGGTAATCATCTGCGAAAGCTCTTTGATGATAAAGCTTTTGCCCGCTTCCGGAACGTCGCTGCCAAAGGCGAGCACGGGCGGGCTGTCATCGGCTATTTTGCGGTAAACATCGTTGATCATTACCTGGAAATTGCGGTAAAATACGTGTTTATCCACATAGTTCTCATCGGGCAGGCAGGCAATCATGGGTATCCTGATACCACAATCAAAGTCATTCTCACTGCGAATCTTATTGTGGAGCAGCTCTTTACCCAGGATATACAGCGAGCCAAGGGTAAATACCACGATGCCGCTAAGCAGAACCATTAGCTTGCGCTTGCCGCCTTCGGGTATCTCCGGTGCTTGCGCTGCTTCCAGTATCTCAAAATCGCTTACGTTGGATTGCATCGCCATCTTGGATTCGGCAATTCTGCCTTCCACAATGCGCAGGATGTCTTTATTCAGCTCCAGCTGCCGCTCGATCTCAAAGAACTCCTTTTGCAGGGCAGTGAGGTTTTCCAATCCGGCTTTGATGCCGTTTACTTCCATGCGGAATTCCTTGTTCTTTTCCAGCGCTCCTTCACGTTCTGCCTGATAGCGCGCTTTGTCGATATTATAGGCGTCCGAAAGCCCGCTGGGACCCCAGATAATGGTTTCGGGCAGATCGCGGGTTTTCTTTTTCATCTGTGCCCTGAGTTCGCTAATCTCGGTAAGCACCTTGCGCACTTTGGGGTTATCGCTGGTATAGCGGGAACTAAGCGCTTCCAATTCCTTTTCCAGGGCGAGGATGCGGCGCTCATCTGTATCCGTATAAGTCCAGCTCATTACCACTTCGTCCGGCAGCTTGGCTATCTTCTCTTCCATCTCGGCAATCTTGCTATCCATTTCCCGCACTTTCAGGCTGTTTTCAATCATTTTGATTTCCAGCTCTTTAAGTTGGTCAAACTTGGTTTGCGTTTCGTGAGGAATGGAGATAATACCGTATTTGGCACGGTGTGCTTCAAATTGCAGGCTAAGGTCGTTAATCAAAGCCAGGCGGCTCTTTTGCTGCTCCAGATAGTAGTTATATATCTTTAGAGCGGCGGAGTTTTGCAGCTTGGTATTGTTGAAGATAAAAGATTCTGCTGTGGTATTGGCGATAATGGCGGCAGTTTGCGCATCGCCCCAGCTTACCGAAAAGCGCAGGATATTTGACCTGTTTCCTCTTTGAACCGTTACCCTCTTATACAGATCTTCTGGCGTAAGCTTTAGCTGCAAACGCTCGATCACATCGCTTAATACATCGCGGGTGCGCACCGTTTCCAATACGGTATTGATGTCGTAGCTCTGATAGAGGTAGGGCATATCCACCGGGGTAGTCATGTTTTTGGGCGCACGGATGATGTAGCAGCTTGCTTTCCAAATGGGACCCACTCTAAAAAGCGCCCAAAGGGCAACGATTGCCATGGCTATCGCGGTAATGATCAGCAATCGTTTAAAGCGCATGGCATAGACGCGGAGCAGCATGTTCAGGTCAAACACAAAAAGCGGTTTGCGTTCTCTCGTATCGAAAAATGGTGTTTCGCTATTCAAGGCACTTCTCCATTGTTTTTCTAATATCGGTAATGGACACTATGTTGGAAGGGATACTTTGGTTTGAGAGCATAATGCTATAGGAATGCGGGGCATCCGGATGGTAGCCGTGCATGCCTGCCAGCAGGGTATTGCCCATAAAACTGGGATTGATTAGTATGCCTTCATTCATAAGGTAATACAATTCGCCAAACTTATCGTGGGGAAAGCCCACGCGTAAATCCTTCATATCTTCTTTGAATATCAGGGTTCCGATATCCAGGCTTTGTAAAAGGTCTATTATATCACGTTTGGCAGCAGGATTCATGAACCAAAAGCGTGCCATAGTGGAATCGTAAAAAGCAATGTAGTCTCTGGTATATGCATATGGCAGCTTCTGGATGAGGGGCATGAGATCAAAGGAATCCTTTACCGGCGCCATACCGTGATCCGAGATGATATAAAGCTGCACATCCTGATAAATCCTTTGGGCAAAGCGGTATAGCTTCGATATTTCCGCTTCCAGATCTTTGAGCTTTGCCTCAGTGGCATTTGAGAAAGGACCATGCTGGTGCATTACGGCATCCAGATGGGGCAGATATACATAGCAAAAGCGGATTTTGCCTTCGCTGATTGCGCGTTTATTCTCCTGCAAGATGCGGGCTTCGCTCTGCCGCCAGTTTGAGCAGTAATAGGGGATACCCTTTTCTACACACCAATCGAAGATGGTATCTGTAGCCAGGATGCCGCCGGGCACAAAGTAATCATACTTTTCCAGATAGTCAAAGTAAGGCAGGTATTTGAAAGGCACGTTATAGATTTGGAAATAGCCGGTATAGCCGTGTGCCCATTTGATAAGCCGGCTGAGGTAATGCCTTACCCGCCCGCGGTCTGCCAAAGAAGAGGGCAAAAGCTCCAGGTATTTGAGTAGCTTAAAGGGTGAATGCTCCGGATCGTACATAAAGGACGACCAATGCGTGTGTTCATCCGGATATCTGCCGGTAAGAATGGAGGGATCTGCCGCACTGGAAAAGCCGAAGGTGGTCTTTAGCCTTTGGCATGTAGGCGCCAGCTCCTTCATAAAGCCATATTTCTGGTAAATCTCCCAGCCCAGGGCATCGATGAACACATACATAGCGAGTTTTTTCATTTAGTTATACCTCTGCCAGAGGGATACATAGCGTTGACGCAGGCTCTCGGCATCTGCCCCGTGTGCCAGCCCCAGGATGGGCGCCAGGTTGCTAAGGGAAATGGGGGCATCAAAAAGCAGCCAGGGGAGTGCGTAAAAGAGGCGGTAGCGCGGGTATTTGATATATTCGTTTAAGCTGCCGGGGCTGAGACCAATATCCCTCAGATTTAGCGCAAAGTTCTTTGCCAGAGACATCAGGGAGTTTTCACTATCTTTATAGCTTGCCAGCAACCGGTGATAGGTATCCAGGTTTAGGTTGGATACGCCAAAGAAAGCCGCCCATACCGCATAATATAGCTCTTCAAAATCTATTAGGGTTTGGCTAAGCCGCTCTTTCAGCTCTTCGGGGCTTTCGGTAGGCAGATAGGGTTTTAGCTTAAAATCCATGCCTGCCTGAGCCAAATCCAGAAAAGCGGGGTTACTAAGGTATTTACCAATATCGGGAATGCTAATCAGCCGCATGCGTTCCTTTACAGACCAGTGATATTGCCCCTCTACGATGAGAATGGCTTCCGTCATTGCCTGATAGGCTTTGTGGATATTGCGATTGATGAAATCCAGATGGGGTTCGGGCTTTTCCAGGCTCAGATACTTGCGAGAGAAATACAAGCCCATCCCGCGATTTAGTAGCAGCTTTACCGCCTCTACCGGCTCTAAATCATTAGCTTCCCAGCGCGGGACGGTATGTAGAGCGTGTTTATTGCCCCAAATTACCTGATAGCCATTGATGGGATCGTACCAGATCAGATACGGCGGGAGTTTATCCAAGCTGTTGATAGGCATGCAGGCAGAGAAATCTACCTCAACGCCATATTCATCGCTCAGCTCATGATGCAGATGCTTTAGCTTCAGAGAAATCTGCGAGTTTTTCCAAGGATTTGTCTGCTTGGAGATTACAAAGAAATCCAGGTCGTTATACAGCTTTTCCGTGCCGTCTGCCAGGTGCAAAACCCCGCCTTCACCGCGCCCATAGCCCCCACCCAAGACCAGGGCAGAAAGTTCATCACGGCTAAAGAGCTTCTCGAAGCGTTTGGCGATACTATCCATTACGCCATCTATATAGAGGTTAAAGCCTTCCGAGCCATACGGAGCATAGAGTTTCATTCTGCCCCCTTGTTAAGATAGCTGCTGCCGTGTAGCAGGCGGCGCCAGATGAAATCTATCAAAATCTTGAGGTTAAATAGCGTGGATACCTTATCGATATATTCCAGCTCATAAAAGGCTTCAACCTCTGCGCTGGGAGCTTCCATACATTCCAAAAGCGAGAAAGCGCCGGGATTGTAAACCGGCAATTGAGTAATGAGATTGCGATGCTTTACGCTATTGGTAAAGAGGCGATTGCCTACCAGGAAAAGGGAGGCGCCCAGTGCTGCACAAAGGATTTGGTCAAACTTATCCAGGCTGAGGCGGATTAGAAATCTACCCCAGAGGCTTTTGGAAATAAGCTCAGAATCATAAAAAGAGCGGGTCTTCATGTTTTTATTCAAAATGCGCTGCGTGCGCGGACACTTTGCTATAAGGCAATAGGGTACAAAGAATAAGAGCCAGGGTATTATCTGCAAAAGCAGCAACAGGATGGCGAGTATTCTTTGCACAAAGCGATTGAAGAACGAGGTAACGATTCCCAGCTCCACCTGCGAAACCAAAAGCTTATCGGTGATATGGATGGATTCGCCCGAAAGCCCAGAGATGAGATGCCCTTTATATACAATCTTGTGATCCAAATCCAGGTCTCTGCCCACGTAGGTATTATCATATACAATGCTATCGTTTACGCAGGAGTTTTCATCGATAATCACGTTGTTGCCAATGATGCTATTTGGTCCAATCAGGGTTTGGCGCTGAAAACTGCAATTATTGCCAATCATGATGGGCGGCTTTAGCTCGCAGCTTTGGGGATACACCAGGTTTGACCCCAGGAAGATACCCTTTTCTTTGCCATAGCCGGGCAATACAAAATCTTCACTGCGCTCTTTCAAGACTTCCATGCTAAGCTGAAAGTAATCTGTAATTCCATGAATATCTTTGATTTCCAGGCAATTTGTAATGCTACAATTTATGGGCGCTATATCCTTCAGATGGCTGCTTTGCGGCAAGAGGATCAAGCGTTTGTTTGCGCCAAAGTAGCAGGCATTTTCAAGCTTGAAACAGCTCTTGATTTTGTCCCGATGGTAAAAGGCAAAGAAAAAGCCATTCCAGATGATGAGATCATCCTGTTGGCAAAACGACATATTTTTGGCATATACCTTATTGATGCTATCTTGAGGTCTGGCAAAGGAATAGCTGATGCTGCAACCCCATTTGCTGCCCGTGCCGATAAGCTGTTCGATTTGTTTGATACTGCCATCGGATACAATGCGCACCTCATCTACGCCCATCAGAATAACCAAATCCAAGACATATTCCAAAAGCGGTTTATTGGCTATTTTTAGCAGGAATGGCTCGATATCCGGAAAGAAGTTCTTTAGCCAATCTGCTTCCTGACTATTTGCGTAAATAAGGCACTTCATGATATATCCTTTGTTCTAATCCCCAAAATCTTCGTCAAAGCTATTGATAGCTGTTTCCAGGTCGTCAAAAATATCAAAGATTTTGTGTGCCCGCGTGATGTCAAAAACCATGCGCGGCTTATCCTGCAGATTGGCAATATGGATATCTCCGCCACCCTGTGAGGCGGATTTGAGGCAGGCAACGATGGTGCCCAATCCGGTGCTATCCACAAACTCGCAGGCTTTCATATCAAAGACAAAGTTCACCGTTTTATCTGCCACAGAATCAAATAGCTCGCGCAGCTTAGGCGAATTGTAGGCATCCAGGCGCCCATTGATCTCAATGATGCCCACCATGTTTTCTTGACGGTATTCCAAAGTCATTATTTCACTTCCTTTTATGTTCAATAGGCACCCTTACCGCTGATCACGGCAGGTATGGTTTTCAGTAAGATGATCAGGTCGTTTTTCAGCCCTTGGCTACGGATGTATTCCAAATCGAGCTGAACTTGCTGCTGAAAGGGGATATCGCTGCGCCCTTTTACCTGCCAAAGCCCGGTAATACCCGGCTTTACATGCAGACGCTTGCGGTCTTCCAAAGTATATTCCTTTACTTCGCGAGGCAAGGGCGGACGTGGCCCCACCAGGCTCATATCCCCCTTTAGCACGTTTACCAATTGCGGCAATTCATCGATGCTAAAGCGGCGGATAAAGCGTCCCACTGTGGTCACCCGCGGGTCATTTTTCATTTTAAAGATAACGCCATCGGCAGATTCATTTAGCTCCAGTAGCTCATCTTTCAATTTATCTGCATCTACATACATGGAACGAAACTTGATGAAACCAAAGTGTTTACCATTTAGCCCCACGCGATTTGCCACGTAAAAGATGGGTCCCGGATCGGAGATATAGATTGCCAAAGCGGTGATGATAAAGATGGGGGAGAGCAGGATGAGCAGGATGAAAGAGCCAAGGGTATCGGAAAGCGTTTTTAGCGCTTTTGCGGCGCCGATGGTTGCGCGCCAAATCGCCAGCTTTAGCTGCATCCGAAAGCGGCTGCGCGGCTTATCCATCTGCATTAGGCGTTTGATTTCCTGAGCCCGGCTGCTCTTACTGTGTCCCAGATAAGTTTTCATCTATCTCCAAAAGCTTTGGCGTTTTCTTTCTCCAACGGAAAACCCGGTACAAAAATAAGGGGTTTCCCAAAATATAACGTTTCCACATCCGGCGCGGCTCCTGATACAGGCGATATGTCCATTCCATGCCGATCTCGCGCAGCCAAAGTGGCGCACGGGGTATTTGTCCAGAGTAAAAATCGAAAAGACCGCCCACGCCCATTAAAAGGCTGGCATTTATCCTATTTCCATAGCGCCGGATAAATTTCTCCTGCAAAGGCGCCCCAAAGGCTACCAGCAAAATATCGGCACCGGAAGCGTTGATTCGCTCTATCACACTATCTGCCTCGCTCTCCCAATCAAAATAACCGTGTGCAGCGCCCACTATTTGCAAGCCGGCAAAGCGCTTAATCAGCTTTTCCCTTGCCGCATCGGCTACTCCTTCGGCAGCGCCCAAAAGATAGATCTTGTAGCCGCCTGCCACCGCCAGCTCACATAGCTGCGGCAAGAGGTCGGTTCCATTCAGATTCTCTTTCAAGCTCTTGCCCAAGATTCTGGCGGCGAGATTCATCCCGCTACCATCGGGATAGAGCAAAGCGGTTCCCAGTAATATCTGATAATAGTCCTTGTCAATAAATATTTTATTTATGCAATCTGCATTGATGAAAAACACTTCTGTTTTCTCTTTAGCTTCAAGGCGTTTTCCCAAATCTGCCAGCGCTTCCTGCATGCTGCTATTTGTGATATTTAGCTTAAAAAGCTCGATAACATCCTGATTGTCAGGCTCGGATTGATGATAGAATCCGGCAATAAAGCTCTTTAAGATAATGCCCAAATCGTAGCGAAAAGAGCGATTGGCAAGGTATTCCCGGTCGCTTTGCCCGCGGCTGCTATTTGCCATCTTGCTGCTATTGCGAATAAAATGCAAGCTAAAGATACCCGGACTGTGGATTCTATCCTCTTCGGATTCCGGCAGGCTGGTTCCCACCAATTCAAGCTTGCCCAAAAGGCTCAAGGGGAAAAGCAGGGCATTTCTCAGCAGCCAGTTTTTACTCTTAATGAGGGGCAGGCTCTGGGTTTTGCCTGCTTGATCCCGATAGCTCTTTAGCTCTATATCAAAAGCGGTGCCTGCACTTAAGATTTGGGTAATTGCAAGGGGCAAGCTTACAGTGATGCCCAAAAAGATTTGGATGCACTTAAGTAAGGTCTTTTGAACAAGGGTGTAAGAAATCTGGCTCTCTTTATCTTTTTCTTTTATTAAGCTTTCAAGCGGCTTGAGAAAGGAAGCTTCAAAGGCTGCTTTATTGTATTTATCTTTAAGCATTTGATAGCCATTTTCGCCATATTCCCGCGCCAATAAAGGGTTTTGCAAAAGAGTACTGATAGCCTTTGCCAGTTTCTGGGTATCCCTTTCTTTTACCAGCAATCCATTTATCTTGTGCTTTAGCCATTCGGAAATGCCGCCTACATCAAAGCCCACCACGGGAACTTTGTGGGCAAAAGCTTCCAGCCCCACCAGCGCAAAAGGTTCCTGCCAGCGGGACGGCACCACCAAAAGGCTCGCCTCTTTGTAAGCCTCCTCAAGATCCAGGCTAAAACCCTTGAATATTACCTTATCTGCTATTTCAAGATTCTTTGCCAGCTCTTTTAAGTAAGCATCGTCATTACCTTTACCATAGATCAGTAATTGATAATCTATATCCAAGAGCGCTGCCGCTTTGAGCAGGAGCTCTATTCCCTTTCCGCGAATCAATTGCCCCACATAGAGGATAAGCGGTTTTTTCGCTACGGGTTTATATTCCGCTTCCCGCGGCACTTTGTAAGGGATCAGCTTTTTTATCCGCTCCTTTTCCCACCCGTTTTTCAGCAGGTTTTCCCGCATTGCTTCCGAGAGCACAAAGCTACAAGTGGAATTGCGCATAAGAGTCAATAAATCCTTGTGCTTAAAAGGGTTTATTCTATTAATCCTATTGTCTTTTTTCTGGATAAGCATGCTGCAAACGCTACAGGAGGGAATGCAAAACGGCAGATAGCAGTTCTTGCGTTTATAGGGGAAATACTTATGCCGGCGAAGGCAATAATAATCGTGGTCATGAACGATCAGGAAAGTGGGTAAATGCTTGCTTAGGGGGCGGATCCACTCTGTACGGGTAGTTTTGTGAATCATTACAGCGCTTATGCCC
>Ga0172382_10011403_pt1 | contig 11760 bp, 12 predicted proteins | sample Leawel138RmetaG_FD_122245 | JGI IMG/M metagenome (GOLD analysis project Ga0172382, IMG submission 122245) | Leachate microbial communities from a municipal landfill in Southern Ontario, Canada - Leachate well 138R metaG | ecosystem: Engineered > Solid waste > Landfill > Unclassified | place...
GGTTCGGCGCGTCACACCGGCCTCGCCGCCATTGCGGACCCTCTGTGCCTCTGTGTCTCTGTGGTTCAATAAAAAATACTACCGGCCCTGGGAGGGACGCATGCATCTCGATGAACAGCAACGCATGGTGCGCGATACCGCGCGTGCCTTTGCCCGTGACCAGCTTGTTCCCTATGCCGAAGCCTGGGACCGCGAGCATCGATACCCGGCCGAGGCCGTGGCCGCGCTGGGCGAGCTTGGGTTCCTCGGCATGGTGGTGCCCGAGGAGTGGGGCGGCGCGGGCATGGACAATGTCTCCTACGCCCTGGCGCTGGAGGAAGTCGCCGCCGGGTGCGGGGCCGTCTCGACCATCATGAGCGTGCACAACTCGGTCGGCTGCATGCCCATCCTGAAGTTCGGCACCGACGCCCAGAAGGAACGCTTCCTGCGCCCGCTGGCCGAAGGCAAGGTGATCGGCGCGTTCTGCCTGACCGAGCCGCAGGCCGGGTCCGACGCCGCCGCGCTCAAGACCCGCGCGGTGCGTGACGGGGACCATTGGGTGCTCAACGGGACCAAGATGTTCATCACCTCGGGCCAGCACGCCGGGGTCGCCATCGTGTTCGCCGTGACCGACCCGGCGGCCGGGAAGAAAGGTATTTCGGCCTTCATCGTGCCGACCGATACCCCCGGCTATCAGGTCGTGCGGGTGGAACACAAGCTGGGCCAGCACGCGTCCGATACCTGCCAGATCGCGTTCGAGGACATGCGCCTGTCCGCCGACCTCATGCTTGGCAAGGAAGGCGAGGGCTACAAGATTGCGCTCGCCAACCTTGAAGGTGGGCGCATCGGCATCGCCTCGCAGTCGGTCGGCATGGCGCGGGCGGCGTATGAGGCCGCGCGGGAGTACGCCAAGGAGCGCCAGACCTTCGGCAAGCCGATCATCGAGCATCAGGCGGTGCAGTTCCGGCTGGCCGACATGAAAGTCCGCATCGAAGCCGCCCGCCATCTGGTGCTGGAGGCTGCCCGCCTGCGCGACGCGGGCGAACCGTGCCTGACCGAAGCCTGCATGGCCAAGCTGTTCGCCTCGGAAATGGCCGAGAAAGTGTGCTCGGACGCCATCCAGACCTTGGGCGGCTATGGGTATCTTGCGGACTTCCCGGTCGAGCGGATCTATCGTGATGTCCGGGTGTGCCAAATCTACGAAGGCACGTCCGACGTCCAGCGCATGGTTATTGCGCGCGCCATCATGCAAGAGGATTGAGCCCCGTGGCCGACAAGCAGCAGAAGAAGATCAACGGAAAAGGTGCTCCGGCGCCCAAGCCGGTGAAGAAAGACCCGGTCGAGTTCTGGTTCGACTTCTCCAGCCCCTATGCCTACATCGCCTCCACCTTGATCGACGACATCGCCGAGGAATACGGCAGGACCGTTACGTGGCGGCCGTTCCTGCTTGGCCCGGTGATGAAGCAGACCGGCAACACGCCGCTGCTCGATCAGCCGATGAAGGGCGCCTATGCCCGCCGTGACTCCGCGCGCATGGCGAAGTTCTTCGAGGTGCCGTTCACCCTGCCCGAGCCGTTCCCCATTGCCGCGCTGGCCGCGACCCGTGGGTTCTATTGGCTCGAAGCCACGGCGCCTGATCTCGCCGTGCCGTTCGCCATCGCATGCTTTGAGCGCTACTACGTCGATGGTCAGGACATCAGCAAGCCCGAGGAAGTCGCCGCCGCCGCCGAGAGCGTGGGTGTCGATGCCAATGCCCTGCTCGCCGCCGTGGCCGACCAGCAGTGGAAGGACAAGGCCAAGACCATGGTCGATGAAGCCATCGCCAAGGGCGTCTGCGGCGCTCCGTTCTTCCTGGTAGATGGCGAGCCGTTCTGGGGGGCCGACCGCCTGTGGATGGTCGAGGAATGGCTGGAAAGCGGCGGCTGGTAACAGAATTAAGGACCGTCATGCGCGGGCTTGACCCGCGTATCCACGCCGCCCCACCGAACGCGGTGCCAACGGTGAGGCGTGGATGGTCGGGTCAAGCCCGGCCATGACGGAACGTATAAAGCTAGAGTCTGGGAGGACCTTCCACATGCCGCTGACCAAGGGATACAAGCAGCTCCTCGACGAGGCCTATGGCCAGATCGAGACGGTGCCGATCAACGACGCCCTGGCGTTGCTTGACGATGACGGCGTGCAGTTCGTGGACATCCGCGATGTGCGCGAACTGCATCGCACCGGCACCATCCCCGGCGCGTTCCATGCGCCGCGCGGCATGTTGGAATTCTGGGTCGACCCGGAAAGCCCGTACTACAAGGACGTCTTCGGGTCGGGGAAGAAGTTCGTGTTCTTCTGCGCCTCGGCGTGGCGCTCGGCGCTGGCGACCAAGGCGTTGCAGGACATGGGCCTCGGCCCCGTCGCCCACCTCGAAGGCGGCTTCACCAAGTGGAAGGACAGCGGCGCGCCCGTCCAGGCCCCCGACGAGCGGGAGGCCCGCTGACATGACCGTCCTCAAGTCGTCCATCAGCCCGCGGTCCGAGGACTTCCGGGACAACGCGGCGCACATGCAGGCCCAGGTCGATGACCTCAAGGCCCAGGTCGCCAAGGTCAAGCAGGGCGGTGGCGACAAGGCGCGCGAAAAGCATCTGGCGCGCGGCAAGCTGCTGCCCCGTGACCGCGTGCGCGGGCTGCTTGACGTCGGTTCCCCGTTCCTGGAGTTCTCCCAGCTTGCCGCCCACGGCATGTACGACGGCGACGACGTGCCCGCCGCCGGGGTCATCACCGGCATCGGCCGGGTGTCGGGCCAGGAATGCGTGATCGTCGCCAATGACGCCACGGTCAAGGGCGGAACCTACTACCCCATGACCGTGAAAAAGCACCTGCGCGCCCAGGAGATCGCCAAGGAAAACAACCTGCCGTGCGTCTACTTGGTGGACTCCGGCGGGGCCTTTCTGCCGCGCCAGGATGAGGTTTTTCCCGACAAGGAGCACTTCGGGCGCATCTTCTATAACCAGGCCAACCTCAGCGCGGCGGGCATCCCGCAAATCGCAGTTGTGATGGGAAGCTGCACGGCGGGCGGGGCCTATGTCCCGGCCATGTGCGATGAAAGCGTCATCGTGCGCAACCAGGGCACCATCTTCCTAGGCGGCCCGCCGCTGGTGAAGGCCGCGACCGGCGAGGTGGTCACGGCCGAGGATCTGGGCGGCGCGGACGTGCACTGCAAGATCTCGGGCGTCACCGACCACTACGCCCAGGACGACACGCACGCCCTGTCCATCGCCCGGCGCATCGTCGGCGACCTGAACCGCACCAAGCGTCCGCAGGTGGATTTCACCCAGCCCGAGGACCCGCTGTATGACCCGGCGGAAATCTACGGCATCGTCCCCAAGGACACCCGCAAGCCGTTCGACGTGCGCGAGATCATCGCCCGACTGGTCGATGGGTCGCGGTTTGACGAGTTCAAGGCCCTGTACGGCACCCAGCTTGTCTGCGGCTTCGCGCGCATCTGGGGCTATCCGGTCGGCATCGTCGCCAACAACGGCATCCTGTTCAGCGAAAGCGCCCAGAAGGGCGCCCACTTCGTCGAGCTGTGCAACCAGCGCGGCATTCCGCTGGTGTTCCTCCAGAACATCACGGGGTTCATGGTCGGCCGCAAGTACGAGAGCGGCGGCATCGCCAAGGACGGCGCCAAGATGGTCATGGCGGTGTCCAACGCGGCGGTGCCCAAGTTCACCGTCATCATCGGCGGCAGCTTCGGGGCGGGGAACTACGGCATGTGCGGCAGGGCGTTCGCCCCGCGCTTCCTGTGGATGTGGCCGAACAGCCGGATCTCGGTGATGGGCGGCGAGCAGGCGGCGAGCGTGCTGGCGACCGTGCGGCGCGATGCAGTCGAAGCGCGCGGCGGCACCGTCTCGGCCGAGGACGAGGAAGCCTTCAAGGCCCCCATCCGCGACCAGTACGAAACGCAAGGGCATCCCTATTACGCCTCGGCCCGGTTGTGGGACGACGGCGTGATCGACCCGGCGGACACTCGCACCACCCTGGCGCTGGGCCTGTCGGCGGCGCTCAACGCGCCCATCGGCAAGACCGAATACGGCGTGTTCCGGATGTAGGGGAGGGGGCGACATGACCAGCGATATCCTTCTCGAACACGTCGATGAACGCGGCGTGTGCACCGTGACCATGAACCGGCCGGATGTGCACAATGCCTTTGACGACGTCCTGATTTCCCGCCTGGAGCGCCTGTTCCGGGGCTTTGAGCATCGTCCCGAGGTTCGCGTGGTGGTGCTGGCCGGAAATGGCCGCAGCTTCTCCGCCGGGGCCGACCTCAACTGGATGAAGCGCATGGCGGGCTACACCCGTCAGCAGAACTTCGATGACGCCATGGGCCTTGCGACCATGCTGGAGGCCATCTACCGCTGCCCCAAGCCGACCATCGCCCACGTCCACGGCGCGGCGTTTGGCGGCGGGGTCGGGCTGGTGGCGGCCTGCGACATCGCCATCGCCTCGGCCAAGGCCAGCTTCGCACTGACCGAGGTCAAGTTGGGCCTCATCCCAGCGACCATCGGCCCCTATGTGGTCGAGGCCATCGGCGCGCGGGCCTGCCGCCGCTACTTCCAGACCGCCGAACGGTTCACGGCCATTGAGGCCTGCCGCATGGGGTTGGTTCACGAGGTCTGCGACGAAGACCACCTTGACGCCAAACGCGACGAAATCATCGCCGCCCTGCTGCTGGGTGGCCCGCACGCCCAGGCAGCCGCCCGCGCCCTGATCGGCGCCGTGGCCCACAAGCCGGTAAACGACGCGATGCTGGCCGACACGGCCGCGCGGATTGCGGATATCCGGGTGAGCGACGAAGGGCAGGAAGGCTTGCAGGCCTTCCTCGAAAAAAGAACAGCGTCCTGGGTGGGGGAATGAACCCGATGTTTACCAAGATCCTCATCGCCAATCGGGGCGAGATTGCGTGCCGGGTCATCAAGACGGCTCGCCGCATGGGCATCAAGACGGTGGCCGTGTATTCCGAGGCTGACCGGGACGCGCTGCATGTGCGGATGGCGGACGAGGCGTTCCTCCTCGGCCCGGCTCCCGCTGCGGAAAGCTATCTGGTCATCGACAAGGTGATCGACGCCTGTGTCCGGTCGGGCGCCCAGGCGGTGCATCCGGGCTATGGCTTCCTGTCGGAGAACGCCAAGTTCGCCGAGGCCTGTCAGGCCAACGGCGTGGTGTTCATCGGCCCGCCCATTCCGGCCATTCACGCCATGGGCTCCAAGTCCGAGTCCAAGCGCATCATGGAGGCGGCCGGGGTGCCGCTGGTGCCAGGCTATCACGGCGCCGACCAGGACGACGCCGTGCTGACTTCTGAGGCCACCCGCATCGGTTATCCGGTGCTGGTCAAGGCCTCGGCCGGGGGCGGCGGCAAGGGGATGCGCGTGGTGGAAAAGGCCGCCGATCTGGCCGCCGCCATCGCCGGAGCGCGGCGCGAGGCCAAGGCGGCGTTCAGCGACGACAGCCTGCTCATCGAAAAATACCTGTCCCATCCGCGCCATGTGGAAATGCAGGTTTTCGGCGACACCCACGGCAACTACGTGCACCTGTTCGAGCGCGATTGCTCCCTGCAACGCCGCCACCAGAAGGTTATCGAGGAAGCCCCGGCTCCCGCCCTTCCGGCTGACGTGCGGGCCAAGCTGGGCGAGGCAGCCATCGCTGCGGCCCGCGCGGTGGAGTACGTCGGGGCCGGGACGGTCGAGTTCCTGTATCAGGACGGCGCGTTCTACTTCATCGAAATGAACACCCGCCTCCAGGTCGAGCATCCCGTCACCGAGATGATCACCGGCCAGGATCTGGTGGAATGGCAGCTTCGCGTGGCGTCGGGCGGCACCCTGCCGTGCGCCCAGGAGGATCTCGCCGTGCGCGGTCACGCCTTCGAGGCCCGCGTCTATGCCGAGGACCCGCAGAAGGACTTCCTGCCCGCCACCGGCCGCCTGCGCCACCTGCGCCCGCCGGTCGAAACCGCTGGCGTGCGGGTCGATACCGGCGTCGTGCAGGGCGACGAGGTGTCCATCCACTACGACCCGATGATCGCCAAGCTGGTGGTGTGGGACCATGACCGGGGCTCGGCCCTGCGCCGGTTGCGCACGGCGCTGGAGGCTTATCAGGTGGTCGGCGTCGCCACCAACCTCGCTTTCCTGAGCGCGGTCGCGGCCCATCCGGCGTTCGAGGATGCCGAGATTTCCACCAAGTTCATCGACACCCACCGCGCCGTCCTCATCCCTGAGGCGGCTGCGGCCGATACCGAAACCCTGGCCTTTGCTGCGCTCGATACCCTGCTGCGCCGTGAAGACGAGGCCAAGGCGGCGGCGGTGCGCTCAGGCGACCCGTTCTCGCCTTGGCACACCACCGACGGTTGGCGGCTGAACGACGACAACCACCATGATCTGGTGTTCAAGGACGGCGAGGCGTCGCACACGGTGGTGGTCCACTACCGCAAGGGCGGCACGTGGCAGCTCGACCTGTCGGGCGAGGCCAAGACCCTTGAGGCGCGGGCCGAACGCGACGCCCACGGCGACCTGATCGCCAGCCTCGACGGTGTCCGCCGCCGCGCCACGGTGGTCCGGCTGGGGTGGGATCTGGTGATCATCGCCGAAGGGCGCCAGCATCGCCTCCTCCTTGACGATCCGGCCGCCAGCGCCGGGGAAGGCGAGGGCGCGGCGGGCAGCCTGACCGCTCCCATGCCGGGCAAGGTCATCCAGGTGCTGGCCGAGGTCGGGCAGTCGGTGGAGCAGGGCACGCCGCTGATGGTGCTGGAAGCCATGAAGATGGAACACACCATCAAGGCCCCGAAGGCAGGCGTCGTGTCCGCCATCCACTACGGCCCCGGCGACCAAGTGGCCGACGGCGCCGAACTCCTGGTCATCGACGCCGAGGGCTAACTTCGGCGCTAAAGTCGTGACACAGAGGACACAGAGGGAGGCACAGAGAACACCGAGGTCGTGAAATTTGTGCGCCGCAGGCATACTAATCCTGGGCCGGATCACGTCATTGCGCACCCCGCATGGTCAATGCGCGGACTCTCTGTGTCCTCTGTGCCTCCCTCTGTGTACTCTGTGATTCCCACTTCTTTTGGAGGACTCCCATCATGGCCCTGCCGTCGAAAGTGAAGATCGTCGAGGTCGGCCCACGGGACGGCCTCCAGAATGAACCCGACATCGTACCGACCCAGGCCAAGGTGGCGCTGATCGACGCGCTGTGCGGGGCGGGCTTGCGGGTGATCGAGGCGGGCAGCTTCGTGTCGCCCAAGTGGGTGCCGCAGATGGCGGACACGCCGCAGGTGCTGTCCCGCATCGCCCACCTCAAGGACGTGGTGCACCCGGTCCTGGTGCCCAACATGAAGGGCATGGAGGCGGCGGAGAAATCCCACGCCGAAACCGGGCGCATCGAGGAAATCGCCATCTTTGGCGCCGCGTCGGAAACCTTCTCGCAGAAGAACATCAACTGCTCCATCGCCGAAAGCCTGGAGCGTTTTGTGCCCGTGGTGGCGCGGGCCAAGGAACTGGGCTGGGGCGTGCGCGGCTATGTGTCCTGCGTGCTGGGCTGCCCGTACGAGGGCGAGATCGACCCGCGCGTCGTCGCCCGCGTGGCGCGCGCCCTGTGGGACATGGGATGCTACGAGGTGTCGCTGGGCGATACCGTCGGCACCGGCACCCCGCTCAAGGCTCAGGCGATGGTCCGGGCGGTGGCGGCGGAGGTGCCGGTGGAGCATCTGGCGGCCCATTTCCACGACACTTACGGTCAGGCCCTGGCCAACATTCTGGCGGTATTGGAGTTGGGCGTGGCGACGCTCGATGCCTCGGTGGCGGGATTGGGCGGATGCCCCTATGCCAAGGGCGCGTCGGGCAACGTTGCGACCGAAGACGTGGTGTACATGCTTAACGGCATGGGCATCGAGACGGGCATCAACCTCGACCTGCTGGCCGAGGCTGGGTGGGGTATCACCGAATACCTGGGCCGTGAACCGGCCTCCAAGGTGTCCCGCGCCCTGATGGCCAAGAAGGGGAAGCGGGGCTGATATGATGGGGGTGTTGCGGCCGCCGGTCCTCCTGGCGGGGCTGGCGGCGGCGGGGGCCGTCGGTCTTTTGCTGGCCGGAGTATCCGGGTTGGCCGATCCCGGCCTGGCCCGCGCCGGGGCAGTGGTCGTTTTTGCGCTGGCCCTGTGGGTGACGGGCGTGGTGGCCGAGCCGGTCACGGCCATCATGTTCTTTCTGCTCGCCGTGCTGCTGTCGGTGGCGTCGCCCGCCGTGGTGTTTTCCGGTTTTACCTCGACCGCGTTCTGGCTGGTGTTCGGCGGGTTGCTGGTCGGCATGTCGGTCAAGCGCACGGGCCTCGGCGAGCGGCTGGCGCATGCCCTGGTGTCGCGGGTCGGCGGGTCGTACCTGGCCCTGTGCGTCGGGATTGCGCTGGTCGGCATGGCGCTGGGCTTTTTGATGCCGTCGAGCATGGGGCGCGTGGTGCTGCTGCTGCCCGTGGTGCTGTCGCTGGCCGATCATCTGGGCCTGGAGCCGGGCAGCAAGGGCCGGGCCGGGCTGGTGCTGCTGACCGGCACGGTGGGCTTCATGCCGACCGGGGCCATCCTGCCCGCCGTGGTGCCCAACATGGTCATGGTGGGTGCGGCCGAGACGCTCTATGGCGTGACGTTCCAGTACTTTCCCTGGCTGATCGCCCATATGCCGACCACCGGGCTGGTCAAGCTGGGCCTGATCATCGGCGTGATCTGGGCGATGTTCCGCGAAACCCCCAAGCACCCGCCGCCGGTCGAGCATCCGGGACCGCTCAAGGCCGATGAGCGCCGTCTGGCCGTTATCCTCGGGCTGGCCCTGCTGCTGTGGGCAACCGACGGCATTCACGGCATTTCCCCCGCCTGGGTGGCGCTGGCCGGGGGGCTGGCCTGCCTGCTGCCGCCCCGGCCGCTGGTGCCGATGCCGCTGTTCAGCGAGAAGTTCAATCACACCACGCTCCTGCATCTGGCGGGGCTGCTCGGCCTGGGGGCGGTGGTGGCCGATAGTGGGCTGGGCGTGGCGGCAGGGCAGTGGCTGATGGGGGTGCTGCCGCTCGCGGGCGATGCTCCGGCCACCTCGTTCGCCGCCCTGGCTTCCCTGACCGCGCTGCTGGGCATGGTGGCGACCATTCCGGGGGTTCCTGCGGTCATGACCCCGCTGACGGGGTCACTTGCCGAGGCCAGCGGTCTGCCGTTGCAGACGGTGCTGTATATTCAGGTTGTGGGCTACACCACCGTATTTCTGCCCTATCAGGTTCCGCCGCTGATCGTTGCCATCCAGATGGGTGGGGTCGGCCTGCGGCGGGCGGCTCTTTTCACCCTGCTATTGGCTGCGCTGACAATTTTGATCGCGTGGCCGTTGACCTACGCGTGGTGGCGGGTGATAGGTGTCCTTCCAGGGTAGAACCGGCGGCAGTTGAAGCGCGCCCCACGAACCCGTAGAATGCCCCGTCCGAAAGAGGGGGCTTGGAAAAGGGGTTTTCCGTGATCGGCTATGAAGGACGGCGCCTGAACGTCCTGATCGTTGAGGACAACGTCAATTTCCGGCGCCTGCTGCGCACCATACTGACCACCATCAACGTCCATGACGCGATGGAGGTTGAGGATGGAGAGAGTGCGCTCGAACTATTGCGCACCTATCCGGCCGACTTGGTGCTGCTGGATTGGAAGATGGAACCCATGGACGGCCTGACGTTCATTCGTCGCCTGCGTCAGGGACCCGATAGCCCGAATCCCACCCTGCCGGTCATCATGGTCAGTGGGTATACCGACGCGGCCTTGATTACCCAGGCGCGCGATGCCGGGGTCAATGAATTCCTCGCCAAACCGATCTCTGCCAAATCACTGATGTCCCGCGTGATCGCCGTTATGGACACGCCGCGCCCATTCGTGAAATCGTCGGGGTACTTCGGTCCTGACCGCCGTCGGAAGCAAGTCCCACTTCAGCGGGGCGAGCGCCGAAACCAGTCTTAAGGCCCGACACGAATTACCACTTTTGCCACTAGTGAGAAACACTGTATACCTAATGAACCGGGAGTCTCGGGAGCGCCGGGATGGACCGGGGGGCGCAAAGCCCTTCAGGGACGCAGTGGAAGAGGAGCCGAATGAGCGGGTACAACCTGGAAAGGCTGAACTTCCTGGTCGTGGACGACAACAAGCACATGCGCGCGCTGGTCAAGACCATCCTGCACGCACTTGGCTCGAAGAACGTTCACGAGGCGGCCGATGGTGCGGACGCCTTTAAGGAACTTCGCCACTTCCCTGCCGACATCATCATCTGCGACTGGAATATGTCGCCGCTGGACGGCCTGGATTTTGTGCGGCTGGTGCGTACCGGCAAGGACAGTCCCAACCCCTTCGTGCCCATCGTCATGCTGACCGGGCACACGGAAATGCATCGCGTGATCGAGGCGCGCGATGCTGGCGTTCACGAATTCCTGGCCAAGCCGATCTCCGCCAAGGGCTTGTATTCGCGCCTACGGTCAATCATCGAAAAGCCGCGGCCGTTTATACGGGCCGGGTTGTACTTTGGTCCCGACCGCCGCCGCCGCCAGATCGACTGGAAGGGTGCGGAGCGTCGCAAGGCCATGCAGGAAGCTAAGAAGGCCGCAGCAGAGCAGGCACAGGACGCTGGCGGGTTGAGCCAGGCAGAGGTTGAGGCCTTGCTCGGCGGCTGAGACAAATGCGGTGCGTTATCAGGCGGTGCGCGCGGTTTATCGTGGGCACAACGGCGTTGCGGGGGCAATAAAATCAATGAGCGGTGACGGTAAGCCTGAAATCATTCAGCCGCCGAACCATGTCAAGGACAAGGTCAGCGTGACGTCCAACGGTATTGATCTTGATACGCTTGAAAAGGCGGAGAAACTGATCGCCGACATGCAAGACAGCTACCTTGAGTGGGTGAACGAAGACCTGCGCAAGCTACAGGACTTCGAAAACCAGCTTGATGCCAAAACCGCGCCGCGCAAGCAGGTGTTCAACGACATCTTCTCTGTTGCCCACGATGTCAAAGGGCAGGGTGGTAGTTTTGACTATCCGCTGATGACGCTCATCGGCAATTACCTGTGTCGGTATATAGAACATCTCGGGGATGTCGAGCCGTCCGACAAGCATGTCGAGGTGGTGAAGGTTCACATCTCGGCACTGCGCCTCGTGATCGCCCAGCGCATGAGTGGCGAGGGCGGCAAGATGGGCGCCAATCTCATCCGCGGCCTCGAAGCCGCCGCGGCCAAGACGGCGGTGCCGAAGGTCTAAAAATGCTGCGCTGTGATGTTCGTCACAGCCGCGTTGGGCCGTTCCGGCTAGTCTTGGTATGTTACGTCGTGGGGAGGTGAGCAGTGTCTGGTCGCTTCGAAGTCGCTTTGTACAACGCCGAAGTTCGCCGCCTTGTGTATGACGGCGACCATCACCGTGATTTGACCGACGACTGGAGTTCGACCCACTACGTCGAAATCCATGCCGTTTCTGCCCTTGAAGCGCGCCGCAAGATCGAGCAGCGCTATCCCCGAGACCGCGGCTTCGTCATCGAGGCCGTGACCCAGGCCTGACCTCCCCCGGCAGGCAACCCCCGACCGGGCGCCCCTTTCCCCCGACATCCACCGGGGCGCCCGGTCACCCCTTTTCAACGCCGCAGACAGTCACTGCCCAGGTTTGATGAACCTGTGGGCGGCGTTGGGCGTTTAAGGGGATGTTCTACCTCGCAGGGGGTAGGTATTGACGATGGAGGCGAGTCTTCCATTCTGTAATAC
>Ga0172382_10011405_pt1 | contig 11758 bp, 11 predicted proteins | sample Leawel138RmetaG_FD_122245 | JGI IMG/M metagenome (GOLD analysis project Ga0172382, IMG submission 122245) | Leachate microbial communities from a municipal landfill in Southern Ontario, Canada - Leachate well 138R metaG | ecosystem: Engineered > Solid waste > Landfill > Unclassified | place...
CGGGGTGCAGCACGCGGTGGCGGGGGAAACCGGCCTGTCCTCGTGGCGCTTCCAGGGCCGGGACGCGGCCGGCAACGCGGTCGAGGTCGCGGGTTGCGACCTGTTCACCTTTGACGGCGACCGGATCGCCTGCAAGGACAGCTACCGCAAGGCGGGCTGACCCTGCCCCGGCCCGGCGCCCTCGGGCCGGGGCGCGCTAGCGCACGTAGCGGATGAAGGGCGTCACCTGCGCGATCCGGTCATACAGCCGGCGGCCGGTGGTGTTGAAATCCTGCGTCAGCCAGTAGACCGCAGGGGTGCCGTTGGCATCGGCCGCGGCATAGACCGCCTCGATCAGCTTGCGGCCCAGCCCGGTGCCGCGCGCCTGCGGATCGACGTAGAGATCCTGCAGGTAGCAGACATTCTCGATCTTCCAGCAATGGCGGTGGAACAGGAAATGCACCAGCCCCATCGGCCGCCCCCCGACCAGCGCCAGAAACCCGTTGAAATCCTGCGGATCGTCGCCCAGCAGCCGGGAAAACGTGGTGGCATAGACCTCTTCGGGGACGGCGGTCTTGTAGAACTCCAGATAGCCGGTCCACAGGCGGCGCCATTCCGCGGCATCCTCGGGGCGCAGCGGGCGGATTTCGATGTCGGACATGGGGGCTCCGTCGGGGTGTCTGCCGGTGGGGACGACGCTACCGGGGCGGCGCGGCGGTGGAAAGAGGCGGGGCGGTGGAAAGAGGATGCGCCCTTGCCCAAGGCGCCGCGCGGCGGCATGATCGCGGGCGCATACACAGGCAGGCCGATGTACATCCCCCCGCATTTCCAGGAAATCAGCCCGGAGGAGATCGCGCGCGTGCTCGACGCGGCGCCGCTGGCCTGTGTCGTCGCCCAGACCGAATCGGGGCTGCTGGCCAACCACCTGCCGCTGCTGGCGGGCCCCGACGGCACGCTGCTGGGCCATGTGGCGCTGGCCAACGACATGCACCGGCTGATCCGCGACGGGCAGGAGGTGCTGGCGATCTTCCGCGGCGAGGACGCCTATGTCTCGCCCAACTACTACCCCAGCAAGCCCGAGCATCAGCGCCATGTGCCGACCTGGAACTATCAGGCGGTGCATGTCCACGGCCCCATCCGCTTTCAGCACGACCTGCGGTCGAAACGCGCCGCGGTCGGGCTGCTGACCCGCCTGCACGAGCGGCGGCTGAACGGGGACCGCGCCTGGCGGATGGCCGACGCCCCCGCCGACTATATGCAGCAGATGCTGGACACGATCGTCGCCTTCCGCATCGAACCGCAACGCACGCTGGCCAAGTCCAAGCTGAGCCAGAACCGCGAGCCCCGCGACCAGCGCGCGGTGGTCAAGGCGCTGGCCGCCGACGGCCACGCCGCCTTGGCCGCGATCATGGAGCCGCGGCTGCCCGAGGGCTGAAGGGGCGCAAGCCCGGTCATGCGCACGCGCAGCGATACCCCGCAACGCCCGATGGACGCGGAGATCATCCCGCCTCGGGCAACGGCTCCATCCGCCGCAGCCTGCGATACAGCGTCTGCCGCGAAATCCCCAGGACCCGCGCGGCAGCGCTGAGGTTCCCCCCCGAGCGGGTGATCGCGGCCTGGATCATCCGATCCTCGGCCAGCTTCAGCGACAGCGAGCTGGCGGCGGCGGAATCGCCCGCCCGCGATACCCGCTCGCTCATCTCGCGCGGCAGGCGTGCCAGGGTTTCGCCGGCATGGTGCAGGGCCAGGGCGTGCAGCTCGGCCCGGAACTCGCGGATATTGCCGAACCAGGGCAGTTCCTGCAGATGCACCAGCGCCGCGTCGCCCAGCGACATCGGCAGGCTTTCCGCTTCGGATGCGATCTCGGTCAGGAAATGCTGGGCCAGCGGCTCGATATCCTCGGGGCGCTCCCGCAGGGGGGCCAGCGAAAAGCTGAAATAAGCCAAGCTGAAATACAGCTCTTGCAGGGCCGGGCGGGCGTTAACCAGATCGCTGATCCCCAGCGTGGACGAGCTGATGAACCGCGGGATGGATTTCGACGGGCTGCGGATGCAGGCCAGCAGGTCGGTGATCGCGTCCGACGTCAGGTGCTCGATCCCACGAAGATAGACGGTGCGGACCCGTTGGAGGCGGGCATGGCCCTGCGACACCACCGCCCGCCGGTCCGAGGCCCGCAGCGCGATCCCGGCGATGGCGGAAGCGGCCTCGGCGCGCGCGTCCTCCTGCAGGAAGTCGATTTCCAGGAACAGCTGCTTGCCCAGCCCGGCTTCGTCATGGATCCCTTGGGCGAAATGGCGCTTGCCGGTGCCGGGCTCGCCCTCGATGAAAATGTTGCCGCCGCTGTGGGCCATCGATTTTGCACAGCGCAGCGCGGCGGCAAGGCCCGCCGAGTGGCCGATCAGACTGTCCAGCCGCTTCAGCCCACCGCCCGCCCGCGCCGGCGGCCGGCGGCGGCGCTGCTGCGGCACCTCGCGGAAGGTGTTGACGATAGAGATCACCCGCCCGGATTCGTCCTTGATCGGGATCGCCGTGTCGATCAGATGCAGGTCGTAGATCCGCGACTTGATGTGCAGGATGCGGTCCCGATAGCCCTGCCCGGTTTCGAAGATCGGCTGGATGATCGGCTCGACCCCGAAGATGCTGCGGAACTTCTTGCCCTTGGCATAGCGCGGGTTCAGCTTGAGGATACGCCCCGCCGGCTCGTTCAGGTGCGAGACCCGGCCGTCGCCGTCCAGCACCAGCAGCCCGTCGCTGATATGGTCGATGATCGCCTGCTGTTCCCGCACCAGGGTCTTGAGCCGGACCGAGTTCAGATGCAGCTCATAGGCCTGCTGGCAAAGCTTCAGCGCCGCCTGAACGATCTGGTGGCCGATGGCGATCTGCGACAGCTTCACCTTGGTCAGCAGTACCGGCGACCCGGCCCCGGGCGCCCCCAGCACCGCGGCGACATAGGCATGGCGGGCGCTGACGCGGAAGATTTCCGGGGCGGTGCCGCGCGGGTTCAGCCCCTCGTCCAGCTGCGCCTCCTTGCGGATCAGCGCTTCAGCCAGGGGAAAGCCCAGGATTTCCAGCCGGATGGACGCCGCATCGGAAATCAGCCGGTAAAGACCTGCCGCGTCGTCCAGCGTCCGCCGCAGCATGTCGAGGATCGGTTCCGTCTCGTTGTCCATTTCACCGGCAGGAAACCTCACGCCGCATGACCTGTCAAATAGGCGTTCCGCAGCTCGGCGGAATGCGCCAGTTGCTCGGCCGGGCCGGACAGGGCGATCCGGCCGCCGCGCAGCACATAGGCGTGGTCGGCGGTGGCCAACGCGTGCTGGACGCTTTGCTCGACCACGATGATCGCCATGCCGGTTTCCGCGTTGATGCGGGATATTGCCTGGAAGATCTGGTCGGTGATCAGGGGCGCGAGGCCCAGCGACGGCTCGTCCAGCAGCAACAGCCGCGGGCGCTGCATCAAGGCCCGGCCGATGGCAAGCATCTGCTGTTCGCCACCCGACATGGTGCCGGCCCGCTGCGTAGCGCGTTCGTGCAGTCGTGGAAACAGCGCATAGACCGCGTCCAGATCCCGGTCGAAGCTCTCGGGCTGCGCCAGGATGGCCCCCAGCTGTAGGTTCTCGAACACGGTCATGTCGGGCATGATGTGGCGGCCTTCGGGCACATGGGCGATGCCCAGCCCCGCCCCCTCGTGCGGGGGCAGCCCGGTGATCTGGCGCCCCGCAAAGCTGACCCGGCCCCCGTGCGGCAGGGGCGAGGCGAAAAGCGCGTTCAGCAGCGTCGATTTCCCGGCACCGTTGGCGCCCAGCAGGGCGACGATCTGCCCTTCGCGCACGGTCAGGTCGACGCCGTGCAGCACGTCCCCCGCGCCATAGCCGACCCGCAGCCCCTCGATCCGCAGCAGGTCGGGTGAGGTCCCGGCCTTGCGCAGCCGCGAGATGGCGGCGCCGCCCCGGCTGTGTTCCTCGCCCAGATAGGCGCTGATGACGGCTGGGTTGTCGCGGATCTCGTCGGGCCGGCCCGAGGCGATGTGCCGGCCATGTTCCATCACCACGATATTGTCCGACGCCTGCATGACCACGCCCATGTCGTGTTCGATCAGCAGCACGCCCACCCCGGTTTCCTGCCGCAGGCGCATCAGCTCGGCCGCAAGTTCGATCGATTCGTCCGAGTTCAGCCCTGCAGCCGGTTCATCAAGGCAGATGAAGCGCGGGCGCAGGCACATGGCGCGGGCGATTTCCAGCTTGCGCTGCAACCCGTAGGGCAAAGACCCGGCCAGGTCATCGGCCCGCGCGGCCAGTCCGAAACGGTCCAGCCAGCCCATGCAGGCGTCGATCACCTCGGCCTCGCGCCGGACATGGCCGGGGGTGTTGAACATCCCCGCCAGCTGGTGCCCCAGACTGCCCGCCAGCACATCGTGCCAGGCGACGGCAAGGTTTTCCAACACCGACATCCCCTTGAACAGGCGAATGTTCTGAAAGGTGCGGGCGATGCCGGCACGGCGCGCCACGGCGTGGCGGCGCAGCCGCGTCACCTCGACCCTGCGGTCGGGGGCCTCCAGCAGGACGCGGCCGGCGGTGGGGCGGTAAAAGCCGGTGATGCAGTTGAACAGCGTGGTCTTGCCCGCGCCGTTCGGCCCGATGATCGAGGTGATTTCCCCGGACTTCACCTGGAAGGAAATCCCCTCGACCGCGACCAGGCCGCCGAAGCGCATGCCCAGCCCGTCGATGGTCAGTGTTGCAGCCTGGGTCATCGGGCGGCTCCTCCGGTTTTCCTGGCTCTCGCGCCCTGCGGCGCAAGGATCGACGGGCGGCGGTGCGAGATCAGCCCGCCGGGCCGCAGCACCATCACCCCGACCATCGCCAGCCCGAAAAACAGCATCCGGTATTCGGCGAAGCTGCGCGCGATCTCGGGCATGAACACCAGAAACGCGGCGGCCAGCACCACGCCCAAGTGACTGCCCAGCCCCCCCAGCACCACGATGGCCAACAGCACCGCACTTTCCATGAAGACAAAGCTTTCCGGGCTGATGAAGCCCTGCCGCCCGGCAAAGAAGCAGCCGGCAAGCCCGCCGACGCCCGCGCCGATGGCGAAGGCCTGCAGCTTGGCGGTGGTCGGGTTGATGCCCATGGCGGCCACTGCCAGCTCGTCCTCGCGCAGGGCTTCCCAGCTGCGACCGATGGCCATGTTGCGCAGCCGCCAGGTCACGACGCCCACCACGGCCGCGAACAGCAGCGCGATGTAATAGATCCAGATCACCCGGTGGGTGGGCGCAAACGCCAGCCCGGTCAGGTCGGCCAGCGTGCCCCCGCCATCGGGCGCGCGGGCAGCCACCTCATAGCCGAAGAAGGTCGGGCGCGCGATGCCGGTGATGCCGTTCGGCCCGCCGGTGACGCGCGCGGCATTGACCAGGAACAGGCGGATGATCTCTCCGAACCCCAGCGTCACGATGGCCAGGTAATCGCCGCGCAGCCGCAGCACCGGAAAGCCCAGCACCACCCCCAGGAAGGTCGCCACCATCACGCACAGCGGCAGCGCCTGCCAGAAGCCCAAGCCGAAATCGCGGTTCAGGATCGCGAAAGTATAGGCGCCCGCCGCGTAGAACGCGACATAGCCCAGGTCCAGCAGCCCGGCCATGCCGACGACGATGTTCAGCCCCCAGCCCAGCATCACGTAGGTCAGAAAGGTGCTGGCCAGGTCGATCTCGTATCGTCCGCCCAGGGGTGACAGGGGAAACAGAATCGCCAGCACCGCGGCCAGCGCCAGCAGGGCACCCGCCGGGATGCGCCCGGCCAGCGGGTTGCGGGGCAGCGTCGGCGCCAGGCCGGGGCGATCGAACAGGCGCGCCCGGATCAGCGCAAAGCGCAGCACGAAGGCCGCGGCCATCGGCAGCACCACCCACAGCGGGCGCAGCTCCAGCCCCGGGCGGCCGCCGACGTCGATCAGCTGCACCCCGGCCAGCGGCAGCGCCAGCACCCCCACCAGCGCCGCCGCCATCGCGGCCGACCGCAGCGCAGCGGTCGAAAGCGTGGGGCAAGGCGGCGCGGAGGTCATGTTCTCGGTCTCGGTCAGGCTCATGGCTCAGACCTTTTCGCTGTCGGGGCGGCCCAGCAGCCCGGTTGGCAGGAACAGCAGCACCAGGATCAGCGCCATGAACACCGACACGTCCTTGTAGGTGCCCGAGACATAGCCGCCCCAATAGACCTCGATCAGACCGATCAGCATCCCGCCCAGGATCGCGCCGGGGACCGAACCGATGCCGCCCAGCACCGCGGCGGTGAACGCCTTCAGCCCGGCCAGAAAGCCGATGAAGAAGTCGACAGATCCGTAATACATCGTCACCAGCAGCCCGGCTGCGGCCGCCAGCGCCGCACCCAGCACGAAGGTCATGGAAATCACGTGGTCCACCCGGATGCCCAGCCGGCTGGCCATCATCTTGTCCTGCTGGACCGCCCGCTGCGCGCGGCCAAAGCGGGTGCGGTTGACCAGCATGAACACCCCGGCCATCAGCAGCATGGTCATGCAGATGATCAGCAGCTGCATTTTCGAGACAGTCACGTCCAGACCCAGCGCGTGCAGCGGGGTGAACCCGCCCTCGAGCAGCGACGGCAGCGACCGCGTGCGCGCGCCCTGCAGGATCTGGACATAGCTCTGCAGAAAGATCGAGGCCCCGATGGCCGAGATCAGCGGCGCCAGCCGGAACGAATTGCGCAGCGGGCGATAGGCCAGCCGTTCAAGCGTCCAGCCGTATGCGCAAGTAAAGGCCATCGCGATCAGCAGAACCAGCACAAACGCCGCCGGCAACCAGGTGATCCCCAGAAACCCCAGCGCCGCAAAGGCCACCAGTGAAATGAACGCTCCGATCATGTAGATCTCGCCATGGGCGAAATTGATCATGCCGACGATGCCATAGACCATGGTGTATCCCAGCGCGATCAGCCCGTAGATACTGCCCAGCGTCAGGCCGTTGACGGTCTGTTGCAGGAAATATTCCATTCACTCTCCTCCCCAGGAATGCGAAGTGGCGCCGTTCCCGCCGGGCGGGAACGGCCTGGCGTCAAGGCAGAGGGGTGTAGGTGGCGCCCTCCCACTTGTAGAGGATGAAGGGTTCGGTACTGGAATCGCCCTTTTCGTCGAAGTCGAGCGTGCCCATGACGGTATCGAAGCTGCCGTCGCGCAGCGCATCGACCATCGCCTGACCCGAGGTCGCACCCGCCGCCTCGGCCGCCTGGTCGAACACCTCGACTGCGGCATAGGTGTAAAGCGTATAGCCCTCGGGCTCGATGCCCTTTTCGCGGAACGCGGCCACGGTCTCGGCCGAGGCGGGGTTCTGGCGCGGATCCGGCGGGAAGGTCATCAGGAAGCCATCGGCCGCCTTGCCCGCGATCGAGGGGAACTCGGACGAGGCCACGCCGTCGTCGCCGATGAAGGTCGCGGTCATCCCGGCCTCGCGCGCCTGACGGACCAGCAGCCCGGCCTCGGCGAAATAGCCGCCGAAATAGACCACATCGGGATCCTGCGCCTTCAGCGTGGTGACGAGGGTCGAAAAATCCTTTTCCCCGGCGGTCAGGCTGTCGAACGAGATTTCCTGGATGCCCTTTTCGTTCAGCGCCGCCTTGACCCCTTCGGCAATGCCCAGCCCGTGGGTGGATTTGTCGTGCACGATGGCGATGCGTTCGCCCAGCTTGCGGCGGACGATCTCGTCCGCGATCACCAGCGCCTGCTTGTCATCGCGTCCCGCGGTGCGGAACACGGTCGGGACGCCCCGCTCGGTCAGCATGGGCGAGGTCGCGGCCGGGTTGATCATCACGATGCCGGATTCGTCATAGATGTCGCTGGCGGGGATCGAGGCGGCCGAACAGAAATGCCCGAACACCGCCTGTGCCCCTGCCGCCGCCAGCTTGTTGGCAACCGCCACCGCCTGCTTGGGGTCGCAGGCGTCGTCCTCGATCTGCAGGACGAGCTGTTCGCCGTTGACGCCGCCGTCGGCGTTGATCCGCTCGACCGCGACCTTGGCGCCGTTGGTCAGCTGCTCGAAGAACGAGGCATACTGCCCCGTCATCGGCCCGACCACGCCGACGATCACCTCGGCCTGCGCGGCCATGGCTGTCACCGACACGGTGCCGGCCAGCATAATTCGGGATGCGATTTTCAACATGTCATTCTCCTGTTGGTCTTGCAGTGGCCTGGTGTCGTTATTTTTTCCTGCGGTCGAAGAACGCCTTCAGCCGCTCGGGGGCCTCGGGGTTGGCGAATGCCTGGACGGTAATGCGGGTCTCGGCCTCGACCGCCTGCCACATCGGGGCATTCAGCTCGACGTTCATCAGCTGCTTGAGCTGCGAGACCGAAAACTGCGATTTCGACGCGATCTGGCGCGCCAGCGCCAGGGCGGTGTCCAGCATCTGGTCCCGCGGGACCACCCGGTTCACCAGCCCCAGCGCCAGCAGTTCGCCCGCCGCCTGCCGGTTGCCCAGCAGCAGCAGTTCCATCGCCCGCTGGTGGCCGACGGTCTGCCGCAGCAGATGGGTGACGCCGCCGGTCACGAACTGGCCCCATTCCATTTCTGGAAAAAAGGCGACCAGATCATCCGCCGCCACCACCAGGTCACAATTCAGCAGCCATTCGAAGCCGCCCCCGGCCGCAAAACCATGCAGCGCCCCGATCACGGGCTTTTCCGAACGCATCAGCAGATGGGTGATTTCCTGGATGGCGTCGATATGAGCGCGGATGCTCTCGGCCGAGGCGCTCTGCTTGTCGAACTCCTTGAGATCGTCGCCGGAACAGAACGCCCGCCCGGCACCGCGCAGGATGGTGACGCTGGTCGAGCCATCGGCCTCGGCCTCGCGCAGGGCGGCCGAGAATGCCGCCAGCAGATCGCCGCTGATCGCATTCAGCCGCTCGGGCCGGTTGAGGGTGACCACGCCGACGGCGGGGTCCAGACGTTCATAGGTTGCGAAGCTCATCGTTTAGATCCTTTCGATGACCGAGGTCTTGCCGTCGGTGCGGGGCAGGCTGTCGGGGGGAAGCATGTCCACCACCGCCGAAGCCCCGGCATATTCCTGGACGAGCGCCGCCAGCCTTGCGGCAATCCCGGGCCAGGCAGAGGGGGCCTGCGCACGGGCGGCCTCGGCGCGCAGATGGATGCGGTCCCAGGGGCCCTTGCCGTCCAGCCGGATACGGAACTGGCCCGACACCAGCCCCTCGCCGGCCGCCGCCTGCACGGCCTTCTGCACCGAGGTCGGAAAAACGTTGATGCCGCGGACGTTGAACATGTCGTCGGTGCGCCCCGAGACCCGGGAACGCCAGGTGGTGCGCCCGCAGGCGCAGGTGTCCGTGCCGGTCACGGTGATTACGTCGCGGGTGCGGAACCGGACCAGCGGCTGGCATTCCTTGGCCAGATGGGTGCAGACTAGCTCTCCGCTGACGCCCTCGCAGATCGGCTGCGGCTGGTCGTTCTTGTCGAGGATTTCTACGAACAGCCCGTCCGCACCGTGGAAATGCAGGTCCGCGGAATGTTCGCATTGCGAGGCGAAGTTCGACAGGATCTCGGACATCCCGTAATTGGCGTTGCGCGCCGACATGCCCCAGACGGTTTCGAGGTTCTCGCGGAATTCGATATTGTCCAGCCCCGCCTCGCCCCCGAATAGCCCGATCCGCAGCCCCAGCGAGCGGGGATCGACCCCCTGCTCGTGCAGAAGCCGTTCGAGCAGCGCGGGATAAGAAGGCGTGCAGGAAATCGCCGTCACCCCCATTTCAGGGATCAGCTTCAGCAGCTGCTGCGTATTGCCGACGCCAAAGGGCAGCACGCAGGCGCCGGTTTCCTCCAGCGTCATGTGATCGGTGATGCCGCCGGTCCACATGCAGTAATTCAGGCAGTGGACCACACGGTCCCCAGGCCGCAGCCCCGCCGAGCGCTGCGACCGCCCGCCGATCCGCGCGATCAACTCGACATCGCGGCGGCTGTTGGCCAGCTGCAACGGCCGGCCGGTGGTGCCCGAGGTGCGGTGGACCCGTACGATCCGGTCATGGCCGCAGGCGACGTAATCGCCAAAGGGAAAGTCCTCCTCTTGCGAGCGGCGCACCTCTTCCTTGGTGGTGAAGGGCAGGCTTGACAGGTCGCCCAGCGCGCGGACCCCGGACCACAGCCCCTCGAACTTGCGCGCATAGAACCGCGAGGTCGTTTCCAGATAGCGCCACTGGTCGCGCCACAGATCCTCCTGGATCGCAGCGATCCTCGCGGCGGGAAGCGTCTCGAACTCGGGGTGGAGCATGTCGCCCTGGCCTGACATCTTCTGCAACATCCCGCGCCCCTACTGCTGACCTGCGGCGGGCAGCGACGCCATCAGCCGCGCCGCCTCGACCACGGTGCGGGCGTGGCGGTCCTTGCCGATCACCCCGCGCGGACCGTGGGCGGCGACGTCGAACCAGGACAGCTTCCCCTCCTGCCCGGCAAAGCTGGCCTCGACGTGGAATGCTTCGCCCACGCCGACGGCGGAAAGATGGCTGACATTCACTACCACACCGACGCTGACCTGCCCCGGGCCCAGCTCGGGCTGCATCAGGGCGGCTGCCGCACGCTCGAACTGGGAGATCATCTCAGGGGTGGAAAGAACGGCCTGGTAGGACTCGTCAGAGCGGTCTGCATGGCTTGCGGCAGTCATCTGCGGGGTCACGACCAGGTCGACTCGGTGGGTCTGTCCAGCGGCGGGCATTCCGGGCTCCTTGTTTTTCCAAGGCCCATGAAACCGCGGATCCAGCGCAATAAAACGTCAAATCCCCCTGCAATTCCTGCAGGCAGAGACTTCTTCAATAAGCTGAATCTAAAGGGTAATTATAGCACCCTGCCGAAATGACCTGTCACATATTGCAACAGTTGTTCCATAGTGGAGCGGCACCGGCCACGGCGGTCAATCCATGAACGGGGGCGCCGCCTTGCCTGATGCAGCGCAGGGCGAAGCTGCACCGGAATGCCGGGGACGCGTCATAGGCGCTTGTGCAGGAACTGCCCATAGCCGCGGATGCCGCCCACCGCCAAGTTGATCCGATAGTCGTATTCGCCGGTCACCAGCCAGACTTCCGTCACCTCGACCAGCGCAGTTTCCGACACCCCGGCGGCGGTCCGGTGGACGGTGTAGCCGCAGAGATGGCCTTCATATTCACGCCGTAGCTTCCGCTGCCAGCAGAGCCTGGGCGATAGCCCCACCCGCTCGGCCAGCTGAGGGTAAGGTGATGCACCAATTACGGCTGGCGCAGGATGCAGCGGTCGATAGCATCAAGTGGAGGGGACCTTCACGGTCGAGCCCGACTGCCGCCCCGCATTTGAGCGGAGCCCGGCACTGCGGTTGCCGGGCCAGTCGCGGTCCGATGAGGGCCCGCCCGCAAGCCCCGTTACGCAGCCCCCAGCAGGGCCCAGTCCTCGCCCGGCTCCATCACCAGATGGCCGGGGGCGCATTCGCGATAGCTTCGCGGGGGCGGGATGTGGCCAGGCGGGCGCAGCGGGCTGCGGATTTCCAGTTCCGGCAGGCGGCACTTGCTGCCCCGGCGCTCGGGGTCGGGGATGGGCACCGCGGCCAGCAGGCGCCTTGTGTAGGGGTGCTGCGGGTTGGCAAAGATCGCCGCACGGGGGCCGATCTCGACGACCTCGCCCAGGAACATCACCGCGACGCGGTGGCTGACCCGCTCGACCACCGCCATGTCGTGGCTGATGAACAGATAGGCCAGCCCCAGCCGCTCCTGCAGGCGCAGCATCAGATTGACCACCTGCGCCTTGACCGAGACATCC
>Ga0172382_10011406_pt1 | contig 11756 bp, 8 predicted proteins | sample Leawel138RmetaG_FD_122245 | JGI IMG/M metagenome (GOLD analysis project Ga0172382, IMG submission 122245) | Leachate microbial communities from a municipal landfill in Southern Ontario, Canada - Leachate well 138R metaG | ecosystem: Engineered > Solid waste > Landfill > Unclassified | place...
GTGGCGCAGCCGAGACCCTGCACGAACCTGCCCACCAGCAGGACGGTGAGGCTCGGGGCCACCAAGCAGATCACCGAGCCGGCGAAGTACACGGCCAACCCGCCGAGCAGCACCTTGCGGCGCCCGAAGCGGTCGGCCAGCGACCCTATGAGGAGCTGCGGCAGGGCGTAACCGACCATGAAGACGCTCACCACCAGCTGCACGCTGGCCTCGTCCACGCTGAAGTGCTCCGCCATGGCGGGGAAGGCAGGCAGCATGATGTCGGTGGCTAGCGCCGACATGGTCATGAGCGACCCAACTACCGCCAGCAGCATCAGGGGCGAGAGCTTGCGGTCGGTGGCGGGCACGGCGGAGCGGGCAGCGCGGGGGGTTTGGCTCATGCTCGGCTCTGGACGGTCAGGTTAGCGGTTACTCGGCCGTTTGCGGCCTCTTCAGGTTCGGTTGCTCTGCAATGTGTCTTGGTCATGGTGTTACCGAGGTACTCAAGGTGGTCATCGTATCCCGCCCCACGCGCAGTGACCGAAGCCTGGGAGAGTTCAAGTAGTGAGGCAGTCTGGTAGCGGCTCACGCGGACGTAGCAAGTGCGAAATGGGAAGGCTAATAAAAGCGTGTGACCCCGGTGATAAGCCGGGGCCACACGGTCTGCGATTTGGTTGCGGGGACAGGATTTGAACCTGTGACCTTCGGGTTATGAGCCCGACGAGCTACCAGACTGCTCCACCCCGCGTCGTTCAGACGCAAAGGTAAGTGTAACCCTGCAAGCTGGAGAGTGTCAAGGCGAGTGACAACAGCCGCCAGTGAGACAGGGTTTATCCGGCGGCTTTGGCGTGACGGCTTTTGCGCGACGGCTTTTGCGCGACGTCGTTGCCGCGTTCACCACGACTGCCTACCTGCCGATACCCTCCGCGATGACCAGCGGCGGTGGTTCCGCCTGGTCCGCTACCACCAGTGCTTCTGTCAGGAGAGCCTGCGCCTGCTCGAGCCCGCGGCCGCCACGGTGATACAAGGTGGCCAAGGTGTCGCCCGCCGTGACCGGCTGACCCACCTTGGCGTGGAGCTCCACGCCTACGCCCATGTCGATAGCGTCGTCCTTGCGGGCGCGGCCGCCGCCCAGCACGCCGGCAGCGCGGCCGATCGGCAGCGCGTCGACCCGGGCGAGGACCCCCGAGCGCTGCGCCTTGAGCTGCCACTGGTCCGGCGCGCGCTCCAGGCGCCCGAGCGCGCTTACTTCGCCCCCTTGCGCCGCCACCCACTCTTCCAGCTTCTCGTAAGCCCGCCCGCTGGAGATGGCGGCTGCTAGCTGCTCGCGCTCGCCGGGGAGTCCCGCGGCCGTAAGCACCTCGCTCGCCAGCGTGAGGCTCAGTTCCAGCAGGTCTTTCGGCCCTTCGCCCCGCAGGCAGCGCACGGCCTCGTCGACCTCCAGGGCGTTACCGACCATGTGACCTAGAGGCTGCGCCATGCCGGACAGAACGGCCCGCACTTCGCGGCCAGCGTGGCGGCCTATGGCCACCATGGCCTCGGCCAGCGCGCGCGCTTCGTCGACCGTCTTCATGAAAGCGCCGGAACCCACCTTCACGTCGAGCACCATGGCGTGCGCCCCGCCCGCCAGCTTCTTGCTCATGATGCTGCTGGCGATGAGCGGCAGCGACTCCACGGTGCCGGTGGCGTCGCGCAGTGCGTACAGCAGCCCGTCGGCGGGTGCCAGGTCCTTGGACTGGCCCGTTACCACCACGCCCACGGACCTGGCCTGCACTAGGAACTCCTCCTCGGAGAGGCTGGAGCGGAAACCAGGGATGCTCTCGAGCTTATCGACCGTGCCGCCCGTGTGGCCCAGCCCGCGGCCGCTCATCTTCGCCACGGTGCCGCCCATGGCCGCCAGCAGCGGCGCTAGCACCAACGTCGTCTTATCGCCCACCCCGCCCGTCGAGTGCTTATCTACCGTGTTGGGTAGGTCTGAAAGGTCCAGGAGGTCGCCCGAGTTGGCCATGGCCGTGGTGAGCGCCGCGGTCTCCACGTCGGTCATGCCGCGCCAGCAGACCGCCATCAACCAGGCGGATACCTGGTAGTCGGGGATATCGCGGGCCACGTACGCCTCTAGGAACGCCGTCAGGTCAGCGGCCGAATGCTCACGCCCGGCGCGCTTGGCGAGGATCATGTCTACCGCGCGGATACTGCCTTTACTGTGTGCCACCACTCCATGCTACGGCACGGCGCGCCACGTCCGCCTCATCCCACTGGATCGTCTCGTTAGCGCGTTCCAGCGTGCGCTCGTGCCCCTTACCCGCCAGCAGGACCACGTCACTGCTTCCCGCCAGCGCTACCGCCTGCCGTATGGCTTCCGTTCGGTCGGGTTCTATGCGGAAGTCGGCGCCTTCCACGGCCCCCGCCTGCGCGGCGCCTGCGGCCATTTCGGCGAGGATCGACGACACGTCCTCCGAGCGGCTGTCCTCCTCGGTGAAGATAGCGAAGTCCGCGCCCTCCACAGCGGCGCGCCCAAGCGGTGCTCGCTTGGTGGCGTCGCGCTCGCCGGCGGAACCCACCACCACGATGAGGCGAGCCTGCTGCCTGCGAACCGCCGCCAGGGCCTTGGCCAGCGCCGGGGCCGTGTGAGCGAAGTCCACGATCACGGTTGGCTGCGCAGCCACCAGCTGCATGCGGCCGGGCACCCCGGGGAAGGCGGCCAACCGTTCGACGATGCGGGGCAGGGGCACCCCCTCGTGCTCGGCCACCGCTACTGCCGCGGCGGCGTTATGCGCGTTGTAGAGCCCCACCATGGGTAAGTGGGTGTGCACACTCTGGCCGTGCACGCTTAGCTCAATGTCAAGCGCTCCCGCCACTGGCTCCACACGCACGAGCCGTACGTCCGCCTCCGCGTGCTCGCCGTACGTGATGACTGCGCCCGCTGCCGCCCCGGCGAAGTACCCGAAGGCTGGGTCGTCGCGGTTGATGATCGCCAGCGGCGCACGCCGCATGAGGGTGGCCTTGGCTTCTGCGTACGCCTCCTTAGTGAGGTGGAAGTCCATATGTTCGGACGCCAGGTTGGTGAACACACCGACCGCGTACTTCACGGCGTCCAGCCGGTGCAGCGCGAAACCGTGCGAGCTCGATTCCAGCACGGCGTGACTGGCGCCCCCCGCCACGAACCGGGCGAGCAGCGCCTGTACCTCTGTGGCTTCCGGGGTGGTGAAGTGGCCTTCCGAGGGCGGCAGTTCGTGCTCCCCTAAGTACGAGCCGGCGGTGCTGGAAAGCGCCGCTAGGTGGGCGCCGCCGAGGAGCCAATGGGTGAGGTACGAAGTGGTGGTCTTGCCGTCCGTTCCAGTGACGCCCACCACGCGCATGCTCTCACTCGGGTGGCGGTAGAACGCCGCCGCCAGGTAAGGCAAGGCGCGTCTGGCGTCGGTGACCCTCACGTACGGAGCGCCGAGGGCGCCCACTTCGGCCTGTGGCCGCTCGCCCACCAGCGCTACGGCGCCAGCGGCCACGGCTGTGGCCAGGTGGGTGTGCGCGTCGAACTTGGCGCCGCGCCTGGCTACGAACAAGTTGCCCTGCTCGACAAGGCGGTGGTCCTGCGCTACGCCAGTAACTTCGAACAGGCGGCGCGTGGCTTCGGAAGGCAACGAGCTCACGTCGAATAGTGCCGGCGCCTGGCGGCTGGCGTCCGCCAACAGCTGCCCCAAGTTCATGGGCGGTGGAACGAACGCGGTGCGGGCGCGGTCCACGGCCTGAGCCTCAGCCCATCACGGGAGCGGTGAGCCCGTTACGCTCCAGCAGGTCAAGCACCCGCTTCAGGTCGGTATCGCTGTTAACGAAGTCGAGGTCGTCCGCGGGCACCACGACCACGGGGGAGAGGGTGTAGTCCTCTATCCACTGCTCGTACAGCTCGCCGAGCCGCAGGAGGTAGCCGTCGTCGATATCGGCTTCGTAACTGCGGCCCCGCTGGGCAATATGGCGCTTGAGCGTGGGCAGGCTGGCGCGCAGGTAGATGAGCAGGTCAGGTGGGCGCAGTGCGGCGGAAACTGCGTGGTAGAGCGTTCGGTACGACGCGTGGTCGCGCTCGTCCATGATGCCGTCCTCGTGCAGCAAGCGCGCGAAGATGGCGGCGTCCTCGTAAACGGTGCGGTCCTGCACCACGCGCCGGCCCGGGTTCACCTCGCGCAGGTGCTGCTTCAGGCGCGCGGCCAGGAAGAAGATCTGCGAGTGGAACGCGAAGCGCGGCATGTCCGCGTAGAAGTCCTCCAGGTACGGGTTCTCGTCGACCGCCTCGTAGACGGGCGCCAGGTGGAACCGCTGCGAGAGCACACGCGTGAGGCTCGACTTGCCGGAGCCGATGTTGCCGCCCACCGCTACGAAGATGCCGGGGTCTGCCGATGTCGCCGGGTCGCTCATGCGAAGTGCACCTGATCCTCCATATAGGAAGCCGAGCATAACCCCTTGGGCCTCAGCCCACTCGGGCGCCCTCAAGGCGTGTTGTAGGTGTGGTTTGGGCCGTTACCAACGCATTTTTCGGAATGCACTATGGACGGCATACGGTACTGCGCTGCTGTGCTACAATCCCCCCAACTGATGGAAGACAAACCTCCGGAACGATCGCGACGCCTTCCGCGCGTCGCCCCCCTGCTCACAATCCCCGTAATCGTCGCCAGCCTCGCGTTCGCGCAGGTAGCGGTGCCCGACTCACCAGGTATCGGCGCCCTGCAGATCGTGGTGCTGGTGGCCCTGCTGCTGCTCTCCGCGTTCATGTCCGCCTCGCAGACCGCGCTCGCGGCCATCCAGGCCTGGAAAGTACGCGAGCTGCGTGAGGACGGCAAGGCCGGCAGCATCGCCTACGACGTGCTGGAGCGCAACCCCACGCGCTTCACGACCACGCTGCTCATAGCCAACAACGTCGTCAACGTGGCCTTCACGGCGCTCGTGACCCTCATGACGTTACAGCTCACCTTAGGTAGCGGCGGCAACGAGCCGCTGGCGGTGGTCATAGCCACGGCCGTGGCCAGCCTCCTGATACTGCTGGTAGGCGAGATCACGCCCAAGTCCATAGCCGCCCATCACCCGGTGGCGGTAGCGCGTGCCGTCATCAGGCCCGTCTACTTCCTCTCCGCCGTCATGTACCCGCTGGGAATAGCGTTCACGTGGTTTACAGGCCGTGTCCTCAAGCTCCTCAGGCTGCAGCCCACGGCCGATACCCTCATGTCGTCCGACGAGCTGCGCATGATGCTGCGCTCCGCCGAGGAGTCGGGCGCCATCGAACCGTCCGAGCAGGAGATGATCCGCGGGGTCATCGACCTTGAGGAGACGGTGGTGCGTGAGGTCATGACCCCCCGCGTGGACCTGGTAGCCGTGCGCGACGAGGCCAGCCTGGCCGACCTACAAGCGCTTGTGACCACTCACGGTTACAGCCGCCTGCCCGTGTACGGCGAGAACATCGACGACATCAAGGGCGTGGTGTACGCCCGCGACCTGCTCCAGTTCTTAGGCCGCGCCGACGTGGTGAACTCCACCCGCGTAGCCGACATCGCCACGCCCGCGCAGTACGTGCCCGAGACCCTCTCGGTGCTGAGCCTGCTGCGCGACATGCGAATGCGCAAGAACCACCTGGCAGTAGTGGTGGACGAGTTTGGTGGAACCGCCGGGGTCATCACCCTCGAGGACATCATCGAGGAGATCACGGGCGAGATCTACGACGAGACGGACGACGACGAGGTCGACGAGATAGTGCGGCTGGGCGACGGTAGCTTCCTCCTGCAGGGCTCCGCTCACGTCGAGAACGTGGCCAGCGCTCTGTCGCTAGATTTCGACGAGGACGGGGACTACGACACGGTGGCGGGCTTCCTGATAGGCGAGCTCGACCGCATACCCCAGCCCGGCGAGTCCGTCCTCTTCCAGGGCGTCAGGTTCACGGTCCAGAGCGGCGACGAGCGCCGTGTGCAGACAGTGCTGGCCTCGCCGGTTCTGGAGGAGGCGGCCCCCGCCTTCACCGCCAGCGACGACGGCGAGCCCGGCCCGGACCCCACCATGGCGCAGCGCGCCGAGGCCTGACCGGGGCAGCCGAGGTAGGCAGGCCGCAGCCGCGGCAGTTCAGTCCAGGTAGTGGCGCGGCACCCGCGGCCCCACGCCCGTGAGCAGCTCGTAACTGACGGTGCCGAAGGAGCGCGCTAGGTCCTCCGCGTTGGGTCCGCCCTCACCCCACAGCGTTACCCGCTCGCCCGGCGTCACGCCGTCCAGGGCGCCCACGTCGATCATCAACTGGTCCATGCACACCCGGCCAACCACCGGGCAGCGCTGACCACGCAGGCTTACCCATCCCTTGCCTGTCAGCTGCCTCGGGTAACCGTCGGCGTAACCAATGCGCACGGTAGCCAGTGCGGTGTCCGTTGGGGCGCGCCACAGCCCCCCGTACGAGACCGGCGTGCCGGCCGTCACGCGCTTAACGAACGTGATGGGTGCCTCCAGGCGCATTGCCTGCCTGAGCGGCGGGCTCAGCGCCGCCACGTGTTCACTGGCGTGATGCCCGTAAAGCACGATGCCGGCGCGCACCATGTCGAAGTGTGCCTCGGGGTACGCCACTATGGCGGCCGAGTTGGCGGCGTGCACGAGCGGCGGCTCGATGCCGGCATCGCGTAGTCCCGCGAGAGCAGCGTGGAACCGCTCCAGCTGCAGCAGCGTGAACGACCGGTCCGGCGCGTCGGAGTCGGCGAAATGCGTCCACACCCCGCCGAGTTCGAAGCGCGCGTCGCTGGCGACCAGACGCGCCAGCTCGGCCGCTTCGGCGGCGGGGCGCCCGAGCCGGCCCATGCCCGTGTCTACCCCCAGCTGCACGGAGAGGCGGGCGGGCAGGTCGGCGGCCTGCAGCATGCGCAGCGCCTCAGCGTCGGTAAGCGTCACGCTCACGCCAGCGTCGGCCAGCCGGGTAACGACCTCGGGCTGCCTGACCGGCCCTAACAGCAGGACTCCGGCCCGTACGCCCGCCTCGCGCAGCGTTAGCGCCTCGCCGGGCGTGGCTACCCCGAACCACTCCACCCCCAGCCGCTCCAAGTGCGTGGCTACCGGTACCAGGCCGTGACCGTAGGCGTCGGCCTTGACGGCGGCGAGCACCTTGCGCTCCGTGCCCGCCAGGTGCCTCACCACGCCCAGGTTGTGCGCCAAGGCGCCCAGGTTCACCACGGCGGCGGGCTCGTCTTGTCTCGTCAGCGGTTCCAACTGGTGCGCCTCTCGACCGTTTTGGCGAGCGACGAGGCCATGAGGGTGAGGATGATGTAAAGGATGGCCACCGTGTTGAACGGCGGGAAGACCTCGAAGTTAGCGGCCTGGAACTCGCGCGCCCGCTGCGTGATGTCGCGGACCGAGAGCACCGACAGGAGCGAGGTGTCCTTGAGCATGGCTATGAACTCGTTACCTAGTGGCGGTACCACTATGCGCAGCGCTTGCGGCAGTACCACGTGGCGCGCCGTTTGCCAGTTGGAGAGTCCCAGGCTGCGCGCCGCTTCCGTCTGACCCTTGCCGATGGCCTCGATGCCGGCCCGGAAGATCTCGGCCATGTAAGCGGCGTACCCGAGCGAGATACCCACGATGCCGCGCGTAAGGCGCGACATGTCTATGAAGCCGCCCGTGGCGTCGCGTATGGCGCCCTGTAGGGGGAAACCCACGTAGAGGATGACCACCAGCATTGGTATGCCGCGCAGTACGTCTACGTACAACTCCGCCACCAGGCGCAGCGGGTGACTACCGCTCTGCGAGGAAGCGAACGTGAGCGCCAACCCGAAGAAGCCCAGCACCGCCAGTAGCATGGCGGGCCGCTGCAGGCTGGGCGAGAGGAACGAAGTCTCGTAGATGACGGGCAGGCCCGGTGGCACCTCGGCGGTCGGTACGAACGCGGCGCTGACCACGCCGGATTCGATGCGCTCCAGCGCTGCGGCCGTGTCGACCACCGCGCGCACCTGCATGGCGCCGACGGAGCCCTCGTAGTCGCCGGCGCGCACGCGTTCGCTGGCGGACGCGGGTGTGCCCTGGATGATGGCCACGCGGCCGCCGCCCTCGCCCACGAGGCTGTACTCGAGGTGGGGTCTGGTGAACAGGAAGGCCGCGCCAGCTGCCAGCACGAGGCTGCCGATCAGGAAGTTCCTGACCGTGTTGTCGCCCATCTTCAGCATCTGCAGCCCGGCGAGGATAAGGCCGAGCGCGGAGGCCGCAACGTAAGCGACCACCGCCACGAGCGCGGTGGTGCCGATGCCGGGCAGCAGGAACTGCAGCGCGGCCTGATAACGAGTGTTGGAAACGAATAGGTAGACGACGAACGGAAGCGCCGTCAGGAGGATCAGATAACTGGGCCGGATGTTGCGGAGAGGACCGCCGCGACGGGGGCTGCGGGGCCGGGAGCTCACATGAGCCCCCGGCCTAGTACAGCTGTTTCGTGGCGGTCCTGCACGTTACTTAGCGGTTCCTTCTACTCAATCGTCCATGGGTTCGCTGAACCACTTGACGACGAGCGCCTCGAGCGTGCCGTCGGCCTTGATGGCGGCCAGGCCCGCGTTGAGGGCGTCGACCAGTTCGTCGCCCGGCTGCACAGCGAAGCCGAGGTCATCGCCGGCGGGCAGCCCGCGGATGCCCACCACGACCTCGCCCGCGTAGCTCTCGGCGAAGGCGTCGGCGGAGGTGTCGTCGATCATGACGCCGTCGACGTCGCCGTTGATGAGCGCGAGGATGGCGGCGTTGAAGTCGTCGTAGATCTGGACGCGGTCGCGGCCAACAACTTCTTCGGCGAAGATGGCGTTGGTGGTGCCGTTCTGCGTGCCGATGATGAGGTCGCCGTTCACGAAGTCATCGAAGGTGAGGTCGGAGTTCTCGGTGCTCACGGCCAGCGCCTGGGTGACGGAGTGGTACGGGTCGGTGAACTCGACTACCTGGGCGCGGTCCGGCGTGATGGAGATACCGGAGGCGATCATGTCGAACTCGCCGTTGGCCATGGCGGCGAAGATGCCGTCCCAAGCGGTGGTCTGGAACTGCGCTACGCAGTTGATGCGCTCGCAGATGGCCTTCACGACGTCGACGTCGAAGCCGACGATTTCGCCGTTCTGATCGACGGTCTCGAACGGCGGGTAAGTGGTGTCGGAGCCGACGATGATGGTGCGGCCGCCGAGGTCCTGAGCCATGGCCGCGCCGAACAGCGCCACCACGGCAAGAGCGAGTAGGGCTGAGACGATTCGCTTCATGCTTCTCTCCTAAAGGTTGCTATTACAGGCTCGTGCACGCGGCACGTTGGTCGGACCCACCGAGCATAAGCGCGTCAGGCGCGCTGCCGCAACCGTGAACAGGTCGTGTACTTCACCACTACTTAATCACGCCGGTGGCGCGCGGGCGGCCTTCCCGCTGGTACGGACGGTAGACTGGCCGGGTGGACCGCCCGCTCGACCTGGACGCAGGGCTCGAAACTCGCGCCGTAGATCTAGGCGCCCAGGCCGCCAAGAAGCTCGGCGAGGTCGGCATCAGCACTTACAGGCAACTGCTCGACCACCTGCCCCGCCGCTACGAGGACAGGCGCGCCCTGCCCGACTACGCCGCACTGGTGGACGGCGAGACCGCCACCATCAGCGGTCAGGTCATGAGCCGCGTGGGTTCGCGCAGCCGCCGCGGCATGCACCTAATGCGCGCCAGCATCAGGGGCGGCGACGGCACTAAGGTCACGGCCGTCTGGTTCAACCAGCCCTGGCTCGAGAAGCAGATCTATCCGGGCCTCAACCTCATCCTGAACGGCAAGGTCAAGCGCGCCGGCCGCAGCGCCGAGATCATGGTGCAGGGATTCGAGGTCGACGACGACAGCGAGTCGCTCTCCTTCAACCGCATCGTGGGCATTTACCCCACCACCCAGGGTCTCAGTCAGGCGTACCTGCGCCGCGCCGCGCGCCGCTTGCTGGACGCGCTCGGGCCCATACCTGATCACTTGCAACGCTCGCTGCTGGAGCGCTACGACCTGGTGTCGCTGGACCGGGCGGTGCGGCAGGCGCACTTCCCAGAGTCGGAGGAGGAGCTGCAGACCGCGATCAGGCGCCTGAAGTTCGACGACTTTCTCTTCTTCGAACTGGCGGTCCTGCGCAGCCGCGACCCGAACCGCCTGGGGCGAGTTTTCCGCGTTACAGACGAGGACCTGCAGGCGTTCTTCGCTTCCTTGCCCTTCGAGCTCACCGGCGGGCAGCGCGCCGCTCTGCAGGAGATCCTGACCGACATGCAGGCGCCCATGCAGATGGCGCGCCTGCTGCAGGGCGACGTGGGTTCCGGCAAGACGGCGGTGGCCGCCGCGGCCATACACGTGGCCGTACGCAACGGGGCGCAAGCTGCGCTCATGGCCCCCACCGAGATCCTCGCCCGCCAGCACCTGGTGAACCTGCAGCGTTACCTCTTTCCGTTAGGCGTGAAGACGGAGCTGCTGACCGGCTCGATGACCGCCGGCGACCGCCGCACGGCCCGGGCGCGCCTGCTATCTGGCGAGGCTGACCTGGCGGTGGGCACGCACGCCCTCATCCAGGAGGGGGTCGAGTTCCGCGATCTTGGCCTGGCGGTCATAGACGAGGAGCACCGCTTCGGCGTGACCCAGCGCCGCGGCCTGCTGAAGAGCAGCCCGGACGTGCTCGTCATGAGCGCCACGCCCATACCGCGCTCGTTGGCGCTGACCACCTACGGCGACCTGGAGCTGACGGTCATCGAAGGGCTACCGCCGGGCAGGAAACCGGTGAAGACCTCACTGGTGAGCGCCAACAAGCGCCTCGACGTCTACCGTTTCGCGTGGCAGCAGATCCGTGAAGGGCGCCAAGTGTACGTGGTCACGCCGCTGATAGAGGAGAGCGAGGCGCTCGACGAGGTGCTGGCCGCCACCCGGCTGGTGGAGGACCTGCGCCAGATGCTGCCCGAGGCGGCGCGCATCGGCATGCTGCACGGACGCATGAGCGTGCCGGAGAAGGACGAGGCCATGGAAGCCTTCCGCCGGCACGACCTGGACCTGCTGGTCTCGACCACCGTCATAGAGGTGGGTGTGGACGTGGCGAACGCCACGGTCATGATCATCGAGAACGCGGAGCGCTTCGGGTTGGCGCAGTTGCACCAGCTACGCGGCCGCGTGGGGCGCGGCGCTCACGAGAGCCACTGCATACTGGTGGCGGGCGACGCCAGCCGCAAGACCAGGGAGCGCCTGAACATAGTGGTCAAGCACGCGGACGGCTTCGCCATAGCCGAGATGGACCTGCGCCTGCGCGGGCCAGGCGACCTGCGCGGTACCCGCCAGTCGGGCCTGCCGGAGTTGAGCATCGGGGACATCGTGAACGACGTGGAGATCATCGAGGAGGCGCGCGGCCTGGCGCTGAAGATACTGGACGCCGACCCGGACCTGACAGCGTCCTGGGCCAAGCGCCTGCGCGAAGAACTGCGGCGCCGCAGCCAAGCGGTGATGGTGAGGGAGGTCATCTAGGTGCGGCTCATCTTCCGGTTCGCGCTGGTAGCCATCGTGCTGGGCTTGATCCTGGGGCTGCTACTGCGGCCGGCCCTCAAGCGCGGCCGTTTCCTCCTCCTGACCGTCCTGTCGTTACTGCCGGTGGCGGGACACGCCGTGTACCTGGGCGTCATCTCGTGGCAGGCGGGCATGCAGAGCGTGGCGCTGCTGCCGTTCGCGCTCGTGGTGCTCGTGCTGCTCCTGGTCGGCGCCTTGCTGGCGCGGCGCTGGCAGCGCACGCGGCCGCTCCTCACCGCGCTCACGCCGGCGTTCGTGGCGCTGA
>Ga0172382_10011410_pt1 | contig 11754 bp, 11 predicted proteins | sample Leawel138RmetaG_FD_122245 | JGI IMG/M metagenome (GOLD analysis project Ga0172382, IMG submission 122245) | Leachate microbial communities from a municipal landfill in Southern Ontario, Canada - Leachate well 138R metaG | ecosystem: Engineered > Solid waste > Landfill > Unclassified | place...
CGACGGCGCGGCACCCATGATGCCCATGTGGCTGACCAGGAAGTGGTAGCCGTCCGCCGGGACCGTTGCGCCTTTGGCCGCGCCAATTGTGCCGCCCGCGCCCGCGACGTTCTCAATCACGATCGAGGTCTTGAGCTGTCCGCCGAGCTTGTCGGCAACCGTACGAGTCAGCGTATCAGCGGGACCGCCCGGCGCCAGCGGCACGATCCAGTTCAGGGCGCGGCTCGGATAGTTTTGTGTCTGCGCCGTGGCCGTTGCCGCGCCAAGAGACAGGATGACGGCGGCGCCTGCCGCCAAAAATGTCTTGTTCATTGCATTCCCCAGGGGTTCATTAGCTCGCGAATAGGCGCGTGTCCTGTTTGCTTGGTTTGCTCACTTATATTCGGATGCCTGAACCATCCAGACGCCGAAGATAAGTGGCAAATTAGCCAAATAGGACACTAACACCGGGTCCAAAACAGGGTCTAATAGATACTTTGCCTTTATTCATAAAAAAATTTTATGATCAGCGAAAGAAACCTCCGGCAGTTCATCGCGGTGGCGGAAGAATTGAACTTCGGCCGCGCCGCCGAGCGCCTGCACGTGGCGCAGCCCGCCCTGAGCTACGCCGTCAAGAAGATCGAGCGCTACGTGGGCGTGCAATTGATCGAACGCAGCCGCAGCAGCGTGTCGCTGACCCACGCGGGCCGCCGTTTTCTTGAAGACAGCTACCAAACCTTGCAGCACATCAACTTCTCAATTGAGCGCGCGCGGCAAGTCACGCGTGGCAAGACCGGTAGATTGGCCATCGGATTTTTGGGCACAGCGGGCTACGGGCTCGTGCCATCCCTGATGGCGGACTACCGACAGGCCTGCCCCGATGTGGAAACGCAGTTGCTGGAACTCAGCACACTGGAACAGCTTGACCGGCTTGAAACCAAGCACCTTGATGTGGGCATCGTGCGCAGCCCCTTCTTCGGTGAAAAAGACTTTCTTCACACCCGGCTGATCGCCCGCGATCAGATGATGGTGGCGCTGCCCGCCCGCCACCGGCTGGCCCGGCGAAAAACCCTCAGCATGGCCGAATTGAAGGACGAAGGTTTCGTCATCTTCAGCCGCGACCACGTGCCCGCCTCGTACGCGGCGCTGATGACCTTGTGCTCACTGGAAGGGTTTCATCCCTTGATCCTGCAAGAATGCATCCAGGTGTCGGGGCTGATCTGCGTGGTGGCGGCGGGCGTGGGCATTGCGCTGGTGCCCGCCGACCTGAAAGCCCTGCAGCACCCGAAGGTCAGCTACGTGCCGCTGAAAGGCAGCCACAGCTTTCAGCAAGTGGAGATATCCCTGGCCTGGCACAAGGACAATCACAACCCCGCCATTCCCGGTTTCGTGAAACGGGTCACCGAGCACTTTGGCGAGGCGGGAAACACGATGGCTGATAAAAAAGCTTGATCAGCGTGGGGTTCCGGGCAAACCGCGATCCTGCGAGGATCAAGCTTGAAAAACATCTTCCAAACGCTGAGCGTCCAGCACGTTCAGTGACCAGGCTTGCAGCGTGTCAGTGTCCGCAGCGTGAAGACGGGCACTGACCCAGTCCGGAAGCGGGCCGAATTTGCGTTGGAGAAGAGATTGCAGCAACTCGAAGGCGCTTTCTTGGCGGCCTTCAACACGGCCTTCGGCCCGCCCCTCCATCTTCCACTGATGGGTCCAGGATCTGGTGTGATCGGTCAGCATGGTTTTAATCTCCAATAAATTATCCGCTTGCGACAGGTCCACGTCAGGCATGGCACGCGGCAGCAGGACGTAACGGGTCCAACTGGTGAAAGCACGGCGCAGGCTCGGGTCGGCTTGGGTATAGTTATACACCCTTTGAATCAGGGCTTGAACATCCTCGGGACCGCGGTTGTGTTCGAGCCGGAACAGCAGTGCGGCAAGGTTGTCTTCCGGTAAAGCCCGGCTTTCCAGCAAGGCGCCTTCATCTATCACCACGTAACGGCATTGTGGCTGGTAAGGTCGAAGCCCCGGTGAAACCGGGTCAATCAATTCAAAGAGACTCAAGGCCGCGCTCCAGCGAGCTACGCCGCTATAAACCACCAGCGGCAACACAGGAGGCAGATTCTGCCCGGGCTTGAGTAAGCGACGCATCAGCAGGCTCTCATACAGCAATCCCTGATAGGTCATCATCCGCAACGACATATGTTTGTCATTGCTGGATTCGTGTTCCAACATCAACAGCACATACATTTCGCGGCCAACGCGCCGGGGCAGGCGCCACACCAGATCTCCTGCGCGTTCTTTCAGGGCATCGCTGATGTAATCGGCAGGCAGCGGTTCAAGGCGGGTCCAGTCCAGCTCCTCCAGCCAGGGCATATCCAGAATGCCTTGGAACAAACCCTTGACGATGGCCGGGTTGCTGAATAGCTGCCGGTAGCTCAAATCGTGTCGGTTCACAGTCTCCATCTCCGGAAAAAGAATGGGTGAACCTTACGGAGTGGAGAAGGGTAGCGAATCGGGGAAATGCATGGTTTTATCCCTGCGGAAAAGAACGTAGGAACGTTCTTTTCCATCAAGCCCGGCTTCTCCCACTATCATGGGTGCTTCTTTTCACTGTTGATGGAACCCTCCTCATGTCCATTACCCGCGGCAATCCCAGCACACTTAAAAACATGCGCCCAAACGCCTACAGCCACTTCGTCCGGGTGGACCAGCCCAAAAGCCTGGTGTTCATTGCCGGTCAGCTCTCGCGCAATGCCGAAGGCGAAACCGTGGGCCTGGGCGATATGTACGCGCAAGCCAAGCAGTGCTTCCTGAACGTGCAAACCTGCCTGGAAGCGGCTGGCGCCACACTGGATGACGTCGTCTCGCTGACCATCTACACCACCGACATCCGCGAATCCAAGAAGATTTCCGAGGCGCGCCTGGAATTTTTCAGCCACTTGCTGCCCACCAGCACGATGGTGGAAGTCAACCAGTTGGGGGAACCCGGCCTGCTGGTCGAGATCCAGGCGGTGGCTGCGTTGGCTTGAAACGGGATCAGCCATCACTTCTTGTAATGGCTGATCAATACAAGTTATTTCTTCTTCGCTGACAAGCCCGCTAGAGTGAAGAACGCCGACCCGAGGGTCGGCGCTTCTCCGCCACCCTGGCCAGACTCATCAGCCAGAAAATGTCTCAGGATCTGGACCAGACCGTCATTGTGGACAACCGCCCCGGCGGCGGAAGCACCATCGGGACGCATTATGTGGCCAGAGCCGAGCCTGACGGCCATACCATTTTGCTCATCAGCTCGAACTTCACCATTAACGACACCCTGCTGAGAAACATCAACTACGACGCCGCCAAAGACTTTGCTCCCGTCTCGATTGCCGCCAACAGCCCCATGGTCTTGGTCACCAACCCCAAATCCGGCATCAATTCCGTCAAACAACTCATTGACTTATCAAAGGAAAAACCCGGGACACTCAACTATGGATCCGGCGGCAATGGAACGGGCGCACACCTGACCATGGAGCTCCTCAAGTCGGAAAGCGGCCTTGACATCATGCATATCCCCTATAAAGGCCATGGACCCGCAACCACCGCCTTGTTGAGCGGTGAAGTTGCCGCCATCTTCCTGCAAATGGGCAACGCCTTACCCCAAATCGAAGCCGGAAAACTGAAAGCGCTGGCCGTGCCCCACATCCATCGCTCTCCGCTGCTGCCCGAGGTGCCCACTATCGCGGAAGAGGTGCTGCCTGGGTTTGATGTCATTCCCTGGTTCGGCGTCGTGGCGCCGGCAGGCACGCCCCAAAGAAATCTGGACACGCTCAACGCTTCCATTCATAAAGCGTTGCAGGACCCCGACGTCAAAGCCCAATTGCAGGCGGGCGGCGCGGACCCGGTCATGAACTCGCCAGCCGAGTTCAAGGCGTTCATCGATTCAGAAATCACGCGCTGGGGCCAAGTGGTGAAAAAAGCTAACGCGTATATTGATTGAAACCCTGCGGAACAGGGTGACCGGCCCGGAGAAAGAAGAAGCACCTGGGCCGGTTTCCCGCTTTTCCATCATTTTTTACAATAGCTAATTAAATTAAGTTATTTTTTCTTATGACCAATCCCCGCTAGAGTTTGATCATGCAAGGCCCCATTGGGCTCACGCTCTTAAAACGAAATACGCAAGGAGACATCGCATGACACTCAAACCTCTGGCGGGGCTGCTTTTTTCTTTATGCGCCGCGCACGCCGTCCAGGCACAAAGCAGTGATCCGATCCGCCTGACCATTTCCTACCCGGCGGGCGCCAGCCTCGACAGCATGGGCCGCGCCTATGCCGAAGAATTGCGCAAGCGTGAAAAAACCGTGGTCGTGGTGGAAAACAAAGCGGGCGCAAACGGCACGATCGCCGCCACGGCGGTTGCGCAAGCCCCGGCCGACGGCAGGAACTTCCTGCTCTCCGGCGATACGCTGTTCACCGTCAACCCCGTGCTCTATACCAAGTCCCAGTTCGACATCAATAGTCTGGAAGCGCTGGGCGTGATCGCGTTTCAATCCTCGGTGCTGGCGGTGCGCGCGAATTCACCGCTCAAGACCGTTGCGGATCTGGTTGCCGCCGGGCAAGACAAGGAGATCACCTACTCCTCCGCAGGCATCGGCTCCAGCGGCCATTTGATGATGACGATGTTGAGCCAGCAAAAACCGATCAAAGGCGTGCACGTGCCTTACCGGGGCGGCGCACCCGCGGTGATGGGCTTGCTCAGTGGCGAAGTGGACGTGGCCTTTCTTGCGGTGGGCAACCTGCTGCCGCACATCCAGCAAGGCAAGCTGCGCGCCCTGGCCATTTCCGGACCGGAGCGCCTGGACAGCCTGCCCGACACCCCGACCATGCGTGAATCCGGCTTCCCGGACTTCGCTGTCCGCAACTCCAACCTGATTTTCGCCCCCGCCGGACTCAATGATGAAGCGCGGAACAAGGCCTATCAGCAACTCGAAGAGATCCGCAAAAGCCCCGCCTTCACCGCCCTGCTGGACAAACTCGGCATGGAGCCGGCCACTATTCCTTCCTCCCAGATCAAACAGTGGATTCAGGACGAAGGCGGCCTGTGGGCGGACGTCATCAAGCAAAGCGGTCTGAAGGTCGAGTGAGATGTCCAAGGTCAATTTTCTGGTGATCGTCACCGATCAACACCGCGCGGACTACCTCGGCTGTTACGGCCACCCGCTGCTGCGCACGCCGCACATCGATGCGCTGGCGCAGCGCGGAGTCCGCTTCGAGGACTTTCACGTGGCCAGCCCGGTCTGCATGCCGAACCGGGCGTCCCTGCTGACGGGCCGGATGCCGTCCGCGCATGGCCTGCGCGACAACGGCAACATCCTGTCCTGGCGCGCCAACACCTTTGTTGAAGTCCTGAAACAGGCCGGTTATCGGACCGCCCACCTTGGCAAGAGCCACATCCAGCCCATGACCGGTCAGGCCGCCGAGTCGCGGATCGACCCGGCGGCGCTCGGCCTGATCGAGGAAGCCTGGAAAGACGATGGCGGCGACTACACGCAGGAGCAGCCGCATCACTACGAGCAAGCCGAACGCTATGCGGCAAAAACGCCGTTCTACGGCTATGACGAGGTGGACTTCGTCAGCCAGCATGGCGACCAGGCGGGCGCGCACTACCTGCAGTGGCTGAAGCAGAAGACCCCGGATGCGATGGCCTTGCGGGACCGCGCAAATCAGTTGCCGCATGACTATCAATGCCCGCAAGCTTACCGGACCGCGATCCCCGAGGAGCTTTATGCAACCAGCTACATCCGCGATCAGGCGGTGGACTTCCTGGCCTCAACGGCGGGACAGGACGCGCCGTTCTTCGCCTTCGTGTCGTTTCCGGATCCGCATCACCCCTTTACACCGCCCGGCAAATATTGGGATATGTACAAGCCGGACGACTTCGACGTGCCGCTACCCTTCGATGCCCACCACAACCCGCCGCCGCCCATTCTCTGGTCCCGGCAGCAGATGCAGGAAGGCAAGCGCGGCCAACAGGGACCGCAGGCCTCGTTCTTCGCCTCCGAGCGGGAAATCCGGGAGGCCATGGCGCTGACCTGCGGCATGATCACCATGATTGACGACGCCGTGGGCAAGATCATGGAGGCGCTTGAAGCCAGCGGCCAGGCCGATAACACGGTGGTGATCTTCACTGCGGATCACGGCGACTACATGGGCGACTATGGCATGATGCTGAAAGGACCGCTGCCGCTGCGTTCAATCACCCGCGTGCCGTTCATCTGGTCGGACCCGCAAGCGGCAAACAGCGCCGTGTGCGCCGCGCTCGGCTCGACCATCGACATCGGTCCCAGCATTCTGGAGCGCGCCGGGCTCAAGCCTTATTACGGCATACAGGGCCAATCGCTGCTGCCGGTGATGCGAGGCGAACAGGACAAGCGCGAGGCCTTGCTCATTGAATATCAAGACAGCAAGTCGCGCCAGGGCTTCCAAACGCCCGCCTTCGTGCGCACGCTGGTCACGAAAGCGCACCGCTATACCGTGTACAAGGATCAGCCCTGGGGTGAACTGTACGATCTCGTCAATGACCCGCATGAGTCCTGCAACCGCTGGGACGATGCCGCCTATGCCTCGCATAAACACGCCCTGACGGAACAAATGGTTCAAGCCTTGATGAAAGCGGTGGATCAAAGCCCACGCGCGAAGTTCGCCGCGTGATCCCCCGGACCGCGCTGCTCGGCAGCGCCGGTCCCGGCGGCGAAATTCGGTTAAGCTGGCGGCAGAACAGTGAGGGACGGCATGGATCTGCGCCAGTTACGGTATTTCATTGCAATTGTTGAGCACGGCAGTCTCAGCGAAGCGGCCCGCCAATTGCATGTGGTTCAGCCCGCGCTGAGCCAACGTCTGGCGGATCTTGAAAAAAGCTTGAATGTTCAACTTCTTATCCGGAACCGAAACGGCGTGACGCTGACCCCGGCGGGCGCCGCGCTCTACGAGCATGCGCCACGCCTGTTCAAGCAGATTTCCTCCATCGAAAGCCTGGTCCAGGAGAAGGCCGGACAATTGACCGGCGAAGTGACGATAGGGGTGCTGCGCTCCATGTCCGCCCTGATCGGCAAACGGCTGTTCCTGACCATGAAGGCACGCTTGCCCCATGTCCGGCTGAACATTCGCGTCGGCTACACCAGCGAGCTGGAGAAAATGCTGCATGAAGGCAAGCTCGATCTGGCCATGCAGGTCACGCCATACAAAACCAAAGATCCGGCCATCGTGTATTTTGAGCATTTATTCGCGGTGGGGACCCAAACCTTGCTGGGCGCCGGGAATCAACCGCTGCGCCTGACCGACCTGTCCTCCTACCCCATCATCATCGCCTCGCGCCAGGCCGCGCACATGGTGCTGCGGGCCGCGGCGGAGCGCCAGGACATCGAGCTGAACATCATTGCCGACATTGAAGACTCCCAGGTTTTGCTCGATATTTGCGAAACCGGCACGGCCATCACCTTCCTGTCCGGCGTGGCCGCGCAAAATTCGGCGCAGGCCCGCGGCCTGTCCATCCGGCGGCTGGACGACCCGAATCTGAGCCGCCAGGTGAAAATCGCCGTCAATACCCAGATCCCGATGACGCAGGCCATTCTGGAAACCCGCGCCATTCTGGAGGAAATCCTGATTCAGTGCGGCCAACTGTCTCCGGCGGGCGAAGAGGATGCCACGCACTGAAGCACGGCCTATACTTCTCCTTTTGCAACACCCGCTGTGTCAGGAGTCGTCATGAGCGTTTTTCCCCCCTGTCCCCAATGCCAATCCGAATACACCTATCTGGATGGCGCCCTCTACATCTGCCCCGAGTGCGCCCATGAGTGGGCGAGTCAAGCCACTGAGAATGCCGAACCAGCGGAGCGCGTTTATCGGGATGCCTCGGGCAATGAACTGCGGGACGGCGATACCGTGACCGTCATCAAGGACCTGAAGCTGAAAGGGTCGGGCGGCGTGGTCAAGATGGGTACGAAGGTCAAGAATATCCGGCTGGTGGATGCCGACCACGACATCGATTGCAAAATCGACGGCTTCGGCAACATGAGCCTGAAAACGGAATTCGTCCGCAAGGCTTGAACCGGATCGCGCGGGGCCACCCTGTCCCAAGGGTAATCGGGCATATTCCTGAATGGCGGTTTATGGTTAAAAACACGGTTCTTCCCCTATTCCAGCCAGGAGCCCAACCATGCGCTTTCCCCGTCGGCAACTTCTCCAACTGAGTCTCGCCCTGGGGGCCGCCCTGGCTTCGCCGTGGCTGGGCGCCCAGACCGCCTCCAATGTGGGGGCCGCCACCTATCCCGCGTCAGGCACCCATTCGGTCCAAGTGGGCGATTTCAAGGTCACGGCCATTCTTGACGGCATTTCGCGCCGCCCAATGTCGGAAGGCTTCGTGCGCAACGCCACGGTCGAGCAGGCCAAGGCGGCCTTGGCGCTTCATGGCTTGCCCACGGACTATCTGGACGTGCCCTACACCGTGTTTCTGGTGGAAGCGGACGGAAAACGCTATTTGATGGATAGCGGCTTTGCCGACAACGGTCCGCCGGGAACCGGCAAGCTGCGCGACCAGCTGGCCAAACTGAATATTGAACCGGCCCAGATCGATGCGGTGCTGATGAGCCACTTGCATGGCGACCACATCAATGGCCTGCGCCAAAAAGACGGCAATCTGGTCTACCCGAACGCCACGATTTACATTCCGGAGCCCGAGTATGCGTTCTGGATGAGCAAGGAGAAGCTGGACGCCGCGCCCGAAGCGGCCCGCGGCGGCTTCCTGGCGGTGCGGCGGGTCCTGACCGACTACCCCGCGGACAAGATCAAGCGCTTCACGCCCGGGGACAAGCTGCTTGACCAGTTCGACACCATCCAGGCTTTCGGCCATTCTCCCGGCCATACGGCCATCGCCATTGGGGCGGGCAAACACCGCTTCACCTTCCTCGGTGATACCGCCCATTTCCCGGCCCTGTTCGTCAGCAACCCGGACTGGCAAGTGCAGTTCGACATGAATCCGGAACAGGCCCGCACCACCCGGCAGGCCCTGTTGAACCGGATGGCGCAGGAAGGCGGCCTGGTGGGCGGCTACCATTTCCCGTTCCCGTCCTTGGGCCACATCAAGAAAGAGGGTGAGCGCTACCACTTCGTTTCCGAATAAGGGCAGCCGCGGCACCAGCAAGCGCAACGGACCCAAACGGGTCCGTTGCGCCTCTAGCTCCCCTCACATGATGTGCAGCCCGCCATCCACCATCAAGGTCGTACCGGTGATGAACGAGGCTTCATCGGACGCCATCCATAGAATCGGCAACGCGATTTCCATCGGGTCCGCCCAGCGCCCGATCAATGAGGTGGACTGCCTCTCGGTTTTCAGCGTTTCAACGCTTTTCCCGGCCCGCGTGGCCCGGCCAACATGAAAATCCGTCAGCGTGGAACCCGGACAGACGGCATTGACCCGCACACCGTGCTCAACCTCCTCAAAAGCCAGACTGCGGGTGTAGGCCAGTTGCGCCGCCTTGGTGGCATCATACAAAGCCATGCCCTTGCGGCCCGTCACCGCATAGCAGGACGACACGTTGACAATGCTGGCGCGTCCCGCCGCGCGCAAATACGGCAGCGCGGCACGGCAGTAATTCGACATGCCCAGCACATTGACCCTGACCATGGCCTGCCACTCTTCCGGCGTGGCTTGCGCCGCGGGCGTGTAGTTGCGCATTGAGGCATTGTTGACCAGCGTGTCCAGCCGCCCCCATTGCGCCTGCGCCCGCTCAATCCCCGCCAGCGCCGCCGCTTCATCGCCAACGTCCGCCAGCCAGGTCAGGACCGGGGCTTGCGGCGCGTGCTCGGCAATCAGCCCAGCCGTTCTGTCCAGCCCCGCCTGCTGGTTGTCCACCAGCATGACCGCCGCCCCTTCCCGGGCGAAGGCCAGCGCGGTGGCCGCGCCGATGCCGGCCCCCGCACCAGTGATGACGGCATGTCGGCCAGCCATTCTCAATTGACTCATCATCACTCCACTTTGATTCCAGTTTCCTTGATCACCGCGCCCCAGCGGTTGATTTCGGCTTTGATCCAGTCACTGAACTCGGCGGACGAACTGGCCACGACTTCAAACTCCATGTCCTCCAGCCGCTTTTTGATCTCGGGCGAACGCAGGATCTTGACCATTTCCTGGTTGTAGCGCTCGATGATGTTCGGCGGCGTGCCCGTGGGCGCCAGCAGGCCGATCCATGAAGTCGCCTCAAAATCCTTGAACCCGACTTCCTCCAAGGTGGGGACGTCAGGCGTGGAAGCGAAGCGGCTGGAGCCGCTGGACGCGATCAGCTTGAGCCGCCCCTCCGCCGCAAAACCCTGCACATTGCCCGGCACAAAAAACCCCGCATCCACCGTGCCGGAAACCAGATCGCTGACCGCGGGCGCGGCGCCGCGATACGGCACGTGAGTGATGGATACCTTGGCCGCGGATTTCAACATTTCCATGGTCAGGTGGGAAGCGCTGCCGAGCGACACCGAGGCATAGGAATACTTGTCCGGCGCGGCCTTGAGTTTGGCAAGAAAGTCCTGGATGGACGTGATGCCGGTGGACGGATTCACCGCCAGGTATTGCGCGCCCTTGACCGCCAGCGTGATCGGCGCCAGATCCTTGACCGGGTCATAGGGCATGTTGTCGAACAGGCTCACATTGATGGCCACCGGGCCGTTGTAGCCGACCAGCAGGGTATGGCCATCCGCCGGGGAACGCACCACCTCATAGGCGCCGATATTGCCGCCCGCCCCGCCCTTGTTCTCAACGACGAAGGGCTGGCCGAAGGCCTCTTGCAGTTTCGGCGCCAGCAAGCGCGCCAGGATGTCATTGGTGCTGCCCACGATCGGCACGACGATGCGCACCGGCTTGCTGGGCGTCCAGGCCGGTTCGGACGTATTGGCCGAGGCGGCGCCGACCGCACAGAAAGCCAGCGCCACCGCGCTGCTCAGTATTGACACGGTTTTCATGCTTGTCTCCAGATGATTGTCGTGATGCGCCGCAAGCGGCGCAGCGGTTTACAGCGTGAACACCGGCTTGTGGATGCTGTCCGCCAGGTTCAGTTCGGCCCAAGCGAGCGGATCCTGCGCTTTGGGCAGCAGGACGCCCGCCGGACGAACGTGGTGAGAGTTCGGATCCAGCGCGGGCGGCGCTTTCCCTTGCTCCAGTTCGGTTGCCGCTTCATGCAGCATGCGGCGCGCCATCACGATGGCGCGGTCGGTCGGCAACAATTGCTCTTCCTCGTGGTTTTGGATCGGGCCCATGCTTTCCTGCAGGGAGTAGTCCTGAGCCGCGAAACCGAATACCCCGCTATAGGCACGCTTTTCTTTCTGCGCGACCCGATCCATCCCGTAGTCGTTGTCCCGATTGGCTTTCGGGATAAAGCTGCCCGGCGCCTCGTACTCCACGTGGATGCCCTTGCCCTCCTCCATCGAGCGGCGCTCTTCCTCGGTCAGCGGACGGTCCGGCTGCCAGTTGATGCTCCAGGCCCAGCAGTTCTCGTCATCGATCGGCACCCAGATGTGGCCACCCAAGGCATGCTCGCCGAACGGCGCAATCAAGGTGAACCACGGGAACAGCCATTGCGTGACCCGCCAGTAATAGCTGTCGGGCTCACCGTTGCGGCGGCCGAACAAGCTCATGCCAAACGGGGTTTTCTCAATCTCGAACACCACGTTGCCGTCCGCCTTGATGTAGTCCAGCGCCTTGACGCCCTGATGCATGGGATCATGGTCAACCTCAAAGCTGTGGACATAGGAGAC
>Ga0172382_10011412_pt1 | contig 11753 bp, 11 predicted proteins | sample Leawel138RmetaG_FD_122245 | JGI IMG/M metagenome (GOLD analysis project Ga0172382, IMG submission 122245) | Leachate microbial communities from a municipal landfill in Southern Ontario, Canada - Leachate well 138R metaG | ecosystem: Engineered > Solid waste > Landfill > Unclassified | place...
GGACACCCAGTCCAGCGGAAATACGAAGGCGAGGATGGCCAGCGGCACCAGGGCGGTGATGGCCATGTGCGGCAGGAAGCGCGCGTAATAGGCCTCCAGCTTCTCCACGCCGTCCACCAGCAGACTACTCAGTTCGCCGCTGCGCTCGCCGTGCAGGTAGGCCGGGCCCAGTGCCTGCACGTGACGGTAGAGCCGCTGGCGCAGCGCCAGCTTCACCTGAACCGCCGCACGGAACGCCACCTGCTCCGACCACCACGCAAGCACCGCGCGTAGTGCGAACACGCCGAGCAGCGGCCACAGCCAATGCCACAGGCCGTCCAGCGCCGCTCCCTCCACCACGGCCGCGTTGATCACGCGCGCCAGCAGCCAAGCCTGCCAGATCAGCAAAAAGCCACCCGCCAGCCCCAGGCCCACTGACAGGTTCAGCGCCGTTCCGGCGAGATGACGTTGTCCGGAAAGCCAGCGCCCCGGTGTCAGCGGGGCGCCATTCAAGGTGTCGGAGGAATCGTCCATGCCGGAACTATACAGCGGCCTTTCACAGCGCTAATCGACAATTAGCAATCCCCGTGCGCGCAATGAACATGCCTGCGACCCTTCCGGCTCGAATGCCAAAATCCATTCGTGCGGCGCGAACGTCACTCGCTCCTGCGGAAAATGCAGCAGGGATTTCCCGCTGCGAACATCCGCGGCGATGCCTTCGTCTTCACGCCGCCTGAACTGATCACCCACGCCTGTGCCGAAGCGTTCGCCCGCAAAGATGATGGCGCCGTTCGCACCGAATGGGCGACGTGGATCCGCGATGCTCGACGCGGCACCTCTGCCATGCATGACGCTCGATAACGCCCCACCTGCGCCATTCACGCCAACTCCGACACGCCGCTTCCATTAGCGCGGTCCTGCACAAACACAACCTGTTGATCGTCCGCGTCTTTCATGGAAGTAAAAACCACGCCAACTCTGCGTCTTCGATGGCACTCGCCTTGCACTGGATAACAGCGGAGTAGTTCCCTCGCTCCAAACCCCAGCGTCCTCGCCAAGGGACGCATTCGGCGCAAGGACGCGCCACTTGTTTCGCGGCGCGGAAAGTCCGAGCAGACCGGCGGCCAGCAGATGTCATCGAGGGTGGCACGGGCTGTGCTCGCATCCGCAGCGGTGAGGCGGCGCACCTGTTCGAGCCGTTCGCCGAATGCTTTGCCGGTCTGCACCACCACGGGACGGGATTCGCTCAGCGAAGGCTCGAAGATCTTGTTGCGCACGGCAAACCCGCCGAGCAGGCCGCTCCCGTACATGGCATGCAAGGCGTCCATGCGCGCATTCTCGTGTTGCTGCAGCGCCCGGAAATCGTCGACCGCGTTGCGGAGTCCGCTCAGTGCATAACCCAGTGCGGCGAGAAACAGTACGGCGACCGTAACGAAGGCGGCCAGGATGCGGACGGTGTTGCTGTAGGGGTTGAACATGAGCAACAAAAGCGGAAATTCCAGGCAGTGGATCTATGGTCTATGCCTGTAACAGGAATACAAGCGAAGTACGCCCGATGCCTGAGCGGCCTGTCCCACAGAATGATGCACGAACGGCACCGCATCGCTATCCTATCCAGTGTACTGCTTCGCTCTCGGTGATACTTTCAGTCGTCCCAAAAGCGAAGCGCTACACGAGGACGGGAGGGACAGCACATGGAACCGACCGACGGGCTCGTCGAGGTCACAGAGCGTGCACACCGGCTGCGCCGGCGTTGCATGGCCCGCTTGCTGCTGAGCGGCATCCTCACCTTGCACATTGCGCCCGCTGTCTTCTTCCCGCCCGTGCCGGTGCCTTCGGCACAGATTCTGCTGTTGGTCTTCGGGTTATTCTTCGCCGCCTCGCTGGTGCGCTGGTTGCAATTGTGCGGCGCGCTGGCGGGACTGGAATTTTCGGGCTGGGCCTTCGACAACGAGGTGAGTGTGCAGCCGCGCCCCATCCACGGGCTCGACGAGCATCGGCCGTTGCCCGTCTGGCTCGTTCCGGACGCCACATCCCCGGCGCGGGACGCGCTCGTCGCGGCGGTGGACGAGGCCGTCGCCGGCCACGGCCCGCTCATGGAGCGGCGCAGCGAATGTATCGCCGCGCACGGCTGCGTAACGGTGCACGACGCCGCCAACCTGATCATGGCGGCGCGCGGCCTAGCCCGCGCCCGGGCAGTGAACACGCCCTAGGCACGGGCCCCGCCCGACTTAGCCGTGATGGCAGCCGCAGGCGTGCTGACCGTGGTCGTGACCGTGGTTGTGTGAGGCACGCATGTCGGGTGCGGGCAGCGGTTCGCCGCGCAGCACGGCACCGGCCGCCTTGCACGGGTCGTCCTCCGACGTCACCAACACCTGGATGCCGCGCGAGGCCAACCGGCGTGTGAAGCCGGGGCCGCAGCTCTGGGTGATCACCACATCGCAGCTGTCCAGCGGATGATCGCCCGTACCGTTGAATTCATGGAACGACAGTTCCTTGGGCAGGTCGATGCGCTCCACCTCAACGGGTTCATTGTCGGCGCTTTCGAATACCAGGAACCGGCGCGTCTTGCCGGCATGCCCGGTGATGGTGCGGAAATTCTGACTGGTTATTGCGACTCTCATCGTTGTTCCTCCACAAGTGAGGCCACCCAGCGGGCGACGGTTGCGTTCGCATCCGCCGATGGCGCTTCCAGGAAATTGACAACAAACTGCCTCTCCAGCTCGGTGATGGCGATGGATAGCGGGCGCAGGGCCATGGCCGCCGGTCCCGGCAGACTGAGGCCCAGGCAGAACACCACGTGGCGCGCCGCCAAGACTTCCGGGGCGATGTCGCCACCCACTTCCCAGGTGTGCTCCAGGTGATCGAAGACGGCGATGAGCCGTGCCTTCGGGTGCTCTTCGAGGCGGCGGAGGATGGCCTCCACCACATCGTCTGCGTCCTGGTACGGGCCCGGTTTCACAATCTCGACGCCGCAGACACAGGCCGGTTCCGCGACGGGTTTCCTCTCAAGCATCTCCACCTCCGCGCGCGTCCTGCGTTGCGCTCCTACACCTTGCCTTCGCGCTTCAGCTGCTCATGCCACAACGGGCTGTGGTGATGGATGAAATCCACCGAGATGTAGCCGGTCTTCATCGCCTCCAAGGCCTCGCGTTCCTCCACCACGGCGAAATAGATGTGCGCCACCAGGCCGAACAGCACCAGGAACACGGCGGCGGCATGCACCAGCAGGGCGGTGCGGAACAACGCACCGAACACGGGCGCAGCGGCGAACGAGAACAACTTGGGCGAGAAGTACAGGTAGAGCCCGGTCACGGCGATGAGCAGGGACGCGACGATGATCATGGTGCCCAGCAGGCGCTGGGCGCCGTTGTAGCGGCCCTGGGGCGCCACACGCGCCCGCTTCATGAAGCCAAACAGCCGCGCCAGGGTGATCACCGTGAACGGCAGGTCGGCGATGATCGCGCGCGGCGTGATGGACAGCACGCCGCGCAGGAACGGCGCGACCACGCTGCGCCAGCGCCAGGCCACGAACAGGGCGATGCCCAGCAGCCACACCAACCCCACCACGGCGTGGGCACTGATTACCGCGGCGTTGCCGCCGAACAGGTTCTGCACGAAGGTCGGCCAAAAGGCCGGCGCCAGGCGCAGGCTGTCGCCCGAGATGATGGCGAACCCGCTCGCCACCAGCAACGCCCAGCCCAGGGCGTTGAACCAGTGCAGGCGGATGATCCACAGGTCGCGCACCAGGATCATGCGCGGCTCGCGTTGTTCACTCATGTGTGTTCTCCTTGCCGCCGGCAAGCGCGTTGCGGCGGTCGATGATCTTCTTCACGCCGGCGCCGACGAACGCCGCCACCATGCCACCGATGCCGATCCCGGCGGCCGGGTTCACCACATTGCCGAGCAACGCGGCCTGCACGTGCTGGCCCACCGGACGCGGCAGCACCTCGTTGGGCAGCGGTGCACCACCGGTGTGGTAGTAATGGCGGGTGCCGCCGGGCACCTCGGCCGTGGTCAGTTGCAGCCACGGCTTGTCGCCCAGCAAACGGCTCACTTCCGAATCCGGGTCGTTGGCGTCGCCGAAGCGGAGCGCGCCACCGACGCAGGTCTGTACGCAGGCCGGTGGCAGGCCCTCGTCCACGCGCGGCTGGCAAAACGTGCACTTGCTGATGGTGTTGGTCTGCGGGTTCAGCCAGCGTGCCTCGTACGGACAGGCGGGCACACAAAGCTCGCAACCCGAACACAATGCGTCGTCCACCAGCACGATGCCGTCCGCGCGCTTCCACGCGGCGCCGGACGGGCAGGCCTCCACGCAGGGCACATCGTCGCAATGCTGGCAACGCCCCGGGAACAACTGCACGACGGGGAAACCGTCGGCGGTGGAGAGTTCCACTTCCTTCACCCAGTCGCGCGAATGTCCCAGCGGCGTCTCCCACTCGGCGCGACAGGCCACCACGCAGGCCTTGCAATTGATGCAGCGGGTAATGTCCGCGAGCATCACATAACGTTTGGTCACTTCAAATCTCCTCAAGAATGTTCGCGTTCACCCGCGCCTAGGCCTTTTCCACGCGTACCAGCGCACGGCCCATGCTGACGGTGCCCAGGCGGCGGTCCTGATCCGCGGAGGCCAAATTCGAGTCCGCGGCGCCGCGGCCGTTGGCGGTGGTCATGCGTGCATCGAAATGGCCAAAGCCGTGCACCATGAACACGGTGTCGCGCCGGATGCGCTGGGTGACCTTGGCGGCCAGCTCCTCGCTGCGGCCCTTGCGGTCGGTGACACGCACGCGGGCGCCGTCCTCGATGCCGCGCTCGGCGGCGGCGTCCGGATGGATCCACAACACGTTCTCCACCATGAACTCCGCAAGCCACGGGTTGTTCTGGGTGCGCGCGTGGGTGTGGAAACCGATGCGGCCGAAGGTGAAGTGGAACTCGCCGGCGTCGGGGCGCACCTGCGGCTCGTAATCGAGCGCGTCCAGCATGCCGAGCTGGCGCAGCGCGCCGGGGATGAATTCGACCTTTCCGCTCGGCGTCGGAAACACCGAACGTCCGCCGTGCTCACGGGCGAAGTTCTTGGCCGGATCGGCCGGGATCTTCACGATGCCTTTCTGTTCCAACTCGGCGCGCGACAGGCCCGCCTTTTTCAGACGGTCGTCGATGAGGTCGGCCACGGAATCGTGCGGAAAGTAGTCGCCCAGGCCGATGCGGTCGGCGATGCCCTTGCAGATGCTCCAGGCGTCGCGGGTGTCGTGCAGCGGCGCCATGGCCGGCATGCGGATGGCCACGTAGCCCTCGCGCGCGCCGCCGGTCTGCAAATCGTCGTAACGCTCCAGGTAGCTCGCCTCGGGCAGCAGGATGTCCGCGTAGGCGTTCATCTCGGTGGGGGCGATGTCCGCCGCCACATAGAAGTCCAGGTTGTTCAAAGCGCGACGGATGGTGTCGTAATCGGTGCTGTTGGCAAAGCCGTTCCCACCTGCGGTGATGAGGCCCCTGATCGGATAGGGCTTTTGCTCCGCCATGGCCTTCCACATCTGGTTGGTGAGGCCGAACACGGGATGGGCCAGCGGCCACTGCCCGAGGACACCGGCGCCGTCGGCGCGCGGTACGCGGGCATGGGGATACGCCGGCAGATCCGGCTCGGGGATGGGAAACCCCTGCGGCGCGAAAATGCCGCCGTTGCGATCCCACACGCCGAACAGTGAGTTCAACGTGGCGATGGCCATGCCGGTGCCGAGGTCATTGGTGGTGCGCGTCAGGCGACGCGGTGAATACACCAGCACGGCCGGCGCACGCTCCGCCATCTCGCGCGCAATGCGACGGATCGTGATGGCCGGGATCTCCGTTTCTCCTTCCGCCCATTCCGGCGTATAGCGCGCGACGCGCGCGCGCAATTCCTCGAGACCGGTGGTGTACTCGCGCACGAACTCGCGGTCGTAAAGGCTTTCCTCGATCACCACATGGATCAGCGCGAGCAGGAAGGCGTGGTCGGTGAGCGGGCGGATGGGCAGCCACTCGTGGGCCTTGGAGGCGGTGATGGTGAAGCGCGGGTCCGCATACACCACCTTGGCGCCACGCGACACACCTTCCACCCAGGCCTTGGCCTCGCCGTTGTGCAGCGACTCGACGATGTTGCGGCCGAGCATGAGCACGTATTTGCAGTTCTGCAGGTCGACGGTTTCGTTGCCTGAGATCTCGCGGCCGGTCACCACCATGCTGCCGATGCCGCGCGGTCCGCAGCACAGGCCGAACACCGGGCTGGTGGTATTGGGCGTGCCGAAGGCGTGCGCCAAGCGGTGATAGGGCTTCTCCCAGGTGCCGTGGCCGATCATGGCGAGGGCTTCGGCACCGTAGTTCTGCTTGATCTTGTTCAGGCCGTCGGCGACGCGATCGAGGGCCTCATCCCAGGTGATGCGCGCCCACTTGCCCTCGCCCCGCGCGCCGACGCGCAGCATGGGAAACTTCAGGCGATCCGGATCGTAGGCCGCCATCAGGCCGGCGTTGCCCTTGGCGCAGACCACACCGTAGTTGTTGGGATGCTCCGGATTGCCGTCGATTTTCACCGCACGGCCATCGCGCACGCGGATCTTCAGGCCGCAGCGCCAGTAACACATGTCGCAGAAGCCGAACACCTCACTGGTGGGTTTGAGACGTTCCGCGGCATGGGGCGCATCGATGCGGGCCAGCGCGGTGCTTGGCAGCCCGGCAATGCCGAGCGTGGCGACGCCGGCGGCGCCGCCCAGAAACGCGCGACGAGCGGGTTCAAACGGCGTTTTCTTCATCCTGTCCTCAGTGCGATGCAAAAGGTGCGGCGGCGTCGCATTGTGAACGCCGCTTGTAACGGAATTCCCGAAGGCCACAGGTCGAGCCAACGCGCCGCCCACAGGCGGTGCGCAGGCTCACCATCAGGCGGCGACCGGCGTACGTCGCGGCGAGGGGATACGCCGGCAGTCCCGGGCTATCACCTCACGCAGGAAATGCGCCGCCATGCGGTAATACACCGGGGGTTCGCTGGCGCGCAGGGCGGACGTGAAACGGGGCACCCACAGGGCGAGGTGGTCGTGCAGCAGAATGGCCTGGGTCGCACGGGTGGCTTCGAGGGGCTCGCGGTCGGCCAGATAGGCCATGAATTCCAGCTCGGCGACCAGGTGATCGGGAAGCAGGCCGGAATGGCGATCCACGTCGAGGCCGTGGCGGCGCATGAGGGCGGCGACCTCGGAGGTGCTGTGCCCCATCAGCGTCTGTTCCCCTTCGAGCCAATATGAGCCGTAGGGTTGCGCGAGCACCCTGGGCTGGCCGAGTACGAACAAGCGTGCGTGTTCCGCGCGCAGCTCTTCGATGTCCTGGTGCGCGTCGGCGATCTCCAGCAGCGGCGCCACCCAACGGGCGTCCACCGGCGATCGATAGATGACGCGCCACATGAGCGCGCGCACGGCCTCGTGATTTTCGACACGCGGCGTATCGAACAGCGCCGCACCGAGCATGTAGAGATGAGCTCGCATCGTATTCTCCCCCTGGTGGTTCAAATGGCCGAAAGGCGGCCTGGGGAGGATGCTAGGGGGCGCCGTCACACCGGCGCATTGAAATTCGTCAATCGGTACTGAGACGTTTCAGCGCGGCGAGATCGCAACGGAAGCCGCGCGCATTTTCGGAGAGGATGCCTTCGCGCTTCAGTTCGGCCACGGCGCGGCTCGCCGACTCGGTGGTGACACCGAGCATGGCGCCCATGTCCTTGCGGCTGAACAGCGGACACAATCCCACGCCGCGGTCATCGACCACACGCAACAGCAGGCGCACCACCCGTTGGCGCGCCGAACCGGTGGAGAGTTCGGTGAGCCACGCCTCGGCCTCGCTCAGGGCGCGATGCCAGCGCCGCAGCAGTTCCTGATGAAGCGCAGGGTTTTCCCGATCGAGCCGGCTCAGCACACTGAACGGAAGCCGGCACAACTCCGCGCGCTGCACCACGATGGCGTCGTGTTGATAGCGCTGACCGAGCAGGCCTTCCAGACCCAGGACATCGCACGGCCGCACCAACCGCACGATGCGCTGCGTGCCGTCCGGAAGGTATTGCACCAGTTTTACGACGCCCGAGCGCAAGGTGAACGCCGCCGTGCCGGAGCTGCCCATGCGATACACGGATTCACCCGGGGCGACCACCAGCTCTTCGATGGCGTCCTGCAACTCTTCCAGCAGGGCCTCGTCGAGTCCGGCAAACAGCACCGAACTGCGCATCGCGCAGAATCGGCAATCGGGTTCGCAGCGCTTGGATTTTTCGCTCATGGAAATGGGGCCGGTGAGTTCGCGGGATTGTAACCCGCTTTCGCAAACGACGGGGCTGCCAGGGCCGTCATTCACCACGTCGGCGGTTTGCCTAGTAATCCAATAGGTTACTTGTCTGGCACGATGATCACGCCGCACGCACCCCGCATCGCTAAGGAGATTTCGTATGCGATTGCAGCATTTCCCCGTGGCGTGGTTTTCCACTGTCATGGCATTGCCGGGTTCACACCCCCACCGGGCTCGACGTTCAATAGACCGCCGCAGCCCGTATGGAGCGCAGCGGAATACGGGTCTCTTCACCTGCGCCGTTCCCGGATTTCGCTGCGCTTCATCCGCTACGTTTTCAATAAGAGAACTGAGGAACGCCGGCCATGATGCTGCTGCGTGTCGTCGCCGCCGTGCTGGTGCCGCCGCTGGGTGTGTTCCTGCGCCATGGACTGCATCGGCAGTTCTGGCTGGCGCTGCTGCTCACCCTTGTCGGCTACGTGCCGGGAGTGATCTACGCGGTGTGGACCATCACCCGGTAGGCCGCCTACGCCTCGAACAGGTCATCGCCCATGCCACGCGCCATCTGGAAGGGCAGTATCAGTTTCGGTCTGGTCCACGTCCCGGTGTCGCTCTACCCCGGGGAAAAACGCGACGAGCTGCATCTGTCCATGCTCGATGCGCAGGACTTCGCGCCGGTGGGCTACAAGCGCGTCAACAAGCACACGGGCGAAGAGGTGCCCAGCGAGCGCATCGTGCGCGGCTACGAGTACGAAAAGGGCGAATACGTGGTGCTCACCGGCGAAGACCTCAAGCGCGCCAACGTCGAGGCGACCCAGACGGTGGAGATCGTGGACTTCGTGGACGCCGACAAGATCGCCCTCACCTATTACGACCGCCCCTACTACCTCGAACCCCAGAAGCGCGGCGAGAAGGCCTACGCGCTGCTGCGCGAGACCCTCAAGCGCACCGGCAAGGTCGGCATCGCCAAGGTGGTGCTGCATACCCGCGAACACCTCGCCGCGCTGATGCCTCAGGGCGACCTGCTGCTTTTGGATTTGCTGCGCTACCAGGACGAGATCCGCCCCGCCGAGGAACTGAAGCTGCCCCGGGGCGACGTGCAGGAACTCGGCATCTCCGACAAGGAACTGGCCATGGCGCAGACCCTGGTGGAGAGCATGGTGGACGACTGGCACCCGGAGAAGTACCGCGACGAATACCGCGACGACGTGCTCAAGCTGGTGGACGAAAAACTGGCGGCGGGGCAGACACACGTCATCGAGACCGCGCCCGCCGAGGCGCCGCGGCGCGCCGAGGTCATCGATCTCATGACCCAGCTCAAGCGCAGCGTGGAACAGCGCCAGGCGCAAAGGAAGGCCGCAGCGGGCGACGGCGGCACACGCCCGGCGCGTCGACCATCGCGCCCGCGCCGCGCCAACGCGGCCAAGGACGGCGAGGACCGGCCGCGGCCCTGAGAAAAAGAAGGCTTGAACACAGAGGCACAGAGACACAGAGACACAGAGGACACAGAGGTGAACTCAAGGGCGCGTGCTGTTACCAGCGCAGTGAAAGTGATCGGAGAGAGGCGCGGGCCCCTATGAATTCCTCTGTGTTCTCTGCGTCTCTGCGCCTCTGCGTTGGGCCTTTTCTGCTCCATCGGAGCTAGCTGATGGACCGGCTGCGGGAATACGAGCGCCGGCGCGACTTTCGCCGCACGCCGGAGCCCTCGGGCGAACATGCGGTGGAAGGGGGCGCGCGCTTCGTCATCCAGAAACACGACGCGCGGCGCCTGCACTACGACCTGCGCCTGGAACTGGACGGCGTGATGAAGAGCTGGGCCGTCCCCAAGGGCCCGAGTCTCGACCCGTCCGAGAAACGCCTCGCCGTGCACGTGGAGGATCACCCGCTCGATTACGCGGACTTCGAGGGCGTGATCCCGGCTGGGCAATACGGCGCCGGAACCGTCATGGTGTGGGACACCGGCACCTGGGAGGCGGTAGGCGACGCGCGCGAGGGTTACCGCAAGGGGCGATTGCATTTCCGCCTCACCGGCGCGCGGCTGCGCGGCGAATGGATGTTGGCGCGCATGCACGGCGCCGAGGCCGGCGAAAACAAGGAGAATTGGCTGCTGCTAAAAGTGGCTGACGCCTACGCACGTCCCGGCGCGCCGCTCGATGATAGTCACGCGGTGAGCGTGTTGTCGGGCCGCAGCCTCGCGGAGATCGCCGCCCATCCCGAGTTCACCTGGGGCGAATCCGGGCGCGAGCGCGCCGAGCCGCCGCGCGCGGAGGCGCTGCCGCCCATGATCGGCGCGCAACTGGCCACCCTGGTGAGTGCGCCGCCGCGCGGACTCGACTGGCTGCACGAGATCAAGTTCGACGGTTACCGCATCCTGTGCCGCATCGAGCGCGGCAGAGTGACGCTGTTCTCGCGCAACGGCAAGGACTGGACCGCCCGTTTCGGCGCCCTGGCGCGCGCGGTGCGCGCCCTGCCGCTGCACTCCGGCTGGCTGGACGGCGAAGTGGCCGTGTTGCTGCCCGACGGCCGTACCAGTTTCGGCGGCCTGCAGCAGGCACTCAGCGCCGGGCGCGACCACGACCTGGTGTATTTCCTGTTCGATCTGCTGTACGCCAACGGCGAAGACCTGTCGCGCCGGCCGCTGCGCGAGCGCAAGGCCCTGCTCGCCGGTCTGCTCGAACACCTGGGCACCGCGGTGTCGCCGCTGCGCCTGGCTGAACACATCGAGGGCGACGGCGAGGCGGTGTTCCAGGAGGCCTGCCGGCTCGGCCTCGAAGGCGTGGTCTCCAAGCGCGCCGGCGCCGGCCACGTGCCGGCGCGCACCCGCGACTGGCTCAAGGTGAAGTGCCTGGCGCGCCAGGAATTCGTGATCGGCGGGTTCTCCGCGCCGAGCGGCGCGCGCTCGGGCTTCGGCGCCCTGCTGCTCGGTGTCTACGAGGGGCCGCGCCTGCGTTACGTGGGGCGGGTGGGTACGGGCTTCGACGAAGCCACACTGCGCGATCTGCGCGCGCGGCTCGATGCCTTGGTCACGCCCGTTTCGCCCTTTGCCGACGCCGTCCCCAAGGCGCGCAGCGGCAAGAACGTGGTGAGCTTCGTGCAACCGGTGCTGGTGGCCGAGGTGGCGTTCGTGGAGTGGACGGCCGATGGTGTGCTGCGCCAGCCCTCGTTCCAGGGCCTGCGCGAGGACAAGCCGCCCCACGAGGTGCACCGGGAAGGCGCGGCCGGTGCCCCGCCGCCCGTACCGAAAACGGCCGCCCCCGGCGCGCCGCTGCGCACGCGCATCGCCGGACTGCGGCTGTCCAATCCGGACAAGGTCCTGTACCCGGAACAGGGCCTCACCAAGCGCGATCTGGCGCTGTATTACGCATCCATCGCCGATCACCTGCTGCCCGACCTGGCCGGACGGCCGCTCACCTTGCTGCGTTGTCCCGAGGGCCACCATCAGCAGTGTTTTTTCCAGAAACACGCCACCACCGGCCTCGCCGCGGGCATCC
>Ga0172382_10011413_pt1 | contig 11752 bp, 12 predicted proteins | sample Leawel138RmetaG_FD_122245 | JGI IMG/M metagenome (GOLD analysis project Ga0172382, IMG submission 122245) | Leachate microbial communities from a municipal landfill in Southern Ontario, Canada - Leachate well 138R metaG | ecosystem: Engineered > Solid waste > Landfill > Unclassified | place...
CTCGTTTGGACCGGAGCGCATCGTACACATCGGCCAAAGACATGATTCGCGCCGCCAACGGAATGGATTCCCCCGCCTTTCCCTTTGGATATCCACTGCCATCCCAGCGTTCATGGTGATTCAACGCAATTTCCATGCCCATTTTTACAAGAGCATTGTTGGGATATTGCTTTTCCATTTTTTCCAAGGTTTGGTATCCAATCTCCACATGGGATTTCATGATAACAAACTCTTCCTCCGTCAATTTCCCGGGTTTTAACAAGATATGATCCGGAATCCCTACTTTCCCGATATCATGTAAGGGGCTGGCCTTTTCAATGGTCTCTATAAAGGAATCCTCAATCAGATCCAGATAGAAACCTTTTTCTCGAGTCTTTTCCGCCAATAAGCGGCAAAATCCGGAAGTTCGTTCGATATGGTTTCCCGTTTCATCATCTCGTGACTCGGACAACTTAATCAACCCAAAAATGGTGGCCAATTGAGAATCGGTAATTTCTTTTACCTTTTCTTCCACCAAATCTTCTAAATGTTGGGTGTATTTCTCCAGCTCCAATTCAGTTTCTTTGATCAGGGTAATATCTTGAATAGTCCCATAATAACGAGCCAACTGGTTGTTCGAATCAAAAACCGGGTGATAATGCAAATGTACCCATTTCACTCTTCCATCGTCCATTCGAAGACGGTACTCGGCCTCCCAGGATTCCTTGAATAGAGAAAACTGATCGTATCGACTTTCTACCGCTATAACATCATCCGGATGAACTCGTGTGAAGAACAAAGTTTGATCCGGTGTCATGCTCAAATCCATTTCCAAAACCTGATACATAGAGTCGGACCAAGTTAGTTCTTTGGTTTTCCAATCCAAATCCCACCGCCCCAGTTTGGCAATTTTCTGAGCTTCTTCCAAGGCTTCTCTATTTCTTTCTAGCCTTTTCGCGGTGGTTTCCAACTCTTTGGTGACTCTGGAATAATCGTAAATGAGCCGTGTCAGTAACTCTTTCTGAATATCATCATCCACCAAACGGGCGAAACTCTAAGGCATATTCTCGAATCCCACCATCCTCTTGATCTAAAACCTTATCATTCAGCAAATTTTCCAGCTGTATCCGCAGTTTGTTCATCTTCCATCCTCAGCCAAAACGTACTCAATACCAACCTCTCCAATCGCCTTGATATGATTCATTACCGTTTCTACATTCGTTTTTCCGACAATAATACTTCCGTGCTGTGGCGCAATCCGTTCAATGTCCATTTGCTCTAGCACGTCCAAGGTATGCTGTGCCGCCAAAGAGGATGTCATCACCCGTTGATGAAATGCTTTCATTCCCAGCATGGGACATTTCTTCAAACCCCGAACACAATGGTCCATGTCTTCACAATCTTTACACTCTGTCCCCAAGTCTAAAAAGAGGGACCAGTCCGTGTCGAAGCTCCCAAACAAATCCGATGAAAATAACGTCTTGGTATTCTCATCATAAGTCACAAAACTTCCCGGCTGATGACAAAATGGAGTGGCATGAAAAGTCAGTCTACGCCCGGTAGCAAAGTCGAAGTGTCCGTCCAAATTCCGAAAATCCAGCTTTGGGGTCTTGGCGGAGTAATAATGGATAAATATATTGTTTTCCACATGGGAAATAATTTTTAATTCCGGATGGTTGATAATCGCCTCCAGCTGAGGCAGACTACTACATAAATCCGGATCATAATGCTGATAAATTAAACGCTGTATCTGAGAAGGTTCCAGTCCCGTACGCAAGATTTTCAACATCACGTTGCTGAAATCATCTCGACTACCTCCGTCTATCAAGACCGCTTCCTCCCCCTCCACAATCAGGTAGGGGTTGCAGTGAAGCCCTGCATTGGGGTCGGAATATCCGACCCAAAAGATTCCTTCTGCAATGTTTACCGGTTCTTTGTCAAACCCATTTACATTTTGACCCATTTTTTTCTCCATTCCTATTTGTTGCTTTGTCCTACTATTATGCCACATTTTCGTTGAAAATCCAATCTCTCTTTCCGGCTCTTATCCTTCTTTTGAACCATAAATAAATCTCTTGCTCCCCAATGTTTATGAGCAAGAGATCTTTTATCGCATATGATGAATCAATATCTTTCCCCCAGGGTGTCCGCAAACACGTCCGTCATGGTCTTTCTGCGACAATCCGGGCAAACCACCTGGGTGTCCCCGGTAGATGCCTTATAATGTTGCTCTGTCCCAACAATGGCCCCACAAACTTCACAACGGGCCCACTTGAACTTTTTGTTCCAAATGGTTCGACCCTCCTCCGTATCTTCCACTGTAATACAATGGGTGGGACAAAATCCGGCGCAACTGGCACATCCGATACAATTCTTTGCTTGAATACCATAGGGCGTATTTACTTCCTTTGTCACCCCGCGATGAATCGTAGAAATGGATGATGCTCCCAGCTTCTTACAAGCCTCCACACAAAGTCCGCATAATATACACTGGCCCTCCTTGGGCGCCAATTTCTCCTTTGGAACCACTTGATACCTCTCCATTAAAGATACTATGGCCGGATTTTCAGGAGCTTGGGCATAGAGCAATTGCAACAAAGTGTTTCGTACTTTCCTCAGGGTTTCCGACTCCGTTGTTACAACAAGACCTTCCTTAACTTTATAGGCACATGAGGCCACCATGAAGGTTCGTCCTTTTTCTTGGATCTCCACCATACATAGTCTGCATGAGTGAGTTGGCTCCGTAGCTTGGTTAAAACAAAGGCTAGGAATATATATACCTTCTCTTCGAGCCGCCAGTAGGATGGTATCTTCCGGTTTTGCCCAAACTTGCCTGCCATCAATTATGATATTCATGAAAACACCTCCCTACTCCACGTGAATGGCCCCAAAGGGGCACTTCACCTTGCAATTCCCACACCGAATACAAACATCTTGATGGATGGTATACGGTTTCTTAAGTTCTCCCGTGATAGCAGAAGTTGGACAATGCTTGGCGCAAATTCCACATCCCTTACAGGCTTCCTCCAGGATGGTAAATCGGATCAATTCTTTACATGCACCGGCAGGGCACCGTTTTTGCACAATATGTTCCTCATACTCATCTCGAAAATAGTGTAAGGTGGATAGTACGGGATTTGCGGCCGTTCTCCCCAATTCACACAGGGATGCCTGAGTAGCCGTTATTGCCAGTTCTTCCAACAAATCCAAATCTTCCAGCTCCCCTTTGCCTTCGCAAATTCTAGCCAGAATGTCCAGCATATGACGAAGGCCCTCCCGACAGGGGGTGCACTTCCCACAAGATTCCTCCGACAAAAATTTTACGTAATATCTGGCCAAGTCTACCATACAAGTGGTTTCATCCATCACGATGATCCCCCCGCTACCCATCATGGACCCCTTCTCTTTTAATGTATCAAAATCAATGGGCAAATCCAGCAGGCTTTCCGGGATACACCCCCCGGAAGGTCCTCCGGTTTGAACTGCCTTGAAGGCCTTGCCAGCTGGAATCCCACCGCCGATTTGGTATACCAACTCTCGTAGGGTAATTCCCATGGGGACTTCTACCAATCCGGTTCGATTGACTTTACCCACCAACGAGAACACCTTGGTGCCCTTACTACCCTTGGTTCCCATCTTCGCAAAGGTTTCTCCTCCATGGGTTAGGATATAGGGAATATTGGCTAAAGTTTCCACGTTATTCAAAACAGTGGGTTGGTCAAAAAGACCCTTTACCACAGAGCGTATATATTTTACACGAGGCTCTCCTACTTTTCCTTCAATGGATGCCATCAATGCCGAAGACTCTCCACACACAAATGCACCACCACCTCGAACGATTTCACAGTCAAAATCGAAGTCGCTACCCAAAATATTCTTCCCCAGGAATCCTTTCTTTCTGGCATCATCGATGGCTCGTTGCATATGATGCAAAGCCAATCCATATTCATCCCGGATGTATAGATATCCTTGCCGAGACCCTATGGCATATGCGCCAATAATCAGGCCTTCCAGTACGCTATGGGGGTCCCCCTCCATAATGCTTCGATCCATAAAAGCGCCGGGATCTCCCTCATCTCCATTGCACAACATATATTTCATATCGGAAGAAACTTCCAAACAGGATCTCCACTTTTTACCGGTGGGGAAACCGCCACCGCCTCGGCCTCTGATTCCGCTGATTTCTACCTGACGAATCACTGCATCCTGAGAAGCTTCTAGCGCATTCTGTAGTCCAATATAACCACCGGCTTTTATGTATTCTTCAATATTTCCCGGGTCAATCATGCCGGTATGCCGCAAAGCGATTTTATGTTGTGGCGCATAGAATGGATTCTCTTCTCGAGATCGCACCCTCTTACCCTGGTCATCTTGGTATAAGAGTCGCTCTACCGGAGTGTCTTCTAAGCTGTCTAAAATTTCTTCCACATCCTTCGGGGATACTTTGTAATAGGTAATGTGGTCTGGAAGAATGGTGACGATGGGTCCGTTTTCGCAAAATCCGTTACATCCCACCTTCTTGACATCCGAGATAACCCTAATATCTTTTCTTTCTCCCAGCTTTTCTCGGAACTCATCTACCACGAATTGGGATCCTTTGGCAAGGCATCCGGTTCCGCAACAAACCAGAATTTCCTTACTCATGGTTCTCCACCTCCTTTTTCGCTTGGTCAATGATCTCATCGGCTTGTCCGATTTGAACATTGCCATGGTATTCCTCTCCACAGATTACCACGGGGGCCATTGCACAAGATCCCACACAGTTTACCACTTCAATAGAAAACAACCCATCGGGTGTAGTCTCCCCTTCGTTAATTTGTAAGGCTCTTTTACACTCTTCCAATATCTGAGCACTTCCCCGGATATGGCAGGCCGTTCCATCACATACTTTGATGACAATCTTCCCCTTTTTCTTAAGACTTAATGCTTTATAAAAGGTTGCAATGGAAAAAAGCTCCGATACAGGAGTCCCCAAATACTGGGAGATGGCCATCAAACTGTTGGCCGATATGAAACCGTACTCCTTCTGGACACTCTGCAATATAGCCAAGGCATGCCGTTGTTCTTGAGGGTAGCCGTCTAATAGTTCTTGGATTCCCTTCTTGTTTTCTTCTTCCAATTCCATCCCTTCTTTCCGTTTCCCTATAACAACTCCAAATCATCCACCGGCTATTCGGGGGAATAATGATACCACGGCATCTTTCTGAACCAAGGAGTTTTTACCGTCCACAAAGTCAATGTTTCTCCCGTCGATTAAAAAAATCACATCGGGGTGAATGTCTTTCCCATCCGGGGATAACCATTGCTTTCTCATGGTCTCCCCATACCGCTCACTTAGCTTTCCAAGAAGCTCCAAAGCCGTCAAGGGCTCAAGGAGGAGTTTTTCCTCCTTGAGACCCGTGTCATTTCTGTAATACGCAAAATATCGAACAATCATACTACAACCCCAATTCAGACAGCTTCTCCTTCGTAGGTATGCTCTTTTCGTTCCATCCTCTGAGGCGATAATACTCTTCCAGCATCACATCCAACTCACAAACTTTGCCCTTGGCCGGTCCTTCCGGAAGGGGCTCCGTCAATAATCTAGGAGGTAAATTGTCATCTGCCCGAGTAAATCCCTGACTTAAATTATAGAGCTTTTCCATATTCCAGATTCGATCTCCGGTAGCCAGCAACTCTTCATCGGTCATATCCCAACCGGTAGCTGTTCTTACCATGTTTCCAATTTCAGCAAGTCCGATTCCAAAGGTAGTGAATAAACAAATACCGACCGAATCTACCACCGCCGTCAAATCCTGAAAAATCTTCAACATCTCTGCCTTACCATCGGTAACCAATGGATCTAATTTCATAGGAATGCCCAAAATTTCTGGAGATGTCAGATAGCCTCTCACATGACAACCCCCTCGATTGGATGTGGCATACTCCAAACCCATACCCTGAAGACTACGTCCATCATAGGCTGGCATTTCCTGTTTCTTCACCGACATGGACAATTCGGGAACTCCGTAGCTCTCGGCCATGCGGTAGGAACCCTCCGCCAACTTGTCTCCAAAGCCTTCCCGAAGAGCCGTTTTCGTCGCAAACTCTACAATGGCATCTGCATTTCCGAAGGCTAAGTTACCGCCCATTTCCTCCTTGGTTAACAGCCCTTTATCAAACATTTCCATGGCACAGGCAAAAGTAGAACCCAATGTGATGGGATCCATACCATATTCGTTACACAAGAAATTGACTCTGCAGATAGCCGCCAGATCATGGATTCCACAAGAAGATCCCAATGCCCAAGCGGCCTCATATTCCGGTCCCTCTCCCGCGGATTTATAGGGTCCGTCTTTGATTTTGGTCACTCGGCCACAAGCCATGGAACAACCAAAGCAGCCCTTATTTCGAACCAAGTACTTTTCTACCAGGGTTTCACCGGATATTTGATCCGCGTCGGGATCCACCGCTCCGTCTCTCCAATTATGCTTGGGAAGACCCCCGGAAGCATTGATGATATTCACCAATATTTCTGTTCCATAGGCGCCCAAACCGGCCCCCGTTACCGGATTTTCTTTCAACTTCTTACGAGCATCTATGCAAGCCGCCAAGAAACCTTCTTTGTCTGCAACCTTTATGCTGCCAGTTCCACGAGCCACTACGGCTTTCAGGTTTTTAGATCCCATAACGGCACCCAGACCTCCTCGCCCTGCTGCTCGATTTTTTTCGTTCATGATTCCCGCAAACAACACCTTGTTCTCACCTGCAGGACCGATACAACATACACGAGCATCCGGATCCGTCTCCTCAATCAGCTTGTCGGTGGTGACAAATACAGACTGTCCCCACAACTCCTCTGCGGATCGTAATTCCCCTTTTCCGTCTTTCACATAAAGGTACACCGGCTTCTCCGACTTTCCTTCGAATATCACTCCATCAAACCCTGCATATTTTAATTCCGGCCCAAATTCACCTCCGGAATTGGCACATCCAATGGTTCCGGTCAAGGGAGCTTTTGTAATCCACATTAAGCGACCAGCGCTGGTTGCAAACGTACCTGTTAAAGGACCTGTCATCAAAATCAACTTATTTTCCGGGGCAAACGCATCGGTGTCCTTGTCTACCTCATCCACATATATCTTCGTGCCGAGACCTCGACCTCCCAAATATTTTTTCACTAGAACGTCACTCAGATACTCTTCCGCTACGGTCCCTTCCGTTAAATTTACCCTTAACATTTTTCCAATCAAACCATACATGTTTTACACCTCCTCCCCAAATACTTCTTTGAATTTTTCAGCCAAATCCTTCCTCTTCACTAATGAAGAGGGATTGGCTTCTTTGTACTCGATGGCACCGGAGGGGCAAAACCTAGCACACTGAGGATCTCCGCCACAGAGATCACACTTAAATACCGCTTTCCCGTCAAAAGCCATGTTACCCAAAGGACAGGCGGAAATGCACATTTTACAACCTATACACTTCTTGTAATCAATGATTTTTGTCCCATCTTCATTCTCATAAATCGCCTGAACCGGACAAACTCTCATGCAAGGAGCATCCTCGCATTGGGTACACATAATGGGCACACTAATCATAGCCTTGTCGTAATGAATTACCGATACTGCCGAAAGCTGAGGGCTAAACTCCTCTGCCCTTGTAAAGGAGCATATCAGCTCACAGGTTCGACAGCTTATACACTTTTCGGGCTTCAACACTAATGTTTTACTCACTTAATCGGTCGGTAATAACCAACCTTCACCTCCTTTTTCACAAACATCCACCGCTAACTGCACTCTCTTACATTATCAAAGTATTGGCAAAATTCGTGCCAAATAAAAAAACCCTTGCATTGCAAGAGTTTTTCCTTGTATTTCCATAGGCCCCCAAAAACACGTTCCGTTATGGATCATATTTCGAAGAATTTACTGTTCTATTTTGGAACATTGTTCTATTTCGGAACTGTCAATTCCATAATGCTCCAGTTTTCGATACAAAGTATTCCTGCCGATTCCTAGAGCTTGTGCAGATTTTGTAATATTTCCACCATGGATTCCGATAATTTTTAAAATATGTGCACACTCCATATCCTCTAAACGCAGAATTGGCTTTCCCTCCAAGTAATGTACTCCCAATCCGTCACTGCCAGAAACTCCACTTCTCCGCAAACTCGGCTGGTTAACTTGATCCTTTAAAATAGGGGAACTCTTCAAAATGCGATCCGGCATGGACCCGGTATTCACAGTGAGCTCTATGAAATTCTCCAATTCTCTCACGTTGCCCGGCCAATCATATTGCATCATAATTTCCATATCTGCTTCTTTGATTTCTACTTTTTTCTTGTTCAGTCTTTTTGAAATTCGCTCCATAAAGAAGTCTGTCAACAAAGGAATGTCAGATTTTCTCTCTCGGATGGGCATCAAATGCACCGGCAGTACATTTAACCGATAATAAAGATCTTTTCGAAAATTTCCTTCTGCAATTTCTACTCTCAAATCCTTGTTGGTAGCTGAAATCACTCGCACGTCTACCACAATTTCTTTGTTGCTTCCCACACGACGCATAACCCCTTCTTCCAATACTCGAAGAAGTCCGATTTGCATATCCAGGGGCATCTCGCCAATTTCATCCAAGAAGATGGTTCCCCCTTCCGCTATTTGGAACTTACCCATTTGCCCGGAACTTTTCGAACCGGTAAAGGCGCCTCCTTCGTATCCAAACAACTCTGATTCGATAAGATTTCTCGGTATGGCTCCACAATTCAGGGCCACAAAAGGTTCTTCCCTACGGTCACTATAATTATGGATGGCCTGGGCAAAAAGTTCTTTGCCCGTGCCACTTTCCCCGGTAATCAACACATTGGAACGGCTGTCGGAAATCTTTTTTGCATATTGAATGGTTCTCTGAAAATCTTGATTTTCTCCAATGATTTTATCGAAGGTATAAATCGCTTTGTGGCCCATAATCTTGTTGGCTAACTTCCGAACCTGTTTCACTTCTTTGAACACCAGTACAATGTGAATCAGATTATGATTTGGATCTAATATCGGGTATAGGCTCACATTAAGCTGTCGCTTATTTTTTCTGGAATTCACAAAAACATCCTCGTCAGTAAAGTCTTTTCCCATAAATACTTGGGTTTTGATTTTATCCCAGTCCTCCACCAACTCCCACACTTTTTTTTGCATCATTTCATTAGAGGTGTAGCCAAACATATCCGCTACATTACGATTTACGCTTCTGATATTTCCGGCCATATCCGTGGTTAAAATCCCATAATCCATGGAATCCATAATGGCTTCCGTAAAGGAATTGGCAAAGGCGAGCTTTTGAGTATATTCTTGAATATCCAGCATGTTTTCAATGGCATTGGCCGCCGCTACCACCATCCCCAATGTATGAAGATTGACACTTTGGCTATACCCCGTTAAATCGATGGTGCCAATAATATTGCCTTCCGAATCTCGAATGGGAGATGCCGAACATGTCCAGCGATGGTATGCGACAATGAAATGCTCTTGCCCAGACACTTGCAGGGGTCGTTGTTCCTCCAAAGCAGTGCCCATGGCGTTGGTACCAATGCTTCTTTCGTCCATGAAAGCTCCCGGTTGCATTTTATAAGACAAGGCTTCGCTTAAAATTTCTTCGTCACCCAAAATGCTTAAAATACAACCTTCCTCATCTGTCAGTAGGGAGAAAAAATTAGAGCCTTGTACAAAATCGTACAATTGCTTCACATACGGCTCAGCCGTGTCAATCAGTGTTCTTTTGGCTTCCAGTCGTTCCTTCAATACTGTCCCTGTCAAAATCTTTTCACTGTAAACACGTTCTTTTTCCACCCCATATGCAAGACATCGCTGATGTGATTCTGTGATATACTCCCTCATTGCATATTCTCCCCATCTAGCAGACCGTTGCTTTTCCTTGCTTTTCTATCTTTTATTATATCATAAACTCTCATTTTCCCTTAACCAACTCGATGGCTTCCTTACCGGTCAAATGATGAATGTCGATAGCCAAAATCAATGCGCCACTACAGTTATCCATTTCATACTGCTTTGATTCCTCCGGCTGATCTCCCGAATATTTTTCTACCAAAGCACGAAAACCCTCTTTGGTTTCTTCCCCCTCTACCATTCGAACTTCTCCAAAAGCAATGGCACTTCGGAAATAGCTGGTATACTCGGCGCTGACGATGGTGTCCTGATTAACTACCGTAAAAGAAACCTTCGAATGTCTTCGGAAAGCATCCATCTTATGGCCGCTTTTGGCGCTATGAAAGTAGATTTTCTCTCGATGGTATACATAACTAATGGGTACGCCATAAGGATAATCCTCATCTCCAAGACAGGATAAAATTCCGTTGGTTCCTTGCTCCAAAATAGCAGTCGTATCCCCTTCCGACAAAAGCTGTTTCTTCCTTCTCATTTCTCGAAACATCGTAATCCCTTTCTATCGTATATATAAAGAACTCCTCTAATAACCTTCCACTTATTCTATCACAAGACAAACACCATCTGAACCAAAAACATATATAATAAGGTTCCACCGCCAATACTGATTAAGGCATTCTCTTTCCAATAATGAAGCAATACAATGAGAAGTATGGATAAGGCCTCTGGGATTCCATGAGGATACACAAAAGGATTCACCTCTTTTAAGCAGTAAATCACCAGCAGCCCTATAGCCGCATAAGGAAGCACTCTTCCCAAATAGGAGAGATATCTATTCTCTCCCTTGGCCCGTTTCAATAATATAAACGGTAGGAACCGGGTAGTCACACTGGCCAATGTCACCATGCCCAGGATTACCAAAGTCTGCCAAGGCGCCAGAATCATATCATCCCCTCCTTTTCCGATTCATTTCTCTTTTCATAACCCTTCCTGAGACCCGTCAGGACTAGTAAAATAGCTACCATAGAAGGAATAATGAAAGCAGATTTGCCCACCAATATCAAGCAAAGCAAGGAGCAGAGAAGCCCGGTGATGGCAGGCTGATGGTCCCGTTGGCTTTTCCATTGTCCCACGAAAATGGTCACAAACAAAGCCGTCAGCACAAATTCCAGACCCTTTGTATTAAAGGTAATCATGCTTCCCAACAGTCCACCCATAGCCGTTCCCGTCACCCAGTAGACATGGTGCAATAGGGTCACAAAGAATGCAAACCACTTGAAGTCCACTTCCTTGGGTGGTGTGGTAGCACATACAATCGAAAAGGTTTCATCACATAGCCCGAATATTAAATAAGGTTTGATTTTCCCCATATCACGGTACTTTTCAAACATAGAAATTCCATAAAAAAGATGTCGGGCATTCACCATAAGAGACATCAACAATGCATACACAGGATTAAAAGCCGTGGTAAGAAAAGTAATGGCCACATATTGGGCAGACCCGGCATAGGCCACTAAGCTAAATAATACAGCCCAACCAACCCCATAGCCCTTGGTTCCCATCAGAATTCCGTAAGCCATCCCCAAAAAAAGAAACCCGGCCATCACCGGAATGGTATGGGGAAATGCAGCCTTCAATGCCTTTTTATGATTTTTCATGCCTTGACCTCAACTTCTCTATATCACCTTATTTTTTCCGCTTCGTTTCGCTTCGTATAGTCTGGAATCCGCCTGTTCAATGAAATCAGATATGGACTCTCCTTGATAAGAGCTGACGCCACCGCTAATGGTAATGTGATATTCATCCTCGAAAGCATATTCCTCCACATTTTTCCGAATTCTTTCTGCAATGGCCTTGGCCGCCTCTACATCCGCTCCCGGCAATAAAACTAGAAACTC
>Ga0172382_10011415_pt1 | contig 11752 bp, 7 predicted proteins | sample Leawel138RmetaG_FD_122245 | JGI IMG/M metagenome (GOLD analysis project Ga0172382, IMG submission 122245) | Leachate microbial communities from a municipal landfill in Southern Ontario, Canada - Leachate well 138R metaG | ecosystem: Engineered > Solid waste > Landfill > Unclassified | place...
GATAAAATAGATATAGTACAAATAAAAATTGTGCAACGAAGTACCGAAACTTATAGCGGAGCCTGGGGACATGAAATTATTTGGGAACAGTATAAAGGGGCAAAAAACGCTACCGTACACAAGCATTTTGACATACCGGCAGATGCCATAGAGGGGAAGTACGATTTTCTAATTATTGTAAAGGACCAAAACGGCACTATACTGGAAGAAAAAAGAATCCTCAATATCTATAAAGCCGAAAACCTGCCTGTTGACCCGGAATTGTCTGTTTTTAATATTACTGCAAATGGAAAATTCTTTTACAGAAATGGAAAACTTTCCAATCCTGAGATAACAAGCCTAAAGAAAGATGATGTAACATGGATTCAAGCTACGCTTGGCAATATCAAAGGCGATGGAAAGATGTATATTGTATATATCAATAAAAAGCTCAATCATCGCCCCGAAACTATTGATAAAATAGACATGAGCAAAGCGATGATATACGATGTATACGAGCATAGCGGTTGGACACAGGGAGATTACTTCTCAAATATTGTCTCCGGGACACGCTTTGCCCCTGACTTTATCATTGGGGCTTTGCAAGATAACAATGTTCCTATACCCAATCCTGTTTCGGGCGATAAAGCGTGGGAAACAGGAACGTATTATGTGGGGGTGGTTTACCAAAATACGACCTACAACATCAGTTTCTATAAGTATATAGAAATTGATATTGAAATGTAAAACACAAAATACGACCTCTTATCTGGTATTGATGTTCTGCAACTATCCCAATTTACTTGGTGACTATCATCCGGTTACGTTCTTAGTGGGCCTGGACTGTTTTATAGGGTCGGTCTTTATGTTTATCTAACAGTTGAAAATCGGGACATGGGGTGCGAATATCCGTTGTGCTATTGCCGCGCTCATCGTGTTCTGGATACCGGTAGAAATACTGGGAAGAGTGAACTTTGCTTCAAAGAAGAAAGGAATATCTTTTACAAAAATAAATAAGGAAGAAAAAGAAGAGATCAAGATTTAACGCGTAAGTGGCGCTTTGGCACGATAAATTGCGTGCATTGCGCTACATACATTAAATTTTTGACTATTATTATTTGGTAGGTATATTTTTTTTGTTTTTCTTTGTTTTGATAAATTTATTTTTTTAAACGCTAAAAATTATTTGCCTATAAGTCCTCTTTACTCAATTGACATTACATAATTATCAAGAAGTAAAGCAATGGATACTATCTGCACGATGACCGACGAAGAATTGGTTGTTTCGTATGCCGAGGGCAATAATTATGCGTTTGATCTGCTATTGGACCGGCATAAACAATCTCTTTACGCCTATATCTTTTATACTGTCCGTGACCGGGGACTGGCGGAAGATATTTTTCAGGAGACTTTCTTCAAAGCCATCACCACTATCAGGCAGGGCGGATATACCGAGACCGGCAAATTCAAGGCGTGGATCATGAGGATTGCCCATAATCTGATGATTGACTATTTCCGTCAGAAAAAAAATGAGAACACCATTTCCAATGATGACTATGAATTCGACCTGTTCAATAATTCTTCCCTATGCGATGATACCGTGGAGATGAAAATGGTGAAAGACCAGGTGCTTAGTGATGTGAAGAGACTGATTGATTTTTTGCCGGATGAACAACGTGAAGTGCTACAGATGCGGTACTATGGCGATTTGAGTTTCAAGGAGATCGCGGAAGTCACAGGTGTGAGTATCAATACTGCTCTCGGACGTATGCGTTACGCCATACTCAATATGCGAAAACTGGCTACTGATCACAAAATGATTTTGATGATCAATTAAATATCCCGAACTATGGGTATTTTTTCTTTTTGTAAACAACCGAAAAGGAGAGTTGTCTTGTTTATTTGTTGACTTTATCGACGACCGTTTTTCGGGAATCTATTTTTTCCCCGGTCTGAAGAGCAGTTCCAGTTTGGGTTGTGGACGCATTTTGCCGGAGAACATGTCACGCTTCCAGATCATGCCGCCTTCCACGCCCATGGTAGGTTTGAACCAGTACTCCACGGATCCGCCATAGTAGGGTGTGTTCGTCATCGGCATCATAGGGCGGTCGGATTGGTTATTCTGCTTCATGACCGGTAACCCCCCGTAGGCGTTCAAATACCAATCGTCACTAATCCGGTAGCGGCTGTGCAGGTCGATCATTATGGCTGACTGGTTGACGTTGTACAGATTTCCGGCAGTCTTTAAGTAGTTCACGCCTCCATCAAACATCAGGTTATGATTCATCTGGTAGCTTGCATTGATGCCGATATTCCAGAAAGGCATCACGTTGAAATTGGAATTGTAACCTCCGCTGATACCCATCATCAACGCCGGATTGATCATATAGCGGGCACCCGCATCCAATATGTAATAATTACCTTTGCCGAACATGGGGGTCTCCACCAAGCCGAGAGTGGTAGAAGAATGCAGCATGAGGTTGCGTGACGGCATCATGGTAGCAATGGCGGTCCGGCTCTTGCTGGTGATAAAATCGGATGTGGCGCCATTCCAATATATGGGAGGAAATATCCTTTCTTGGTCTGTATGTTGTGGTGATAGGGTGAACTTTTGATAGGGAGTGAATTGCGGCAGGAGGTTTTCAGCCGGATTCAGCCGGGGTAGCCTTAATGGCAGCTGACCCGATTTGAGGGTATCGGTCAGCGTGGGTATTTCACCCGAAACGCCGGTTTTCAGTTCCAGACTGTCCTGTTTCACCGGAATTTCCTTCTTTTGTTTCACTGGGATATCCTGCGCAAAACTATTTATGTGCACGAAAAACAGGAGCATCAGAAGAGGAATATAAAAATGTTTCATATAGCCTACGAAGTGAAGGGTTAGCCTGACGGAACAAAAGTACATGAAAATAGAGCCATATCCAAACAGATAAAATAAAAAACTGTTATTTTCCATTTTATCAATTAACTCGTTTTTTTTTGTTAATCACTGTTTTTTTATTTTCCTTTGTTATTGAAAGTAATACTAAAAACATTTTCATTGGTCGTTAGCCAAATATTTCCATTACAGAGATGAAAAAAACCGGAATAATTTGTTTATTTATCTTGCTCTGGATCTATTCATGTGAATATGATAAAGATTCCGTCTATACAAATGAAATAGTACCGCCGAAGGATAATTTTAAAGTGGAGATCAACCTCTTCGATGTTAAGCCCAATAGCACTATATTCATTTACCAATACACGGAAATATCATTTGCCATTGATACGAAAGGGCATGATCTGCTCAAGCAAGAAGTTACGATTGATGCCGATGCTTATATTGATGATAATAGTATCCGTTTGTATCCTTTGAATGATAATTCAGTCAGGAAGCTGGTATTCGATATAGAATTAAAAACCAATACAGGAAGTATTGCCGAGAAATTGGGCCTTGAAAAATATGTAGGCAGGTATGAATACGATGTGAAGTTTGTCAAGCTGGAAGAAGATTTTGACATCAACTTCCGGGGAGGAATTTCGGACGAGGGTTATTTGCAATTACAATGGGATGAACCCGTATTGGACAACGCGACAGTGCAAAAATATGAACTTACATTCTTTAATTATATTACGGAGAAGAATGAGACTCATATTATCACGGATCCAAAACAAACCAGTTTTATTGATGAAAGTTATGTCTGGGGACATCGTACTTATCAACTCTCTGTTCATTATGAAAACAGGGATGTGGATTATAAATCATGGAAAGATAGTTATTTCACACCCCAATATTATGGTTCGGAAGGCTTGACAAAGTTTAGTTACCAATATATCGACCATGAATGGATGAATGTCTCATGGGAATATACCGGTTACAAGTGTAAATACTTGTTGGTTGATGCGAATGACGTGAAGATCCCACTTGAAGAAAATCAAAGGGAGGCAAAAATACAACGTTTTAGATTCCCATCCGACCCACAAAGATTCAAACTTTACATCCTGCCTTTTTATTTTTCGTATGAAGAATATGAAAAATGTCCCTTCATCGCCGCTGATTATATATGGGAGGATGAGCGCTATTTTGATCTCAAACCGCCCTTAGCATGGAATTTGGAGAAAGAGGAGTACTATTTCATGCATGATGGATTTTTCAATATCTATTTCATTTCCAATTTTAAAGAGAAAAAGTCGGTTTTTTTAAGGCCTTTCTCTTATGAATATGACCGCGTGATTATATCCGCTTCCTCAAAAACCTCACAAATAGCTGTTCAGAGACATGTGTACTCGTTCTCGCAAACGAACGTGATTTATATTTATGACAATGATGAGTTTGAAAATCCTCTTGTTGTGGAGATCTCGAATCCATGGACCGAGAATATTTGTTTGCGGGATAATTACCGGTTATTTTATATAGATGGAGTACGAAATAACGAGGATATCTATGTTTACTCAGCTCTTTTTGTCGTTGATTCGAATACCGGAGAGGTGGTGGAAAAAAGAAGAACGGTACAGAGTGGAGCCAAAATCACCGTATCGAGTGATGGGCAATATATCTGTGAATATTATGAGGATAGTTTCTATATATATAGACTGGAAAATGATATTCTCTTGCCGGCATACTCCTATCAGAACAGACAGTATGCATACCAAACCTGCCAGTTTAGCCACGTTCACCCTGACGAATTAATTTTAAGTGGCGGCAATGAAACCATCATTTTTGACGTGACCACATCGAAAGAGAAATATAAGGTGAATGGCCAGTTTGTTCTTCAGGATCCTCAAACAGGGAATTATGCCTGTTTAGATGAACATTATAATACAAACTCGCATCTCAATATTTACGATAACAGTTTCAGCAGGATATTGACAAAAATACCTTTTTACTATTACTCCAAGGAGCCTCATTACTTCTTGAATAACAGATTGATTGTGTATGCCCCAGGTCTTAGTGCCGGATTGGATATATCTGATTATATCCGATAAAGATAAGAGAGATTGATTTGATGATCCCGACAAAATAGTGATAATTTGTGATAAGATATACAAGAATAAAACATGCCCGTATGAAGATTAAGCCTTTGATCCTAGTGCCGATCCTAATGTTTTTTGCTGCCTGTGAATACAATGCCGACGAGGTATATTATCTGGATGTTTCTCCGCCGGATGAAGGGGAGATCATCCTTAACCTGGCTCATTTTCCCATAGGTGCTACCATCTATATATACAAGAGGACGAAGTTGTATTATCAACTTACTTTACCGGAGGGGGGAGTGGTGAAAAAGCGATTCAGTTTGGATGGAGAAGAAATATCTCCGACGAATGATTATTTCGAATTCGCCCCGACCGATAACGTCCGTTATACAAAAACGCTGACAGTGGATATTGAAATAGACGCACGATCTGAAAGTATTGCTGGTAAGCTGGGCTTAGAAAATAACTCTGCTAAATTTGAATATAGGTTGGTCTTTGTTCCTAATGCAGTGCTACACCTTGAGAATATTGCGCATCGCAGAAATAAGGATGGTTATTTTGAATTGAGCTGGAATAAGCCTGAACTTGAACAGTATACCGTGGATAGATACAGGATAAGCTATTATCATAATAACAAATTGCATGTAAAGGAGATCGCCAATTCCTATGAAACCAGCTTTGTAGATAGTATGGCCGTCTTCGGCACATTATATTACAGGATAGAAACATTTTTTAAAGAGGAGATAAGGGAACCATGGGTCGATATATATACGGCACAGATTGAATTCCCTAAAAATTCTTTACTCTTTGAATATACGAGTGTTAATTCAGGGAGAGTATCATGGCCCCGGAACGAATATAAATGCCGATATGCCTTCTCGAACGGTTACTATGGCGATATAGTATACGAGGGAGAAGAAAACTATTTCGATATTGATGATCTGGACGAGTTCACGCGGGATAGAAATAATCTATTCCCTCTTTCGCAGGGCGTCATGTATGAGTTGTATGTGGTGCCTTTCAACGTGCGGGGGATTACTAAAGATGAAGTTTGGCCTATTCACTACGACGTGCTCTACTCTCCCAGCATAATCACAATCAAAGATGGTTATTTGGATTTTCAAATTTTCACAGATAGGGGTAGGGATATGCTATTTGTCAAAAATGGCAATAACTTCTGGCTATACGACAGAAATGATTTGAGATTATTAGAGCAGGCAACGGTAAGCACATTGACTGATTCTTGGAATAGTCGTGCGATGTGCTCTGAAAGCTCCTCCAAGATATTTCTCACCTTTGATGAGTGGATTGAATTAGTCGACTATGATTTTAAAAGTCACGAAAAAATGCAATTCGATGTGGAAGACAGGCTTAACTACCAGGAGGCTTTTTTAGGTACCAACGATGTTGTATATATCAAAACCTATATGGATCTCGTGGAAAACCTTCCGGGAGGAATAGAGGCATTTGAGGGGAAATTATTCGCATACAGTCTGGATACACGTGAACTTATTGATTATCTAATTCTTCCTAACAAGGATGATCATGTGTCCGTTTCGAGAGATGGTAAATATGTGGCGATTTATTCTAGTTTCCATCAAACGAGTGAGGTTTGGGTCTATCAATTTGATGAGGAAGGATTTGTATTGACATATCATGAAGATTTTTTAAAAATTGGACAAAAAACAGAGCCTATAGGTGTCTATTTCAACGAGAAAGATCCCAGCCTAATGATTGTTACCCTTAATCCGGGGGCTGGTAATAGTGAAACTTATGTTGTGGATCTGAAAAATAATATGAGAAGCGGTAAAAAATTAGTTTCTTTTGTCGGCTCCGATCCCTATACCGGTAATCTGCTGACAGCCTATGGCTATTACTGTTCTGTATACGATCAGACGTTGACCGATCTGCTTTTTGCACAGGAACGAACCTATGTGCATTGCCTGTTTAATAACTACTTTTTCACCTATGCTCATGGGGGAATCACGAAACTTTACTATTTAAATATCGCTAATAATATACAGAAATGAGAAAATATATTTTTTTGACTATCGCATTATTGTGTAGTGGATTATTGAGGGCACAATTCACTGTCAGCTATTCCGGTGGGTATTCCTCTTACGATACGGGAGATATGAGTAGTATGTTGAAAAATATTCAGAGAAGACCTCCTGCTTCCACTGTCGGTGCAAAGCTTGTAGATAATTTTCCGGTAAAAAATTTGACGCATATCATAGATGTGGGGTATTTGATTGAACAACACGAATTTGGTCTAAAGGGAGGAGGATATTATTCTACAGGAGGAAAACTGTCGATAAAAGATTATTCCGGAGAATATGCCAATAGGTTCATTGTGAATGGCTTCAGGGCTGGGGTATACTATAAGAATTATTTCTTTACCTATGAAAACAGACCTGGAAGAGAGCTCTTCTCTTTCTTCGGGGAAGTATCTCCGGGGATATATCTGACCCATTTTAAAAATGATGGAGTTTTCGAGGTAAATGACAAAGAACTGGATCGTTTCGACGATACCTATAAGACATCTTGTTTTTCTCTCTTGACCCAAATAGGAACTAAATATTATGTCACTCGAAATATAAACCTGCATCTTGCCGTAGGATATGATTTTTCGGCTAAGGCTCAGTGGGAAACATCAGCCAACAATTCTGCTTCCATCAATTGGGGTGGAGTGAGATTTACCGGAGGAGTGGGATTCTCGTTTTAGGAGCTGTCATGAGGATGGTAAGTCTTGCTCTATTTTGTGCGATATTTTTAATTAGAAACAAGGTTATCAGAAAATTTTGACCCGGTAAGTGGTTTGGTTTATCTCCGATACAACGAAAAAAACCGGTTGAAAAACCGGTTTTTTGTATATGGTAGGAGTTCAAATCGTTCTGTACCGAACGGTGCAAAAATCAAAAATGTGTTCAATTGCTGAAAAAAATCCCAAGTTCCGTAGAGACTAAAAAGCGTCTTCTTTCAAAGCCAGTTTTATCATTTCTACAGGGGTTTATACTTCAGAATTCGGATACTTCAAAAAACGTCTAAAACAGTGTTTGAAGCTGTTAAAGCAGCTCTGAAAAGCCTTTTATATCATTCAATTCGATAACATTTCATCGTTTGATATAGAATTTTTCCGGATTGTGAAGCAAAATCAGTCATACGAATGTAATCTTGTATTTCAACCCTTGAATTTCTTGCCGTCGTCATTTTTCCGGTTTGGAAAAGGCCGATGTAGTAAAAAATCATTGTTTGAGATTGGATTTTCATCCCTATTCCCGGAATTTACAAACTCTTGTGTCTGTTTCTGGCGTTTTGGCTTGCCTGTGAAGGTTTACCATTCAACCAAAGAGCATACAAAAGCAGTCACAATTTTTTTAGTGCCTGAAGATGGATCATTTGTCCAAGTCGGTCGCTATTTTGCAATCACTTCCTTGCATATACAGATAAACCGTTATTAAGGGGGGACTGCTAACGAAAAACTTCCGGTTCATCCGATAGAAACATTCAATGTTTCACACCTCATGAACAAAGAGAAAAACAAACGGATTTGCTGATCTCTTAAATGAAACTCTTCCCGTTGTGTACAAAATGTCAATGAACTCCTATATCTCTTGTGTACGAAATCCGTACTTTTTATCTCTCATTGTTGTTCTGCAAATATAACATCGCGGCCAAACAAATTGCAAATATTTTTGCTTGTTTTTATAAACAATTTCTGAACAGGTTATCAACAGGTTATGAACAATAGCCCCATGTCAGTGCTGGAGCGGACTGGAAGGGGGGAAGATGGTTGAGTGAAAAATTTGGAGACAGATGACGTGAATCTATTTGACGATAATTGATAATGTATTTCGTGTTGATAGTGGCTTTGTGTTATAACTAATTGCTGGTTTAATGATGCGTGGAGGTAAATTGTAGTCCTACGATAGAAATGATGAGCGTGCTCAGAAAAAAAATTCTCCACAAAGTGACCGGTTCCCTGAAAACGAAGATGCCCAGGACAACTGTCCCCACGGCGCCAATGCCTGCCCAAACGGCGTAAGCGGTTCCCGTGAATATGGGATGGGTGCCTCCCATCGATTTGAACAGCAAAAGCATACTCAAACTTACGCTTGCCAGGAATATTACAAACCACAACCACATCTCTTTGCCGGAAGTTTGTTGCATTTTTCCCAAACTCATTGCGAAAATCGATTCGAAGACTCCTCCAATAATCAGAATTATCCAGTTAATATTCATTTTCTATGTGACTACAATTGTTGCTGTTCAAAAATAATGAAAAGTTTTATATTTACCTACTCAAACCGGATGGACTTGGCGGGAGTGATCCTGGCGACCAGATAGGAGGGGCCGATCATCATCAATAGGGAGACGATGAGGGTGCCGATGTTCAGAAAAATAATGTAAAGGGGGTTGAGGTCTATCGGTACTGCCGAGAGGTAGTAGGTAGCCGGATCGAGTTTTAACAGTTGAAATTTGTCCTGAATAAGACAAAAAACCAGAGCAATGATATTTCCCCATAACATCCCTTGTGTGATAAGAAAGGTTGAAAGATACAAGAAAACCTTGCGGATACTGAAATCCCGTGCTCCCATCGATTTAAGCATGCCGATCATGTTGGTCCGTTCTAAAATAATAATCAGCAAGCCTGAGATCATGGTGAACCCCGATACCACTAACATGAGAATGATGATAACCCATACGTTCATATCAAGCAGGTTGAGCCAGTTGAATATCATGGGGTTGATATCTTTGATAGAACGGGTATAAAGCGCATTGCCGAGACGGTCTTTATAGGATGCCATATCGAAGAAGAGATCTTGTGCAATCCTGTCGAGATTATTATAATCGTATACTAATACTTCGATCCCGCTCACCATGTCGCTATCCCAGCCATTCAGGGTGGCAAGCAGACTATTTTCCACAACCACGAAGAGCTTGTCGTAATCTTCAAAATTGGTACTGTAAATACCGGTGATATGAAACCGACGGGCACGAACAGGCTCCTGCACGAAATAACAGGTGAAACTGTCACCGGTTTTCAGCCGGAGTTTGTCGGCAATATTCTTTGAGATAATGGCTTGATTACCTGTAATGGTATCGTTGGTTTGAATGATGGAGCCCTCCAGTAAATTTTTCTTGAAAAAATTCCAGTCATAATTATCGGTTATCCCTTTTAACACCACACCCATGAAATCGTCGTCAGTTTTGATAATGGCGGGTTTGGTGATGAATTCCTGAACGTGGCGGATATTCGGGTTAGCAGCCAATATACTTGCAAGTGTGTCGGAAAAAGCGATGGGGGAGTGTTCGTAAGATGAATTGCTTTCGAAGGCGGTAATCTGAATATGGGAGCCGAAGCCCACCACCTTGGCACGCACCTCTTTTTTGAAACCGACGATAATACATATCGCTACTATCATCACCGCCAATCCCAGTGCGATACCGGCAATAGCGATTTTGATGGCAGGCGATGAGACCCGTTTATCGTTCTTTTTATCGCCTTTGTAGATCCGCCTCGCTATGAAGAGCTCCGCATTCATGCCTGTGGGTATGTGGATATGCTTCCAGTGCTTTTTTGAGCACTGTGAGTGCATTATTTAAATCGTTTTTATTGAGTACATAGGCGATACGTACCTCGTTTTTTCCCAGCCCGGGAGTGACGTAAAAACCAGATGCCGGCGCCATAAAGATGGTTTGGCCCTGATAACGGAAATCAGAGAGGCACCAGGCGCAGAAAGCGTCGGCATCATCGAGGGGAAGCCGTGCCAGGGTATAGAAAGCACCCTGCGGCATGGGAGAATAGACGCCGGGGATACTATTCAGCCGCTCTATAAGAAAATCGCGGCGGCTCTTGTATTCGTCGAAATTATGTTGCATGTAAGCACCATTCTCCTGCAGCGACGCATTAGCGGCAATCTGGCCGATAAGGGGGGGACTCAGGCGCGCCTGACAGAATTTCATGACGGTGTCGTGTACCTTCTTGTTCTTGGTGATGAGCGCACCGATACGGATACCACATTCACTGTATCTTTTCGATACCGAATCAATCAGTACCACATTTTCTTCCACATCTTTCAGGTGACAAGCGGAGATATAGGGTGTGTCATTGTAGATAAATTCACGATACACCTCATCGGAAAAGAGGTAGAGGTCGTACTTCTTTACGAGTTGTCTTATCTGTTCCATTTCATGGGGAGTATAAACATAGCCCGTGGGGTTGTTGGGGTTACAGATAAGTATTCCTTTGGTGCGTTCGTTGATCAGCTTTTCAAATTCCTCTACCGGAGGAAGGGCAAATCCTGATTCCATGGTGGAAGGGATAGTGCGGATGATGGCACCGGCAGAGATGGCAAAAGCCATGTAATTGGCATAAGCCGGTTCGGGAACGATGATTTCGTCGTCCGGATTGAGACAGGCCATAAAAGCGTAAAGCACTGCTTCCGATCCGCCTGCTGTGATGATGATCTGTTCGGGAGTGAGGTTGATATTGAATTCTTCGTAATAGTGAACCAGATTCTCCCGATAAAACCGGTATCCGTCACTGGGGCTATACTCCAATGTAGTGCGGTCAATGGCGCGAATAGCTTCCAGTGCTGATTGAGGAGAGGGTAAATCGGGCTGGCCGATATTGAGATGATACACCTTTACTCCTTCTGCTTTAGCTGCATCAGAAAGCGGTGCCAGTTTACGTATAGGTGAAGGAGGCATCTGGATGCCCCGTTGGGATATATGCGGCATAGTGTTCGCGTTGATTGTAACCTTTGTAAATCTTTTTTCCTTAATATAGGATAGATACGGGGCAAAGGTAGTAAAAAAA